>Ga0105047_10001337_pt1 | contig 43981 bp, 35 predicted proteins | sample MAT04_FD_78384 | JGI IMG/M metagenome (GOLD analysis project Ga0105047, IMG submission 78384) | Freshwater microbial communities from Lake Fryxell liftoff mats and glacier meltwater in Antarctica - MAT-04 (megahit assembly) | ecosystem: Environmental > Aquatic > Freshwater > Ice > Liftoff... | reverse complement strand
GTTAAAGATCGTTGAAATCAAACTCACAATCTCCCACGCGCGCGAATACGCGACCGCGACCGCAATCGGAGTTTCCGGATAGACTCTGCGGCAGGCAAAATGGACGCAAGTTTGTCAGTAGTCAGTTGTGATTAGTCAGTTGTGATTGGTCATTGAGTATTGGTCATTCACACACATAGGGTCCATTCAGCGTTGTACCGATGCGAACAGACAAACGAATTCGGCGATTTGTCTTCCTGTGTGCCGTGGCAGCAGTCCTCTGTTTTGCGTATCTCATGTTTCAGGAAAATCCCTCTGGCGAATGGCAGGCGTTCTTTCCCAAGTGCATGCTCTATGGGACAACCGGACTGCACTGCCCCGGTTGCGGATGTCAGCGAGCGATCCATCACCTGCTCAACGGTCGAATCCTGCTTGCCCTGCAACACAATGCGATACTGATCATTGCTCTGCCGTGGCTGATCTGGGAAACGGTTCGAGCATCGCTGTTGTATCTGGAACTGCCCGTTCCGCGTTTTATGAAAAGGCGATGGCGATTAAGCGGCAAACAGGCCATGCTGATCGTCGTCGCAGTCAACGCATTCTGGATACTCCGCAACGTGCCATACCAGCCCTTTGAATTGCTGGCTCCACCCGTGGACCCGGTCGAGATCGATTCTCGACTCTAAATGCGTAACACGATGCTGTTGCTTGTCTACTTGCTGAGGTGGTAGCAGATCACTTCGACGTCATTTCTCAAATACAACCGGCCTTCAGAGATTGCCGGAAACGTCCACACGTAATCACGCCCCATCGTTGTGCCGGTTGGTTCGATCGCGTGAAATCGCCCTGTTTCTGAATACCCTTCAGGTGTCAACTTCGCGGAAATAAAATCGCCGGTCTCACTGAAGATCAGATAATCGCCGTCGCCACACTTCAGGAGGAATGCCGTGCCGTGTGCTCCACTCCGTCCCCGTGTTGAACCCGTGGTTGGAACTGCGGACTGCCACATCCGTTCGCCATCACTTGCTCGGGCACAGACAAGAGCACCACTGCCAATATCGGCACCATAAAGGTAACCGCGGTCGAAAACTGCAGCACTTGTTGCCAGATACACGCCTGTCTTCGGCGTTCCGCGCCAGACAACTTCTGCACTGGTGTTGTCACCTCCCAGCCTGAACATTGCGCCGACACTGCCTTCGCCACCGGCAAAGAGCAGGTTGCCTTCAGATATTGGTGGCATAATGGACATCCCGTATTTCGGTGCCAACTCTTCCTGCCAATACAGTTGTCCAGATTGGGGGTTCAAGCTGCTCAGAATTCCAGGAGACCATATGAGCAGTTGTTCGACGGCGTTGTGTGTCATCAGACTTGGCGGACAGTACCCGGTCTCCTTCGATGACAACGAACGCCACTGCTCGCGCCCAGTCAACAGATCGAAAGCCACTACAAGACTACCGTCACCGCCGACCATGCAAATGAGCGACTCACCGTAAACCAGTGGCGACGCAGCATGGCCCCAAAGAGGTGTCTCAGCTCCGAATTCTTTCCGGAAATCTCGCGTCCATTTTCGCTCGCCCGTTCTCGCGTCGAGACAACGCAAATGTCCCTCCGCCCCAAGCGCATAAACCAGCCCCTTGTAAACGGTTGGTGTCGCTCGGGGTCCGCTGCCGTACGACACCGCGTAGGGTCGGTCATATTCGTCCTGCCAGAGCAACTCTCCTGTGATCGCGTCCATGCACAGCAGTCGTTCCTGCCCCGTCAGTTCGTCGCGTGTCCCGGCCTTGTTGATGATCGACCCGGATTGTTTGGCATAGTCGAAAATGTAAATCAGACCGTTTGCAACCGCCGGACCGGAATATCCCAGTTGGACACCCTTTCGCCACAGCAGTTTCAGGCCCACGTCAGGAATTATGGTCATGATCCCAGCCTCATGAACCACGCCGTCTCTGGTTGGACCATTCCACTGCGGCCAATCGTCGGCAGATGCGAGACCATTGATTTCGAGGCAGCAGAAACAAATTGCCATCACAGCTGAAAGTCGAAATCGAGACAAGAGCAGCTCCTGATTGAATCTGAAGATACAGGTCACCGGTAAGTGACGTTGAGTCTGCGGGCTAGTGTTCAATGGTACTTGATTGGCGGGCGGGCGAGGCTCCTGCCGAGCCGCATGGGCAAGCAACATCAGATGTTTCTCGCGGCTCAGCAGGAGCCTCGCCCTCCCGGATAACGAATGTCAGTCACAAGTTGAGTGCCATTGAGCCAGCCCCTTCAAGTCCGATCTACTCCTGACGCAGCAGTGAGAAGCCGCGGATGACGTAGATCAATCCGCTCCAGACTGTCGCGCCGACGGCCACCCACAACATCATATCCCGAGCTACTGGTATCCAGGGCCAGTTCAGTGATTCCGACAGCGACAGCAGGCTGACCGTCACGGCCACGCATTGCAGCGTCATCTTCAGCTTTCCCGCCATGCTGGCGGAAAAGTCTTTGCCCTCTTTCTCCAGAATTCCTCGCAGACTCGACACGAACATCTCGCGGCCAATGATGATGATCACCATCCAGGCATTCACACCAGAGTCCACTACGCCTTGTTTTTCGAGCAGGAACACGAACGACCCGCACACGATGACTTTATCCACAAAGGGATCCAGGATTCTGCCGAGTACAGTGATCTGCTTGTAGCGGCGGGCCAGATAACCATCAAGTGCATCGGTTGAGGCGGCGAAGACAAATAATACGGCGGCGGTGATCCACCAACCACCGGCTGAGATCATCGAAAACAGGACCAGCGACAAGAGCAACCGCGTCGCTGTGACAAGATTCGGCATATTCAGCGAATCTCGTCCCAGCACGGCTTTGCGTTTTGCTGCCCCGGCGGAAGGCCGATCGGAAATCTCTGCATGCGACATAGCAGACTACTCGCCCATTTCTTCGGCCATCACGTCGGCCACCATGCCGACAAGGTCATAGTCCTGCCGCTCCATGATTTCCACAGGAACCATATCGCCCGGCTGCAGATCGACACCTCGCACGATCACATTCGCATCGATTTCCGGGGCGTCCGCATAAGAACGTCCCACGTAAACGCCGTCACCAATTTCTTCGTCGATCAGCACATCCAGTTCATAGCCGATCATTTTCTCAGCGTGTTCAAATGCGATGTCCTGCTGCAACGCCATCAATTCGTCTCGGCGAGCCTCCTTCACGTCTTCAGGCAGATGTCCGTCGAGCTTTACCGCAGGCGTGCCGGGTTCCAGCGAGTATGTGAAGACTCCCATGCGTTCGAATCGAGTCTCCTCAACGAACTGCCGCAGTTCATCGAACTGCTGATCGGTTTCACCAGGAAATCCGGTTATGAAAGTCGTTCGCATCACAACGTTGGGAATTCGTTCTCGGAGCTTGCCGACGAGTTCTCGTGTCTGATCGGCGTTGACGCGACGCTGCATTCGTTTGAGTACCGCTGAATTGATGTGCTGCAACGGCATATCAAGATACGGAAGAATGTTGCCCGAATCCGAAATGACATCGATGAGTTCATCGGAGAAGTTGATCGGGTACAGGTACATCAAGCGAATCCAGTCAATGCCATCGACCTTCTGCAGTTGTCGCAAAAGTTCGGCCAATCGTACTTCGCCGTACAGATCCATTCCATAGTACGTTGTGTCCTGAGCCACAATAATCAACTCACGCATGCCGTCATCGACCAATTCGCGAGCTTCGTCAAGCACCATTTCAATCGGCTTGGTCACATGCTTGCCGCGCATCGATGGGATCGAGCAAAACGTACACGTTCGATCGCACCCTTCTGAAATCTTGAGATACGCATAGTGGGCAGGCGTGATCCGCAGTCGAGACTGATCGTTCATCGCCTTGATCGGAGCAGGACGAAAGAGTTCTCGTTGCTCACGATTCCCACCCACCAGGCGGTCTGCCACCTTTGTGATTTCATCCCGCCCGAACACTCCCACCACGTGGTCGATCTCAGGCATTTCTTTCAGCAGACCTCCGTCGGCTTCCAGTCGCTGAGGAAGACAGCCGGCGACGATGACGCCTTTCGTCTTGCCTTCCTTCTTCAGATCCAGCATCTCCTGGATCACGGATCGCGATTCCTGACGGGAACTTTCGATAAAACCACACGTGTTGACGATCACAAAGTCAGCACCCTCGGGGTCAGAAACCAGCGAGTATCCGTCGAGCGACAGAGACCCCAGCATCTTTTCACTGTCCACGAGGTTTTTTGGACAGCCAAGGCTCACGAAGGCATAGGTCCCCTTTGTTTGGCCTGGTTCGCCACCACCGCTTTGCGGCAGGGGGCGTGCATCAGTGAGTTCAATAATCGGGAGCGAAGTCATTGATCGCGTACTTTTATTCGGGGTTTCGCTGGAATTCAGGCTTTCATATGCCCGCAGCAGCCTGAAGGCTTTACACCAGCAATTTGACGCCGACAGTTTACCCGCAAAGCACAAAAGGACCACAACCGGAATTCCGGATTCCCTCGGTTAGTGCGATTTCTATCGTGGGGCAGGCTTCCAGCCTGCCAAGTTTACAGAAATATGACGGTATTTCGGATGCAGTCCGCAGGCTGAAGGCCCGCCCCACATCACTTTGCCTTTTTTGCCAGTTCCTTAGCCGATTCGATCAACCGAGTCTGCCGGATTGCCAGATCGTGCAGTTGTTTTCGCAATGCTGGAACGTCATCTGACGTCGCCGAGGGCATCAATGTATCAACCTGTTTCGTCCGTCGATTGACCTGCAATTGGAGCGATCGCAGAACACGGATTTCGGCCATCAGTTCCACCAAGCCGGGCTTTTCCTGACTGGGATCTTTTTGTTCCTTCTGCTGCTTCTGATCTTCCTTCATCTGCTGCATTTCTTTTTGAGTTGTCTCAATAAGCTGCTTCAGCGAATCCAGGATATCCTTCTGCACCGACTGCGTCAGTTCCCCCACTTTGTATTCCTGCATCCAGCCGCTGACGGATCCCATGTCGGCTTCGATATCTTCCACCGCGATGACAATAGCAACCGAAGTTCCGTCTTCCCGCAACAAATTGACGGTTTGCGCACATTCCTGAGTCAGTTCGGACTGTTGCTGAGACAACTCGCGACAACGACCATAGTTCAGATCCAGCCAGTCTTTCTGTGGTGTGGCTGCGATGCTCAATGTGCCTTCGTGGATAGCCGTTTCGGCCTGCAGCATGCGCTGGAATCGAGCTTCCAGCGATGCGAGCATCATTTCTTTTTCTTCTTCCCGCAACTGCCGCAGCATCGCTTCCAGCTTTTCAGCCGCTTCATGCAACTCTTCGATCGCGTTGTCTTCATTCTTTAAGGCTTCTTCACGATGCTGCTCTTTCAGCTCCTCTAACGCCTGTTTCATTTCTTCGCGAGCTTTTTCCAGTTGCTCGCGGCCAGGTGTTTGCTTCTGCTCCTTGCCAGATTTTTGCTGACCGGACTGCTTACTCTCAGATTGCTGTTTTCCAGATTCCCCTTTGCCGGATTCTTGTTCAGAAGGCTTTCCTTCGCCTTTTGGCTTTCCTTTACTTTCGGGCTTTCCTTCGCCTTCAGGTTTCTGGTCTGATGGTGATGGATTCTCTTTGTCGGCTGAGTCCTTCGGAGGTGTGTCGGACCCCTTCGGTTCACTTTTCTCAGGCTCACCTTCCTTAGGTTCACCACCCTTAGACTCGCCCTCCGGAGTCTTGCCGTCTTTAGAATCTTTCCCTTCACCCTCCCCTTCTTTGCCGTCCTTGTCCTTACCGTCTTTTGAATCCTGATCATCATGCTCGCGCATCGATTCGAGGAGTTTGTCGGTTTCGCTGATTGCCTTTTGCTGTCCGGGAGCAGCATTGGAAGGTGCCGGAGAATTCTGCGTTGCCGCCCGAGCCGATCGTTGTTCAGCCAGCACGCTCCGCACATCTTTGAGGAGTCCGTTGAGACGATCGCGTTCTCTTTCGACGGCGCTGCGACGATCTTCGCTCTGCAGCAGTTTCAATAGCGCTTGCAGGCTTTCAATCACTTCGGATTGCTTCTCGGAAGCATTGCCGATTTCGCCTGATTCAATCAACGCGACGACGTTTTCGATTTCTTCCTTGATGCGACCTTCACGACCTTTACCAATCGCGCGGCGCAACAGATCCGCTCGTTCCGGATCCTGCCGTCCCAGAATGTCGGCCATCTGCGTCAACATGCGTTCAAATCGAGAGTACCGGCCACTGACCGCCATTTGATCATCACGCAGTGATTTCGGGGTGACGTTTTCGCCAGCAGCGGGCGGAGACGCGGGCGTGTTCGTAGTTGGCGGTGCATCCTGGGCAACGGCCGACTGCCGGACAATCATCATCGCCACAAGCACGAACGCAAATCCCTTTGTTCGCATCATTTCAGTATTCCCTGTTTCGAATTCATTTTTGGCGCGTTGGACATCGCTGCAAGTCAGCAGTAGTAGCCCGCAGCGTAAGCGAGGGAACGTCTTGAGCAAAATCCCTCGCTTACGCTGCGGGTTCCAAAAACATTCATTTCGCTGAGAAGTGCCGATGTCCAACTAAAACCCCTTCAGTTTCTCCAGCAACTCGCGCTTCTGAAGATCCTTCATGTTCTGCATTAACTCTTCAAGTTTATCACTGATGGCCTTTCCTTCCTTCAGTAATTCGTGGAATTCGGCCATATCCCGGACGTTCTCGAGGATCAGCTTCAACGCTGCAATGACGTCTGAAACCTTTTCACGGGAACGATTGATCAATGCTTCCGCAGGCTGTGAATCCATTGCCGCCACGCGAAACGCACTCACCGCCCGATCCGCAATAGGCATCTTTTCATCCGCTACTTCGTGCAACGGCTGGACAATCAAAGCCCGCATATCCTGTGGCGAAATGGCATTATTCTCCAATTGCTGAACGATCTCTTCGAATCCCTCCACGATCGAATTCAGCTCATTCGTCTGCCGACGCAGGTTATTCCCGCTCCGTGTCGCCGATGTCGTCAAACTTGTGCGGTCTTCCTGAGTTGCCGCAGTTCCGGCAGTATCGACGCGCCGTGCCACATCAGACTGAAACTGCAAATCGTCTCGAACTTCTTCAAGCTGAGCCACGACTTCTTCGAAACGATTTCGCAAAGCAATCTCGCGGGTATACAGGAGAGACAGTAATTCCTCTTTGCTGACGATGCGAAACAGCAAAGGTTCACTGCGTGTTGTTGCGAAAGTCGGCAGGTGATTGTCGTCAGAGGCCACGACCGACAATGTCAGATTCTGACCTTCGGACAACTCCAGCGGCTGCAGGTCAAAGATTTCATAGGGTTCGTCTTCACTTCGCTGCAGATCGAAGTCCGTGGCATTCATCGCGGGGACTTGCCTGAACGGTCGTGGTCGCCATGTCGATTCATCGTCCACGAGAAACTCGAAGCCTGCAGATTTGAGCCCGTAGTCATCACGCAGCCGACCTGCCACGGGAATGCGTGCCAGTCGAGTCACTGCATTTCCCACACCCTTCATTTGTGCGATCACAATCGGCGGAGCGTCCGGAATTCCCTGGACTCGCAGAGTTTCGGGGCTTGCCGACATGACGTCATCGTCGTCGTGCAGAAAGAATCGCAGATTGGCACTCCCAGGGATCTGCAGAATCGAGCGATCAACAGCAACGAGCTTTTCATCAAGCGGATTCGATATTGCCGAGTCACTTGACGGTGAGGCTGGCTGGACGACCATCATTCGAGCCGTGATCAACTTCCCGTCGCTGGACAGCAATGGGCCGCTGCCGGAATTCGCTGAGGCTGATTCGTCCCGCATCATCAGTCGCGATGAATCGCGATCACCCGACAATTCAAACTGATCAGAAACAATTCGCACAGCCTGCAGTGACTTGCTGCTGGTCGCAACAAGTTCAAACGATGTCCCAATCGGCAATTGGATTTCGCTGCCGGTGACGGTCAATGTCCGTTCTCGAAGCTGATTCCAGCCCGTGTATTCCGGATACGTGCAGAACAACTGGACGATATCCAGTCCCGGCGGATTGACCAGATCAATGCGATATGGAACCCGCGTCCGATAGTCCCCGGCCAGCAATTCGATTTCGACCGGTTCCTGCAATCGCGTTACGACAAACCGAAATGTGCGATCAGAAGACGCGGACACATACGTGCGACTCCGCGAGCCATCGACACGAATCACATCGACGCGTACGCGATCCGGAACAACCCATTCCTTGCCATCGCGTGGTCCGCCGTCTGGTACTGTCATCTCGAGTTCCAGATCAGCTCCGCGCGGATGCCGATACGTCAACTGTTCGTCGATTTCCTGAAATCCGATACGTCGATCGCCCGGCTGAGACACCGCGTGCAGTACAAGATCAGTAGTTCGCTGATGATAGATTTCGTCACATCGAACAAATGCACTCCACCAGCGAACCAGATTCTGTGGACTGACAATCCCAACGCACGCAACTGACAACATTAAACCACCGGACATCAAGCCCAGTCGCTTCAGATTCGACGTATCAAAGATTTCATCAGCCGCTACGTTGCCAGCCAGAACTTCTGCTTCACGCACCGACTGTTCAATCATCGGTCTGACAAGTGGACCTTCATCCGGAATTCTTTGCGACGATTCAACCGACGTAATCAACCGATCCTGAAACTGCGGAAATCGTCGTTCCACCAGCAGCGCAAGGTCAGAATCCCGCAGACGTCTGATCAGAGGGAACATGACACGCATGACCAGCAACAATAATCCGCACGGCAAAAGCACAGCCAGCAGGATCGCTCTTAACCCCACGGGAAGTTCCAACTTCTGCAACTGAAACCAACCGGCATCCAGAGTTGTCGTTGTCCAGAACACAATCGCCGCACAACAGACCACAAACAACAACCCGGATACCATCGCATCCCGCCGCAAGCGCAGTCGGACCTGACGCAGCAAACTTCGGATCGAAGTCGGTAAAGTAATGCGGTTAGCGGTGTGCGATGACGGCATGTCGAGAGCTGCGAAAAAATCGGGGAGTTGTATTTGCAAACATTGTCGTGTCAGAGGTTGCCGGATTTGTCAGAAATCGCAGATCCGCCCTAACTACGTCGGCGAAGTGTAACAGCGGCACGACTCGTCACAAAATCAGAAAAAGGCGAGCGGAGCGACGTAAGTCGCCCGATCCAAGAGACTACGTTGCAATGGACATGCCGCAGCGCAATCGCGAGGACAGGGACAGGAAGATTGCTGACAGGAAGATTCGCGGCAATCTGTGGCGTCGTACTGCTGCAATTCCATTTTCCTGTCCAAAATTTTCCTGTACTTTCGCCGCGTTATGAGCAATGCCGCGTAATCGGAGGACTAACGTGCTGCCGCTCGCTATGGTGCATCGCGTTCGAGGAGCTTTCAATGACGGTTGAATCGCAATCAGCAATTGTTGCATTGCAAAAGTCCATTCTTGACTCAAAGGCCACACGTGCAGCATCTGTTTCGCCTGGTTTGAAGATGATGGAAGGTGTTCGGCTTTTTGACAGCGTTCGGGAACGAGTAAAAGCTGCGATTCGGAGCCAGAATTCGGATTGGTCCGAGGAAATGATTCATCAGGAATTCCTCGATCAGCTCGAAAAACAACGCAGACACGCGGAAAAAGGAATCTATCGTCTGATCGGATACGTCAACGACGACGGCACGATAACGCCTGTCGGCGAGGCGAGCGGAGCGACGTAAGTCGCCCGATCCAACGTGCGACGTCGCAATGCCACGCCCTCGCCAAAATAGGAGGACTGACGTCCTGCCGCTCGCCGGGTATGTCGGTGCGTGGTATTATGATTGACCACTTCGAACGCAAACCCAATACGGAACAACGCGCAATGGGGCATCAAATTTGCGACCGGTACTGGTTCCTCACATGGACGATGTATGGCAACCGTCTGGCAGGCGATGCAAAGGGATTCGTCAGCAATGTTCGCGAGGGTTCTGGGCCGGAAGTGCGACACAACATTCCGGGGACGCCACACGACACAGACATCCCCGAGCTGGAAGTCTATGTTCGAGAACAAATGAAGGGGCCACCGGTACGGATTGACGTCACTCAGGCAGACGCACTGCTGCAACAGTTTTTTGAAACCTCCGACATTCGGAAGTGGTTCCTGATGGCGGTGTCGATCATGGTTCAGCATATTCACATCGTGGTCGGAGTTCCCGGTGATCCCGATCCGGAACGAATTCTGAATGATTTCAAACGTTATGGCAGTCAACGACTCAATCGGTCCTGGACCACACCCAAAAGCGGCCGCTGGTGGACACGGCGTGGATCCAAACGCAAACTGCAGGACGATGAAGCTGTCCTCGCGGCAATCAAGTACACCATTGATCAGGAATTTCCATTACTCATCTGGACAGCGCCGATCCCGGAACTGGGTTTGCCCGGTGGAAGAATCGAACCCCCGACCGGCAACCCCTCGGCGAGCGGAGCGACGTGAGTCGCCCGATCCAACGCGCGACGTTGTTTTGGATGTGGCACGGGGGTAATCGGAGGACTGACGTCCTGCCGCTCGCCTGTGGGTGATCAACCCCGGCGAGCCGGAGCGACGTAAGTCGCCCGATCCAACGTGCGACGTTGTTTTGGATGTGGCACGGGGTAATCGGAGGACTGACGTCCTGCCGCTCGCCTGTGTGTGTGATCAACCCCGGCGAGCGGAGCGACGTGAGCCCGATCCAACGTGCGACGTTGTTTTGGATGTGGCGCGGGGTAATCGGAGGACTGACGTCCTGCCGCTCGCCGGTGCGCATGTGGTAGCCCCGCTAATCGGCTGGTATCTGCAGGACAAGTGGCTTTTCGGTGACGATAGTTGCATCGACGGGAGGTTGGTGGCGATCGAGAGTGATTTCGAAACGTTCGATCTTCACTGAAGGCGGTAAAGACAATTTGAAATTGCCCGATCGTCGGTACTACTCGTTCCGCCATAATTGCGATTTGCGCTGCTGACCGAAATCTCCACGTTGGCAACCGGCTCGTTGTTTTCGTCCAACAGTGTCCCTGTTCGCTGTAGAGTTGGGATTATCTCCACTGCTGGCAAATCGAAAGTCTCGACGTCGCCTGGGACGTTGATTTGTTGCGCGAAGATACTTTGTTCCTCCGTCCAGTTGGCGTATGTCTCGGGGAGTCCAATCATCTGTTGAAGGACTTGTCCCGGTAGAACGTCCGCTTCGAAGCGACCATCAGCGTCGGTCCGAACAGTTTCGCCTTGCCATGAGCCATACGTGACGATCATCCTCGCTCCGCTGACTGGTTGAGAATCATCCTTAGTTTGGACTCGTCCCTGCACGCGGACCGTCGATTCGTATGGGATTTCCACTGTGGTTGTGGCACCTGCGTTGATTTGCAAACGGCGCGGGACACGTGGCAGAAACGGCAACGGCGATTTCTGAAATAGATTTGGCACTATCTCGATAACTCCTTCGGCAAACTCCGAAACAGTGAACATACCGTTGTTGTCGGTCTCGATAACGGCTGCGCCGGACGTGCGTTCTCCCGGATGGTCGTCCTGGATGACAGTCAGAGTGACATTCTGGACGAGTTCAGACTTGTCCGAAATCAATCTTCCTTCCAGTCGGCCAGTGGGTCTCAGCGTCACTGTGCGGATCGCAGGCTCATCAGCCGATTCCATCAAACGCAACTGCTGAATTCCATAGCCCGCAGCGGTGACCTGCACCATTTGGAAACCGTCTCGTCCGATCGCTGGCAGCATCGCCCGCCCTTCGTCGTTGGTCATTGCACCGATGATCTTTCTGAGTTCCCTGGGAATGGCTCTGTAAGGATTAATCTTAAATTCGTAAGCATTACTCCTGAAAAGGAGTGGTTCAACAAAGGCGCCAGGCACGGGCTTGCCGTCTGTAGTCTGGACGAAAAATCCCGTGTCGGAAGTGGATTGAAGTGAGAAATCAACCTGCTTGTTTGACCGGAGTTGTTCTGGTCCGTATGCGGAGACCGTCCCAATTTGTCGGTCTGGTGCAATGCAAAACAGAGTCCAGCCTGGAGTGAAGTTTCCTGGCCGAGTTGCCGCCGCCGGGACGCTCAATGAATAATGTCCATCAGCGTAAGTTGTCGTCTCAAACGCATCATTAGTGATCGGAGGTTTTGGCAACCAAAGTTTGGCCCCCGCCAACCCATTGCCCGCTTCGTCTGTCACGCGACCAGTAATCAGAATATCGGCATTGTCATCAACTGAAGTCGTGACAGAGACAACGTCCGGAGCCGCCGACAGTCCGGCAATGACGATCGATGCCGTCGTGACAAGACTGGCCAACAGGAGAGAACGCATTCGGCCAGGTCGAACATCCAGCGGTCGATGATCATCCAGAATGCGGACGATGCGTTTCTCGACCAGCGGCTTTGACGCCATCCCGATTCCCGCCGGTTGATAACGAGCCGCTCCGGACGCTAAGTGCGATGCCATGTCCACCAGAACCTGAGCGTACTCAGCACGCTGACCGGTGGTGCGAATCACTTGATCGTCGCATGCCTGCTCTGCAAGTTCGTTGATATGACGTCGCAACAGCCAGACTATGGGATGAAACCAATACAAGGCCGCATTGACCGCCGTCAACAAGCCGACCAGTGTGTCTCGCCGACGCAAGTGTTCGGCTTCATGAGCCACCGCAATCTCCACAAGAGAATGATCCCACGTGTTCCAGTCGGCGGGCAGGACAATCGCTGGTCGCCATACACCCAATGTTACCGGCACCAGAACTTCGTCCGATTGCAATACTCTGGCGGATGTCGGCACCTGATCATGGTTCGAAGACAGGTTGACAGGCCTGGCTCGATCGACCAGACGCATTGAGCAAACGATTCCGACGACGATGCGAGTCAGCAGAAGCGCAACTCCGAGCGCGTAGATGACACCGACTGCAAACATCCAAGAGCTTCGCGGAACGGTTGGAGTTGCCGCTGAATGCAGCTGAGCCAAGCTGGGAGACTGAACAACCAGTGGTGACAATGCATTGTCCGCGATCAACGGCACGGAATTCGGCTGAGGCCTGTCTGGCAGGATTTGTAATTCGTGGGTGGGAATTGCAGAAATGGCCGTTGTGCGTTGAGCATGCGTCTCTGCCGGTGCTTCGGTGACCGGCGTACTTTCCGTGACCGAAATCTCATCAGACACGGAATTCACCATCCACGCGATCGGAATCGCAACTTCCGGAGCCATGTGAATAACCAACGGCAGCAGAATCATGCTGCATAGCATCAGCGACCAGACACGATGCCGGATTGTCACACTGCGCACGCGAAACAGTGTCAACGTCAACCATACGACCGTTGCCAGAAGAGTCGCTTTGAGACTCACATTCAACAGCAGCGCGAGCGCCGCTTCTACGTCCGTCGTATCCAATCCGAACATTTTCGTTTCCTTTACGCACCCTGGGTTGACGAGGAGATTCTTACTCTTTGTCCTGGACTTTCTTGTTCCGTTCCTTTGCGATTCGTTTAGCCAGTTCCTGAAGTTTCTCAGGCGACACGACTTCGCGATTCACCAGTCCGACCAGCAACGATTCCACCGAACCGTTGCAAAAGCGATCAATAATGGATCGCACCGCGTCAGCGGCCGCATTGTTCGGCTCAACAGTCGGCGAATACACAAAGGTGCGACCATCAATGCGATGGCGCACGTAACCCTTAGCTTCCAGCCGCCTCAAAATCGTTCGAACCGTGGAATCTTTGATCGCTTGAGATTTCTCAAGCTGAACACGGACGCCATCCGCCGTCACTTCAGAATGTTCCCAAACGATGTTCATGACTCGATTTTCGAGATCACTGAGCGGTGGTTTTTTTGAACGTGACATACAACTCATCTTCGTTACGGAATTAAATGTTACAAAATGTAATGTTACAGATCGTAATTATTGACAGAAGAAAGTCAATACGGAATCAGCGGGCTGCTTGTCGGCGGGAATTGGCACCGATAGAATCGGTGGCCCTGGCCAGCCGCGTGTTGAATTAATCGCCACCGGATTCATTCCGGTGGTTTTCAGGATTCTGCACTACTTGAAAACACTGGGAATTTCGTAGTGCAGAATCCTGAAAACCACTGAGGTAAACTCAGTGGCGCCTAAATCAACAGCCTGCTAGTGCCGCACATTGGTAACCCAGCGTTTTCATTTTCACCCGGATGCAACCGTATTCAAAGGTTCTTGTAATGCACAAAAGTTCGCTTCACCTTTTATGGCTTGCTGGATTCAGCTTTCTGTTACTTTCAGGTTGCGCGGAGACGAGCGATTCCACGCAATCAGGCGGTGCGAACGGCGGATCGACGAACGGTACTGCGGCACAGTCGATGCGGCGGATCATTCTGCTGAACAATACTGAATCGCCGTTCTGGGATGCGGCTCGTGCCGGAATCGAAAAGGCTGCGATAGATCTGAAACTGAAGGAAGCAGGCTTCACGGCCAGCATGGACACCAACAATGGCACGGATTCAGGGCAAATCGAAAAACTGCGACAGTACGGAACACAGTCCGACATCGCCGCCGTGATTATGTCACCAACGTCGGCAACCAATCCCGCGGTCATTGACGAAATGAAAAAGTTGAAAGACAAAGGATTGATCGTCGGAACGTTTGACAGCGATTTTGATGAAAAGTTTCAGAGCGTTCGCGAGTTCTACGTTGGCACGGACAATATTCAGGGCGGGAAGGTTCTGGGAACGGCAGCAAAAAACTTGCGTCCTGACGGCGGTGAGTACGTGCAATTTGTCGGTCTTGACAGTCAGTTGAATGCCTACCAGCGAATGGATGGATTCACGAGTGCTGCCGGTGACAAGTTTGTGCAGAAAGGGCGGCGCACCGACGACACGGACCGCAGCCGAGCGCGTGACAACGTACGAGATTCGATCGACCAGAACCCAAACCTCAATGTCCTTGTGGGAATCTGGTCATACAATGCTCCTGCGATTGTTGACGTTGTGAAAGAGAAAAACGTCCGCAAGAAATTCACGATCGTGACATTCGATGCCGAACAGCTTGCGATCGAACAGATGAGTGCCGGCATGATCGATGCGATGGTTGTACAGAATCCATTTGGCATGGGTTACGACTCCGTGAAATACGCCTTTGCCAAACTGACAGGCGATGACGCCGCCATCGCGGAATTGTTTCCGAAAATGAACGAACCGGGCGGAAACATTCGTGATACCGGTTTGAAGATTGTGGTTCCAGATTCCGGAACACTGCTGACACCAGAAATGTTCAAGGACTTCGGTCCGAGCGTCGTCTTTATGACGCTGACAGAATTCCGAGCATGGCTGGCGGAATACAAGCTGACGAGTTCGTAGCCGACCAGTCAAGCTCCCACCGACGCGGGGTCGGATGGAGAGCTAACCACAGACGAGTTTCTGATATCGCTTTGCGGAGAAAACATCCCTTGCGGAGCAACAATCTACATTTCAGTTCCGCAAAATCACACCATCGAACAAACGGTCAGTCAACTGCATGAGTTCTACTGCCCCCGGTATTCTTCGCAGACTATGGTCTTCCATCGAGTTCAAGCTGATTCTGGCCTGGCTCGCGGTAGTCGTTGCAACAACGCTGCTCGACCCGGGCCATACCTATTGGCACAATCCCGGTGACTCTGCTGAACTCATTATTCGCAACACTGTGCTGCTGGGGTTTTTTGCTCTGGGCAGCGCAGTGATCATTATTTCCGGAGGCATTGATTTATCGAGCGGCTCGGTGATCGCGATGAGTGCCACTGTCTTCGGCAGCCTGCTGATTGTACTCGACCCGGAAGGCTTTCGAGACGGTCATCTGGCGACGTCGGCCGTGATCATGGCCATTGTCGGAACTCTGCTGTCCGGAGTGATGGTTGGGACTCTGCACGCATGGCTGATCACATGCGTCGGACTGCCGCCGTTTATCGCGACCCTGGCAACACTTGTCGGGCTTCGCAGCTTCAGCCGCGGTCTGACTCAGGCGGTGACCAACAATCGGTCTCAAATTGATTTTCCAGACCTTGCACTGCGAGACACTCTGAAAAACGTGACAAATGTTTCGATCGTGTTCATCATCCTGGCACTGGCTGTATGGTTCTTAATGAGTCGTACCGTGATCGGACGGCATCTGCACGCGATGGGCGGAAACGAACAGGCTGCGAAGCTGAGCGGGATTCAAACGGATCGTCTGAAATGGCTGGCGTATGTTCTTGGTGCTGTCGTCGCGTCGATGGTTGGGATTGTCTATTTCGCGGATAATGGTTCGGCTAAGCCCGATATTCTGGCGCGAGGCTATGAACTCAACGCCATTGCGGCCGCAGTGATCGGAGGTTGTTCGCTGCAGGGAGGTGTCGGAACAATTCTGGGTACGGTCCTTGGCTGTCTTTTCCTGCGGACAGTGATTGATTCTGTGAACAAAATCGTCGGCACAGGAGCGGACGTGTACGAAGGCATGATCGTTGGCATCGTCGTGGTCATGGCCGTGACCTTTAGCCAGCGTGGCGTCACTTCTCTTCGACGTCCGTTCTTTGGAACTCTGATCGGCTGGGCGGCAATTCCGGTGCTGAGCCTACTGGCAGGACTGTCGTACATGCTGTTCTTTCGTGACAAACCGTGGTTTGATCCCTGGCACGCGGTCGTTTTCGGCGTTATTGTGGCGGGAATTCTTTTTGTTCGCGGCCTTGTTGAGTTGAAGCATAAGTAGACATCAACCTATGCAACCCATCATTTCAATCCGCAACATCGGCAAACAGTTCGGAGCTGTCCGCGCGCTGGACAACGTCAGCTTCGACGTGACGCCGGGAGAACTGCATGCCGTGATGGGAGAAAACGGAGCGGGCAAAAGCACGCTCATGAAAATCCTGTCCGGCGTCATTGGCGACTTTGAAGGCAAACTGCTTCTGCGAAATCAGCCCGTTCAGTTTTCCAGCACTCGGAGTGCGGAGAATGCCGGAATCAGCATCATTCACCAGGAACTGAATCTGGTCGAACAGTTGTCCGTCGCAGCGAATATCTTTCTGGGCCGCGAATCGCGTTCATGGCTTGGCATTCTGAATCAGAAAGAAATGGACGATCGTGCGGCGGCCTTGCTCGCGGAACTCGAGACAAACATTTCTCCGCGTGCCCTTGTGAGTACTCTGCGCGTGGGCGATCAGCAACTGGTCGAAATCGCAAAAGCACTGTCGCTGCAGTCGGACATTCTGATCATGGATGAACCGACCAGCGCGTTGACGGAATCCGAAGTGGCCAGGTTGTATCGAGTGATCGATAAACTCCGTACACGCGGTGTGACGATTCTGTACATCTCACACAAAATGGATGAAGTGTTCCAGTTGGCAGACCGGATCACAGTGCTGCGCGATGGTCAGTTTGTGCAGACGGTCAATCGGACGGACACGACACCTCGCGCGATTGCGCACCTGATGGTTGGGCGTGATATTGAACCGCGACAAAAACACACTGCGGAACGTGATGCTGCCGTTGTCCTGGAAACAAAGAATCTTTCGCTTGCATGGCCCGGACATTCGCGAGGCTGGCGTCTGCAGAATGTGAATCTGAAACTGCATCGCGGTGAGATTCTCGGCATCGCCGGCCTGATGGGCGCGGGCCGTACGGAATTGCTGGAGTGCATTTTTGGAGCCAGTGATTTGCCGCCTCAGGGTGAAATTCTGATCGAAGGCAAATCCAGCCGCTTCGGTCATCCGGCCCAGGCGATGCAGGCCGGAATTGCGATGGTGACCGAAGATCGCAAACGTCTGGGCCTGTTTGCTCATATGACTGTTCGTGAAAACATCACCGTTTGCTCGTTGGACGACGTTTCGTCCGCTGGCGTGATTTCACACAGTCGCGAAACAGCGGCCGCGATGAGTCAGATCACTTCGATGTCTGTCAGAACCGATGGCCCGGAAGCGATGATTACGACATTAAGCGGCGGGAATCAGCAGAAGTGTATCATTGGTCGCTGCATGTTGACGAATCCCAAAGTCCTGCTGCTGGACGATCCAACACGGGGTGTAGACATTGGTGCCAAGGCAGAACTGTATCTTTTGATGGAGCGACTGGCTGCAGATGGCATGGCGATTATCGTGACTTCGAGTGAACTGCCGGAGTTGCTGACCGTCAGCGATCGAATCCTGGTACTGAGCGAAGGTGTGCTGACCGGCGAATTCAGCCGATCCGAAGCGACGGAACAACGCATCATGGAAGCCGCCACAAAATCGCAGTTATGATTTCCCCCCCGTAGGATGGACATTCCTGTCAGTCCACAGCACGCATCCGGAAAATCGCTACAGATTTTCCGATTTGGATGTGGAAATTCAGGACGACAGTCGCCATTGTGGCACATTCGAGACGCGGTTATAGTCTGGACTCGTAGCCCGATCTGTCCCAGATCGGGAGCCAGCCAAATTATGGCACTTGATAGTCGTGGTTGTAGTCTGGACCGCGATCGTTCACATTCGCAGTGGGATTCGTTGGTTGGACAGCGTAAGTCATAGTAAGAACTCCCCCGATTCTCCGCTACGTACCAATTTTGTCGTGAAATAAAAGGTCCATGTCGTACAGCCAGCTTTTCGAACACGATCAACAGTTCATGCGTCTGGTCCGTCGTGAAACCGACGTTGATCTCGTTACGGCTGCTCTGGAAATCGCTCGTGATGGTCAGACTGACCTGATGTTTGAACCGACGCGAGTTCGCCTGCAGCGTTCCGTCGCACGGCTGACTCATCCTGTCACTCAAGCTGGCTCGGATGTTGAGGAACTTAAACTGCTCGTCCGTCATATGACTGAAGAATTGAATCTTCGTGGCGACGATGAATGCTTCGCAGAACCGGATGCCAGTTACCTCAATCGTGTGCTGGAGACCGGTCGAGGCATTCCGATTTCTTTGTCGCTGGTCTACCTGAATGTGGCCAACGAGCTTGGGATTCCTCTGGAACCGATCGCCGCACCTTCGCATTTTTTGACGCGACTGCAGACGGATACCGGAAATCTGTACGTCGATGCGTTCGACAATGGTCGGATCATGGGTGAAGCAGAATGTCTGGACTGGCTTCACGGGATTACGGAACTGCCAATTGCGGAAATCCGTCGATCTTTCAAGCCGGTTGATGAGCGGACGATTATGATTCGCATGTTGAACAACCTGAAAGCGTTGTTCGGCAACCAGGAAATGTGGGTCTCCGCGTGGCGAGTTCAGTGCCGCCTGTCGATGCTCATTCCTGGCTCCTATCGCGAACGCCGCGATCATGCCATTTTAACTCTCCGCGCCGGTCGCCCAGGAGAAGCGATGGACCTGCTGCAAGGTTGTCTCAACGTCTGCCCCGTCGATGAGCGTCCAGTCCTTACTCAGCACCTGACGCAGGCCAAACGCGAAGTCCCGTACTGCAATTGATCGGATGATCAGCGATTGAAATACCTGCCGAAGCGGCGGACTTTGGGTTTCATGGGAGCGACGGTGTCAAAATCCGGCTCGACCAGATGTCCTGCTTCGATGATTGGCGCACGCAGTCTGGAGTTGCTGTCGATGGCTTCGTTTTGGAGGTGATCGTCAAACGAGAGACTGGATTCGTCCAGTTCATCTGTCACGACATCATCTTCGATGTAGAATCGACCATCGGGCGAATGAGTCTCTGTGAACAGGGATTCGTTCGATGAATCGGAAACATCGAAATCGGGTTCTTCGAAGGACTTGCGATGTCGCTCCGGCGTTCCGTCGAACATCCTGTCGTTTGGCTGAACATCCGCCAGCGACTGACCCCGAATACTTCGCTTGGGCGGAAGATCACCGTGCGTGCGGCGGACGTAGTCGCCAAGATCCACTTGTGCAATGCGATCGCCGCCCGGAGGAGTCCAGAGCGTATCCGCAACATGGCAGTTCGCTTCGATGGCTTTGAAGTTCAATGTGAGTTCCGTTTTTTGCGGCGGGAAGCTGATCTTCACTGTGTGCGGAATAACATGCCCGCCGCAGGTGCGATAATTGCTCAATTGAGCACGCAGGAGATGATCGCCATTGTGATCGATCAATGAATGTTCCCGCGCGAAACCTCGCACCGTGTCAACCTTAATGACGCGCCGCAGCGATTCGCCGTTCGCAGATTCTTCGATCGATACCAGCCACATGTCTCGCGAACCGGCGGGTGGTTTCTGGATTTGAAAATCCTGCGCGTTCAGCGGCTGGATTCCCAGAATGACCATGAGCCATTCAGGGTCCAGTCGAGGAAAATCACCAGAGACATACTCCAGCAGATGGGCATCTTCATGCCGCCATGTATGGACAACCGGTGGGCCCGGTTTGACGTACGCCCAGCAAAGGTCATCGTTTGAACCGAAGTCGGCCATCCCGACGAAATTGTCGGCGGTCAGTCGAAAGCGGCTCGGAGCACTGCATGCCAGTTGTCCCTTGAGTTCTTGCGCGATTGGCAATCCTGGCATGCTCACTCGCACTTGTGTGTTCATGCATCGCCAGCTTTGGAGCCCCTTGTTCTGCGAATTCAGATAGTCCACGAGTTCTTCGCAGTTCAACGTATTCGACAGAACGGGATCGACATGATGCACAACGGCAGATTTTCCCGTCGATCGACAACCGACAAACGTCGCCTGCAGGATCAGCAGTAAAATGATGCGGGTGAATGTCATACGATCCGGATCGATGTTTGGCTGTCAGACGAAAACACGAAGTTGAAAACTCTGCACCACTCACTATGCGGCGGTCGCTCTTCCGGAATCGAACAATTGCTCCTGCAAACGCTCGATCTGTTCTTCATTCAACTCTTCTTCCGGCACATCGAACGGGCCTTCGCCGCCACTGCCGATAAGTCGCATCGTAGGGCGGTCGTCGAATTCCACGACTTCCTCCAGAACAAGGCGACGCTTCCTCAGTAACAACAACGCCAGAACGTAGCGGTACTGCTGCTGCACGATGTTTGGAGAATCTGACAACTGCAGGAAGTAGTCAAACAGGGAATCGGCATCCAGCTTCGGACGACCGGTCTCGGTCGATTCCGCAATTTCACAGCGCCAATGTCCGATCGCTTCCGGTGGCGGCCCTTCCCAGGCTTCGCTGCTGAAGTCCTGACGTACGAGAACGCCGTTTTGTTCGATCAGGATCGACCAGCAAACGTCCCCCGATCGAAAGGGCTGGCCCGTCTTCGCGCAGCATTTTGCTGCCGGGCGGATATTGAATTCCATTCGTCAATCGCCTCAATTCACGAGATCAATCAGTCGCATCACTTCCCTGGTGCCTGATTTGGTCTCTCGGTTCGGTCAAGGCCCGCATAATAACGGACAGTTTGTAATTTCGCCAAGAGGAAACCCGAAGCGACCTGACCTGCGTTCACTGGCCTATGGAATCCGAATCTCCACGTTTCCTTGTGCGGTATAACTCGTTGTGCGAAAGTCCAGTACCTTGTAAAGTGGGGCAGGCATCTTGCCTGCCAGGTCGCGAGCCAAATTCCGTATTTTTCAGTTAAATCTGGCAGGCAAGATGCCCGCCCCACAGGAATTTCCCTGTATGAAAGCATCACAGACAATTTTCAGCACATCTGCACTGCGGATGTTAGTCGGCGTCGCCGTGATCATGGCAGCGGGCTGGGGTATTCGCGGGGCTTTTGGGCACTCTCGCGGGGCGATGATGCCGGGCGCGATGATCGGGCTAAGTCTGGCAGCGTGCGCAATGCGGGCGGACTGGTGGAGGCGCGGTGCCATCATTGGATTTTTGTGCTCGATCGGCTGGGGATTTGGCGGTGCCAGCAGTTACGGACTTTTGATCGGATACAGTCAGGGTGGCTCTTTGTTGAACAGTGCCTACGGCTATACTGGATTGTTTGTCGTCGGTGCTCTCTACAGCGGAATTGGCGCGGCCCTGTTGGCGTTGGGGCTGACGGCACCTCGCTCACTGCTCGATCGTTTCCTATGGCCGATGATCCTGATTTATGTCAGTTGGTTGCTGATGGACTGGATCGAGTGGAACGGCTGGAATGCCACCGCGTGGAGTCTGGAATGCTACGGAAAAGATCCGGCTCGCCCCACAGAAACACTTTGGCTCTACGACACCTTGTGGCTGCACGTCGCTGTTTCTCTGATCCTGGGCATCGTTTTCTGGGTGTGTGTGCCACGTTGGCGCGAAGCCACTTCGCTGGTGGTCCTGCTGCCGGTCGCGTGGTTCGTGTCCATGTTTCTGCTGATTCGCGTCTTGGGGTTGCGGATCAACCCGTCGCGCGGTGATGCCTGGGCAGGTTGCCTTGGGATTGTTCTGGTGATTCTGGGCTGGCATTCGCTGCGACGAAACCGAGCCGCCGTGATGCTGATTCTGTACGGGCTGCTAGCTGGCGGATTAGGGTTTGCCGGCGGAGAATTTATCCAGGCTCTTGGTCGGGCTAAATGGGGGCCGATCGGATGGTATCCTGTGCTGCAGGAATTCGGCTACTGGACGGTGATGGAGCAAACATTTGGCGGCGTGATGGGGTTCGGAATCGCGCTGGCCGTGTTGCGACTCAAGCACGGACAACTGGAAGAACCGAAAGAAGATTCCCCCGGCAGTTGGTTCAACGAATTCTCCGTGTTCATCCTGATGGGCGTGTTGTTTGCCTTCAATTTTCGCACAAACTTTTTAACGTTCTGGATCAAATCGGAGCAGGTCAAGGAACTTGTTCTTGGGTTGCCGTCTGGACAGGTTCTGTCTGGTGTCGTCCTGATGATTCTGTTGCTGCTTGCCGTGGCGTTGTATCGCCAGCGTAAGGGTTACCTAGATATTGTACCTCAGACAGCCCAAGGGAAAATTCAACTGCTTACCTTGTTGGTCATCTGGACGGTGATGGCCATTTACATCATGCTGCCGAGAACTGGATTGCCAACGTCATTCATGTTTTTCGTGGAACTCGGCATTGGAACCTTGATGATTCTGCTCTCCGGAAGAACACCTGTGGCGGCCCCATCGGAACTTGCACAGAACGCGGAATCGCCTGTCTGGAACGTTGGATGGATGCATCTTGTCCTCTGGGCATTGGTGCCCCTGTATCTCGGCGGCCTGGCCTGGATGACGATCCAACTGGAGATTCCCGCGAAACAGATTCGGTTTCCTGATCCGGCCACAACCTCGCCATAGTTCACGAGTACACTTTGTTTGGGTATAAAACGTTGGTCTGTTACGACTTTTGAATTGTCCGGACAATAAAAACTTTTCTTGTTAATCTCCACCACGGTTGCTCCTGAACCGGCCCATAGGCAGGAAGATTTCGGACAGGAAAATGGAATTCCGGAAGAACGAGGTACGGAATGTCGCAAATTTTCCTGTCCTGAATTTTCCTGTCTTTTTTCCAGCCGCTTCGACAGAGCACACCGTCGCCCGCGAGATTTTCAATCATTATTCGGAGACCCCGCTATGCTCCTTAACTTCCAGCCTCGCCAGTTATCTGGCTGCCAATTCTTTTCTGCACGCTCTATTGTCCGATTTTTCATCCTGCTGCAATTGACTACAACGGCGGCATCATCGTATGCAGCCCCGGACGACCAGACCAACAAAGCCTCCGTAATCCGACATTCGGACTTGAGTGTCTATCGCGCGGATGATGGAACTTTGAAACCCATTCGCACCACCGAAGACTGGGCGTTGCGGCGAAAACAGATCATCGCCGGAGCTGAGGCCGCAATGGGGCCGATGCCCTCGCTGGAGAACCAGCCAGCTTTCGACATCAAGCTGACCGAAGACGTTTGGATCGGCAAAGTGCGGCGGCTGACGATGACGATTGCTGTCGAGAGCTCAGATCGATTGCCGCTGGATTTGTATCTGCCCGAATCAATGGCCGACGCATTTGAAGGTAACGATTTATTGAAGGCCGATTCGCCCACCAAACTGGCCGCGATTGTGGCATTGCATCCCACCGGTACTGCCGGCAAACGCATTGTTGCCGGCGAAGGCGAAAAACACGGTCGACAATACGGGCTGGAACTTGCCCAACGAGGTTATGTCGTGATTGCGCCAGACTACCCGTCATTCGGCGAATATTCCAAATACGATTTTGCCAACGACAAATACGTCTCCGGCACGATGAAAGGAATCTTCGATCATCGGCGATGTGTTGATTTTCTGACAGCTCTGAAATTCGTGGACGCAGATCGTATCGGCGTCATCGGCCATTCGCTTGGCGGACACAATGCCATCTTTCTCGGAGCGTTCGACGAACGGCTGAAAGTGATCGTCTCCAGTTGCGGCTGGTGCCCATTCCATGACTACTACGGTGGCGATATCAAAGGCTGGACAAGCGACCGCTACATGCCGCGTCTGCGTGATGTCTATGAACTCAATCCGGATAAAGTCCCGTTCGATTTCTACGAATTGATCGCCGCACTCGCCCCGCGTACGTTTGTCTCAGTATCGCCGCTGCGAGATGCGAATTTTGATATTAACGGCGTCAGAAAAGCGGTGCCGGTGGCTGGTTCGATCTACACGCTGTTCAAAGCCCGCGAAGAGCTGATCCTGTTGACGCCTGATTGCGAACACGATTTTCCGACAGACATGCGTCTGCAGTCTTACAATGTTATCGATCGCGTCCTCAAGCACACACCGAACGATTTCGAACCGGATTTTGCGGAGGAATTGCCTCGGATTCCGGCGCTCTCACCGGCAGAAGCTATGGCATCGTTTCAGGTCATCGATGGTTTTGAATTGCAGCAGACCGCCGCAGAACCGTTGTTGACCGATCCGGTTGCAATGTCGTTCGACGCTGACGGGCGATTGTTTGTTGCGGAGATGAATGACTACTCTGAACAGGCAACCGAGCATCTCGGCCGCGTCCGGATGCTGGTGGATTCTGATGGTGACGGGCGGTTCGATCAGAGTCATGTTTTTGCGACAGGACTGAGCTGGCCCACTGCCATCATTTGCGCAAACGACGGTGTATTTGTCGGGGCGGCTCCGGACATTTTCTTCCTGAAAGATACCGACGGCGACATGAAGGCCGACGTAAACGAACTGGTCTTCACAGGTTTCGCCAGGAACAACGTACAGGGCTTGCTCAATAGTTTTCTCTGGGGGCCGGACAATCGGATTTACGGTTCTGCCAGCACCGTAGGAGGTTCCATCACCAGCCCAAAATATCCTGACCGCCCTGCCCTTGAGTGTCGAGGCCGTGATTTCTCGTTTGATTCGAAGACCTTGGAATTGCGGGCCGAAACGGGTGGCGGTCAGCACGGCATGAGTTTCGACGACTGGGGCCATCGTTTCGTCAGTTCCAACAGCGATCATGCTCAAATGATCGTGTACCGGGATGAATACCTTTCGCGCTCTCCGCTGCCATCTGCTGCACCGGCACGCATCAGTATCGCCGTGGATGGCGGTCAGGCACCTGTGTTTCGCATCAGCCCTGCTGAACCATGGCGCATTGTGAGAACTCGACTTCGTGCATCGGGGCTTTCGAAGGGAATTGTCGAAGGCGGCGGACGTCCTGCTGGTTACTTTACCGGGGCAACGGGGATTACGATTTTTCGAGGCGACGCATGGCCGGATGACACCAAGGGACTGGCGATCGTAGGCGACGTGGGCAGTAACATTGTCCACCGAAAGCGACTGACTCCTGACGGCCCGATCTGGACGGCCGATCGGATCGATCCGGGTCGCGAACTGGTTGCATCGGAAGATATCTGGTTTCGCCCAGTACAATATACCAATGCTCCGGACGGATGTCTGCAGGTTCTCGATATGTATCGTGAAGTGATTGAACATCCGGCCAGTTTGCCGCCAGAAATCAAGAGGCATCTGGATCTTACGAGCGGTCGTGATCGCGGGCGGCTCTATAGAATCGCTCCGACAGGCTGGAAGCCACGGCCTGTTCCTCATCTCAGTCACGCCAAAACTGCGGATTTAGTGGCCCTGCTGGAGCATCCGAACTCGTGGCATCGCGAGACCGCATCCCGGTTGCTGTTCGAGCGACAGGATGCGTCAGCCGTTGACGGGATTCGTCATCTATTCAGAACCTCGAAATCCGGTCTGGGGCGATTTCATGCCATCGGAAGTCTGGAAGGATTAAACGCTCTGACTGCCGACGATGTGATTGTCGGTCTGAAGGATTCGGTCGCCGGAGTTCGAGAGCGAGCTGTCTGGGCGAGCGAAAAACTCGCACCATCTGAAGCAGTCCTTGAAACGCTGGCGACGTTGACGGACGATGAAAATGCACGAGTCAAAATGCAACTGGGATTTTCACTGGGTGAGTTTCCTCCATCAGAAACACGCCGCGAAGCGTTGCAAAGTCTGTTGGCCGGGTCTGGTGGAGACCGCTGGATTCGTACGGCTGTTTTCACTTCGCTGGGGACTGAAGCGAGTGACGCATTTTTGTCGCTTGCTGCGGCCCGTAACGTTGCTTCGAACGGCGGCACTGTCGCCTTGATTGAACTGGCCGATCTTGTGGCGAGACAAACATCCGACGAAACGGGTTGGGGAAAAATCGCGGCTGTCATTGCCGGACGGAAAGATGATCCGGCGATGCAGGTCAAGCTGTTGCAAGCGGTTTTCAGGGCCAATAAGGCCGCTCAAAGCAGCCCCTCGTTTTCCCAGTTGTCTGCGCAGTTGCTTGAGTCCGCTCGAACAAGCGTTACTGATGCAAGTCTCTCGGAAGAACTGCGAGCGGCGGCGCTGACGACTTTCAGTTTGTCGTCGTACGCTCAGGACGGTGAGTTGTTGCTGAGTTCGCTGGAATCTACTCAGCCGCCCGTCGTTCAGAACGCCGCACTCGCGACGCTACTGCAGTTTCCAGACGAGCAAGTTGCTCGGCAGTTACTGGATCGCTGGCCAGGGTTGTCTCCGAAACTGGCCGAACTCGTTCGGGACGGACTGCTGGGACGAACGTCGTGGGCAATTCTGTTGCTGGATGCCATGACGGCCGGACGTTTGCCAGCGACGACGTTGAGTCAATCAGACCTGCAGCGATTGGCGAGTGTCCCCGATGATGCCGTTCGTTCTCGCGCAATCCGTCTGCTCGAAACGATGAGTAGTTCGACACGCGATGAAGTTCTGCGTTCCTACCAGGTCGCGCTGACGCTCAAGCCCAATCTTGAAAAAGGGGCGGCGCTGTTTAAACAGCATTGTTCGGTCTGTCATCAGATTGGAACTGTGGGTTTTCAGGTTGGACCGAATCTGGCAACGATGAAGAATCGCGGACCGGAAGCGATTCTGACCAACGTGCTTGACCCAAATCGCGAAGTCAATCCTGCCTGGCGAGACTACATCGCGGTGACCACCGACGGGCAGACATACAACGGCGTTTTAATCTCCGAGTCTGCGAGTATCCTGACATTTCGCCGCGCCGAGGCCAAAGAAACCAGCCTGCTGCGAAGCGACGTGGAAGCCTTGCGCGACACAGGACGGTCGCTCATGCCGGAAGGTCTGGAGAAAAACCTGGACACTCAGGCAATGGCCGATCTGATCGGATGGCTGATGAAAGCGGAATAGGGATGAATGACAATCAGGCAACCGCGTGTTTTAGCCATCCAGAATGGATGCAGTGAGACTTGACCCTTTCTTCAACGCCTCAACTGTAGTCCGACCTGTCCCAGGTCGGATTCCCTCACCGCCCTTCCACCGAACATCAGCGTCGAACAAAGGACTGCCCGATGTTGACACTTTTCGCTGAACGCCACCGCTCGGCCAACCAAACTGCAAATCGGACAGGAAGATTGGGGACAGGAAAATAAACTTCCCGACGACCGAGAACAAGAAGTCTCCCAAATCTTCCTGTCCCAAATTTTCCTGTCTCTTTCTTTAACGCCTCAACTGTAGTTCGACCTGTCCCAGGTCGGATTCCCTCACCGCCCTTCCACCGAACATCAGCGTCGAACAAAGGACTGCCCGATGTTGACACTTTTCGCTGAACGCCACCGCTCGGCCCGCCAAACTGCAAGTCAGACAGGAAGGTTGGGGACAGGAAAATCGACTTCCCGCCGAGCGAGAACAAGAAGTCTCCCGAATTTTCCTGTCAATTTCCTCGCCTGCTCGACGCAATGCGGCAGCGAGTTGGGTGGTGTCCGTCGTTTCGATACAAATGCGTTGATGGACCTCCGTCTGGCTGGGACGTCGAATGGTGGCATCACCTGCCATTCCCGATGATATCTGTTGAATGGTTTGACATCTGCTACTTTCAAGGAAATCAGGAGTTTTTTCAGAGGAGGTTTTTGTTGTCAGCGGAAGATTTCGTTTGACCAGACTTGAAGAGGAGGATCGCTGCACAAACTACAGCCGTGAGAAAGCCTCCTCTACGAGTCGGGTCAAACGATGCGCCCCCCTTCCGGGACAAAACTCACCTAAGAAATTTTTTGCCAGATTCCTATTGGCGCGCAACCCAGAAAGAACCTACCTCGCTCAAATCGCTCAAAACTCAAAATACGATCTCCAGTGATGGCAGAGAAAATTGGGTCCGGTCTCAATTCCGCTGATTCGAGAACTCACCACTTTCTTTTTTCAAGGAGTTTCAAGTCGGCAGTTCTCGGAGGATGTCGAATGGGTAGGGTACGGTAACGAGATAGCAGATTTCAGCATTTACTGGAAAATATCTTTTTTGCTGTCAGATTGGACGCGGTACGCGTGTAATCAATAGCGAAGGAGATAACGTTTGATGCCGCCCCCGCAAGACACACGAGAAAGTTTACTGGTCGCTCTGCGCGACCCGGACAACGTGAATGCCTGGAACGAGTTTTCGGACATTTATCGGCCTATGATCGGTCGTATCGCGCGACGAATGGGATTGTCTGCTTCGGATTCCGAGGATGCGACTCAGCAGGTCATGCTGAATGTGAGCCAAGCCATCAATAGTTGGTCAAAGGACGAAACGAAAGGTTCTTTTCGCGCTTGGCTTACAGTGGTCGTGAAGAATGCGGTTAGCAACGCGATCACCAGAAGGCCCAGGGATCGAGCGAACGGAGGCGAGAATTCTCAAGCCGTCTTGCAAGGCATGGCAATCGATAATGACGAATTGGAACGTCAAATAGAAGACGAATATCGACGAAGTGTGTTTCGAGCAGCAGCTCTCCGCGTGCGATCCGAATTTGCGACCACGAGTTGGCAGGCATTCTGGAGCACCTGTGTTGACGGAGTACCGGTTGGCGACATGAGCAAGGAACTGAATATGTCCTGCGGTGCGATCTACGCTGCGCGAAGTCGAGTCATGCAACGTTTGCAGCAGGTCACTCAAGAGTTGCTGACCCTGGAGGAAGCATGATGAATCATTCGAGCACTTCCGCTTGCAATGCCGAGGATCTGTCGCGGTTGTTGACCGGCACTCTTTCTGTGACCGCCACCGAGAGGTTGGAAATGCACCTCACTCAGTGCGAGGATTGTGTCCGCCGACTGGAACTGTTGGCAGCAGAAAAAAATTCCTGGACTCAAACTTCCAAATATCTATCAGAGGATGATTTCGATTGTGGGCTTGAACGAGCCAAGCTTGCGGAACTGTCGAACGTTGGATCGATTTCGCTACATAGCAAAGAGCATCAAATCCTCACACGCGAAATACAGGGATGGCTCGATCCCACTGACGACCCATACATGATTGGACGATTCGCAGGCTATGAAATTGTTGGCATCATTGGACACGGGGGCATGGGCATCGTACTCAAGGGTTTGGAGAGATCTCTCAATCGCTATGTCGCAATAAAGATACTGGCTCCGCGACTGGCGACGAATGCCTCTGCACGACGGCGATTTGCTCGTGAAGCCCAGGCTGCCGCAGCGGTATTGCACGAGAACGTTGTTGCCATCCACCGTGTCGATGAGGCGCATGGGTTGCCATTTCTGGTGATGCCCTATTTTGTCGGCGAGTCGTTGCAGCAGCGGATCGATCGATCCGGCCCGTTGACTTTGCAGGCTAGTCTCAGGATTGGAGTTCAGATTGCTCATGGTTTAGCAGCCGCCCACGCTCAGGGACTTGTACACCGCGACATCAAGCCCGCGAATATCATGTTGGAACCGGGAGTCGAGCGTGTGCAAATCACGGACTTTGGTTTAGCTCGCGCCGTGGACGATGCCGCCCTCACAATGACAGGCATCATCGCCGGCACTCCGCCGTTTATGTCTCCCGAACAAGCAGCCGGTGCAACGATCGACGTACGCAGCGACATTTTTAGTCTCGGATGCCTGTTGTTTGCATGTCTAACCGGTTTCTCTCCCTACCGAGCGAAGACGACCGGCGAAACGCTGCTTCGACTACGTCAAGGCCGTCGGACTTTCCTGAAAGATGCTGAGCCCAGCCTGCCTGCATGGGTGGAAGATTTACTCGCAGGGTTTCTGCAAACAACTCCCTCAAACCGCATTCAATCGGCTCACGAAGTCGCGGCAATTCTGCAGCAATGCGTTCTGCACGTTCAGTCGCCGGACAATCAACTTCCCGGAAACCTGTCAAAACGCAGACGGCAGACAACGGTTCTCATCGGCGTTACGACGGTAATGTCAATTGGCGTCGCACTGCTGATCTATGACAAGCTGACTGAGCGCTCCAAGCCCACCCTGAAGTCAGCTCAAACTATCGTTGCGGACCAACATTCCACCGACTTGGCAACGGGCAATCAAGCAGCCTCCAGCGAAGCGGTTGACATTCCAGAAATCAGCTCGTCGATCGACGCAATCGACCATGATCTCAAACGTATTGAAATCGAAGTTCAGTCCCTTTTCGGAGAATAAACGATGCGGCGTTTACGAACACTATTTTACATTGTTGCCTTTAGCGTTCTCTCATCGGCGTCAGTGACTGCCGCGGATGAACCGGAAACGAACGTGCGCGAGCAGGTGCAGCAAGAACGCACCCAAGCTCTCGATCGCTTGAGTCGCATTCGGCAGCGACTCGATAAAATGCAAGCACAATTGGAGCAGTTGAACATCGACGAAATCGTCGAGCAACGCTTGGCACGGGGTTTTAAGCCGTCTGGATCTGAATCGAAACCAAACATGCCGATCGAGGATGGCTCCGCGACCGAAACGAAACGGGAGTTCACCGCGCCGCTGACAGAGGCTCCATTGTCGTTTTCGAGTGGGACCGCTGACCTGAGTAACCTCACGCGCTTGGCGTTTGACACCAAGCGTCGATTGTTAGAGTCACAATTAGCCTTGAAAAATGGTGAGAAACTTTTCGCACAAAAAGTTGTTGCCAAGGAGGAACTGCAGATAGTTCAAACCGAGCACAACCTGGCCACCGAAGCGATGTATGGTATGGAATCCCAGATCACCCGGACGCTGGAAGCTCGCCAACAGATGCTGGATGTACTTGTCCAGGAGCGTTCGCTTGCCGAGGACCAGGTTGAATCCGCACAGGTCGCGCTCAATGCTGCTCGCGGAACGAAAGCCGCCATCCTCGACGCGAAACGGGCGTTACTACAGCTTGAACAACAAGGGATTCACTTGAAGGAGGTCATAGATCAGCTTCGCGAACTGCACAAAATTCTCCGGGACCGCGACGAATAAGGTGGCAAAACGGAATTGCCCTTTAAAACGGAGGAAAAACAAAAAGATAACGAGCACTGAGGAAGGTTCATGGGTGAAAAAACGCATCAGGTCTCAATTCTCTTGATTCGAGAGTCACGGTAGGGTCTGCTGTTTCCAGAGCATTGCATTTCAGGGTTGGAATTCTTGAATGAAAATTCACTGACTCATTCAACATCGAGTGATATATCGATTTCCCGCCGACCGAGAACAAGAAGTCTCCTGAATTTTCCTGTCCCAAATTTTCCTGTCAATTTCCTCAACGCCTCAATTGTAGTCCGACCTGTCACAGGTCGGATTCCCTCACCGTCATTCCACCGAACATCAGCGTCCAACAAAGAACTACCCGATGTTGACACTTCTCGCTGAAGGCCACCGCGCCGGCCCGCCTAACTGCAAATCGGACAGGAAGATTGGGGACAGGAAAATAAACTTCCCGACGACCGAGAACAAGAAGTCTCCCAAATCTTCCTGTCACAACTCTTCCTGTCACTTTCCTCAACTCCCGCTGGCTCATTGATAGCCTGGTCGTAAGGTGCGTGAAGCAACACGCAATGCACCATTTTCCCAATCTGTGGTCGCCCTGAATCTGTGGGTATAAAAGCCAAGCCGCGCTGGCCCGCCAAACTGCAAATCAGACAGGAAGATTGAGGACAGGAAAAAAAGCTGCTAAAGGTGGAAGCTGCTAAAGGTGGCAGGAACCGATTCCATACATCCGACCGAGAAATCCAGCCACCGCCCCGCCTATCGTGACACGGCTGCGCACCGGGTGTATCATTGCTAGCATGTCGCTTTTCGAGTCGCATTGATTCCACATAAACTACCCTGACAATCTGCCCCACGAAGCGGAAAAGTTTGACGCACGATCTATACGGCCAGCTAATTGCCAGACGCATAAATCGCAATTCGTTCTGTGGCGAAATAAATCATGACCGCAGTCTACATTGAAACGACGATTCCAAGCTTCCGTTATACTGCTCGAAAGGACACTCGTTCCCTGGCGCGTCAACGATGGACGCGGGAATGGTGGGACGAAATCGCCTCAGGCTTCGAGTTACACTCCAGCGATGCAGTGATTGCCGAACTACAACGCGGAACGCTCGATGATTTGAAAAAACAGCGAATCGAACTGATATCCGATCTGAATTTGCTTGAGATTTCGGACGAAATCATGGAAGTTGCTACAATAGACACAGACCGTTTGGTGATGCCGCGTGGCGGCGCGGGTGACGCATTGCATCTGGCTCTCGCGTCATTTTATTCTATGGATGTCTTGCTGACATGGAATTGCAAACATCTTGCAAATCCCAATAAATTCGGACACATTGATCGGGTAAATGACGAAATTGGCCTATCAACGCCACTCTTGACAACGCCATTGAACTACCTTAGTGAGGACGAATCCGATGGAGACTGACCCTCTGAACGAAGTACGCAACATTCGTCGAATGATTTCTAAAGAGTGCGGTGACGATCCGAAGAAGGTCTTCGAGTATTACCTGAAACATCAAGAAGAATCAAAACGATCCCGTAAGTACCGATTCGTCAACGCTCCGATGGAGAGCGCCAACGCGGCGCATGCCACCGAACAAACGGTCGAACCGGAGCCGGAATAGAGGCGCATGTTCACGTCAACTTCCGGATTTTTCAGGTCGTGCGCGCTGCATGAGTGATGCACGCCGTGACGAAGTGTTGCCGAGTGGCCGTATCGTTGTCGATCGGACATCGGTAGTAAACTCCGATCAATCAGATACACATAAGACCTCGCCTAAGTCGATACTGAATTCAAATTCCACTCCTCGGTTCCCGTGATCATGAACGTTCTGCCACGATGGGCTGGTCGCAATGTCGCCGTTACGCCCGCAGAGACGCAGGTCTCGCCGTCTACCGCTACATTTTCAGGAGTCTCCCCATGCCCATGAATCGACGGACAGCTCTGAAATCCATATCGACAGTTGCTATGTTGCCGACTCTGTTGAGTACAGTAAACGCGGCCGTTCGAACGACCTGCGCAGCGCCGGCAATTGAACTGATTGATCTGCAGACGTTCAGCCAACCGAGTGATCGCTACTACGGCTGGGCCACTGTGGCTCGACGGTCCAGCGGCGAACTGGTGGTTGTCGCATCCGGAGGTCGGGAGCAGCATGTTTGCCCGTTTGGTCGCGTCGATTTGATCCAGTCATTCGACAATGGTGCTTCGTGGACGTTCGCGCGGACCATTGACGACGGTCCCATCGACGATCGGGACGCCGGAGTCCTGGAAACCGTGAAAGGAACACTGCTGGTCACGACTTTCACCTCATTGGCGTATGAACCAGCGCTGAAAAAAGCCATCGAGACCGCTGATTCTGACAAGCCCTCCATGCCGCCCGAGCAGCTTCGCCGCTGGCAGGCGGCGCATGCGCGACTACCAGAAGGGCAACACAAGGCTCAGCTTGGCTGCTGGATGCTGCGGTCGGAAGACAACGGGCTGACATGGTCGCCGCCATATCGATGCCCGTTAAATAGTCCGCACGGTCCCGTCAACCTGTCAGATGGCAGCCTGTTGTATGCCGGAAGGATGCTTTGGGAAGAACCCGGATCCGCAGGAGTTTGTCGTTCGGAAGATGATGGCAGGACATGGACCTGGCTGGCCGACATCCCGACTCGACCTGGTGATAATCACAGGGAGTATCACGAACTCCATGCTGTCGAAGCTGCCGACGGACGATTGATCGTACAGATTCGCAACCACAATAAGCCCAACGCGGGTGAGACGCTGCAGACTCATTCTACGGACGGCGGCAAATCCTGGGCGGTGCCGTATTCGATTGGCGTCTGGGGTCTGCCTTCGCACCTGCTGAAACTTCGCGACGGCCGTTTGTTGATGAGCTACGGGCATCGCCGCGCACCATTGGGAAATCAAGTGCGGCTCAGCGACGACAACGGCCAGTCATGGTCTGATGCGATCGTCCTGTACGGTGACGGCACGTCCGGAGATCTTGGCTATCCATCCACGGTCGAGATGGCCGACGGGACACTGCTGACTGTCTGGTACGAACGACTGAAGGACAATCCTGGCTCACAACTGCGTGCGGCTCGATGGAAGCTGAAAGGGTAAACAGGAACCTGCGAAGTGTCGCAGGTTCCTGGTATCGTCGCTCTTTGGAATCACTTCCGGTTCTAGTTGTTATCGACCGTCACGCCAGGCCAGTCGTCCGTGCGGAACGGTGTCATCGGCAACCCGGCGACATCAAACATATTGCAGACCGGATTGTCAGCCCATGCGTATCGTACAGCCACTGGATTTGCCACGGCACTGCTGGAAACGGCAATGCGGCCATCTTCAAGAATTGCCGCATCGGCCCAGACGAATTTCTTGTCTTCGCCCGCAATCGCGAATCCAACCGGCTGCTTCACGTCAAACGGACGCCATCCACCATCCGCATGATCAAACGTCAGGACGATTTTGCCATCCTTCGTTTCCATGCTCTTGTATTGAGGACTATGGTATGGCACCGCAATGCCATATTCATTCGCCAGCGCCCAGCGAGCCAGGCGGCGGCCGACGTCTACTTTGTTCTTTGGATGAATGTCTTTCCCTTCGCCAATGTCGATAATCACGGCTTCGCCGGTATGCTGCAGCTTTGCCATCGTCATCGTCTGAGCTTCACGCAGTTCTGCCCACGAGCTGTCAGCAGGCTCAGGCTTTTCATCCATAAAGTCTGCCAGTTGTACCCAATAGAATGGAAAATCGCCCTGCCCCCATTCCTGCCGCCAGTTGGAAATCATCAACGGGAACAGTTCGCGGTACTGATAAGCTCGACCTGCATTGCTTTCGCCCTGATACCAGATCGCACCGCGAATCGTATAGCCAAGATGCGACTTCAGAACACCGTTATAGATGTTTGAAGGGGGATGATTGCCACCCATCTGCCCTTTCAGATTCTGAAGCGTCTTCTTTTCATCTTCGCTGAGATCTGGCTTTGCTGAGAGATCGGAGAACTGCTTTTCTTTAGCGACCCAGCCTTCCATCATCGGGGCAAACTGAGGATTTGCGTTCAGCACATCGCGATTGATCCAGGCTTCGCACGCCGATCCGCCCCAGGCATTGTTAATCATGCCAATGGGAACATCAATAGTGTCGTGCAATTGCCGCGCAAAGAAATAGCCAACCGCTGAGAAACCATTGACGTTGTCAGGGGTACATTCCAGCCATTGCCTGTCATGAGTCAGGATGGGTTCCTGCGACCCGACCTGTGGAAAATTGATCATCCGGATGTTTGGATGTTTAGCTGCAAGTCGCTCCAGATCGGCGTCCGTTGAATTAGCAACACTCCATTGCATGTTGGACTGACCGGAACAGATCCAGACCTCGCCCGACAGCACGTCGTTGATAGTACGCGATTCATCGGCTTTGATTTCCAGCTTGTACGGTCCGCCGGCATCGACCGCTGGAACAGACACGTCAAAACGACCATCGCTACCGGCTTTACCATTGATCGATTTTCCTGCCAGCGTGACGGTGACTTCGTGGCCGGGCTTTGTCCAGCCCCAGACCTTCACAGGCATCTTCTGTTGCACGACCATATGATCGCTGAAGATGTTCGGCAACTTCAATTCTGCCATCGCAAGAGATGGCACAAGCAGCGCGCAGGCTGCGAACACAGAATGAACTTTCACGGAATCTTTCTCCCTGGACGAGATCGGGTGGGACCAGCCGGACGATGCAGATTTCGGAGGAAAATCCGCCTGTCACTGTCGCACGCGTCGCCGCGGTGCATCGCCTGCCAGCATCTCTGGACAGAGCGGTATTAGACTAAACAATTCCGTGATTTGCATCTGACGGGTTCAGAAAATCGGAATCCGTTCATTTCGGACAGCAATTTTCCGTGCGGACCTAATCGTCATTCAGCCAGTTCATAATAAACTCATCTTCGCTGGACCCGCGTCGCGTTTGCTTGACGCGGGCCGATGATGAGCGTGAGGCTTCGGGAACTTTGATGTGACGGCGTTCAACTTCCAGCCCGGCCTTCTCCATCAGGCTGCGGGCGAAGGGATCTTCATCTTCCGGCGCGATTCCATCGCCACTTGCTACATACTGAATCGTAAACGCATGTTTGGCAATCGTAACGAGGTCGCCTGGCACAACGCATTTGGAACTGCAGCGTTCGCCATTGACCTTGATTCCGTTGCTGCTGCCCAGATCGCGGATATGCCAGTAACCATCACGCAGTTCAAACTCGCAATGATGCGAGGAAACGTTCTGGAAATCCAGCTTGATATCGCAGGATGACCGACGTCCAACCAGAAGTTTGCGACCTGTGAGAGGAATTGGATCCCCGCCGCCACACGGTATTAACTGCCCCAGCATTGTGAAACGCCGCTCCGTAATGCTTAAAATGCCACCCACACCGAGAAGTCGATCCTGGACAAATTGTTAGATTTGTGTAGGACGCAAATCGGAAACTGCATAAACCATACCAAAACCGATACCGTTTTCACCAGAATCTGTGCCGTGGGCCTGAATTCTGGTGAATTCCACGACCCTGATAACGGCACACTGTCGAAGTGGCGCTTAAATAATCTCAGGAGGCTACTCGACGCCCGATGTTCCGTCAAATCCTTTGCGACTGGACGCCTGACGGAATTCACGCAGACATGCAACCGTCTCAAAAAGTCGTCAGGATCGGACTGACCAGCTTCTGCCGCAAGTTTGCACGGACTGTTCCAAATTGCCACGATCAGTGAAACTTGACGTCATGTGTAATTTTATGACCGGAGTCCGTACAGATCTGCGTTTTATTCAGGCAATTCTGGTTCGGTCAATCCGCCATTCCAAGACAATTCGAGTGTTGAACCGGGAAACTCGTAGTTTCATCAGAAACACAAACCTGGTTTTCCCGGTTTGACCGGTCATGCTCTGCAGGCAGTTGCTGCCGCTTGTTCGGCGTCGAGACAGAATCCGGAAGGTCCGCTCCTGATGCTTCCGATACCTCAACTCGCACGAAGCACTCTGCAGTCGCGGTGAATTTTCACAATCTGCAAAGTCGTCCACGGAGATACATCCGCTGAATTCCCCCGCCGAAGGTCGATTCTGAATGTGTCAACTCGCTGCACCCTCTTGTCTCCCCGAGTCTCCGGCGGACGTGAGGTCACTCGAACAACTCCGAGTCTTCGTCCATGTTGCGCTGTGCCGGAAAGAAAACCTTCTGGAGCATCATTTTCCGATGTCGGAACTTGAGTTGCGTCAAAACGGCAAGCGTTGCGGTTTTCAATTCGTTCTGCACGGACCACGTTCGGTCAAACTGGCGGCCGTGTGGTCGTCCGCTTCCAACGAAGTCCTGTTGTATGATGCCACAGGGAAACGCTTCGGGCGGATTCGGTTGCCGAATAGCGTGGCGTAGTTCATCCCGATGCCGTGGAATGCGGGCCAAAAGCAGGGTAGGACAAGCGGCGCTAAGCCGCGCCGGCCCACCAAGGCGAGTGGAAGAAACAGGAGTACCAGAGATATCGCGCCACCCAGGGAATCCGACCTGAGAGAGGTCGGACTACGTAGGCAGAACTGTCCTCAGATCTGGATCCTTCAACGTGGTGTAGGTCGCACGGGTCCGCTCGACCTGCAAACTCGCCGATGGTAAATCCTTTCCTGCCGCTGGCCCAATCGGCCTATTTGCCATGACGCTTCTGTTCAAGTTTTCTGACGACGTCCGCGTGGTCGGAATGCGATAAACCTTCATTCAGTGTGGTCATTACGGTCTTGCCGTCACGGTTCAGCATAGCGGATGCATTCAGCCAGAGACCGGGGAATGTTTCGCTGCGGAAGATGCCGTCCTTTGAAAGTGGCAGCAGCTCGAAGCCGTTGTCGCGAAGTACGTACCATTCGAGCAAACTGTCATCGACGCGCCAGATCAGATACTCCCGAACACCGTGACGTTCATAGGTTCGCAGCTTCGGGCCGCGGTCAAGCGCCAGGCTGGAGACCGAAACTTCGGCAACAAATTCAACTGGGCCTGTGAGGTAGTCGTCATCGCTGATGCGAGACTGTCCTCCGCAGGCTGGTTCGATAAACAATGCCACGTCTGGCTGCGGTTCGTTGTCGTAGTCCAATCGATTGGTGGTATTGTCAGCATAATCTGTGCCGGGTGTGGCATCCACGTAATTGCCAATCCATGTAATCAATCGACCATGTGGCTGACTGTGACGAAGACGCGCGGGGGATGGCATGTAGACAACTCCTTCGATCAATTCCGCCTTTTTGCAGTCGGGCATAGCATGGTAACGTCGTTCGAACTCGAAACGATTGAGCCGATCCCCCGGTACCAGACGTGGCACAGCGGCAGATGTTTTTGAAATTTCAGCTATCGACATCAGGAGCCTCCGTTGAAAATCAACGACACTATCTTACCCACGACGCTGGTTGACAAAAAGGCAGAATTGCAGCCGAGCATCGTTAAATCCCGTTGCAAATGACTAACATCTCGTTCGTACTGGTCGTTCCTCGTTCTACAGGTTAATCTCCTGCAGAATACCGCTCCCGATGATTCAGTTGTATTCCTGGAGCCACAGCAATGAAGTGGAAGTTTCAGATTCTTGGCGGACTCATTGTTGCAGGTCTGCTGACATTCTTTGTCGGTAGCCGTGTGCAGGATGCTCGAATTGCTGCACGGCGGACGGTCGACAAGTGAAGCCTGAAACAACTTGCGTTGGCGGTCGCCAATTACCACGATACACACAATTGCTATCCTCCCGCCGTGACGCGCGATGCATCAGGAAAGCCAACGCATAGCTGGAGAATCCTGCTACTGCCATTTTTGGAGCAACGACAACTCTACGATCGCTATTCGTTTGACGAACCCTGGGACGGCCCGAACAACCGATTGCTCGGTCCTGAAATGCCGAAGTTGTTTTGTTTCGCGGGAACTTATGTGGATGGACAGTCGTGCCACACCAACTTCGTGGCGATCACTGGTCCGGAAACGGTCTGGCCACCGAACCAAAAAATGTCTCAACTTGACGTACACGATCCGTCGTCTGCAACGGTCCAGTTCGCGGAGTACAACGGAACCCCCATTCACTGGATGCAACCTCAGGATCTACAGTTTTCAACAATGAGTTTCCAGGCTGGCAATCCGGATGGCATTGACAGCCAGTACCTGGAACCAGCGGTTGCGATGGTGGACGGTTCCGTGCAAAGGCTCAAGGCCGGCATTTCTCCGGATGAAGTCCGACAGATGTGTACGGCGAACGGCAATGATAGAGGCCCATTCGACAAATCGACCATTGAAATGGAAGACGCCAGAAAGCGAATGCTGAAAATACCGTGATAGCGGTCTCTATCGCATCGGATTCAGAATCACTTTCATCGCGCCGGGTTCGCCAGCGTAAAGTCGTCTGAACCAGTCAGGGCCATCGGCTAGGGGAGCAGTTGCTGTGATCAAGGGTTCCACACGAATTGCTCCACGGTTCAGCAAATCGATACACGCTGGAATTTCTCCGCGAGATGCGCAGCTTCCGTGGATGGTGAGTTCTTTCGTCACAATGACCTGCAGTGGCATCTCGACTTTCGGTGAAAGATTCCCGACCAGAGTAACACTGCCGCCTTTGCGAGCACATGCGATGGCCGTGTTGACGGTTGATGCTACTCCCACGACCTCCAGCACGACATCCGCACCGCGACCTCCGGTAAGTTTCCGAACCTCGCTCGGCACGTCAACAGCATCGGCCTTGAGTCCGATATCCGCGCCCAGTTCTTTGGCTTTCGTCAAACGATTTTCTTCCAGATCAACGGCGATGATCTGACCGCAGCCGGCCAGCCGCATCGCTTGAATTACCAGCAGTCCAATCATGCCGCTGCCCACAACGACGGCCGCATCTCCCAGTGTGACGGGAGTCCGGTTTGCTGCGTGAACCGCGATGGAAACCGCTTCGATCATCGCGGCATGTTCGAACGGCAGTCCTTCCGGCAGGCCGTAGCAGATATGCTGCGGCACTGCAACAAATTCTGCAAACGCTCCGTGCCGACGATAATCTCCGCACGACACCCCCAGCACCGTGCGGTTGTCGCAGAGATTGATATCACCTCGGCGACAGAAGAAACACTTGCCGCACGAAACGGTTGAATCGAACGTCACACGGTCGCCGATCCGGAACATCGTCACATCACTGCCTGTATCCACGATCACACCTGCCGCTTCGTGTCCCATCACGAGCGGTGGAACTCGACGACCAGTGCTGCCGTCGTAGCCATGAATATCACTTCCACAGATTCCACAGGCATGGACCTGCACCAGGACGTCAGTACCGGAAATCTCCGGGATGGGAAATTCCGTGACCGTTAATTCTTTGTACTCGGTGAGCAACATTGCCTTCATGGGGATAGCCTTTGAAGATATCGAACGACAATAATAGAATAAGATCGCGATTCTGGTCGAGATGCCTGAGTTCAGCAAGTCATGGCCGAAACCTAGTAGGCTGTCACTCTCCGCTCGCCGGACATTTCACTCAGTACAGCGCGCTTTCCGGAATTCGGTGACCAAAGTCTTTTTCGCATTACAAGATGGAATGAGATCGAGCATGAATGGTACAGATCTGTCAACGTTTCATCAGCCGGTCAGTGATCTGTTTGTCTCGTCTGCGTTAGATCAGGAACGCGAACAGTGGAAATTATCTGCCGACCAGATCGCGTTCTTCAACGAACACGGTTACGTCGTCGGGCCAAAGGTTTTGACAGATCTGCAGATCGATCGATTGCGACAAGAATTGGCGACACTCACTGAACCGGATTATCCCGGCTCGGAATTCTGGTACGAATACAATTCGAATGAATCTCCTGATCCCAGTCGTGTGCTTTTTCATGCACTCGGAGCGTGGCGGATCGCTCCTGCGTTTCACGACATTCTGTGGAACGCGGCCTACACCACACCCGCATCGCAGTTGCTCGGCGGAGGGGTGAGGTTCTGGCACGATCAGTTGTTCTGCAAACCGGCAATGCACGGTGGCGTCGTGGCTTGGCATCAGGATTATTCGTATTGGACTCGCACAAAACCCATGGCCCATCTGACGTGCTGGATCGGACTGGATGACAGTACCATCGACAATGGCTGCGTGCACTATGTTCCGGGCAGTCATCGCTGGGATCTGCTGCCGATCACCGGCCTTGCTGGCGACATGAATGCGATCAAGGGCGTTCTGAATGAACAACAATGGCAACAATTCAATCGCCACGTTCCCGTTGAACTGAAAGCGGGCGAATGTGTATTCCATCATCCGCTAACGATTCATGGCTCATTCGAAAATCGCACGCCGAATCCGCGCCGGGCAGTCGTTATCAATTCGGTGCTGGACGGTGTCAGGAGCGAATCGAATGAGCCACTGCTGGCCGGGATTCCCGCAATTCCGGCAGGCCAGCCACTGGGAGGACAGTTTTTTCCAATGCTCTATAATCCGTAGTTCCGTGGATTAAAAAAGGTTTCAGGAACCAATAGCCAAATGACCCGAAGGGTGCTGGGCACTATTGGTTCCTAACCCCTTTTTTAAAGCCCAAGGTTCTAGTTGGACAGGAAGTTTTAAGACGGAACGAAATGACATGAGTGATGACGAAGAAAAAAACCAGATTCGCCAAATGACGCGATTGCAGCGTCGAGTCCTCGGCACGCTGATGGAAAAAGGGTTCACGACTCCTGATCAGTATCCCATGACACTCAAAGGGGCCACGACCGGCTGCAATCAAAAGAGTAACCGCGATCCGGTGACGGAATATTCGGAGTCCGAAGTCGCAGACGCTCTGGAGCAACTGCGGGCGCTTGGTCTGGTGGCCGAAGTCTTCACGGATGGTGGTCGAGCGCCACGATATCGGCACTACGCCCGTCATAAGTTTGATTTTTCTGAAACGCAGTTTGCCGTGATGTGTGAATTGCTGCTCCGCGGACGACAGCAGCCCGGAGAATTGCGAACTCGTGCAAGTCGCATGGTGAAGATCGAAAGTCAGGATCTTCTGAAGTCAGATCTGACGTCCATGCAGGAAAAGGGCTTCGTTCAAAGTAACGGCAGTCTGGAACGGCGGGGGGTGGAAGTCGATCACAACTTCTATCTGCCCAAAGAAAACATGACGATGGCAGCAGCCAGTCTGGCCGCAGATGACGAGCCCACTGCAACTGCAACAGTCGCCTCCCCTGCCCCGGCGCGACCCGCTGTTGCTGCCGCGCCGCAGGCAGCATCCGCACCGACTCTGGATTCCGGCATATTGCATGGATTGCAGACTCAACTTCGTGACATAGCGTCGCAGATGTCGACACTCCAAAATGAATTGGAGACGTTGCAGCAGCGAATGGATCGAATCGAACGGGATCTTGGCGTGTAAATCATGGGGTACGGCAGTCTTCAGGAATGTGTACGCGATCTGGAACGCCATGGTCAACTCATGCGGCTGAAGGTTCCGGTGAATGCGGAGCTTGAGGCCGCAGAAATCCACCGGCGTGTCTGCGAACGTGGCGGCCCGGCGATTCTGTTTGAAAATGTCGTCGGTTGTCAGTTTTCGATGGTCAGCAATCTTTTCGGCACTCTGGATCGCGCGAAGTTTATTTTTCGCGATGCGTTGCGAGGCGTCGAAACACTGGTGCAATCAAAGAAAGATCCGCTGTTCGCACTCAGGAATCCGCTGCGACTCCCCTCGATGCTGCGAACGCTGATTTCAATGCGTTGTGCGAAACGACGGACTGGCCCGGTGATGGAATGCACCACGTCGCTCAGCAAACTGCCGCAACTCAAGTGCTGGCCGAACGATGGCGGAGCCTTCATTACTTTGCCTCAGGTGTACACTGAGCACCCCGATCGACCGGGCTATGTGCATTCGAATCTTGGCATGTATCGCGTGCAGATCAGCGGCAATCAGTATCAGCCGGACAAAGAAGTCGGGCTGCACTATCAGATACATCGCAGCATCGGATTTCATCACGCGGCCGCGATCCGCAAAGGTCAGCCGCTGCGAGTGAACATTCTGGTCGGCGGACCTCCGTCCCTGGCTGTCGCTGCCGTGATGCCGTTGCCGGATGGGATTCCGGAAGTCGCATTTGCCGGCGCACTTTCGCGGCGAGCCATGCGAATGATTCGAGGCGGCGACGGCCCGATGATCTGCGCGGACGCAGATTTTTGCATCTCCGGCACAATTGATCCTGATCGTGTTCTTCCCGAAGGTCCTTTTGGTGATCATCTGGGATACTACAGCCTGGCCCATGATTTTCCGGTGGTGAATGTTGATGCCGTGTATCATCGACGCGACGCGATTTGGCCATTCACGGTTGTTGGTCGGCCGCCCCAAGAAGATTCCGTCTTTGGAGCGTTGATCCACGAACTGACCGGACCTGCAATTCCGGCAGTCTTGCCCGGCGTACATGCGATCCACGCCGTTGACGAAGCTGGCGTGCATCCGCTGTTGCTCGCAATTGGCAGTGAACGCTACGTGCCCTACGGTGCCGAACGAACGCCGCAGGAACTTCTGACCAATGCCAATGCCATTCTGGGACAGGGACAACTGTCGCTCGCGAAGTACCTGATCATTGCCGCGAAAGAAGATAATCCGCAACTTGACATTCACGACAAAGCCGCATTTCTGCAACACGTCCTGCAACG
>Ga0105047_10001336_pt1 | contig 43988 bp, 47 predicted proteins | sample MAT04_FD_78384 | JGI IMG/M metagenome (GOLD analysis project Ga0105047, IMG submission 78384) | Freshwater microbial communities from Lake Fryxell liftoff mats and glacier meltwater in Antarctica - MAT-04 (megahit assembly) | ecosystem: Environmental > Aquatic > Freshwater > Ice > Liftoff... | reverse complement strand
GCGTCACGCCGGAGCCGTCCGGTGGCGTCACGCCGGAGCCGTCCGGTGGCGTCACGCCGGAGCCGTCCGGTGGCGTCACGCCGGAGCCGTCCCCGCGCAACGGGCGACCAAGACAACGAACACCCGTCGAAGGTCCGCAGATGCCCTTTCGATGGCTGTCTGACCCGGGGAGCGGGCTATCTGGCGCGGGAGCCTGGACGAAGGGCAGCGCGTGCGGGCTTCGTTGGCTTATCCGCCCGCCTGATGGGACACGCACGCGACTGGACGCGCCTTCGACTGGACGCGGCTTCGACTGGACGCGCGACCCGGTGCGACATGCGTCATAGGGCGCGCGCCCAGGGCCCACCCCGCATCAGCCGATCGGACGACCCCGTACCAGCACCCCGAGCGGGTCGGGCGTCGTTCCCCACTGGTCGGCAGCCTCCTGCAGGATGTCGCACAGGGTCCGCCACTCGGGCTCCAGTCCCGGTTCGAGGCGACCGGCCCCGGTCAGGATGATGGCCCGGCCGCGCTCGCCCGAGTGCCACCAGGACAGGTCGCGCAGTGCATCGGAGAGGGCGTCCCAGTTCCCGCCGACCCACGCGGGGAACAGCAGCCCCGACGCGAACGCGTCCAGGACGCCCGCCTTGTCCATGACGTTCGTCAGGTCCACCACACGCGCAGACCAGCCGACGCGCGCCAGGTGCGCGAGCGCTTCCGCGGTAGAGGCGCGGCTGCGCAGTCGGTGGACGCCTGGATCGAGTCGCAGGTGCATCAGCGGCCCTGCCTGCGACCGGACGTCCCTGCCGGCGTCACTGGTCCACCACGAACCGGAACGAGTCGTAGTGGTCGTCCGTGTAATACCGCTCCCCGGCCCGACCGATCACGATCCGACGCGCGCCCCGGTCGGACGAACCGGGCGTGACGACGGTGTACTCGTGATAGGTGCCAGACGGCCTCGAGGGCAGGAGGCCCTCCCGATTCGAGAACACGCTGTCGTCCTGGCGGTACGGGTACGGCCCACCCTGGTCGATGCGGCGCAGCGTCGCGCGCGCCTCGGGCGGCAGCGCGGATAGAGCCACGGTGCCGCCCCGGAACCCGGCGGGCACGGTCGAGGCACTCGAGCCGGTCGAGGCGGTCGAGGCACTCGCGGCACTCGAGGCACTGGTGGCGGTCGGCGATGGCGCCGCGGTACGCGTCCCGGCTGTCGATCCACCACACGCGCCCACGAGCAGCGCGAACAGGAGCACGAGGCGCAGCTGGACCGGTCTGGGCACGCGCGCAGGCTACCAGCGAAGCCACCGCCCGGCAGGCTTCAGGCAGTCACGCCCGGTTCGATGACCACCTTCAGGCCGGCCCGGCTGACCGCCAGCTCGAACGCGTCCGCCGACCGGTCGAGCGGGAATCGATGGCTGACCAGCCCGCCCAGACGGATGCGGCCCGCCTCGATGAGCTCGATGGCCCGACGATGCGCCGGTACCGATCGCCGCACGAGCAGGATGGTGAGGCCCTTGCGCCGCGCCACGGACGCCTGGAACGTGGTGCTGTCCTCATCCGGGATGCCCAGCAACACGACCGTGCCGCCGGGTCGACACAGGTCGATGGCGGTCGTGACCGCTCCCGGCGATCCCGATGCGTCGTACACCAGGTCGAAGCTCGAGTCGTGACCGAACTCCATGGCTGGCACGGCCTCGGAGGCTCCGGCGTCAACAGCGGCCTGTCGGCGATGCGCGAGTGGTTCCACGGCGAGGATGGCCGCCGGGTCGCCCAGTGACGCGACCTGGACCTGCAACAGGCCGATGGGGCCACAGCCGACGACTGCGACCCGTTCGCCCGCCTGGACTGGCCGGAGCGTGTCCGCGTGGAGACAGATGAGCAGTGGCTCCAGCAGGGGCACCTGCTCATCGGTGATCATGTCCGGCACCGGGAACAGGAGATGTGACGGCCAGGTCATGAGCTCGCGGAGCCCGCCGTCGACACCACCCTGGCCCGAGAACTGACCTGTGGGGCACAGGTTGACCCAGCCCGCCAGACAGTACCGACACGTGCCGCAGGGCAGCCCCGGCTCGATGGCCACCCGCTCCCCGGCGCGCGGCCCCGCCACGATGGTGCCGCCCATCTCATGACCGGGCACGATGGGCGCCGTCAAGCGACTGGGTCCGATGCCGCCCTCCAGGTACCAATGGAGGTCCGAGCCGCAGATGCCGAGCGCGTCCACGCGCACGAGCGACTCCCCTGCCGCCGAAACGGGCTCGGGCTCGTCCGCCAGGCGCAGGGCTCGGGCCGCGAACAGACGGACCGCCTGCATCGTCAGGCGCCCGGGCGTGTCGCGTCAGCGCTGGCCGCGTGTCGGACCTGGCGCCGGGTCCAGACCGCTCGCTGGAGGAGCGCCGCGGCTCCGGCGGCAACCACGGCCGCGAGCACGTCCTGGACGATCGCCACCTGGTACCCGAATAGCGTGATCGTCGGGCCCAGCTCCAGGCCGCTCTTGTGGCCCAGCCAGTACAGCGCCCCGAACGCGGCGAGCACCGGCAACACGACCGCGACACGCAGTCGTGGACCGATGATCCATGCCGCGGCGATGCCAACGGCGATGGCGACCAGGATGAAGACAGCGAGCAGGGCGAAGGCAGATGCGGGCATCCACCCATGGTACGAGGCAAGCCGGACGCCCGCCGCGAGCCCGGGTCGCTGCTGGGGGTCCCCGGCCTGATGTCCGCGGTGCGGGACCGGTCGGTCGTCGTAGCCAACGCCATCGGCGATGGCGTCATCGATGACAAGGCCCTGTACCCGTTCGTGCCGTCGCTCATCCGGCACTACCTGGACGAGGAACCGATCCTGCCCACGTGACCACGTACTACCCCCGGGAGCCGGAACAACTGGCAGTCATCCTGGGTCGACTGGACCGCCTCGTGGTCAAGCCGGCCACGGGATCGGGCGGCGAGGGCATCGTCATCGGGCCCACGGCGACGGCGACGGCGCGGGATGCGGTTGCCGCACAGCTGCAGGCCGACCCGCGCGTTCATCGCGCAGGAGGTCGTGGAGCTGTCCACCCCCCCCCACCTGGTACGACGCCGGGCTCAAGGCTCGCCATATCAACCTGCGGCTGTTCGTGCTCCAGGGCCGGAGCGTGGAGGTGGTGCCGGGCGGCCTCACCCGCGTCGCCCTCCGGAAGGTTCGCTCATCGAGAACTCGTCCCAGGGCGGTGGCTCCACGGACACTTGGGTGGTGGCCCGTGAACCTCCATGCGACGTCGCGGAGTGGGTATGGGCGGCCGCCGTTGACGAGTGGGCGGTGTCCTGCACATCAGGCGTGCACCAATGACGTGATCGTGCCCGTCCGCTGGCCAAACGGTGCTCGATCCACACTTGATGTGCCGATCGGTACCGCCGCGCAGCCAGATTCATGTGGAGCGTGCAGTTCCGTCCGGGCAGGCCGGGTCGATCGGCGCGGCTGGTCGCGGCTGCACACCCAGCGTGGATGGGCCACGCATCTCCACCTCCGGCGGCACGTCCAGCCCGTTCGGTGATACCGGACCACGACTCTGGAGGCGAGCCGATGATGCTGGCCCGTCATGCCGAGGACCCGTTCCGGATCGGGCGCTACCTGGAGCGTACCGAGGACACCGCGCGCTTCGTGGTCGCTGACCGGAGCAACCCGGGTTCCATCGCATCGGTCGTGTCACGAGCGCGGGAGAACGCTCAGGGTGTCCGGGAGTGGCTGACCCTGGAACTGTGGGAGGAGATCAACGCCTTCCACCTGGAGCTCTCGGCGATGGATCGGGCACGTGCCCTGGAGGCTCGGCCGTATGCCCTGTGCGAACTCATCCGACGTCGCTGCGAGACGATCGTGGCTGTCGCGACGCACCCCGAGGCTGACCTTGCCGCGCGGGTATCCTGCGGTGGTGGCGACTATCCCCCACCCGGACTCCCCAGTGCCATCGGTCCAAAGCCAGCAGGATCTGGTACGCGTCCTCGAAGCCACTGTCCAGGAACTGGCCGAGTCACGTCGTGAGCTGGCCCGACGCGTGGAGGTGGAGCGCGCGCTGCGGGAGATCGCCGGGCGCCTGACTGTGCTGCATGACCCGGCCGAGGTGCTCCAACGCGCCGTCGATGCGGCGGCGTCACTACTCGAAGCCAACGGAGCCCGCATCGACCTGCTGGACGAACGCGACCAGGGGCTGTACTGGGGATATGACGCCACCACCGGCAAGTTCCCCGGTCTGGGGCCCATCGAGGGTGACGGGCAGGCCGACCCGGGCGAGGGCATCTCCGGCCGGGCGGTCGTGAGCCGCGGACCGGTGTGGACCGGCGACTACCTCGCGGACGGACGGTTCACCCACGCGACGCAACCCGACTCGTTCGCCGATGCGCACGCCATCCGCTCCGCGCTCGCGGTGCCCATCATCGCCGAGACGGGCGTCCTGGGCACGCTCACTGTCTACACCGATGCGCCCGACGCGTACGGCCCCCAGGAAGCGGAGCTGCTGGTCATCCTCGCGCACCAGGCATCGCTGGCCATCACCAACGCCCGGCTCATCGAGCAGCTCGACCGGTCGCGCACGGAGCTCGCCCGCCAGGCGGATGTGGAACGCGCGCTACGGGAGATCACGACCGAGCTCAACGCGGTCCGGGACCCGGAGGAGATCCTCCATCGCATCGCGACCGAGGGCGCGCGGCTGCTGGAGACCGAGCGGGTCTATATCAACGTGCTCGATGACCAGGCGGGCGTGATGGGCTGGGCGTGGTACTCCCCGACCGAGAAGGGCTACGACCCGTGGCCTGTGGAGGACGCCATCCGGGTCGACGAGGGGATGACCGGCAAGGCGATCGCGGAGCGTCGACCCGTGATCACCGGCGACTACCTGCACGACACCCGTTTCGTCCATCGACCAGGCCCGGACCAGTACACCGCCGACCTGGGGCTGCCGTCGGCCATCGTGGTGCCCATCTTCGATGGCGACGAGCCACTCGGCGCGTTGCTGGCCGAGTCCGCGGTGCCCGATGCGTTCACGGAAGCCGACGCGTCGCGCCTCGAGGTGCTCGCCCGACAGGCCGGTATCGCACTGTCCAACGCGCGGCTACTCCAGCGGCTGCGGCTCTCCGAACGCCAGTTGCGCGACTCGGAGGCACGTTATCGATACCTGGTCACAGCGTCTCCCGACGTAGTCTGGGAGATGGACCTGGACGGCCGATTCACCTTCGTGAGCGAAGCCGTGGAGCGGATGACGGGCTGGAACTGGACCGACGTGGTGGGGCTCACCCTCGCCGATGCCGTGACGTCCGACACGCTCCCGGCCGCCGAGCGACAGATGCGCGAGCTGCTGGAGGACCCGAGCAGGGTCACCGTCGCGCGGTTCGCGCTTCGCCGCCGGGATGGATCCCCGGTGCCCATCGAGAACTTCGCCACGGGCCTCATCCGTGACGGGATGCTCATCGGTGGCCATGGGGCCGGTCGGGACATGTCCGACCGAGACCGGCTGGAGCGTGACCTGCGGCGCCAGGCCGCCGAGCTGGCCGCCAGCACGGAACGCGCCCACCTGGCGCGTGAGCTGCACGACTCGGTCACCCAGGCGCTGTTCGCGATGTCGCTCACTACCCGCAGCATCGAGCTGCTGCTACCGCGGGACCGGGAGGCGGCCCTGGAGAAGTTCGAGGAGCTGCGCCAGTTGCAGCGCGAGGCGCTGGCCGAGATGCGCTCGCTCATCTTCGAGCTGCGACCCGGCAGCCTGGAGCGCGACGGGCTGGCGCAGGCGTTGCGGACGCACGCAGGCGCCCTGGAGAGTCGTGTCGGGCTGTCCATCCTGGTGGAGACGGAGCTGCCCGACCGATTGCCGCTTGAGGTGGAGGAGAACCTGTATCGCATCGCGACGGAGGCGCTGCACAACGTGGTCAAGCACGCGTCCGCGGACCAGGTGCACGTGCGGGTCTCGCAACGTGAGGATGTCGTCCGGTTGACCATCCGCGATGACGGTCGCGGGTTTGCGGCTGATCGGCAGACGGAGATCAACCTGGGTCTGGCCGGCATGCGCGCCCGTGCCGAGCGACTGGGTGGGACGCTCGCCATCGCGTCGCGCGTCGGCGAGGGCACGACCGTGGAGGCCGTCGTGGCCGTGGTCAGCGCGACGCCGATCGGGGCGGATGCCTGACCCACATCCGATCCATCTGATCCTCGCCGCGTCCCGACCTGGCGTCTCATACTCGCGGGGAGAGTGTCACTCGCGAGACATACCGATCTGACCCTGCCGGAGGACCAGGCGGGTCTCATCCGACGCATCCCAGCGAGACTCCGACCGCCCTGGGCGAGTACCACTCACGGATACGACGGTTGACGGCCACGGCCGCGACTGCCAGTCGCGCAAGCTGCATTGGTCTTCGATCCCGACGCGACCAGTCGGCCCGGCCCGCCATCTCGCGACTACCAGTCGCACGCCGGGTGAAGCAGCCCCAGCATCCAGGGTCCGTCGCGTGCAGGCGCGAGCCGACCGGCGCGGCGCCCCCAGTCGGCGCGACTGAACTACAGGAGCACGATGGTGTCTGCCTGCGGGGGCAACCCGGCGCGGATGCGCGCGAGGGTTTCCTGCGCATCACCGCGGAAGTTCCCCGCCAACAGTGGCCGGTGTTCGCGGACCAGGCGTCGATGGTGCTGGCTGTCCAGCAGCAGGAGCAGCAACCCGTCCACCGAGCCGTCGCGTCGTTTCAACGACAACCGACGCAGGACGGCCTGCAGGTCGCCCACATGGGTCTCTGCCTCCACGCCCCATGCCGTGTGCCCGAACCGGAGCCGCACGTCCCACGCACGCGCATCCCCAGGGAGCGGGAACGGCACCTCGAGCGCCCGACCCACCGAGTCTGGCACCAGCGCCAGGAACCGTTGGATCACGGCCGCCTGGCCTTCGTCCCGGATCGCGTCGCCACCAGGATAGGCCCGTGTGGACATGTCAAGCCCGACCACCCCGAGGGTCATCGCAACGACATGAAAGCTGATGCCCGGCGCTCTCCCGTGCTCGAATGCGCCGACCCACGACCGATGAACGCCCACGCTGTCGGCGACGGCTCGCTGGGACAGCCCTGCCTGGATCCGCGCATCACGTGCCTCCCGACCCAGCTTCGTGAGCTCCTGTCGACCGATCCGAGCGCCGCGGTCTCTCGGCCGCTCCCTGTTCGCCATCAACGCATGATGCTCATCGGTCCGTATCGATGCCGTACGCAGCCCTTACGTCCGGCTTCCGTCCGAATCACGTCCGAGTTCCGTCCAGCGGACGGTCGATCGGTGATGATCGACGGGATGAGCGACCGAACCCTGGCCCGAAGGGCGCCCTCGAGCGCTGGGATTGAGCCTGGACCGACGACCACATCGGCCGACGGCGGCTCAGCGGCGAGCGGTACGGCCAAGCGGCGAGCGGTACGGCCAAGCGGCGAGCGGTACGGCCAAGCGGCGAGCGGCGAGCGGCACGGCCAACCCACCGACCACGAGCCGATCGAGTGACACGCCCATCTACGGCTGGTCCGCATCTGGGCCACGCGCGTCCCAGGCGACCAGCATCGGCACCGCGACGACGAAGGTGGTCGTGGCCGCGCCGCTGGTCGGGTCGGACTCTGCCGCGCGACTGACACTCGCCAGATCTCCGGTGTCGATGCCGGATACCAGCCCACACGTCCACTCGGGACGAGTCACCAGGGTCCGATCGTCGCGTTCCGCGACTGTCACTCGCGAAACGGCACAGAGATGGCCGAACCGCGACTATGACTCGCGCGCAGCACCCATGAAATACGCTCCCGGCTCATGTCACCCCCCGGACGGTTCATCTCGCGAGTACCAGTCGCGGCCTTCAGGATCTCGCGAGTACCAGTCGCCCCCGCCTCGCCGCCAGCCCGTGTGACTGAAGTTCGCACCGCGCGCCGTCAGGCGTGGCGCGCGCAGAGCCCTCCCCAGGCCCGGGGTCACGCCCTCTGCCACCAGCCTGCCCCAGGCCCGGGGTCACGCCCTCTGCCACCAGCCTGCCCCAGGCCCGGGGTCACGCCCTCTGCCACCAGCCTGCCCCAGGCCCGGGGTCACCTCCGGCCCACGAACGACCTACTCCAGATAGTCCTTCAGCTTGCGGCTGCGGGACGGGTGACGCAGCTTGCGCAGCGCCTTGGCCTCGATCTGGCGGATGCGCTCACGGGTGACGTTGAACTCCTTGCCCACCTCCTCCAGGGTCCGGGCACGCCCGTCCTCGAGACCGAAGCGGAGCTGGAGCACGCGTCGCTCGCGGCCGGACAGCGAGTCCAGCACCGCCTCCACCTGCTCCTTGAGCAGCTGATGGGATGCTGCCTCGGCCGGGGCAAGGGCCGCGCGGTCCTCGATGAAGTCACCCAGGTGGGAGTCCTCCTCCTCACCGATGGGCGTCTCCAGGGAGACCGGCTCCTGTGAGACCTTGATGATCTCGCGCACCTTGTCGGGCGTCACCACGACCTCCTGGCCACGCGACATCGCCTCCGCGATCTCCTCCACGGTGGGCTCACGACCGAGCTCCTGGAGCAGGCCACGTGACACGCGGATGAGCCGGTTGATGGTCTCCACCATGTGGACCGGGATGCGGATCGTCCGCGCCTGGTCCGCGATGGCGCGCGTGATGGCCTGTCGGATCCACCACGTGGCATAGGTGGAGAACTTGAAGCCCTTCTCGTAGTCGAACTTCTCGACCGCGCGGATGAGGCCGATGTTGCCCTCCTGGATGAGATCCAGGAAGCTCATGCCACGACCGATGTACTTCTTGGCGATCGAGACCACCAGCCGGAGGTTGGCCGAGGTCAGGTTCTCGCGGCCTTCCTTGCCGATGCGCACCAGGACGCCACGACGGTCGCGGGCCTTGATGTGCGCCTGGCTCATCTCCGGATCCCAGCCCATCTCGGACGTGATGTCCGAGTCGTGGCCGCCCACGATCCAGCGCTGGAGTGCCTCGTGCGCGGTCGCCTGGGTCCAGTCGTATAGCGCTCGGAGACCCGGGTTGTCGCGGGCCTCCAGGTCGCCGTTGTGGACCAGCATGTAGGAGTAGTTCACGAGATGTCGGAACTTGTCCGCATCGGGACCCTCGGTCCAGGTGGCCAGGAACCCCTTGACTTCCTTGAGGTGCGACTTGGTGGGCTCCGGCGGTGCCGCACGCTGCGCCTTGTTGATCTCCTTGGTCACCGTGTCCGGCGCCGCGAGCAGGATGCCGTCAGCCTGCGCGGCCGCGAATGCGCCCCGCACGATGCGGTCGGCCTCGTCCTTGTAGGGCAGCTGGTGCTGCGGGAACTTGGTGCGCGTCTTCTTCTCGGTGTCGTTCTGGGTCCACTCCCAGAGCGCCAGGATGGCCTTCTGGGGCTCATCCACGATCTGCTCGCCGAGCTCGATGGCCTTGGCCAGCACGACCTCTTCCTCGGCGTTGAGGAGCGGCACCTTGCCGATCTCCTTGAGGTACATCCGGACCGGGTCGTCGATGCCGACCATGTCTGCGGCGAGGGCGTCCAGCTCCTCCTTGGTGGGCTCGTCCTGCTCCTCGGGATCGAGCTTGGCGGGCGGCTCCTCCCACGGCTGGCGCTCGTTCTCGGCAACGGCAACATTGACACCGAGCTCTGCGGCGAGCCCGCTGTTGGACGGCGTGTCGTCGTCGTCGGAGTCCTTCCGGGGCCCACCCATCTCATCGTCGATGTCGCGGCGCTTGCCGCGCTCCAGGACGGATTCGACGAGCAACTTGTCGGTGGGGTCTGCGGCGGTCATGGGTGCCCTCCTGTGGCGGTACTGGGATCGGTGGGTGGGATGTGTCGTCGTTGTGACAGCAGCGTCGTATCGCGCCGTTGGCGATCGAGTGTCAGCCGCTGTCGCTGGAGCTCCAGCACGTCCTGCTGGAGGCGGATCCTGGACGCGGTGTCACCCGCTGCCTGGGCCTCGCTGAGCTCTGCCGTCTTGTACTCCAGCAGCTCCTTGATACGTCCGCCCTCGAGCGTCAGCAGGCTCTGGTCGAGCGACTGGTGGAGCGCATCCTCCGTCGCCGGCAAGGGACCCGTCAGCGAGTACAGCGTGCGGGCCACGGTCTCGGTGGTCGGTTCCAGGCTGGCCAGGAACGTCGTCCGGTCGAACGGCCAAGGCGCCGCCAGCAGTGCCCGCAGCAGCTCGCGCGCCAGGGTGGTCGAAAGCATTTCGGGTGTGAGACGGTCGGCCGCCCCCGGGATCAGGCCGGGATGGGTGAGCAGCAGTCGGAGCAGGTTCGATTCCACCGGCTCCAGCGCCCGCTCGACGGACGCAGGGTCGAGTGCCCCCGGGCTGGCCATGAGCGCGTCGAGGCTGATCTTGGCGCCAGCGTGGGCACCGTCGCGGCGGCCCGATGCGGTCTCGGGTGCCCGCAACGCCTCCAGCAGGACACGCTCGTCGACACCGCTGCGGCGCGACAGCAACTGCAGGTAGCCGTCGCGGCGGACCGGCTCGGTGATGAGGCGGAGCGTCGGCAACACGGCGTCCACCATCCGCTGGCGGCCGGGCACCGAGCGCGTGTCCGTGCGCTCCGCGGCCTGCTCGATGAGGAATTCCATGATCGGCTGGGGGTGCTCGGTCCGTTCGCGCCACAGCTCGGGCTCGTCCCGGATGACCTCGTCCGGGTCGCGGCCATCGGGCAGCCGGGCGACATCGACGTCCGTCAGGCGGCCCTTGTGCTCGCTGCGCTCGATCTCGCCCACCAGCGCGGTCAGCTCCGTGGCGCCGAACGTGGCCGCACCCTGTCCGGCCGGGTCCACGTCATAGGCCAGCACGATGCGGGGCGTGTACCGGGTCAGCAGCTCCACGTGACCGGGCGTGAGGGCCGTGCCCATGGCACACACCACGTTCTCGAAGCCGGCCTGGTGGGCCATGAGCGCGTCCGTATTGCCCTCGACGAGCACGGCCCGCTGCTGCTTCTTGATGGCGCTCTTGGCACGATCGATGAGATACAGCGTGCGGCTCTTGTCGAACAGCACCGCCGTGGATGGCGAGTTGAGGTACTTGGGCCCCGGGTCGCGGCCAGCGGTGGTGCTCGGTGCACCCAGCACCCGACCCGTGAAGCCGGTCGGCTGGCCGTTCTGGTCGCGGATGGGGAACATCACGCGGCCCCGAAAGAAGTCATAGACCCCACGACCGCGCTGGCTGCGACTGACAAGACCGGCACCCAGCAGGTCCGTCTCGGACATCTGTCGCTTGGCCTGGAGCGCGTGGGTGAGCGCCGAGAACGAGTCGGGCGCCCAGCCGAGCTGGAAGGTGCCGATGGTCGTGTCCGTGAAGCCCCGGCCGCGCAGGTAGTCGAGCGCCGGCTGGCCTTGGGGATGTGTCGTGAGCACCGAGTGATAGAACGCGATGGCCGCGTCCATCGCTTCCCGGAACCGCTTGCGCTGCGCGTCCTCCCGCGAGGTCCGCTCGGAGATCTCCACCCCTGCCCTGCCGGCAAGACTGCGGAGCGCAGTCGGGAAGTCCACGGTGTCCCGCTGCATCACGAAGCTGAAGATGTCGCCACCCAGGCCACAGCCAAAGCAGTGCCACGTCTGGCGGGCGGGTGTCACCACGAAGCTGGGTGACTTCTCCCCGTGGAACGGGCACAGGCCCTTGAAGATCGTGCCCGCCTTCTTGAGCACGACCGTCTCACCGACATAGTCTTCGATGTGGATCTTCTGTTTGACGGCTTCGGCGGTACCGACGGACGTGGGCAGGGTCTCCTGGCAGCGGCTGGCGCGCCTGGTGTGAGCCGCTCGAGGTCGCCGGGTGGGGGCGGCAGAATGAGCTGGACACACGTAGGGCCTTGTCAAGACTTGACAAGGCGATCGACCCGTATCGTACCCCCTTGACAAGCTATTGACAAGAGGTCATCCCATACTACGAGGCGAGTGATCGTGCTGCCGGACCTGCCTTCTCGGCCGCCAGAGCGGCCAGTTCGGTGGCCCTGACCGCGAACTCCCGGGTGATGGGCGCCGCCGCCGCATTGGAGATGAGTTGCTGGAGCTGCGCCAGCAGGCCGTTCGAGGCAGCCATTGACGCCGCGGCTCCGCCACTCCCGTTCTGGTCCGGCAGGGTCGTGACGTCCGTGATCCACGTGTCCGTCACCGGGCTGCTGGTCTGTCCTGTCCATCCACGGGTCACCTCTTCGTCCGGTTCGTGCGCTACTGAGGCTCGTTGGCGAGCGCGTCCCCGGCATCGTCGAGGGCACTGACGCCCAGGAGATCGTCGCTGACGTCCGTGCTGCCACTGTCGTCGGGTCGGTCGCCCGCCTCGTCCACATCCGCATCGTCGGCATCAGGTTGCTGGCCCAGTGACTGGCCCGGCTCCTGAGGCTCGACGTGGCTGTGGCCGCCGTACGCGGTGGGCAGCTCATCGCGATCCGTGGCGCTGGGCTGATGAGCACTGGGGTCGAAGTCGTTGGTCATCGTGGCCTCCTTGCCGACGCTCGGTCGGCGTTGCGGGAGCTGCGGGATCTCCTGCCGCTACCGGGGTCATGCGTTGGCCATGGGCTCTGCCTCCTTGGCTGCCGTTGCGCGCGTGCGGGCGACCGGGGGGATGGGATCCGGCACCTGGCGGGCCCACGCCCGATGCAGTCGAAGCGCGTCCTGGAACTGGGCGAGGAACGTGTCATCGACGACGTCCGACTCGACCACGCCCAGCCACGGGTCCTGGATGGCCACGCCCGGGTGGTCGATGGACATGCGAGCGGGCAGCTGCGCCACCAGCAGACTGGCCGAGCCGCCAGCGAATCCGAGCGGCTTGCAGTGCCGCCAGGCATCGCGCACGAACTGACCGACCACCGCGAGGTGTGACAACGCATCGACGCTGTCAGCGCCACCGGGCACCACGACCGCGTCGTAGAGCACGGAGCTGGTGGTCAGGAAGCTGGCCGTGGGCACGAAGATCGAGCCGTCATCCCCGACCACATGGGATAGGGAGCCTGCGATGAGGGCGACGACGGCGCCGGACGGCTCGAGGGCTTCCTGGAGCGCCGTCACGTCGGCGCTGTGCACGCCGTGGGTGATGAGCACCGCCACCTTGCGGGTTGCGATGGAGTCGTGGGGCGTGTTGACCATGCTCAGGGCGGGTGACATCGGCGCCCGTCCCGTGCCGGCTCGTCTGGGTTCGGACGGGGCAGCCACCTCGACGCCGATGGCCCGACCGACGTCCTCGGCCAGGATGGGGTCGACGTGTACCAGGATGTCGTTGATGACGCGCTCCCGGATGTCTGCGCGGGTGACCTTGCCCAGCTCGAACCGGAGGGCCTCGGTCAGGTGGTCGCGTTCCGGATCGGACAGGCTCTCCACGAACATCGCCGGCTGGCTGAAGTGGTCGAGGAAGGTCTCGCTTCGCTCGCGGGTCTTGTAGCCCGTGAGTGGTGCGGGGACATGCACGAACCCATCAGGCGACAGGGCCGGACAGCCCTGCTCGATAGTGTTGGGGTGGTAGTCAGCCCGACGGTCCTTGATCATGTGCTGGTGGATGCCGTCCTGCTGGTGGTTGGACACCGGCACCAGCGTCCGGTTGATGGGCAACTGGTGGAAGTTCGGGCCACCCAGGCGGGTCAGCTGGGTATCGAGGTACGAGAACAGGCGCGCCTGGAGCAGCGGGTCCTCGGTGAAGTCGATGCCGGGCACCACATGGGCGACGTGGAACGCCACCTGCTCGACCTCCGCGAAGTAGTCGACCGGATTGCGGTCGAGGGTCAGCAGGCCGACGCGCTGGACCGGCACCAGCTCCTCGGGCAGGAGCTTGGTGGCATCGAGCAGGTCGAAGCCGTAGGCGAGGACATCCGCCTCCTCCACGATCTGGAACCCCAGCTCCCACTGCGGGAACGCGCCGCGATCGATGGCGTCCCACAGGTCCCGGCGATGGAAGTCGGGATCGCGACCGGCGATCTCCTGTGCCTCATCCCAGGCTAGCCCATGGACCCCCAGGAGCGGCTTCCAGTGGAACTTCACGAGGCGTGTCGAGCCATCCGCGGCGACCAGCCGGAACGTGTGGACACCGAAGCCCTCCATCATCCGCAAGCTGCGCGGGATGCCTCGGTCGGACATGTTCCAGAGCGTGTGGTGCGTCGTCTCTGGCTGCAGCGACACGAAGTCCCAGAAGGTGTCGTGCGCGGACTGGGCCTGCGGGATCTCGTTGTGGGGCTCCGGCTTCACGGCATGGATGACATCCGGGAACTTGATGCCGTCCTGGATGAAGAACACCGGGATGTTGTTGCCCACGAGGTCGTAGTTGCCCTCGTCGGTGTAGAACTTGACGGCAAAGCCGCGGGTGTCCCGCACCGTGTCCGCGGACCCCCGTGAACCCACGACCGTGGAGAAGCGCGCGAAGACGGGCGTGACCCGCGCCGGATCGTTGAGGAAGCCGGCGCGCGTGTACTCCGCGAGGGGCCGGTACACCTGGAACGTGCCATGTGCTCCCGCACCCCGAGCGTGGACGACCCGCTCCGGGATGCGCTCATGGTCGAACCGGGTGATCTTTTCCCGGAGATGGAAGTCCTCGAGCAGCGTCGAGCCACGCTGGCCCGCCTTGAGCGAGTCATCGGTGTGCGGGATGCCGATGCCCTGGTCCGTGGTCATCGGGCCATCCCCCGACCGGACCACGCTGGCCTCCAGTTCCTCGGTCTTGGTCGTCAGGCTCATGGGTGCTCCTCGCTGCCAGGGCGGCGTGTGTACCGGATCTCGGTCGATCGCGGCAGGACGAGGACGACCCCCGGCGTGTGCGTTACGGGGTCGTCCGGGGAATGGTTCAGGCGGCCGGAGTGGTCGCGATGACGACGGCGAAGTCGGCCAGCAGGTCTGCCAGCTGGTCGGAGCTTGTCTTCTGGGCCTTCTGGAATGCCTGCGCCGCGTCGCGGGCCTCGACATCCTTGAGGGCTCGCGCGATCTTGAGCATCCCGCCCGCGCTGTCCTGCTGCTTGCGCTTGGCATTCAGCAGCACGGCATGCGCCTCGTACGCCTCGCTTGGCGCCTCACCGGCCGACTCCACCATGGACTCGAGCAGGTCGATGATGCCTTGAGCAACGTCCTCGACCTTGCCCGTGGCGCCCTTGGGCTTGCCCAGCTGCTCCAGCTGCTGGAGGAAGGCCTTGTCATCCTTGAGGCAGGCGGCGATGGCCGCCCTGGACTCGGCGTGCGGGTGACTCTCGGCGAGTGCCGTCTCGGCCGCGACGATGCCGCGCTGGACGGCGATCGACTCGTCGAACTCGTGGGTGACGAACTCCTCGCCGGACTTGGATTCGGCCATGGTGCGATACCTCTGCTGCGTTCGGATGGGTCGGCTTCGAAGGTATCGGTTGCGGGGTTCCGGATCCCCATCGGGTCATGTCCGTGACATGCCATCGGCATCACAAGTCGGCGGAGCGGCGGGACCTGTCATCCCAGGCAGGCCCCGGGGGACCTCGCATCGTCCAGCTCGTTCTGCAACGTGATCGGCACGCGCTGCCGGTTTGGACAGGTCCGGATGGATCACGGGGGGGCTCAACGTCCCCGTAGCGTCGTGCATGACTGCGGAGGACCCGTGAACCGAGACGATGACCAGATGGATCGAGGACCCCGAGTACTCGAGGGCCTGGGCGTGTGCCAGTGGCGGGAGTGCCAGGAGCCCGCTGAGCGGCTGGTCCCCTACGGCCCTGAGATGGCGCCCAACCTGCAGTCGGCACCCGAGCCGGTGCTCCCCACCGGTGCGGCAGAGCCGGCCGGCGGGGCGGCGATGCAGGTTCGCCTGTGTGTCAGCCACGCGGACGCAGCGGTGGCGACGACACCTGTCAGCGACCACATCCACCCACCCGCCGACATGGCGCTCGAGACGCCGCTCGACTGAGCGCCGTCAGCACCACGCCCAACCGAGGAGACCCATGACGCAGACGTTCCTGGCAGTGGCCGGACTCGACTCCGGACCACGTCCCTTCCAGACGGATCTTGCGGTCCTCATCCTGGCCGCGCTGTTCCTGCTGTCCAGCGCGATCGTCATCGGGGTGGTGATGCGACGCCGTACGCGGTAGGACCTGATGGCGCATCTGACATGCCGTTGTAACGGCCTTCCCCAGCGCACTGGGGTCGATCGACCCGCCGTGACCGCATCGTGGTGACGGAGACGCAGACACGAGCCCACGAAGGAGTACCAGCTATGGCCAACATCGAGAAGTCCATCGACGTCGACGTGCCCGTCCGCACGGCATACGACCAGTGGACCCAGTTCGAGGAGTTCCCCAAGTTCATGGAGGGGGTCGACCGCATCGACCAGATCGACGACACCCACCTCCACTGGGTCGCGGACATCGCTGGCAAGACCCAGGAGTGGGATGCCCGCATCGATGAGCAGACGCCGGACCATCGCATCGCGTGGACCAGCACCAGCGGCGACAAGAACGCCGGCGTGGTGACATTCCACAAGCTCTCGGAGTCCACGACGCGCGTCATGCTCCAGCTGGACTACGAGCCAGAGGGCATCGTGGAGAAGGCCGGCGACATGTTGGGCTTCGTGACCCGACGCGTCGAGGGCGACCTCGGACGTTTCAAGGAGTTCATCGAGGCCAAGGGTGAGGCGACCGGCGGTTGGCGCGGTGAGGTGACCAACAGCTGACCCTCCATCACGCCAGCGTGCCTCGGCGACATCGGTCGGGTCGCCGAGGCACGCGCGACCGTCAGATGCCAGCTCAGGAGGGCCCAGATGCTGTTCACGCTCATCCGCTCGTTGATCCTGGCCAAGCTCATGGCCATGGTCATGCGCCGACTCCGGTCGTCTGGTCCCGATGACCGGCGAACGGTCAACAGATGACCTTTCGGCCGGGTGCTCGTCTGGACCCGTCGCAAGTGCAGCGGGTGGGCCGGGGCGGCGTCGGAGCCCGGGGCATCGCCCTCGGCGGTGGCGGGCTCGGGACCATCGTGATCCTCGCCATCCTGCTATTCGGTGGCGGTCTCATGGGTGGCGGGGACAGCGGTTCCCTGGGCGGTTTGATCGGCCAGTCCCTCGGTGATCCAGAGAGCGGCACTGACCTGTCGCAGACCTGCACCACGGGCGCGGACGCCAACGCGCGCGAGGATTGTCGGGTGGTGGGTTTCGTGGACAGCGTCCAGGCCTACTGGTCCGGCGAGTTCGCCGCCTCTGGTCGCGAATATTCGATGTCCGTCACGCGCCTGTTCGAGGGATCCACCGACACCGCATGTGGCACCGCCACCAGTTCTACCGGCCCGTTCTACTGCCCGGCCGATCAGGTGGTGTATCTCGATGTCAGCTTCTTCGATGACCTCCAGACGCGCTTCGGCGCCCAGGGTGGCCCGCTCGCAGAGGGCTACGTCATCGCCCACGAATACGGCCACCACGTCCAGGACCTGCTCGGCGAACTCGATGTGCGATCCGGTGGCACCGGTCCCGACAGCGCGGCGGTGCGCACCGAGCTCCAGGCGGACTGCTACGCGGGAGTCTGGGCGGCCAATGCCGTGGACACCGGCTACCTCGAACCATTGGCGCAGTCCGACGTCGCGGACGCCCTCGATGCCGCCGCCGCCGTGGGTGACGACCGCATCCAGCAGGAGACCACCGGATCGGTCGATGCCGACTCGTGGACGCACGGCTCGGCACAGGAACGACAGGACGCGTTCGCAGCGGGCTACCGCGGCGGGGACCCGGAGAGCTGCCCATCCGCGGGGTAGGCCAGGAGGCACACATGGACGAGGACGACGTGATCGATGAGCTGGGGGTCGACGAGCCGGCACCGGGGACACAGAGGCGATCGCCATCCGCATGGTCGTGACGCCAGACGATGGACCGCCCGACGACGACGTCACGACCGAGGACCTGGAGCTGCTCGATATGGGGGCTGCGGAGGCCGTCTCCGACATCAGCGACCGTCGGGGACCCGACGAGGACGACGCAGAGTCGTGGGTCAACGAGGTCCAGGGCCGATAGCACTCCGATGAACCGTGCCGCCGAGTGGCGGCGAAGGCCCGCTGAGAGACGCCGACCCAGGCGTCAGCGAGGTGGGGTCAAGGGTCCCGGGTCGTGGCCGTCTCGCCGGAGCTGAACGTAGCTGGCGCCGATGAGCAGGATCTGGAACGTCCAGTTGAACCACACCAGGGCGACGAATACCGACGCGATGACGCCCAGGGCGACGAACCCCTGGACCAGGAATGGCGCAAGGGCTCCGAAGAACGTGGTCAGCAGCCCGATCCCGATGCCAGCCATCAGGGCAGGCAACCCGGCCTCGCGCACCGTTGGTCGGTCGTTGGGCAGGAACAGGTACAGCACCATGCACAGTCCAGTGGCGACGCCGATGGCCGCGATGGGCGACAGGAATGGCGCCCACGCACCGAGCGACATCACGGACGCCATGCCCGCGACCACGAACCCAACGAGGGCGGCGAACACCAGCAATGCCACGGCCGCCACCGCCTGGATACGAGCCAGGATGGGGTTGGCTGGCTGCCCACCCGGGATGGTCCGGCCGATGGCGTTGCGGAGGCCCAGGTAGAAGCCGCTGGCTCCCCACAGGAATAGCACCAGTCCCAGGACCGAGCCGATCCGGGCATCCGACGCGAGGTTCGTGATGACCGTCGTCGCCACGTCGCGGAGGGGCGGCACCTGCTGCACGATCCAGTCGATGACCCGCGCCCGACTCGCCGGGTCGTCGACGATGACCACGAGCAGGCTCACCACGAGCAGCAGCCCGGGGATGACCGCGAACAGGGCCGAGAACGCAAGGCCGGATGCGAGCAGACCGCCGCCGGCCTGGTTGTAGGCGTCGTTTGCGGCGCGGCCGGTGCGGATGCCAGGCAGGGCGCGCGCCCGGTCGGTCGCTCCGCCCACACGCTGGCGCCACAGCGCCGATCCTCGCTCCGGCGGAGGGTCCTGCTCGGGTATCCGTGTCTGCTCGCTTTCGGGTGTCGTCATGACCGGTCTTCCACCACGTGCTGGCGCGAGCCAGGGCCGCCGTTCAACGACCGACGACGTCGTCTGGCATGGGCGGCGCGCCGATGAGCCGATCGGCCCAGCTGGTTGACCGCCCCTGGACACGGTCGGAGCGGACGAGGCGCCGGAGCGCGATGAACCCGAGGATCGCGAGCACGAGCGCGCCCAGGACCGCGACCAGGCCGTCCGGTCCGATCCAGCGCACGATCGCCGATGCGGCGAGCAGGCTCGACCCCAACAACCCCAGGTCGACGAGCGTCCGGCCGACCAAGGCGCCGAGGGCCAGCGTCATCCGCGACATGGGCGTTGGTTCCATCCCCCGGACGAGCAGCCGGATGCGCAGCAGCGTGATGGGCCCCGCGATCAGACCGAACACCGTGCCGAAGACCGTGAGCGCGAGCAGGATGCTGGCCAGCTCGTTGGCACCGGCTGTCGCGACCGCCAGCACCGCGGCAATGACGCCGCCGATGAGACCCGCGGCGAGCGCTCGGCCGTCGACGAGATGCAGTCCACGGAGCAGCGCGAACCCGGCGATGATGATCCTCGGGGTTACCACGTCACCTCCTGGGGCTGCGCTCGGTACGTCGCCACCGGCCCCGCGTCGCGGGTCCGCGAGCGCTATCGGGTCGGGTCGGGCAGCAGCGCGCGCAACCTGGACGCGAGCTGCCGGGACCAGGTCGCGGTCATGTGCGAGTCGTCGCGCAGCATCAGGTACTTGCCGCTCACGACCGGGCAGGGATCGGCGAGGCACACCAACGGGGTCGAGTCAGCGAAGGCGACGCCGGCGTCCGTGGCGGACCTGCGGGCGCTCGCGATCTTGGCCGGGAACACGGCGACCGACCGCTTGGTGGCACAGGCGCGGATATCGTCCCGATGCTGGCGCAGGCAAGCTGGGGCCTCCTGCTTCCAGAGCGGCGAGTCACCCAGCAGCACGACCTGCCCGGCCCGGCTCTTGAGCGCCGTGAGGGTCTTCGTCATGCCCGCCTGCCATGCTGGCTGGAATGCGGCGCCGCCCTTGCCCGGGATGGTGTACACGTGGTCGAAGCTGTTGCCCACCACCAGCGCCGGGTGGATGGCCTTGATGGCGTCGAGGGCGTTGGTGCGCCACGTGGCGCAATCCGGCGCGACATCCCCGCGCACCGCGACCTTGACCATGGGGATAGGGCACGCCGACTTGGTCAGGGAGAGGATGCGCCAGTGCTGCCGCTTGCCGATGGCGTCAAGCGCCGGTAGCCAGGAGGCCGCGTGGGAGTCGCCGAACAGGAGCACCTTGACCGAAGCCGTCGTGTCGCCATAGGCGCACACCCGCGCCCTGGTCTGACCCGGCTTGGCATGACAGCCATCGAGATAGCTCGCCGGCACATCATCGGCTGCGGTGCCAAGGCTCGGCGTCAGACCGGACGGCAGCTCCCGCTCCATGCTCGCCGAACCCGGATCGGATGCACGGATGGCGACGCTGGCACCCTGGCCGACCAGCCCCGCGAAGGCAAGCAGGAGCGCCATCACCGTGTGCAGGAACGGATCGACCAGCTGAGGTCCCACATGACGAGCATACGTCGGGATCGCGATGGGTGGCCCGGCGACACTATGGACGTGCCACCTCACGATCCGTCAGCGACCGGCGTTCTCAGGGTATGAACCTCCAACCCTTCGAGTTTGTCGTCCGTGACCACGGACCGACCGTCCTGCGGGTGTGCCGCGCGGTCCTGGGTCCGGATGACGCCGAGGACGCCTGGTCCGAGACGTTCCTCGCTGCGATGCAGGCATATCCCCGCCTGCGTCCCGACAGCGACATCGTGGCCTGGCTGGTCACCATCGCTCATCGCAAGGCGATCGACCATGTCCGGGCCGCGAGCCGGCGAGCCGTCACGCTCCCGGAGCTACCCGACCGCGCCGCATCCCAGGCACCCGGCTGGGACGAGACGTCGGGCCTCTGGGATGCCCTCCGCGCGTTGCCGCTCAAGCAGCGGCAGACCGTGGCCTACCACTACCTCATCGGCCTGCCGTACCGCGAGATCGCCGCCATCGTGGGCGGCAGCGAGGACGCCGCGCGTCGCGCCGCCGCCGACGGCATCGCCGCCCTGCGCACGAGCGCCACCCAGGGAGCCCTCCGATGACCACCGATCCCTTCGACACGCTACCGACCACGGATCCCGCTGCCTTCACCCGGCTGCACCAGCGGCTGGAGTCGGCCGCAGGCGATGCCGGCGTGCTGGACGTCGCCTACCGCACCATGGACTCCCCCGTCGGCACCCTGCTGCTGGCTACCACCGATCTGGGCATGCTCCGCGTCGCGTTCGACCGGGAGGGCATCGATACGGTGCTGGAGGACCTGGCCCGGGATGTCAGCCCCCGGATCCTGCGAGCCCCTGCGCGCCTGGATGGCGCGGCCCGTGAGCTGGACGAGTACTTCGCGGGCGACCGTCGGACCTTCGACCTGCCGCTGGACCTGCGCCTGTCACATGGCTTCCGACGGGCGGTCCTGGAGCAGCTGATGCATATCGACTACGGCACGACCGCGAGCTACGGCGATGTCGCGGAGGCTGCCGGCAACCCCCGGGCCGCCCGGGCGGTCGGCAGCGCCTGCCGTACCAATCCCCTGCCGCTCATTTTGCCCTGCCACCGGGTGGTGCGCAGTGACGGCTCCATCGGTCAGTACCTGGGCGGCGTCGAGGCCAAGCAGCTGCTGTTGTCCATGGAGGCCGCCGCGTGACGCCGGGGACGACATCTGCCGCACGGACCTGGACGCTGCTGGGCGCGGACCGGCGGCCGTACCAGAGCCCGGTGCCGGGCAGCCTCGGCGGCCACCGGGGCAGCCGCATCTACGGGCGTCTCGGTTGTCCCGGCGCGAGGCGCGCCATCGCCCGCGGGGGCTACCTCACGAGCCGGGTGTTCTTCCTCGAAGAGCCTGCCGCGATCGCGGCAGGCTTTCGTCCGTGCTGGCTGTGTCTCCGGGAGGCATACGCAAGGTGGAAGCAGGCCCCGGGAGCGTGATGGGCGACATCGGCATGCCGGGTGGCCCGGTCGTGGGCACGGACGGCATCGCGCGCTGCCCGTGGGCGACCGGCGACCCCCTGAACGTGGCCTATCACGACGCCGAGTGGGGCATGCCGGTCCATGGCGAGGGCTCGCTTCTGGAACGCATCACCATGGAGGCGTTCCAGTCGGGGCTCAGCTGGCTGACGATCCTGCGCAAGCGGCCCGCGTTCCGGATCGCATTCGCGGATTTCGATGCGGACCGGATCGCACGCTACGACGACGATGATGTGGCCCGCCTGATGGCCGACGCGCGCATCGTGCGCAACCGGGCCAAGATCCTGGCAACCATCCAGAACGCACGGGCCACGGTCGAGGTCCGGTCGACGGGCGGCCTGGATGCGCTCATCTGGTCGCATCGACCAGCGACTACAGACGCGCCACGGACGACCAGCGAGATGCACGCCCAGACCCCGACCTCGAAGACGCTGGCGAAGGACCTCAGGTCGCATGGCTTCGAGTTCGTGGGGCCGACCACGGCATGGGCACTGATGCAGGCCATCGGTCTGGTCGACGACCACCTCATGGGCTGTCACCGACGCGGCACATCCGGGGTCCACGGGGCGGCCTGACCCCGGATGTGACCCGCCCGGGTCAGGGCGGGACGGCCACGTTCCAGACGAGTGACCGATGGCCCGAGCTCGTGTGCCGATCGGCCCTTTCCTGTACACATGACGAGGAGCACGCTGGCAGGGACCCGATGGGATCGGCCGCCAGGCCGCACCGGATGAGAACCGAGGGATCGCCATGAGACTCCTGCTCGCGACCGATGGCTCGGCAGGCGCATCGACCGCCATCGACTTGGTGGCCGCCCTGCCGTGGCCCGCGGACCTGCTCATCGACGTGGTCGCCGTGGTCGACCACACATCGCCCATGACCTGGGCGTTCGCACCGGTCCCGGACCTACAGGGATTTGACGCCGAGCGCAGTTCTGACGCGCTCCAGGCCGCACGGGACGCGGCTGCCCGGCTGGCGCATCACGGCCTGCGGTCGACCGCGATGGTGCTCCACGGCCGCGAGGCGGCGACCATCGTCGGGCGGGCCATCGACACCGAGGCCAGCCTCATCGTATGCGGCAGTCGCGGGCGTGGACACCTGCGCTCGGTGCTGCTCGGCTCCGTATCCGCCGAGATCGCTGCCACCGCACCCTGCTCGGTGCTGGTCGCACGACTACCCACGGTCACGAACGTATTGCTGGCCGTGGATGGCTCGGCCAGCTCGGTCGCCGCAGAACACGTCGTGATGCGGCTGCCCATGTTCGCCTCCCGACCCCTCGACCTGGTGACCGTGACCGGCCAGCCGACCGGGCCGGAGGATGCATGGCAGGCCGAGGTCCATCGGATCGCGGCCGTGCAGCGCGACATCGGGATGCGCTTGCGGAGCTGTGGGTTCACCGCCCGCGAGGTACTGCTGACGGGATCGCCAGCCATCGAGATCGCAGACGAGGCACATCGGTCCCGGGTCGACCTCATCGTGCTGGGCGCCCACACACCATCCGGGCTCGACAAGGTGTTCCTGGAGGGCACCACACTGGACGTCCTCACGCACAGCACGGCGTCCGTGCTCGTGGCCCGTGAGCCGGTCCAGCGCCCCAGCTCGTTCACCGGGGGTCGGATCCTGGCCCTGAGCGCGATGGGCGCCGGCGGACCCGCGTGAGCGCGAGCCCTGCCCGGGTCACGGCGAAACCTGCCCGGGTGAGGGCGCTCCCGATCCTCGGCGCATGACTCGCTGCTGCCGGCCACGCATCGATACCGGCACCGGCCTCGGTGTACCGTGTCCGTGGTGATCCGGCGGGCGCCGCTCGCCCTGCTGGTGCTGACGCTCGGGGGCCTGCTCCTGGGCAGCGGCGCCACATGGGCCGGCAACGAGCAGCTGGCCTCCTGGATCTGGACCATCCCGGCAGTCATCGTCGGCGTCCGCCTCGCATGGTCGATCATCCGGGACCTGCTGCACCGCGAAGCCGGCGTCGATGTCATCGCGCTGCTCGCCATCGCGGGCGCCATCGTCATCGGCGAGTCGTTCGCGGCTGCGGTCATCGCGGTCATGCTCGCGACCGGCGAGGCGCTCGAAGCGTACGCGGAGGGACAGGCCAGTCGGGAGCTGACGGCACTCCTTGGCCGGGCGCCCCAGGATGTCCGGCGCTATACCGACGGAGGCCTGGAGGTGGCGCCGATCGCTTCGGTCGTGGCCGGCGACCGGCTCCTGGTGCGTCCCGGTGAGGTGGTGCCTGTCGACGGCATGGTCCACGGCGCGACCGCCATCCTCGACGAGGCCGCGCTCACGGGCGAGAGCCGACTGGTCACGCGAGAGGCTGGCGACCTGGTGGCCAGTGGCGTGGTCAACGCGGGCGGGCCGTTCGACCTGCGGGCGACCGCGACCGCGGATGCCAGCACGTATGCCGGCATCGTGCGGCTGGTGGAGCAGGCGGGCCGCGCCAAGGCACCCTTCGTCCGGCTCGCTGATCGCTACGGCCTGCTGTTCGTACCCCTCACCCTGGCTATCGCGGGTCTCGCCTGGCTGGTCTCCGGTGATCCGGTGCGGGCGCTGGCGGTGCTGGTCGTGGCGACCCCCTGCCCGCTGCTGCTGGCAGCCCCCATCGCCATCGTCAGCGGCATCTCCCGGGCGGCGCGCCGGGGCATCATCGTCAAGGGCGGTGGCCCGCTCGAGACACTCGCCCGATCGCGGGTGTTGCTGTTCGACAAGACCGGCACGCTCACCGCCGGTCGACCGCGGCTGGCATCCGTGGAAGGCCCGGGCGATCCCGATGAGCTGCTCCGACTGGCAGCCGCGATCGAGCAGGCGTCACCGCACGTGCTGGCCGCATCGATCGTGCAGGCGGCCCATGCCCGGGAGCTGGAGCTGCTCATCCCCACCGAGGTGGAAGAGACCGCAGGTGCAGGCGTCAGCGGTCTCGTGGGCGAGCGGCGTGTTGCCGTCGGCTCCGCGGCCTACGCGAGTGCCGGCAGGGCATTACCTGCCTGGGCGCGTGACCTCCAGCGGCGTGCCGCCATCGAGGGCACGACCAATGTCTACGTCGCGGTCGATGGCGTCATGACGGGTGCCCTGGTGCTGGATGACCCCATCCGACCCGAGACACCGCGCGCCATCCGCAGCCTGCGTCGAGCGGGCTTCACGCGCATCGTGATGGTCACCGGTGACCGGAGCGCGCTCGCGGACGTGGTCGGCGCCGCCGTGGGCCTGGACGGCGTGCTGGCCGACCGGACCCCGACCGACAAGGTCGATGCGGTCCGACAAGAAGGCGATATGGCACGCGGCCCGGTAGTGATGGTCGGTGACGGCGTGAATGACGCGCCCGCCCTGGCGGTGGCAGACGTGGGCGTGGCGATGGGTGCCCGGGGCGCCACCGCGACCTCCCAGGCCGCGGACATCGTCATCACCGTCGACCGTCTCGACCGTCTGGCGGAGGCAGTGCTCATCTCGCGACGCTCTCGCTCCATCGCACTCCAGAGCGTCATCTTCGGCATGGGCCTGTCACTCATCGCGATGGTCGTGGCGGCGTTCGGATTCCTGCCGGTCGTGGCGGGCGCGCTGCTGCAGGAGGCCATCGATGTCGCGGTCATCCTGAATGCCCTGCGGGCGCTGCGTGGCGGCGTGCCGGCACCCATCTCGGTCGCGGGCTGGACCGCGACCAATGCTGAGTTGATCACCGCGCATCACGAGCTGGCCAGTGGTATGGCGCACCTCCGGACGACGGCCGACCGGCTGGATGTCCTGCCACCGCTCGACGCGCTCGGCGACCTGCAGACCGTGGACCGTTTCCTCATCGACGAGCTGTTGCCCCACGAGCTGGAAGAGGACCGGACCATCCATCCCGCGCTGGCGCGAGCCATGGGCAATGACGATGCCATCGCTGCGCTCCACGGGACCCACAACGAGATCTTCCGTTTGACACGCGTGTTCAGCCACCTCGTCGAGGAGCTCGCCGCCGGCGGACCCACGCCGGACGACTGGCCAGACCTGCGGCGTGTGCTCTATGGCATGGACGCGATCCTGCGCCTGCACCAGGGCCAGGAGGAAGAGCTGTACGCGTCCATCGCGGACAGCTCGGTGAGCGGGAGTCGCCTCGCGGCATGACACGGCCGGGCCCGGGCTTGACGGCGCTCGGTGCCGCGATGAGGAACCATCCCGGGACGCCGACACTCCTGCGGTCGCCTAGGAGCCGAGGACCGCTCCAAGACGTTGCCCTGCTTCCCAGTGGTACGGGTCGTCGCGACGAAGGCGCGCTGCCTCGGCGCTCTGCAAGCGCCAGTCGACTGGTTCCAGGTCGATCCCCGGCAGGCTCGGTCGACGCCTGATCTGGTCGGCGATGAACGCCGCGTACCGAGTGACCGGATCCGCCCGCGCGGCCGCCATCTCGAAAGCCCGGTCGCGGCCTGCCTCGGCCGCCAGGCGGGCGAAGAACGCGCCCACGGACTGCGCGCTGAGGTCCCATCCCTGCGAATGGCCACCACGCCGGAGCAACGGCGCCGGTGACACGAACGCGACCACGGTCGTGCCCTCGTCACGTCCCGCCGTGACCGCACCGCCGAACGTCAGGTATTCGTTGGACACAAGCAGTCGGTCCCTGATGCGGATCTGACCCCAGGCGAGCTCGGCCTCGAACGGCATCGCGCTGTGCCGGTCAAGCGATACCCGCTCCCCCCTGGCAGCGCGCGAGATCCAGAAATCGATCGATTCGGGGTCGAAGTGCACGAACGTCGGCGGGTGTCGGATCGCGACCAGCAGGTAGCCGGGCCCTGGGTGGCTGGGCTGACCGGGCTCTGCCAGGAAGCCCCAGTCGGTCAGTGCGTCGGCCGCCTGGTCGAGCGGCAGGTTGCGGGGCGGTGGGGTCGCAGGGATGCCGCCCTCATCGGGCATCCGGGATGACGTCCCGGCGTCCTCGCGGCCGCGCTCAGAGGCCGGCGGGGAGATGCGGCTGTCTGGCGGATCGATCAGCGACACCACCATGCCTCTGTCAGCTGGCCATCGGGGGTGGGCCGTTCGGACCGTCTGCGCCCGCCAAGCGGCCATGCCACTCGTATCCCTGGTCCATCAGAACGTCTCATTGGCGACCTCGAGCTGGCGCTGTGTCCAGGCGATGAGCCGCGCGACCTGGTCGGCATCGAGGACGTCACAGGCCCAGTCCCAATGGATCGACACGATGTCACCAGTCACGACCCCGTTGATGAAGCCTCGACCATCGCGCCATGCCGAGATCAGCTCCGGTCGTGAAGGTCCGAATGTGAGTTCGCCATCCGTGATCGACAGCGGGACCGCGTTGACCAGCAGTTGGTCCCCGTCCCGTTCGAGGACCCTCCCCCAGCGGATCCGGCACGAGTCCATCGTCCGCAGCACATCGTCGACCTGCTCGCTCCGCATCAGGCCGACCTTGGGGAAGACATCGAGGACATGGAATGCGTGGACCGGCTTCGCACCTGCGGGTGCGCTCGACTGGAGCCACTTCCACGCCGACTGTGCAAGCTTCGGTCGGAATCGCAGCCTGAGCGACTCTCCCAGCAGGTTCGGCGTGACACGATCGAGCAGGGGGCTACCCAGCCAGTACGCCTCGACGACCCGAACGTCGAGTGGGTCCGCGATGGCGTTCGCGCGGGCGATCAGTTCCAGGTAGGGATAGGCGCCTTCGAAACCGCGGGCGAGATGGCGGACCTCGCGATCATCCCCACTCGTCGTCGACTCGCCAAACAGGCTGTCGGCATCGTCAGGTCCGCACAGACCGAGCCGGTTCGGCCCGTATGCGTAGCGGGCGAACAGGACCGGTCCGGACGCCGTCGGCCGTCGTGGCTCAGGCGTCGGGGACGGCGCGTACTGCACGGAACCGGTCCATCAGGCCGGTGCTCATCAGACCGACGAGCACGACCGCGCTGACGATGAGGACATAGCCAGCGACCACACCCGCATCGGGTGCGCTGCCCTTCGACACCGCGCTCAATGCGCCCGTCACGACCGCCGCCACGACGAGGATGCCGGTGACGGTCGTCGCCTCGGTCTGCCGCAGAGCGGCGAACCAGGTAGCCACGTAGCCCGCCAGGAGACCACCGGTCACGAGTATCCACAACCAGGCCTCACCAGTGATGGCCGCAAGACCGCCAAGCCGGCCGGTGATGGCCAGGTACGCCACGAGCAGCAGCACGCCAAGACCCATGCGTGCCGCGCCGAGGAGCGGTGCTGACACACCCTCGAGGAGTCGCTTGGCCACGACCACCTCGACCGACCACAGCAGCGTGGCGGCAGCGATCAGCGTCTCACCGGTACCCCAGCCCATCCCGGTCGGTGGCGCGACCATGGCCTGGCCAAGCAGCAGTACTCCGAGCGCGGCGACCTGGATCATCCCGACCCGCTCGCCCAGGAGCGGCACGGCCATGATCGCGACCCAGATGAACAGCGTCTTGTGGATGAACGCAGCGGTTGGCGCGGTGGCCATCGCCAATCCCGAGAAGAACAGGATGAACGGGATGCTGCCACCGATGACCGCGATCGCCAACAGCCCGACTCGTCGCTGCCCATCGAGTGCCCGCGCCTCGCGGCCCGCGCCCACGGCCAAGGCAAGTGCGACCAGGATGATGGCCGCCACGCCGTTCTTGGCGGTCGTGTACACAGCGGCGTCAGGCACGAGCTTCAGGCCGAACGCGTTGAGGTACACGGCCACACCGCTGATGGCGGCAGTGCCGAGTGCCAAGAGCACGCCCCGCTGGCGGCTCCCGAGGGATCGTGGCCCGGTCATCGCCCTGTACCTCCTGCAGATAGGCCATTGAGCGGCCGGTTCTCTGGCTCGTCGCGCAGCGCTTGGTCCAGCAACTCCCGTATGGCCAGTGCTTCGTCGGCATCGAGGATCTGGAGCACCGTGCCAGCGGCAACGACGACCCAATCACCGACAGCGGTCTCCGGCACGAGCATCGTCGAAGCTCGCCAGGCCCGGCCCTGCGTATCCACGAGCGCCATGCCACCGGAGATCTCCAGGACCTGCCCGGGATAGGCCACACACATAGTCAGGGATACCTGGCGAGGGCGCGGTGAGTGGCCGCCTCATTGCCGTCCAGGTACTCGTACCGATGGGGCATCTGGTGGGCTCCCTGCGAACGTTCGAGCGGGACACGCGTCGACCGGATCACCCCTCGCGACCGGTCCACGGAGCGCGAGTGTGCGCCAGATCCGTCCCGACCGCGCATGCCATCTGGGCCCCATTGGAGGGCCGAACGGCCTGCGACCCAACCCGGCGCCCATGCTACGGTCCGCTCGACGCGGCAGTGTCCACGGAACGTGCCGTGGCGTGCGTGCCAGTCAACGGGAGCAAGGCCATGTCGGTTGCCCGGCCCAAGCCGCCTGCGCCAAGCGAAGACAAGCGGTGGCGCATCGTGGAGACTCGCATGCGGCGCCTCGGCAACCGCCCCGACGCGCTCATCGAGGCGCTCCACGCGGCGCAGGAGGCGTTCGGTTACCTCGACGACGATGCCCTGCGCTATGTCAGCGACACCCTGACCGTCCCGCCTTCGACCGCGTTCGGCGTCGCTACGTTCTATCACTACTTCACCCTGAAGCCGCAGGGCCAACACACGTGCATCGTCTGCACGGGCACCGCCTGCTACATCAACGGGGCCACCCAGATCCTGGCCGCCATCAGCGCCGACCTGGGCGTGCAGCCCAAGCAGACGACCGCCGATGGGCGTCTGTCACTCCTGACCGCCCGGTGCCTGGGTGCATGCAGCCTCGCGCCTGCGGCGATCATCGATGGCCAGGTCGAGGGGCGGGTGCGGCCCGCCGAACTCGTCGCGCGGCTCGAAGCGCTATGACAGGGGCGCCGGATCCCGCGCGAGCCGAGCCGGCGCGAGCCGAGCACGCCGCCCGCCAGCGGCTGGACGGGATCGTGCCGGTCGGGCCTGTTCGAGCGTCCGCGTACGTCTGCGAGGCGGTCAGCTGCATGTCCGCCTCCGGGCTCGAGATCCTGACCGGTCTGACCTCACAAGTGGCTGGCGCGAGCTTGACGGACGTCGCCGTGAAGCGAGTCGGTTGCATCGGGCTGTGCGCAGCGGGCCCCCTGGTCCGGATCAACGAGACCGGCGAACTCTTCAGCCATGTCCGGCCCGATGCATTGGGGCCGATCGTGGAAGCGTTGGCCGCCGTGAGGCCGGGCGCTGGCCCCGTTCCAGAGCCGGCGTTCTTCGCGCGGCAGATGCGGATCGCGACGGAGAACTCCGGGCGGATCGATCCCGAGAACCTCGGCGACTACGTGGCAGTCGGCGGATACGACGCTCTCCGCCAGTGCGTCACGTCGATGACACCCGCAGAGGTACGCGACCAGATCACACGGAGCGGCCTTCGTGGCCGCGGCGGCGCCGGGTACCCCACGGGCCTGAAATGGAACACGGTCGCGAAAGCCCCAGGCATCGGCAAGTACGTCATCTGCAACGCGGACGAAGGAGACCCGGGCGCCTTCATGGACCGGAGCGTCCTCGAGAGCGACCCGTTCCGCGTACTCGAGGGGATGGCGATCGCCGCCTACGCAGTCGGTGCCAAGGCAGGCTACGTGTACTGCCGAGCCGAGTACCCGCTCGCGGTCACCCGCCTCCGCAAGGCGATCCGCGAGGCGAGCCGGGCCGGCTATCTGGGCGCGTCGGTCCTCGACACCGAGTTCGCATTCGAGGTCGATGTCCGGCTGGGGGCTGGCGCATTCGTGTGCGGCGAAGAGACCGCGCTCATCGCGTCCATCGAGGGTGGGCGAGGCACGCCGAGTCCGCGACCACCGTACCCCGCGGTGGCCGGGCTGTGGGATCGACCGACCCTCATCAATAACGTCGAGACGTTCGCCAACGTGGCGCCCATCATCCGCAACGGCGGCGACTGGTTCGCGGCCATCGGTACCGAGACGAGCAAGGGCACGAAGGTGTTCGCTCTCGCGGGTCGGGTCGTGAACACCGGTCTCGTGGAAGTCCCGATGGGCACGACCCTGCGTGAGATCGTGTTCGACATCGGTGGCGGCATCGTCGATGGCCGCGCGTTCAAGGCAGTCCAGACGGGCGGTCCGGCGGGGGGCTGCATCCCTGCACAGTTCCTGGACATGCCCGTGGACTACGAGTCGCTGATGGGCGTCGGCTCGTTCATGGGGTCCGGCGGGATGATCGTCATGGACGACACCTCATGCATGGTCAATGTCGCCAAGTACTTCATGGACTTCTGCCGGGAGGAGTCCTGCGGCAAGTGTGTGCCCTGCCGAGTGGGCACCACGCAGCTGTGGATGCTGCTCGATCGGATCTCGAGCGGCCAGGCGATCATGGACGACCTCACCCAGATGGAGCGGCTGGCGGCGATGGTCCAGCGGACGAGTCTGTGCGGGCTTGGCCAGGGTGCGCCAAATCCCATCTTCAGCACGCTGCGCTATTTCCGGGATGAATATCTCTCGCACATCAACGAGCGCGTCTGTCCGGCTGGGGTGTGCGAGATCGAGCAGCAGGCGGTGATCGCATGAGCGTCCATACGCTACGTATCGACGGCGCCGATGTGGCGGGCACCGACGGGCAGTCGATCCTTGCGGTGGCTACCGAGAACGGCATCACCATCCCCACGATGTGCCATCTCGACGGACTGTCCGAGAGCGGTGCGTGCCGGCTGTGCGTGGTCGAGATCGCGGGATCGGCCAAGCTCGCCCCGGCCTGCACCACCGCCGTTGCCGAGGGCATGGACATCACGACCACGTCCGAGCAGCTCACGGAGTACCGCCGAACGATCACAGAGATGATGTTCCTGGAGCGCAACCACGTCTGCGCGGTATGTGTGGCCAACAACCACTGCGAGCTCCAGGACCTGGCCGAAGACCTGCAGGTCGACCACTTCGAGCTGCCTGCCATCATCCCCTCCGTTGGCATCGATGCCAGCCATCCCCTGTTCGCCATCGACCACAACCGCTGCATCATGTGCGTGCGTTGCGTCAGGGTCTGTGCCGAGATCGAGGGCGCCCACACTTGGGGGGTCATGCGGTCGGGCATCGACGTTCGGGTGGTGACCGACATGGGGACCCCGTGGGGTGATTCGACGACCTGCACGAGCTGCGGCAAGTGCGTCCAGGTCTGCCCTACAGGGGCACTGTTCGAGAAGGGCCGTTCGATCGCCGAGGGGAGCAAGCAGAGCCGGCCGTTCCTGCCATACCTGAGGATGTTCGGCGAAGACGAGGGCCCGTCATGACCAAGCCCCGGCTGGCCACGGTCTGGCTCGACGGTTGTTCAGGCTGCCACATGTCGTTCCTGGACATGGACGAGCGCCTGTTCGAGATCGCCGAACGTGCGGATATCGTCTACAGCCCGCTTGTCGACGTCAAGGAATACCCGACCGACGTCGATGTGTGCCTGGTGGAGGGAGCGGTCTCATCCGAGGACGACCTCCGCAAGATCAAGCTGGTGCGCGAGCGGACGCGGACGCTCGTCTCATTCGGTGACTGCGCGGTCACGGCCAACGTGCCGGGGATGCGCAACCCGATCGGCGTGCAACCACTGCTGGAGCGTGCGTACATCGAGAACGTCACCCTGCGTCCCGGGGTCCCGATCAAGATGGTGCCGGCCCTGCTGCCGATGGCCCGGCCGGTCCATCAGGTCGTCACGGTCGACGTCTTCCTGCCCGGCTGCCCACCCTCGGCGGAACTCATCTACCGCGCGCTCATCGACCTGCTTGAGGGACGCGTCCCCGACACCACGGGCGCCCGGTTCGGGCGCTGAGGGAGATCCCATGAGCAGTCAGATCGTGATCGACCCGATCACCAGGATCGAAGGCCATAGCAAGATCACCATCCACCTTGACGATGCCGGAGAGGTGGTCGACGCCCAGTTCCACGTGACCCAGTTCCGTGGCTTCGAACGGATCGTCCAGGGTCGCCCGATCCACGAGATGCCATCGATCATGGCCCGCATCTGCGGCATCTGTCCGGTCAGCCACCTGATCGCGTCCTCCAAGGCCTGCGACGCGATCCTTGCGGTCGAGCCGCCGCCGACAGGGGCAGATCTGCGCCGGGTGATGAATCTCGCCCAGATCGTGCAGTCGAACGCGCTCAGCTTCTTCCACCTCTCGTCGCCCGATCTGCTGTTCGGCTTCGACGCTGACCCAGCGAAGCGCAACATCCTCGGGGTCGCCCAGGCCAACCCGCAACTCGCCCGGGATGGGGTCGGTGTCCGCAGGTTCGGGCAGCAGATCATCGAGTGGCTGGGCGGCAAGCGGATCCATCCGGCGTGGGTCGTGCCCGGCGGCGTCGACGCTCCGCTGTCCGCGGAGACTCGCGACCGGATCCTGTCGACCATCCCCGAGGCGATGGCTGCCATCGAGCGGGCGCTTGCCTGGTACAAGTCATCCCTGCTCCGCTGGGAGGACGAAGCGGCCTCGTTCGGTGACTTCCGGTCGGCATTCATGGGCCTCGTGGACGAGGCCGGCAACGTCGACTACTACGACGGCCGGCTGCGGGTCATGGACGCCGACGGGAACCTCCTCGCCGACCGCACCGACCCACGGGACTACCAGGAGTACCTGGGCGAGGCCGTGGAGCCCTGGTCGTACCTGAAGTCGACGTACTGGAAGATGCTGGGATACCCCGACGGGGTGTACCGCGTGGGTCCCCTCGCGCGCGTCATCGTGGCCGCCCAGATGGGGACACCACGTGCCGACCTGGAGCTTGACGAGTTCCGGCGGCGTCTCGGGCGCGTCCCCGCCAGCTCCTTCCACTATCACTACGCCAGGCTGATCGATACCCTCCACGCGGCGGAGCGGATCGATGAGTTGTTGCGCGGTCCGGACATCCTCTCGCCCCGCGTGCGCTCGTTCGCGGACGTCAATGCCAACGAGGGGATCGGAGTATCCGAGGCTCCGCGTGGCACGCTCATCCACCATTACCGGGTCGACGACGATGGGATCGTCGAGTGGGCGAACCTCGTGATCGCGACCGGGCACAACAACCTCGCGATGAACCGGAGCGTGCGCCAGGTCGCCAAGCGATACGTCAAGAGCGCCCAGTTGAGCGAACCCATGCTCAACCGGGTGGAGGCCGTCATCCGCTGCTACGACCCGTGCCTGTCATGTTCGACCCATGCCCTGGGCGAGATGGCACTGCATCTCCAGCTCATCGGCCCGGACGGAGCGGTCCTGGACGAGATCCGGCGGTGACCCCGGGCGCGCTGGTCATCGGGTACGGCAACGTCCTGCGTTCCGATGACGGGGTCGGCTGGCACGTCGCGGAGCGCCTCGACAACGACCCGCGCTTCGACGGCGTGACGGTCCTTCAACGGCATCAGCTGACGCCCGAGCTGTCGCTCGATGTCAGCCGCGCCGACCTGGTCGTGCTGGTCGACGCCAGTCAGGGTCATCCGGCGGGCACGTTCACCATAGAACGTGTGTCTGCCGTGGAGCACTCGACCACGACATGGAGCCATCGAATGGAGCCAGCCACGCTTGTTGGCCTGGCCCAGGAGCTGTACGGCCACTCCCCTGAGGTCCACCTGGTCAGCGTCGGTGTCGCTTCGCTCGATGTGGGCGACCGGCTATCGCCGGCGCTGGAAGCCGCTGTCCCGCGGGTGGTCGACGCGATGGCCGAACTCCTTGCCGCGCGGATCGGACAGCATCTGGTCGCGGACGGCAGCCGTGCATGAGGTTTCCCTCGTCGCGGAACTCATCAGCGAGTGCCAGCGTCAGGCCGCCGGCCGGCCAGTCACACGCGTCCGCGTCCGCCACGCCTCGAGCATCCCCGAGCCGGCGTTGCAGCAGGCGTTCCGGATGCTGACCCTGGGCGGCTCGCTGTCAGAGGCGCGCCTCGAGGCCGAACCGTTCGAGATCCGGCTCGACTGCGGCTGTGGCTTCGACGGCGCCCTGGGGCACGATGACCTGATCAGCGGGTCGGTCGCGGTGTGTCCCGCTTGTGGCGACGTCTCGATACGCTCGCGTACCGCCGAGCTCGAGCTCCTGGAGATCGAGACCGGTCAGTAACGGGTGCTCGGATCCGGGGCTTGACAGCGTCCATCGGAGCGGTATTCTGGTCACTGTGACCAGAATAGATGACCGTTCGGGGGCCGCGGTCGCTGTGACCGTGGACGTCGTGGCGCTGACCATTCGCGAGGGTGCGCTCAGCGTGCTGCTCATCGAGCGCGAGGGCCTGCCGTACAGGGGTGCGTGGGCCCTGCCGGGATCCTTCGTCCGCCCTCGACCCGACGGCACCTGGGAGACCCTCGAGGAGCTGGCCGCACGGGCGCTGGCCGAAGAGGCCGGCCTCGGTGACCTGGGTGGTCACCACCTGGAACAGCTGGCGACCTTCGGGGCTCCGGAGCGTGATCCGCGCCAGCGGGTCATCTCGGTCGGCTTCCTGTTGTTCGCGCCCGACCTGCCGGACACGGCAGGTGGCCGCAGGGCTCGTCGGGCGGAATGGGCCGCCGTGCAGCCGGGCGCCACGGGTATCGAGCGATCACTCGCCTTCGATCACGCCGAGATCCTGGCCTCGGGCCTGGAGCGCGCCCGGGCCCGCCTCGAGTACACCACCCTCGTGACGGCGTTCCTGCCGGAGCTGTTCACGCTCAGCGACCTGCAGTCGGTGTACGAGTCGGTGTGGGGCACGGACCTGGACCTCTCGAACCTGCGCCGCAAGGTGCTGGGCGCGTCGGGGTTCGTGGCGCCCACGGGACTGGCCGCGACGCGCGCGGCCGGTGAACGCGGGCGCCCCGCCGAGCTGTATCGCGCGGGTGCCGGCGCCATCCTCAATCCACCCATCACCCGTCCCGCGTCACGGAGCAACCAACGGCCTGCCGTCGACCACCCGCACAGGAGTCCCATGGATACCGCATCCGATGTCGTCGTGGTGGGCGCGGGGATCGCCGGTCTGACCGCGGCACTCACAGCCGCCGAGTACGGCGCGCGGGTCCTGTTGCTGGTGAAGGGCCGCATCTCGGAGGCAGCCTCGTCCAGCTGGTTCGCTCAAGGGGGCGTGGCAGCCGTCCAGGGCGCCGACGACGACGTGGCACTCCACATCGAGGACACCCTCATCGCCGGCCGCGGGTTGTGCCGATTCAGCGCAGTCGAGACGCTGGTCAACGAGATCCCGGCCCGGCTGGCGGAGCTGCGCGACTGGGGCGTGCCCTTCGACGACGACCTGGGCCTGGAGGGGGGCCACTCCCGACGACGCATCGCGCACGTGGCCGGGGCGGAGACCGGTCGCGCTATCACCCAGGTCCTCGTGGACCGGGTGCTCGCAGACACGCGTATCGTCATCGCCCAGGACGAACGGGCGCTCCGGGTCGTGCCCGGTTCCCATGTCCTCACGGACCAGCGCCGCATCAGTGCACCCGTGGTCATCCTCGCGACCGGTGGCTATGCCGCGCTCTGGAGCCGCACCTCCAACCCGGTCGGGTCCATCGGGGAAGGGCTGGTCATGGCGTGGCAGGCCGGCGCACAGCTGGCGGACCTGGAGTTCGTGCAGTTCCACCCGACCGTGCTGGCCAGCTCCGGCTTGCTGCTGTCCGAGGCGTTGCGGGGCGACGGTGCGACGCTCATCGAGCTCGACGGCTCCCGCTTCATCGATGAGCTCGCGCCCCGCGATGTGGTCGCCCGTGCCGTCGCCGCCCATCCCGACGCCCGCCTGGACCTGCGACCCATCGACCAGCACAAGTTCGTGGCGCTCATGGACCGCCTGACGGAGGCGGGATATCTGCCCGACTCCAGCCCCATCCCGGTCCAGCCGGCGTCCCACTTCTCGGTCGGCGGCATCGTCACTGACCTGGACGGCCGGACCGGCATCGATGGCCTGTACGCGGCCGGCGAGTGCGCCAATACCGGGCTGCATGGCGCGAACCGGCTGGCCTCGAACTCGCTCGCGGAGTGCCTCGTGTTCGGTCGTCGCGCCGCCATCGCGGCCGTGGCCGAGTTGAGCACGCCCCGTGACGCCACGCCGCACATCGATGCCACCACCACCCCCGCGCCCGGGCTGGATGACGGGCCGCTCACGGAAGCCGAGCGCGAAGCGCTCTGGCGTGGCGCCGGCCTGACGCGTGACGCGGCCGGCCTCACTGAGCTGCTGCGATCCCACGTGCCGCTCATCCGGATGGTCGCGTCCAGTGCCCTGTCCCGTCAGGAGTCGCGCGGCGGCCACTTCCGGTCCGACTTCCCGGAGCTCGACCCGGCGCTGGACGCGGTGCACACCATCATCGTCGGTGACGCGCCGCCGACCCAGGAGGCCTGGCGATGACGACCGTCGTCGACGACCGCGCGCTGGCCGCTCCCGACCTCGAGCCGCAGATCCGATCGTGGCTGGCGGAGGACATCGGCAGCGGGGACCGGACCACCACGGCGCTGGTGCCCGCAGCTGTGACATGCCGCGCCAACATCCTGGTCAAGGAGCCGGGTGTCGTGTGTGGCCTGGACCTGGTGCGGCAGGTGTTCCTGGCACTCGAGCCCCGGGTGGTGTTCCGGGCCATCGCGGTCGATGGCGCCCGTGTCACGCCATCAGTGGTGGCCACCATCGAGGGCCCCGCCCGGGCTGTGCTCACCGGCGAGCGGCTGGCACTCAACCTGCTGGGCCGCCTGTCGGGCATCGCGACCCTCACCCGCAGGTACGTCGATGCCATCGCCGGCAGCCAGGCGCTGATCCTGGACACGCGCAAGACCACGCCCGGGTTGCGCGCCGCCGAGAAGTGGGCAGTCCGCTGCGGCGGTGGCACCAATCACCGGATGGGTCTCTATGACGCGCTGCTCATCAAGGACAACCACCTGCTGTTCGCCGCCGATGTCCCGGCCGCGATCGCAGGGGCACGATCCGCTGGCCTGCCGGTGGAGGTCGAGTGCGACACGCTCGAGCAGGTGGCCGCCGCCCTGACCGCCGGTGCGGACAGGATCCTGCTGGACAACATGTCCGTCGCGGGGTTGACGGAGTCGGTCCGCCTCGTCGGCGGTCGCATCCCGCTGGAAGCCTCCGGCGGGGTCACGCTCGCGACCGTCGGTGATATCGCCGGTAGCGGCGTGGACTACATCTCCGTGGGTGCCCTCACCCACTCGGGTCGTTCCCTTGATGTCTCGATGGAGGTCCTCCGATGACACCCACCGCGCTGCCCATGCTGGGCATGGATGCGCCCCGGACCGATGCCGAGGCGCAGGCGCGTCTCGACCGGATCCGCGACCTGACCGCCGAGGTCCGGGAGCTTGCCCGGCAACGCGACGCGGTCATCCTGGCGCACCACTACCAGGTGCCGGAGGTCCAGGACGTGGCCGACTATGTGGGCGATTCCCTGGGTCTGTCGCGCCAGGCGGCGACCACGGAGAACTCGGTCATCGCGTTCTGCGGCGTCCACTTCATGGCCGAGACCGCGGCCATGCTCAGCCCCCAGAAGACGGTGCTCATCCCCGACCTGGATGCGGGTTGCTCCCTGGCGGACTCCATCACCGCCGACCAGCTCATCACCTGGAAGGCGCAGCACCCGGGCGCGGTCGTCGTGTCCTACGTCAACACCACGGCTGCGGTGAAGGCCGAGTCGGACTACTGCTGCACGTCGGGCAACGCCAAGGCGGTCATCGATTCGATCCCCGCCGATCGCCAGATCCTGTTCCTGCCGGACATGTTCCTGGGCCTCTGGCTGGAGCGGGTCACAGGTCGCAAGCTGACCATCTGGATGGGCGAGTGTCACGTCCACGCGGGCATCCGGCCGGAGGACATCGACCGGATGACGGCCGAGGACCCGACCACGGAACTCCTGGTCCACCCTGAATGCGGCTGCGCCAGCCAGGCGATGGCCTTTGCCAACGAGCGGACCCACATCCTGTCCACCGAGGGCATGATCCGCTACGCCCGCGAGGCCCAGGCGCCACGGCTGCGCATCGCGACCGAGACGGGCATCCTGCACGGCCTGCGCAAGGCGGTGCCGGACACGGTGTTCGAGCCAGTGCGCGAGGACGCCATCTGCCGGTACATGAAGATGATCACGCTCGAGAAGCTGCGTGATTCGCTGCGCGACATGCGCTACGTCGTAACCGTGCCCGAGGAGACCGCGGTCCGGGCACGCCTCGCCATCGAGCGGATGGTCGCCATCGGGTAGGCTCCGGTCGATGAGCACCGACACCCAGCCGCAGGCCGACAGCACGCTCGCGGCCGAGGTCGCCACGCGCCGCACGTTCGCCATCATCAGCCACCCGGACGCTGGCAAGACCACCTTGACCGAGAAGTTCCTGTTGTTCTCGGGCGCCATCGAGGAAGCGGGTGCGGTCAAGGCGCGGCGCCAGGCACGGTCGACGACCAGCGACTGGATGGAGCTGGAGCGCCAGCGTGGCATCTCCATCTCCTCGACAGTGCTTCGGTTCACCCATGGCCCGTGGACATTCAACCTGCTGGACACGCCGGGCCACGCCGACTTCTCGGAGGACACCTACCGGACGCTGTGGGCAGCGGATGCCGCGGTGGTCGTCATCGACCGCGCCCGAGGTATCGAGACCCAGACCCGCAAGCTGTACCGCGTCTGCCGCAACCGGGGCGTGCCGGTCATCACGTTCATCAACAAGTGCGACCGCCCGGGACGTGCTCCCCTGGAGCTGATGGACGAGATCGAGACCGAGTTCGGCATCCAGCCTGTGCCCCTCACGTGGCCGGTCGGTGACGGCATCGTCTACTCCGGGCTCATCGACCGACAGCAGGGCGTCGTCGTCTCGGTCCAACGCACGGCACATGGTGCGAGCGCCGGGCAGGAGCGCGTCCAGCCCATCGCGGATGGCGTCCCCGCCGGTTGTCCGCCGGGCGACTGGCAGGAGACGCTGGACGAGCTGGAGCTGCTCGATCACGCGGGCGACGCGCTGGACCCGGCGGCCGTACTGGCTGGCCGACAGACACCTGTCTACTTCGGGAGTGCCCTCACCAACCTGGGTGTCCAGCGGCTACTGGAGGGTTTCGCCGCGGTCGCACCCTCACCCCGGGCCGCGCTCGGCTTCCCCGATGGCGAGCCGCGGCCGATCGACGCGCCGTTCTCCGGCTTCGTGTTCAAGATCCAGGCGAACACGGACCCCCGGCATCGCGACCGGATCGCGTTCCTGCGCATCACCAGCGGCCGCTTCCGGCGGGGCATGACCGTCATGGACGCGCGGACCGAGCGGCCGATCACCTTGCGCTTCGCCCATGAGTTGTTCGGGCGCGAGCGGGTGACCATCGACGACGCGGTCGCGGGTGACATCGTGGGTACGGTCAACGCCAACGGCGTGCTCGTCGGCGACACCCTGTACGAGGATGACCCGGTCACGTTCGCGCCCATCCCGACCTTCGCACCGGAGCGATTCGTGACCGTGCGCAACGTCGATTCCGGCCGCTACAAGCGGTTCCGGCTGGGCATCGTGCAGCTGGATGAAGAAGGCGTCGTGCACGTCCTGCGGCGCCCCGGCATCGGTGACCAGGAACCCATCTTCGCGGCCGTTGGTGACCTCCAGTTCGAGGTCGCCAAGTACCGACTGGAGAACGAGTTCGGCTGCCGCGTGGAGCTGCGCCCGACGTCCTATGTCGCAGCGCGGCTCGTCGTCGGCGCCCACGAGGATGTGCAGGGGTACGGCGTCTCCCTGGTGGAGGACTCACGGGGGCGAACGGTCGCGCTGTTCGGATCTGCGACCACCCTGGCACGCTTGCTGGAGCGGCATCCGGGCAGCGTGGTGCCCATCGGCATCGATGCCAGCGAGGCCGCGACCTACGGCGTTGCTGTTCGGCCATGACCCGGCAGTCTCTGAGTGGTAGGTTTACGCTGTCCGTTTACGACGTAACTTCACGAGGAGCGCACCACCATGGCATTCGATTGGGCCACCATGGAACAGGAACTCATCCAGCAGATCCAGACCGGCGATGGCAGTGTCACCACGGGCATGTTCGCCGGCCGCAAGGTGCTGCTGCTCCACACCGTCGGCGCCAAGTCGGGCGAGCCGCGGATGACGCCGCTGGTCTACAGCGAGGACGCTGGCAAGCTGGTGATCATCGCCTCCAAGGGCGGATCGCCGACGCACCCGGCCTGGTACAACAACATCCTCAAGGATCAAGTCGTGACCATCGAGACGGGCGGCGAGACGTTCCAGGCGAAGGCCACGGTCGTGCCCACGGAGGACGAGCGACGCCGGCTATACGACCAGCATGCCGAGCTCCACGAGAGCTTCACGACCTACGAGGAGCTCGCCGAGGGCCGCGTCATCCCGGTCGTGCTGCTCGATCGCGTCCCAGAGACCGTCGCAGCCTGATGCACCTGGCGACCACATGGTCGCCCTGAACGCACCGGACGCCGGACTGGGCCTGGCTGCGGCGCGGACCGGTGCCGTACGCACCTTGTTCGCTGGTGTGGGCCTTGGCAGCACCGGCTACATCGCCGCGGTCACGGTCGCCACGATCGTGGCCCAGGACCTGGCCGGGGGCTCGGCATGGGCAGGCGTCCCTGGCGCCGCAGCGGTCCTCGGTTCTGCTGCCGGCGCCAGCCTGCTGTCGGCGGTCATGCTCCGCCGCGACCGGCGCATCGGGCTCACGGTCGGATACCTCATCGGCGCGGCCGGAGCGGTGCTGGCCATCGTGGCCGTCACTGGTCGGTCGTTCCCGCTCTTCCTCATCGCGACCGTGCTGATGGGCTTCGCCAGCAGCTCCAACCAGCTGTCGCGGTACGCGGCGGCGGACATGTATCCCGTGTCGCGCCGGGCGTCCGCCATCGGCACGGTCGTCTGGGGCGCCACCATCGGTGCCGTCATCGGTCCCACGCTGGGCACCCTCGCGGGCCGCTGGCTGGGTGGCGACGGCCGATCGGAGCTGGTCGGGGTGTACCTCGTGCCGGTCGTGTTCGTGACGGCCGCCGCGCTGCTGACCCACGTACGGCTCCGGCCCGACCCGTACGAGCTGGCCGATGAGCGACTCGACGAACGAACGGACACTCCGAACGCAAACTCGGACCTGCGCACGTTGTTCCGGCGACCCAGCGTGCTCATCGCCATGGTGTCGCTCATCGCCGGCCAGATGGTGATGGTGCTCATCATGACCATGACCCCGCTGCACATGACCGACCACGGTCACGGACTCGGCGCCGTCGGCCTGGTCATCAGCGGCCACGTCTTCGGCATGTATGCCCTGTCGCCCATCACGGGTCGCTTGACCGACCGGTACGGCACCATCCCGGTCATCTTCGGGGGCATGGCCGTGCTGGCGGGCGCGGCGGTGTTGGCGGCCGTGGCGCCACCAGATGGCGGGATCCTGCTGTTCATGGCCCTGTTCCTGCTCGGTTATGGCTGGAACCTGGGCTATGTGGCGGGCTCGACGCTGCTGGCCAGCGGCCTCGTCGCTGCCGATCGAACGCGCCTGGAGGGCGTCACGGACACGCTCGTCTGGGGAGCCGCGGCCGTGACCAGCCTTGGGTCGGGCCTCGTGGTCGCCGCAGCCGGGTTCACGGCACTGTGCCTGCTGGGCCTGGCATTCGTGGCCGTGCCGGTGTGGGTCCTGGTCACGCGGCGCACATCCGTCGCGATCGCCTGAGCCGGCAGGCGCCCCGACCCGCCCGGCGGCCCGGACCGCTACGCTGCACGCGTGACCGATACCGTGGACATCGAGACCCTCCTGGCGCGCGCCCTGGACGCATACGACACGCTGACATCACTGGGCGAGGACGTCGAGGACGAGTGGACCTACGTCAACGACCTGTCCACGGCCTGGCGAGCGCGCATCGATGCTGTCTCGTCCGCCCGTGCCGCCGAGCCAGCATCGGCGGCAGCCGTGGCGGCTGTCGAGGGGCTCATGGACGAGGTCGTGCTCATCACGGACCCGCACCGTGCCATCGACTGGCTGTCCACGTTCCCGCAGGTCCTGCTGCTGACCGTGGGTGAGCAGCCATGAGGTTCCAGGACGCGGTCAAGGACGCACGCGCTGTGGTCTACGCGGGCATCCAGGCGGATCCCCTGGTGGCACGTGCAGCGGGCCTGCTGGCGGACGCCACGGCCGCGCAGCGGGTCCTGGCGCGTGCGGTCATGAATGGCGAGTCGACAGACCCCGACGCCTGGCGGATCATGTTCCCGACCCTGTTCAGCACGACCGCGGATACCGCCGTGATGTCCCGCTCCGAAGCGATCCTGGATGCGTCGCTGGAGATCGCCGAGCGCGGCGAGCAGGTGCGTAGCCAGTTCCGGGGCGCCCTCGTGGAGGAGTTGACGGCGATCCTGCTCGCGCGACGGGTCGCCGCGGACGGTATCCGACGCGAACGGCGGGTGCTGTTCGACGGTGTTCGAGCGGAGGTCCATCCCTACGACGTGACCGTGGAGCGTGCCGGCGCGGCCGAGGTGTATGACTGCAAGTGGGGCGCCCGGGGTATCAACGCCGACGTCCTGCACCAGCTGGACGACGCTCGGACACACGCCGCGGAGGAGGACGAGACCGTCCGCGTGGCACTCGTCGTGTTCGACGCGCAGCGTTCGTGCGATGTGCGCCTGGCGCAGCAGACCGCGCCGACCGCTGGCACCACGCTCGTGGCACTCGAGACCCTCGACCGACTGGCGACCCGGCCCGGCGCGGTCGCCTGACCGCGCACAGGACCGGCAGCGTGCTGGACATGCCGCCACCGTTCCAGGTCATCCGACCCGCCGGCCCCGGCGTGCCGGTGGTGGCCCACATGCCGCACGCCTCGACCGTCATCCCGGACCCGGACCGCACGGCCATCCTGCTCGACGACGCCGGGCTGCAGCGGGAGCTGGTGCGCATGACCGACTGGCACACCGACCGGCTGTTCGACTTTGCTGTCCACCGGGGTGCGACCGCGTTCCTCAATGGCCGCTCGCGGCTGGTCATGGACCCGGAGCGGTTCGCGGACGAGGCGCAGGAACCCATGGGATCCCGTGGCCAGGGCGTGGTCTACACCCGCACGTCCGATGGCACGCTGCTGCGGGATCCCGACGCGAGAGCCCGGCAACGGACCATCACTAGCCTGTTCGAGCCCTACCACGCGGCGCTCTCCGGACTTGTCGGCCAACAACTGGACACCTGGGGACGCTGCACCATCCTCGACTGCCACTCGTTCGGGAGCGTGCCCCTGCCGAGTGAGCTGGACCAGGCACTCGACCGACCGGACATCTGC
>Ga0105047_10001335_pt1 | contig 43994 bp, 35 predicted proteins | sample MAT04_FD_78384 | JGI IMG/M metagenome (GOLD analysis project Ga0105047, IMG submission 78384) | Freshwater microbial communities from Lake Fryxell liftoff mats and glacier meltwater in Antarctica - MAT-04 (megahit assembly) | ecosystem: Environmental > Aquatic > Freshwater > Ice > Liftoff... | reverse complement strand
CGTTCACGGAGGCTCCCAATCAGGGCCCTGAGTTCGCGCCTCGAGCCGATTCCGAGCTTGTCGTAGGCACTGCGCAGCTGGTTGGCGATGGTGCGGCGGGCGGTGCCGCGGGCGTTCGCTATCTGCTCGTCCGATTCGCCGGCGGCGGCTCGGGCCAACACGTCGCGCTCGCCGGTCGTGAGGGCGCGGATGCGCTCGAGCGCTCGGGCGGCGTCGGTGTACGACGGGAGACCGAGCGGCCTGGCGATGCGCGAGATCGTCGACTCTGCGACCCCGAACTCCATCGCGATCTCCTTGTTGCTCAGTCCCAGGGCTGCCAGCGCGCTCACCCGCTTGGCGCGGTCGACCGTTCGAGCATGGCGTGAGATGGGGTCCCCGGGTTGGGAAGGCATGGGCCGCGTCGAGCACAGGGCCTGCCAAATCACCTGACTCCGGTTCGCGTGGCCCGCCGGACGACTGTCACGCAGATCGGTGCCGATGTCCCACCCAGGGGCGGGCGAGGTCGTGGGGCAGCCCGTTGGGCTTGCCGCGTGGGTTGGGTTCGTATGTTCCGTCGGCATCGCAGACAGGTCCGCTGCTCCCCCGATGCTCGCCCGGAGCGCTGTGCGAACGGGCGCCCGTGTCGTGCGTTCTGGCGCCAAGCGCCGTGACGGCTTCAGCGGCGGCGGTGCTGGGCGCGGAATGCGGCGGGACTGAACCCGGTCAGGCGGCGGAACCAAGTGACGAAGTGGGAGCGCGACCGAAAGCCGGTGTCGGATGCGACGGCGTCGATCTTGTCGTCCGAATGCGCGAGACGTGCGGCCGCGATCTCCCTGCGAGCCCGGTCGCGGAGCTGCGCGAAGCTCTCACCGCTGGTCTGCAAGACCCGCTGAAGCGAGCGGGTCGATGAACCGAGGAGACGGGCGGCGCTCTCGAGGGTGAGGGTGGGGTCGGCCTGCAGGTGCGAGGACAAGGCCTGAGTGAGGCCGGCGTCGGTCGCGAAGGTGGCGGTCAGCTGCTGGACGGCGGGGAAAATCTCCGCGGGCGCGCCGAGCCACTCCCAAGCGGACGCGCCGTCGACGAACGCGCGAATCGGCGTGTCCACGATCACCCCCATCGCGAGCGCACCGAGCCACCAGGCCCGCGACCAGTCGGCGGGGAGCACCGCGGCCGTCCGGACGGACATGGCCACCGAGGCCTGGGCGGCCGCTCCAGTAAGGAGCGCATCGAAGACCAAGCGCTCGCCGCCGAACCCCCGGAGATCCGTGTAGAGGAGGCGAGTGCTGGGGCGCGCATAGAGCCGGGCGTACAGCACCTTGGCTGGCTGAAGATCTTCGACCTGCTGGGGTGCGGTCGAGAAGACCCCCGCGACGGAGGGATCACCCACCCAAACGACGAACGCCTTGGCCCGGTAGTAGTGCGCCGCTTCCACCCGTCCGACCTCGTCGATGTCGACCTCCCGGAACCCGATCACGCCATCCGCCACGGGCCGTTCCCCCGACTCCCCCAGCGGACGCGCGCCGTCGATCCCCGACACCGACCCACCCGCGCGACCCCGAACAGACGCGACCCTTGCCACGCGACGGACGCTACCACGGGCGCTCCGCGGATTGGGGGCACACGCGCGCGGCTCCGCGACTGAGTCCTCACCCCGCCCCATCCCGCTCGCGCGTGGGTTCCACCACCTGGCGTTCGCGTCTCACCGGCACGCGGCAGGTATCCGGCGGGCCGTGGTAGCGTCGCGCCGTGCCCAGCCCTCCGCACGCCGACACCGCACCCCACGGGACGGCGCCCAGCGCGTTGGGTCTCGACGGCTCGTTGCACGCGTTCCGGGTGATCGTCGCGTACTCACCCGACCCAACAGTGATCGGGCTGCCGAGGGTCATCGGCGCCGAAGGCCTGGTGATAGGGAGGGAAGCGGCCGGGCTATCCATCCCCGATCCCACTGCGTCGCGGGAGCACGTCACGCTCGACACCGACGGCGTGCGGGTGCGGCTGCGCGATCTGAAGAGCCGCAACGGGGTCTTCGTGATGGGCGCACGGCTGGAGACGGCGGAGCTCGCGCACGGGGATGTGTTTCGGGTGGGTGATCACTGCTTCGTGGTGCAGGCGCTGACCGCGAACGACGTCGAGCAGCTCTTGGTCCCGACCGATCGCAAGAGCGCGCTATTGGGCGAGAGCGTCGCGATGCGCGCGTTGCGCACCAGGACGGCGATCGCGGCGCCAGGCAGCTCGCCCGTGTTGGTCCTCGGCGAGAGCGGGTCGGGCAAGGAGCTCGTGGCAGCCGAGCTGCATCGCCTGTCGGGGCGGCGCGGCGCGTTCGTGCCGGTCAACTGTGCAGCGATCCCCGATGAGCTCGCCGAGAGTGAGCTCTTCGGGCACGCGCGCGGTGCGTTCTCCGGTGCCCTGAGCGCGAGTGACGGGCTCTTCGGCGCGGCCGATGGCGGGACACTGTTCCTCGACGAGATCGGAGAGACCTCGACGGCGACCCAAGCGCGGCTCCTTCGAGCGCTCGCGGACGGCGAAGTGCGTCGCGTCGGTGAGCAGCAGGCCAAGAAGCGCGAGGTCCGGGTGCTCGCCGCGACCAACGTGGATCTGGATCTCGCCGTCGAGGCAGGGCGCTTTCGGGGCGATCTGTTGGCGCGCTTGCGAGGACACGTCCTTCATGTCCCGCCGCTCCGTGCAAGACGCGAGGACGTCATCCCGCTCGCCGTCGCGTACTCGACGAGGCCCTCACCGGATCAGCTGGCATCGGCCGCGGCGGTCGCTTCGAGCCTCACGCCGGACGCCGCCGAGGCGCTCTTGGTACATGGGTATCCGTGGAACGTGCGCGAGCTGGTGCAGGTGATGCGCGCGCTGCCCTCGGGGACCGACCGCATCAAGCTCGGACATCTGCCGAAATCGATGCGCGCGCCGCTCGCTGGCCGCTCCCACTCCGCCCCCGCGCCCCCACCGACGCTCGCCATCCTCGATGTTCGGCCCGATGCGACACCCAACGAGACGGAGCTTCGGACGGTGCTCGCCCACTTTGCCGGCAACGTGTCCAAGGTAGCCGACTTCTTCGGCAAAGAGCGCAAGCAGATCTACCGCTGGGCCGAGCGCCACGGCGTCAATCTCGAAGGGGTACGCGAGTCCGAGTGACGGTCAGGCGGTGAGGCTCGCCAGATCGATCACGAAGCGGTAGCGGACATCGCTATTCAATACCCGCTCGTACGCTTCGTTGATCTCTTGAATCGGAATGATCTCGATGTCCGAGACCACCCCGTGCGCCGCGCAGTGATCGAGCATCGCCTGGGTCTCGGCGATGCCGCCGATCATGGAGCCCACCAGGCGCTTGTTGCCGCCGATGAGCGAGCCCGCGTGGAGCGGCGTCGGCTGGGTGGGGACACCGACGATCACCATCACCCCGCGAGGGCGCAGCAGGCGAAGGTAGGCGCCGTAGTCGTGCGCCGCAGACACGGTGTCCAAGATGAGATCGAGCTTCAGCACCCCGATGCGCTCGTCGACACCTACACCCTCGAGGAAGAGCTGGGGCGCCACGACCCGCTCGTGGTGCTCTCGGTGAAGAGCGTCTCCGTCGAAGCCAAGCAGCAGGCGTTCATCCGCAGGCAGCAGGCTGCCTCCCTTCGCGAGCCGTTCTGCGTCGGGCTCACGCCGGTCGATGGCGGCAAGTACGATGCCGGGGGCGACTACGACGGGATGGTGAGCTGGCACGCGGTGTTGGCGGACGCGGGCTTCGATGTGCAGGTCGAGGACGAAGAGCGCAAGCGCGGTTGGCTCGTCGATCACCTACGCGCGTATGTCCTCGCGGGCGGCTTCGGCGGGCCGATGGACCAGCCGACGAAGAAGCTGAAGGCTGGGCTAGAACCGTTCTGAGCCCACGGCCCGCGCTGGCTGCGCGGTGTTTCGAGCATGACGGAGGCTCGTGCATGTGGCCGTCGAGGCCAAGCGCACGAGGCGGAGTCTCTCAGCCGTCTGCCGAGGTCTCAGCCCTGGATGGACCACCACGAGGCGAGCCACTTGAGCGGCTTCTCCTCATCGGCGGTGAGCTCGTCGGTCCCCACGAGCTGCTTCAGGAAATCGTAGATCGCCTGCCGCGCCTCTTGCCGCTTGATTCCCTTGGCGCCCTCCTTGAGGGCTGCGCGGTTCTCGAAGCGCTCGTTGGCGGTGACGATGGCCCGATCGAAGCGCTCGGCGCCCAGGTGCGTGCGCAGGTGAATGACCTCCGCGCGCTCTTCGGCGGTGTACTCGCCGTCGGTCTGGATGATCTCTCGCATCCAACCGAGCAGCACTGCTTCTTCGTCCGTGGTGAGGTCGGCAAGGTCCATGGCGGGGCACTGTAGCGGATGCTCAGAGCAGGGGGGAGAGGTCTTGGACGCCGCGTCGGCGCGCCAGCGTGTTAGATCCCGGCCTGAATGAGCGCGTCGCTCGCCATCGTCGCTTGCGCGAACCACGAGTCCCGAGAAGCCATCGGGGTCTGTGTGCGTTGCCGCCGTCGGGTGTGCAGTGAGTGCACGACCAAGATCGATGGCATCAACCACTGCGTGGGCTGCTTCGCCGAGCTGGCCAAAGAGCACGCGCAGCCCGCCCGCACGATCCACATGGATGGGCCCTGGGGACGGACGATCGCCGCCGCGATGGGCTTCGGATTCGCGGTGCTCTTGGCCTGGGGCGTGCTCGAGCTGCTCTTGCCGGGCCGCGGCTGATGCGGCGCCTGGACTTGATGCCCGAGGGCCCAGTGGCACGCATCGATCGGGCGTTCTCGCTCATCCGTCACGGCGGCGGCGAGGCGGTGGTGCGCGCGTGGATCGCCGGCAGCGTCCCCGCGCTGGTGGTGCTCGCGAGCTACTGGTTGGAACGGGTCGAGGGCGTGTTCGAGCTGAGGCTGGGGATGGCCGCGATGCTCGTCGCGGCGTTCGCGGCCCGATCGATCCTGCTCTCGCGGGTGGCGCGACACTACGTGCGAGGCATGTGGGAAGCCGTCGACATCCCGAGCGACGCGGGTCAGCCGCTCGCCATCGCTCGGACCGCGTTCATGGTCAGCGTGCCGCTCTCGATTTGGGTGGGGTTGTTGTTGGTGGCAACGCTGCTCGGCCCCTTCGGGGTGGCGTTCGCTGTCCCGCTGCTCGCGATGCGAGGACTGCACGCACCAGGCTGGCTCGCGCGCGTCGCCTGCTCGCCCAGCTCGGGGCTGCGCGCGCTGCGCGAGGCCTTCAGCGACAACGCGCACCAACGAGGCGAGGGCTTCGTGGTCGAGTTCCTCCTTTCGCTCGCGGCGCTGGGGATCACCATCAACCTCTTGGCCACCACCGTGTTCGTGCTGCTCTTGCTGCGCGCCTTCATCGGCCTCGAGCTCGCCCTTCTGGACCAGTTCCTCTCGATGCGAAACACCTTCGCGATGCTGGGGATGGGCCTGACGACCGCCGTCCTGCTCGAGCCGCTGCGCGCTGCGCTCTCGGCGATCGTCTTCGTGAATTTCCGGGTGCGCCGCGAAGGCCTGGACGTGCGTGCGGCCATCGACGCGGCCACCGATCACGCGGGACAGCGACGACATCGCGCCAGGACGGGCGCGGCGGCGGCGGCGCTCGCGTTGCTCGGCGCGCTCGCGATGACGAGCCCGGCCCGAGCCGACGAGCCGACGCCGGATCCCCCGGCGGAAGCGGCGGCAAACGAGCTCGCCCCCGCCACGACCGACGCGGACCTCGCGCGCGACGCCGAGGTGCGCGCGCGCGCCGAGCGGATCCTCGGTGGCCCGGAGTACCGCGAGTTCGACGACCGGCGCGGCCAGGGCCTCCGTGAGCTCATCGCGCGCTTCATAGACGGCCTCTTCGATGACGACGAAGCGGACCCGATCCTCGCCGGGCCGGGCGGCTTCGCGTTGCCCATGCCGGGCCCCGCGTTCTTCCTGGTGATAGGCGTCCTCTTCGTTCTGCTGATCGCCGTGTATCTGATCGGCACCCGCGAGCGCCCGCTGCCCGCAGAGCAAGCGAGCGTGAACAGCGCACCGAAGATCGAGGACCCCCGCGATCGGGCGCCCGCGGAGTGGCTCGACAGCGCCGCCCGGCTGGCAGCGGAGGGCAAGTACCGGGAGGCCTTGCGCGCGCTCTACCTCGCCACCCTGGTCGCGCTCGATCGGCGGCAGCTCCTCACGTTCGATCCCACCCTCACCAATTGGCAGTACCTGAGGCAGCTGCGTGGCGCGGCCCTTCGTTCGGACTTCCGGGAGCTGACGCGCCTCTTCGATCACAAGTGGTATGGGCGCGAGGACACGGCCGAAGCCGACTACCTCACTTGTCGCGCGCTCGCCGAGCGGATGCTCCACGCCGCAGAGCAGCGCCAAGGGGAGACCGCGTGAGCATCGGTCCCACGAGTCCCAGCGAGGATCGCGACCTCTCGGGACCCAGCGCGCCCAGCGCTGACCTCGCCGGCGACCTCTCCGGCGACATCAAGGGTGGCCCCGTGGCCCGCGACATGGGCGCATCGCGCACTCGCTGGATCGGATGGGCGCTGATGAGCGTCGTCGCGCTCGCTGCGGTCGGGGCCATCGCCATGCGGGTCACGGAGCGCGGCCGCTTCGCCCTCCCCTACTCGACGGTGAGCGCTGGCCCCGACGGCACCCGCGCTGTGATGACCCTGCTCCGCCAGGAGGGCATCGACGCGGTCCCCTGGACCGAGGATGTGGGACGCCTGCCGCCCGGTGGAGCCCTGGTGATCCTCGGTGGCTGCGATCACGTGGGCACCCGATCGATGTCGCGTCCCGAGCGTGAGCGACTGATCCAGTGGATCGAGGCAGGCGGGGTGTTCATCGTCGCCGGCGCGGGCGGCTACGTGAACGACGATCTCGGGGCGACCCTGCACATGCGGAGCTTCACCCAGTGTCTGGAGGATCCAGGCTTGGTGTCGCTGGCTCGCGCTGCCGAGGAGGTCGATGACGATCTCGTCCCGGCCGAGCTCCCCCCTCCGATGACCCCACCGGGCATCGAAACCGATCCCGGCGCGGAGCTCGACAAGCCCGAGTTCTTGATACCCGACCCCGACGCCACCCTGGACGCGCTCGACGGCTCCCTCGCGCTGGCTGAGCCCATCTGGGGAATACCTGCACTGCCCCCACTGTCGGGCCTGCCGCTCCTGGGAATGCGCAACGGGGGCGCCATCGAGCTCGCGCCGGGCGCGGATGCACGGGTGTTGGCCTCGAGCGGGGGCAAGCTCGGCGTGGTGGAGATTCGACGAGGCGAAGGCCGGGTGATCGTCATCGCGTCCGCGAGCCTCTTTCAGAATCGAGATCTGAGCGAGCACGGCGGAGCACTCTTGATGAGCCGCCTGATCCGTCACTATCTCCCCGACTCCCTACCTGCGTCCCGGCGGGTGGTGCGCTTCGACGAGTACCACGTGGGCTCGGGCGAGCGCCGCTCGATGGCGCGCTACTTCACCCAGGTCGGAGTCGTCCCGCTGATCCTGCAGATCCTCTTCGGGGTCGGGCTCTTGCTGATCCTGCGCTCGCGCCGCTTCGGTGCCGTGCGCGAGCCCGCGCGAGCGCCGCTCAGCTCGACCAGCGCCTTCGTGGGAGGCCTCGCGGGGCTCTTCTCCGCGAGCAAGGATCGCAGCGGCACCCTCGCGATCTTGGCCCGCGCGGCGCTCCGCAGCATCGGCGAGGCCCACCGGGTGACGGGCGACGAGCCTCACGTGCTGGCCAAGGCGCTCGAGGACCGAGGCCGTAAAGACGCCGCCGCGTCGGTGCGCGAGGTCGTCCGGATAGGCGAGCGCCCCATGTCGAGCAAGGGTGATCTGGCGCGCGCGAGCCGGGCGCTGGACGACGCCGTGAAGAGCGCCATCCGCCGCGACGGCGCCCCGAGGCCCGAACCTTGATCAAATACCTAGGCTCCAAGCGACTCCTGATCCCGTCCATCCTCGAACAACTCCGCAGCCTCCCCGGGCCCATCGAGAGCGTGCTGGATGTGTTCAGCGGGACCTCACGGGTGGGTCACGCGCTCAAGCGCGAGGGATACCGGGTGATTGCCAACGACCACAACGCCTACGCGGCGACGCTGGCGCGCTGCTACGTGCAGGCGGATCGCGAGGCGGTCGAGCACGACGCGCGACGGCTCATCGAGGAGTTCGCGGCGCTGCCGGGGCGAGCCGGGTATTTCACCGAGACCTTCTGCGAGAAGGCGCGCTTCTTTCAGCCCAGGAACGGCGAGCGCGTCGACGCCATCCGGGACGCCATCGAAGCCAAATCACTCCCACCCGAGCTGAAGGCCGTGGTGTTGACCTCGCTGATGGAGGCGGCCGACCGGGTCGACTCCACGACAGGGGTTCAGATGGCCTATCTCAAACAGTGGGCCGCTCGCGCGCACAACGAGCTCCGACTGCGCATGCCCGACGTGCTCCCGCGCGCGGCGGCCGGACCAGGCCTAGCTGAAGAGCGCGACGCGATCGATGTCGCCAGTGCCCACCAGGTCGACGTCGCGTACCTCGACCCGCCCTACAACCAGCACAAGTACCTGGGCAACTACCACATCTGGGAGACCCTGGTCCGTTGGGACCGCCCGGAGGCCTACGGCATCGCGCAGAAGCGCATCGACGCCAAGGTACGCAAGAGCGCCTTCAACTCACGGGTGGACTTCGTGAGTGCGTTCGAAGCACTCATCGCGGCGGTGCGCGCGCGCTATCTCGTCGTGTCCTTCAGCAACGAGGGATTTCTGAAGCGGGCGGACGCGGACCGCATCCTGGGCAGTCGAGGCTCGGTGCGGGTGATCGAGCACGACTACAAGCGCTACGTCGGCGCGCAGATCGGGATCTTCAATCCGTCCGGCGACAAGGTCGGCAAGGTGAGTCATCTACGGAACACCGAGCAGCTATTCGTAGTGACGGTGCACTGATGGCGCTCTCGTTCACGGTGCACGCGGCCGATCAGCAATCGCGCGCGCGCAGAGGGACGCTGGTGACGGCGCACGGCGTCATCGAGACACCCACGTTCATGACGGTCGGCACCCGGGCCACCGTGACGGGCTTGGATCCCGCGGACCTGAAGGCGATGGGTGCGGGCGTGCTCCTCGCGAACACCTACCACCTGATGCTGCGTCCCGGCCCCGAGCTCTTTCAGCGGGTCGGTGGGATCCACCGATTCATGAACTGGGACGGGCCGGTGCTCACCGACTCCGGCGGATACCAGATCTTCTCGCTCGCGAAGGACCGCACCCTCTCGGAGAAGGGCGCCCGCTTTCGAAGCTACGTCGACTCCCGAATGCATATGCTGTCGCCCGAGCGCTCTATCGAGATCCAGACGGCGATCGACTCGGACATCATGATGGTGCTCGACGAGTGCATCGACTCGACCTCCGACGAGGCCGCCACCCGCCAAGCCATGGAGCGCACCCACCGCTGGGCGATGCGATCGCTCGCAGCACGCACGAACCCGGACCAAGCGCTGTTCGCGATCGTGCAAGGGGGCGTGGTGCCCGCGCTACGCGTCGAGTCCGCCGCCTTCCTGACGGAACAGCCCTTCGATGGGTTCGCGTTGGGGGGCCTCGCCGTCGGCGACACCCGCGCCGAGCGCGAGGCGATTACCCAGTTCGCCACCGACCTCTTGCCCGCGTCGCGTCCGCGCTACTTGATGGGCGTCGGGACGCCCGCGGATCTCTTGCAGGCGATGCTCGCGGGGATCGACATGTTCGACTGCGTGATCCCCACCCACTTCGCCTGGCAAGGCACGGCGTTCACCTCCACCGGTCGAGTGCGGGTGACCAAAGCGATGCACGAGCACATGAATGGTCCCCTGGACGAGCGCTGCGCCTGCTCGACGTGCGCGCGATTCAGCCGGGCGTACCTGCGCCATCTCTTTCAGTGCAAGGAGCCGCTGGGGTACCGCTTGCTCTCGATTCACAACCTCAGCCACTACTACGCCCTCATGGCCGACGCACGCGCCGCGATCGCCGCCGGAACGTACGCGACCTTCGCCGAGGAGACGCTGGAGCGCAGCGATCGCCACGAGGGCAGCAGCGAGCGCCTGGGACACCGAGGCTCGAAGGTGGCCACATGAGCCTCGACCCCGAGGTGGTGATTACCCGATCGGGCGCGAAGGCTATCCGCGACAAGCTCTGTGGCGAGCTCATGCACCCCGTCGTAGGGCCTCAGGTCGAGGCGGCCCGGCTCTACCTCGAGCCGTCGAACCTGCTTACGCGCTTGGCGACCGCGCGCGAGCCGCTCGTGCTCTTCGATGTGGGTCTAGGTGCCGGATCGAACGCCATTGCCGCGTGGCACGCGTCCGAAGGACGTAACACCGGGGCTCCGCTGCACATCGTGAGCTTCGATGTGAGTCTGGAGGCCATGCGGATGGCGCTCTCGCCGGAGCACGCGGAAGCGTTCGGTTTCGGAGGTGATGCGGGGATCGTCGCTCGCGCGGTCCTCGAGCATGGCATTCACCGGACCGAGTGGACGCGATGGGAGATCGTGGTGGGCGATCTCTTCTCGACCTTGGCTGCGCAGCCGTGCGAAAAGGCAGACATCGTGTTTTGGGATCCCTTCTCCCCCGGCGCGAATCCCACCCTCTGGACCGCGGCAGCCTTCGCCGCGCTGCGCCCCTGCGTTCGATCCGGAGTCACCGTGCACACCTATGGAGGCGCCACCTCGAGCCGCGCCGCGCTCTTGCTGGCTGGCTTCGTGGTGGGCGAAGGTCCGCTCATCACTTCTGACCCCGCTGGTGAAGCACCGAACAAGAAGGGCAAGCGGAGCACGATCGCAGCGCTGCGCATCGAGGATCTGGAGCGCCCCCTGGACCGGCGTTGGCTCGAGCGCCTGGAGCGCTCGTCGGCCCCGTTGCCGAGCGACGCACCCGCGGACGCGAGGGCCGGCATTCGCGGTCTGCCGCAGTTCCGCTGATTGACCGGGCCAGTCGCGCTCAGATTCGCATGACCAGGGACGCAGCCGCGTCGAGGCCCACGCCGAACGAGGTGACGCCGTCGCCGAGGTTCACGCGCGCGTCGGCGCCGATCTCGGCGCGGACGCCGATGGACTCGACGACGAACCACGTGAGGCCGCCCCGCGCGAGCGCGCCCATGCCGATCTGGCCGAAGGCCCCCAGTCCGCCCGTGTCATCTCGGGCGAAGGAATACTCGGAGACGGTGGCGAGCACGCCGATGCAGGCTCATCCCCGCGGAGAGCTCGAATCGGTCCGGCTCGGGGCTGCGCTCGGTCGCCTCGGGCATCGTCAGGTCTTGTGCTTCTGCCCACTCGGGGACGAGCGTCCCGATGACGATCGCCGACACCACCATGGCGCGGACACCACGATTCCTGATTCTCACGTGTTGGACCCTTCGATGCGACGCCGCCGAGATTGGCTGCGCGCTCCTGGAGCCCTCAGCAGCGCGCGTGCCAACGCGCACGCGTCCCGATTTGCGCACCCTCAACGCCGACATCCACACGAGAGCGCATCGTGAGACGGTCCTTCGGATGACTCGCTGTCAGCCCTCGCCCGCCTCCACTTGTCGTTCCGTCGCGCGCCGCCCCCGCGGGATCCGAAGACGTCGTTTTTGCTCGATCTGGTGGGCCCTCGGTCGGCACCATGCGGGCGCGCCGCAGCCTCCTTGCGGCGGGGACAGGAACCACCATGGGACGCCGCGCTCTTCTGCACACTCTCTCTGCGCTCATAGCGCTCGCCTCCCTCTCGGCCTGCGGCGGTGGCATCCGGATGGCGATCCGAAGCAGCGCACCGCCCATCACCCGGGTGGACGCCGACGCGCGCCTGGCGCTGGGCTCCACCAGCGTGCGGGCGGGCGCCGACCCAGCGGCCGAGATCGAGCGCCTCCATGCGCTCTCGGTGCTCGCAGAGCGGCTCGAGCAGCACGGCGACGCGATCGCGGCGACCGTCGCCCTGGTCCGGCTCGCGCAGGGTCATGCACTCGCGCATCCCTCCAGCGCCACGACGGAGCGGAGAGCGCGCGTCGAGCGGTATGCGCTCGCGCTCTTCGATCGCCTGGGAGACTCGCGCGCGGTGCTCGCGCTGGCGGAGAGCACCATCGATGGCGCGGGGAGTGACGTGCTCTTGCGGGCGCTCGAGGCCCACCACGACGGCGTGCCGTTGACCCGCGAGGTGTGGGCCCGTCTGGACAGCCGAGGTCGGGCCCAAGCCGACTGGGTGCACCGCGCGCCGCTGGGTTCGAGTGCCGTGTCGATCGAGGATCTACGGAGCTGTGGCGCTGGCGGCGTCGCGCTCCTCGAGCAGCGCGCGATGGACGCCGCGCAGACAGGCGATCTCCCGGAGCTCCGCGCCGCGATCTCGTCGCTGCGAGGGCTCGACTCAGGCAATCCCATGGTCCTGGCGTGCGGGGCCATCGAGCGAGAGCTGGCGCGCGGGGTGCTGACCGACGAGGCCCTGCTCTTCGCGTGCCCCGGCGCGCCCGCGAGCGCGCAGACCGGCGCCGCGATTCCCCGGCTGCTGCTCGGGATCGCCACCTTTCCCAGCTCCGAGGCGCTCCCGGCCACCCTGGCGCTGGTCCTGCTGTGGGACGAGGCACCCGGTGACGCGTACGCCATCGCCTCGCGCTATCTCGAGAGCGACGATGACTCGATCCGCCTTCTGTCCATGGGAGTCGCTGCCGTCGCTGCGCTCGCGACCGGCGACGTCGCACCGCACGCGGCGTTCGAGCGCGCCCACGGCGACGCCCTCTTTAGTCCCAGCTGGGTCGCTCAGATCCTGCCGTACGAAGATCGGAGCGCGCCCGACTCCCCCGTCGCCGCGCTGGTGCGCAGGGCCCGCCGGCGACTCGGGGTGATCCCCGGCGCCCAGCTGGAGCGCTTGGTAGAGGACGCCGAGGCCTCGAGTGAGCTTCGGCAGCAGGCCCTCGACGCGCTCATTTACATCGACCACGCACGGGCGCACTTCCTCGGGAGCTGCGTGGCGGACAGACTCTCGAGTGAAGCGTGTGAGGCGCGATCGGACGCCTTGGATGTGCTCGCGACGTCGGGCGCCGATGACCCGAGCCTCTTCGACAGCGTCGGTGACACCATCACCGCGGGGATCTTCTACGATCTCGACGAGCCCTGGGTCGATGCGATGCAGGAGGCCGCTGCCCGCTGGCTCGATCGGCGCGGCGAGACCGCCGATGGCTACACCGAAGCATGGGTATTCGCGCGGCTGAGCGTGGCATTGGCCCTCGGCGATCTGGAGGGCGCTCGCATGCTCCTCGAGACCCGTGGCCGCCTGCTCAGCCGCCCCTACCTCGTCGGCGCGCGCATGGCGCTCCTGGGTGTCGAGGCGGGCGAGGCGTTCTACGGTATCGCGCCCGTCACTTTGCCTCCGATCCCGCGAATCGGGGAGACCCTCGTCGTCGATGGCTCTCCGGAGGGCTACGACTGCTTCTTCGTCACCGAGATGGATGAGGAGACCGCTCGACGCTGCGAGTCCTTCGCCGCACGCCTCGAGGCGGGGGCGCCCGAGCTGCTCGCCGCGGTGGCGGCCATCGTCGCCATGGGCCCGAACGGCGCGACCGTCGATAGAGACGCGCTGCTGGCGGGAGCCCGGAGCGCGAACCCCGAAGGCAACGAGGCCACGCTGATCGAGGCGCTGATCGCCGAGGCCCGAGGGGACTCCGCGTCCGCCGCAGAGGCTTTCTTGCGCCTCACCCTGGCCGACAGCGCGCTCGCCACGGTGGACCGCCGCTACCTCCACCACGCGGCCGTGAGCGGCACCGCGATGACGGACATCACGGGCGCGATCGCCGCGAGCGACCTCTACGGCTCGGCCCCGCGCGACGTCGCTCGGGTGGTGGAGCGCGCGCGACTCACCGATCCCGCGCACGTCGAGCGGCTGTACGACCTGGACGCGCTGGCGTTCGTAGAGGTCGGCGACGCCGTGGTCCTACACCGCGACTTCGTGGCCAACTTCGCGACCCACGTGGGCGACATCCTGCGCAGCGCCCCCGTCCCGTCGTTCCGAGCGCTGGTCGCCAGGCGGCTCATGCCGTTGATGGCCCAGCTCGACGGCGTCGCCGAGGCCCGCACGATGCGGGCGCAGATTGCGCTCTTGTCCGGCGACTTCGCCGAGGCAGCGGCCGCCGCCGATCGCCCTTACCGGGGCTTGGGCGACTCCTTCCCAATGCCCGAAGCGAACGAGGTGCGCGATCTGATCGCCGCGGGGACCGCCGTACCTCAGGTGTTGATGGATCACCTCTTGTTCGGTCGCCCCAGCGGCAGTGGCCGTACGGCCGAGGCGTTGGCCGCTTTCATCAGCCCCCTCGAGAACCTGGCGGCGACCACCCCCGCGCTGCAGCCGCTGCTCTGCGGTGAGGAGGTCCGCGCGAGCAACGTTCCCGCGGCGCTCGCGGCCTGCGGTCCCCTTCACGCGCACGCGCCGACCTCGCTGACCTGGGCTCGCATGAGCGGGCCGATCGCGCTCTCGTCTGGGCCCACCGGCCTGGACGCCGAGGCGTTCTTCCGCAGCGCGCTCGAGCACACCGAGGGCAACGCCCTCGCGATCGTCGCGTGGAACGACGCGCTACGTCTCGCGCGCCAAGGTCGCATCGACGAGTCCGCCCATGCGGCCCTCGTTGCAGAGCGCGCGGGCTTCATCGCAGGTTCGCCCGCGACCTGGGAGCTCGCCCAAGTGAGAGTGCGGGGCGCCGAGCTGCGAGCGCGCCTGCATCGGAGCCCCGCCGACCAGGTGTATCTGTCGCTCGCCGAGGGGGACGCGGAGCTGGCGTGGTTCTATGCCCAGGTCGGCGCGGGACGCTACGCCCGCGACACCGATGCAGAGCGCGCCGCCGACCCGGCCTATGCCAGCCTCTGTTTCGTCACCGATCTCGCGTATTGGGCACGAGCGGACGTGGCCGCTGGCCGAATCGACGTCGAGTCGCTCGCCACCTGGGATCGCCTGCGCCGCGACGGCTTCTCGGGGGACGAGCTCGACCGCCTCTTGACGCGCTTCGCCGGCGCAAATGTGATGCGCTTGGCCTTGGCGGTGCGGGAGGCCGACGCGAGCCGGCATCGCGAGGCGTTCGAGGCCATTCAGCCGCTCTTGGAGGGAGCGCCCCGTGCGAGCCTCGCGGTGATCTTCCGTCGCTCGATAGGTCTCGCCGCATCACGGGCCGAAGCCGACGAGACGGTCGCGCGACTGCGCGCGCTCTTTCCCCATGACCCTCGGCTCGCCGAAGAAGAGGACGCGATCCTGCCCGAGGCGCTGGGGAGCAGCGACGCGCTCACCGCGTTCCTCGCGGGCGTGAGCGACGAGGACTTCGTGCGCCTCGATCCCGTCGTGCGTCTCGATCCCAACGGACACGCGGGCGCCGCGTTCCCCGCGGCCTCGACACCGATGGCGACGATCTTCGGCGCCCAACTCGGAGGGGTCCGGCTCATCGCCGGCGCCGAGCCGCGGTTGGCCCACTGCGAGGGGGAGGCCTGCCTCGACGCCATCCTGCCCACCTTCGATGCGATGGGCATGAGCACGGTGTGGCGAAGCGAAGTGACGACCCAAGTCGGCGTCGGAGCCCGAGCTCTGTTGTCGGGCCCCGGCGGCGCCGCGCTCTTCACCGCTGTCCCCCGCGGCAGCATCCTCTTCGTGCTCGGGGTATTCGGCACCCCCGAGGCGATCGCGGCGCGCCTCCGCGCGTACGCGATGATGGAGCGGAGCTTCAGTCCATTGGACGTCGCGGTCCCGAGCGGATGGGCCGCGTCGCTCGCGGGGGATCCGCCGAGCCAGGCCGACGTCCCGGTCGCCCTGCGCATCGAGGCGTTGCGCGCGCTCGCCGACGCGACCGACACCGAGTCAGCGAGTCCGGCGTGTCCTCTCACCGCGCTCTTGAATCGGGTATCGGTCCCCGAAGCACGGGAGTCGCTGGTGCGGACGCTGTATCTCGGGCGCCCCGACGCGGCGGAGCGTCTAGCAGTCCTGCGCTGCGCAGACGCGGACGCTGGCGGGCACGCCGCGCTCGGACTCGCGGCGTCCCTCGATCCCTCTGCGGCGATTCACGCGCTCGGTCGCACCATGCTGAGCCACGACGGCGCGGCGGCGCGCACCATCGCAGAGCGCTTGCTCGAGATCGACGCGGGACGCGCGCTCGCAGGCGTCGCCCACCGCGACAGCGCGCTGCCGCCGTTCGGCGGCGTCGAGCTGATCATCGCCCTACCCGACGACGCGCGAAGGACGCTGACGAGCACGCTCTGGGCTCGAGGTACACCCGCGGCGCGCGCGCTCGCGGTCGTCGCGGAGCAGGTGCGCCCCGGCACCTTGGATCACGCGCTGGTGCGCGAGACGCTGCGTGCAGGCTCTGCGCCCGACGCAGTGACCGCGTCCGACGTGCTCTACGGCAGTGAAGACGCCGCCGATCTGGGCGCGGCCCGGGCCCGGCTCGATGCGCTGCACCCACCGCTCGATGAGCCCCACCGGGTCCTGGCGCTGCGCCTGGTCTGGGAGCTGGCGCGCCGCCTCGATCGACAAGACACCGCCCGCTTCGCGACCACCGCCGAGCGGCTGCGCGCGAGCGTGGCGAGCGGGAGCAGCGAGCGACTCTACGAGTGGTCCGCCGAGCGCGTGGAGCACGAACTCGCCGTATTGCGCGCCTCGCTCGAGCGCAATCCGGGTGACCTCCCGGACGAGGTCGAAGAGAGTCTGGAGGTCTATCGAGGCATGCGGCGCGTCGCGACGCGGCACCGCACCTCCAGCCGGGTGGCCGCGATGCTCGCGACCGAGCCGCTCGCGCGGGTGCTGCCTGGCACCCACTGGAGCTACGTCCGGGTGCCGAGTCCGTCGCTCCTGATAGCGACCCTGGAGTCGATGTACCGACGCCTCGAGAGCAGCAGCGCCTCGGATGGCGCGCTGGCGAGGCAGACCCTGCAGTTCATGCTGGAGCAGGCGAACGCGGCGCTGCTCGCGCCCGACGGTGGGCTCGACCTGACCCGACCCATCGAATGCGCGACTGCAGACCGGTTTCCCCGTTCGTGGGTGTGCGCGGCGTACGTGAGTGATCCCGATCGGGTCCGCGATCTACTGGCGGAGCGCCGCTATGGGACCAACAGCGGCGCGTGGCTGGCCGTGGAGGCCGCGCGGCAAGCGCGCTCGCTGCCCATCGCCGCGGGCGGCATGCCCTACGAGCTGGCGGGCATGCTCTCCGAAGAGCTGCCGCCCGCGCCGCCCAGCGCGGGCTCGATCGTGCTGCGCGAACGGGCCCGAACAGAGGTCGATCTCGACGGAGTTCGGGTGCTCCGCTATGCGACGTTCGTGTCGCGCGAGGGCGAGGACACCGGGACGGACACCGAACACTACCTCTTCACCGGCGATCGCTTGGTGATGTTCGGACTCGAAGAGACCGCGCGTGAGCTCCTCGCCGAGCCGCTTCCGGTGAATCGCACGTTGGCGGGACAGCCCCGCTTCCGCGCGCTCACCGAAGACTGGACCGATGGCTCGGTGTTGCAGCTCGTGAACGTGGGATTCCGGGCGCGCATGCTGCCCGAGCCCCTGCCCGACACCGACATGAGCCTGTCGCTGTCGGCGTGGGACGAGGGGCTGGTGGGACGCATCCGGATGCCCTTCAGCGAGGCGACCACGGGCGTCGACGAGCTCTTGGCGCGCCTGCCGACAGGAGCGCTCTCGAGCATGTCGTTCGTACCTGATCCCGATAGAGAAGAACCCGAGGCGCGCGCGGAGGCCCCGGCGCCCGACGACTGGCGAGGCTACCTGTTGGGTCACGCGAACCGCTTCGCCCTGGGCTGGTATGGCGCCGGTCCGACCGATGCGCGCAGCTCGCTCTCGCGGGTCTGGGGTGCATGGACGTTGGTGCTCGGGACCAGTGAGCGACTGAACGCCGAGCTCGGCGGCTGGGCGCTTCTTCCAGCCGACGGGGCGACAGCCCGGCGCGATGGGTTGGTGTTCGGTCGCACCGGATCGCTGCTAGTCGTGAGCACCGACGAGACGGCCGTCCGCCACGCGATGACCACGCCGGCGCCGAGCACCCCGGCGGCGACGGCGATCGTCGGCAGCGCGCACCTCGACGGCACCCGGACCGCGGAGGTGGCGCGGGCGCTCTCGGACGGGATGCGGCGCGACGATCCGCGGAGGGATCAATTGGAGTTGCTCGCCGCGATCCTCGGATTGGCACGTGAGGTGAGCTTCGAGGCGCGGGCGGACACCCGACGTCGAGAGCTGGTGATCACGGCGCGGGTCGATCCCAACTTGGGCCCACCCGGCGAGGACCATGCGCTGATCGACGAGCTCCTCCGGCATGCGCGCAACGCGGTCACCCTGCCCCGTGCGCTGAGCGGGACGGATCTGCGGGGCGCGCTGCGGATGACCGTGAGTACGACCGAACCCGATGTGGTGGCGCGGCGGGGCTTCGGAGGACATCCCCGGGTGAGCACCGAGGTGCGCGACGCGAATACCCTCATCCTCACCCTGCGACCCAGCGACACCTCGAGCGTGGCGCTCACGGACGCGCAGCGGGCGACGCTGCTGGCGAGCACCCGCGCCATCCGAGCCGACGCGGAGAACGTGCGGGCCCAGGCGCTGGCGCTGGCCCCGCCGGGGACCTCACCCGCCGACGCCGCGCGCGCGATCGTGATGTGGGTACACGATCACATACGCTACGAGCTGACCGCCGAGGAGCTCGATGCGCCGACGGTGCTGGAGCGAGGTCGAGGTGACTGCAGCGAGCTGGCGCGCCTCACGACGGCGCTCCTGCGCGCCGCAGGGGTCCCCGCGGAGATGCGGGAGGGGTTCCTCGTCGTGGGCGCTGAGATGGGCGCGCACGCCTGGGTCGCGTACCACGACGGACACGGGTTTCGAGAGATCGATCCCACGGCCGGGAGGCCAGATGTGGACTCGGGGTATCTCCCGAGCTCGGTCCTGACCGTGATGGGGCTCGCGGCGATCGGCGACTTGCGGATCACCGAGGTGACTACGCTCTGAGTGCCACGCTCTGGGTGCCACGCTCTGAACGACGCGGCGGCTCAGCGACGGGGGGCGCGGGGCAGCTCTCGCAGCGTCGCGCTCAGGTCGGCCGTGCGGCCCCCGTCCTCGCCGGCGACCCAGTCACTCCGCGCCACCACGAGGCGCTCGACCTCGTAGCCTTCGGCCCACACCAGCAGCTCGGCTATCTCTTCGGTAGAGATGTTCTCGACCCGCACGTCGGGCGTGAAGCCGACGAGCATGTAGACCTTGGCGTTCGGCGGCGTGGTGATGACACGGGCCGTACCGAGCTCCGCACGTGGCGTGCCCAGCTCGTCGGGGAGAATCGACGCCCCCAACGACAACCGCGCAGGGTCCATCGGGGTATCGAGGATCTGAATCGCGAGCTCGTAGCGCAACCCATCGGGCGTCGTCTCCCACTCGGCGTCGGGCGGCAGCACCACGCGTGAAGGCGCACGGCCATCGACCAGACCCATCATCTCGAACGCCACCCCGGGCATCAGATCGCCGATGACGGCGGGTGAGCGACCGACGAACAACATCACCTGCGCCGCAGGCGGGGTGCTGGTGACGGTGATGGTGCCCCAGCGCGCGCGCTCGGTGCGGGCGGCGGCCTCGCGCTCTTCGGACGTGGGGCCTGCGGGCTCCGCGGGAGGCGGAGGACGACCGAGCATCCGGTCCACCAGATCGGGGCGCATGAATGCGAGCCCGCCAGCGGCGATGAGCGCGACCAAGACGAACGCGCCGACGTATCCGAGCACGCCGCCGCGCTTGGGCGGGCCGTCCAGATCCGAGAGATCGTCGTGGCGATCCGGTCCCTGCGATCGGGGCGCTCGCGGCCCTTCCATCAACGTCTCCGGCGCTTGGGCGACCCCAGGGCTGGAGCGTTGCGGGCTCGCGGCGACTCGCGCCGGCGCGGCGGGAACACTGCTCGAAGGACCGGGCGCCAGGGTGGGCGCCTCCCGCAAGAGCTCGTCGATGTCCTCGCCGGCCGCGCCACTCGGCGGCGCACTCAGTAGTCCGGGCGGCGGCGCGGCCGTCGGCGCATCACGGAGGGACAGCGGGCTGTGACCCGCGAGCGTCTCAGGCGCCGTCTCCGCGAGGAGCGCGTCGATGGGATCGACGCTCGGGCGCCTGCTGGTCGGCTCGTCCTCACGCGGCGGGGGCGTGCGGTACTCGGTCGAGCGCGGGTCGAGCAGATCGTCCAGGTCCGCATCCATTCGGTCGACCGGCCCCGGGCGATCGGAGAGCGCGCGCGGAGACTCACGCTTGGCCTCGCGCACCATCCGCGCGAGCACCCGTCGCGCCGCACCGCGGTTCAACGGCACGAGCGCCGCCTCCAGATCGTCACGGAGGCGATCGAGGCACCCTGCGCCCGTCGGCGCGCCATCCTCGACGAGACGAATCAACGCGGCCGGAGCGCCCGTGCCCGCGGCCACCAGCACCGAGGCGAGCAGACCGACCACCGCGCGGGCCGCCTCCTCCAGCGTCGCGCTGTTGGGTGGCACGAAGAGCGAGATGGTTCCGTCATCCGCGATCCGCACGTCGGCGGTCGCGACCCGGGCGGGTCCGCGGCCGAGCGACTCGCACACCTCGAGGGCCACGAAAGCCCCGATCTCGGAGGGCACGCGCACCTTGCGCGCCTTCAGCGTGGAGAGGAGCTCTTGGAGGGTGGTGCCGAGGAGGTCGCTCATCGAGGATCGAAACCGGATTCTTCTAGGGAGGTGGGCCGGACGGTCACACCGCGGCGCGAAAGGTACTCTTTTACCTGCCCGACTGTGTAAATCGCGTCGTGAAAGATGGAGGCGGCCAGGGCAGCGTCCGCGCGGCCCTCGGTGAGGCCCAAGAAGATGTCCTCGGGGGAGCCCACCCCGCCCGACGCGATCACCGGGATGGGCACGGCATCGCAGACCTGCCGCAGCAGGACAAGATCGTAGCCGGAGCGGGTGCCGTCCTTGTCCATGCTGGTCAAGAGGATTTCCCCCGCCCCGCGCCGAGCCATCTCGATGGACCACGCGAGCGCATCGATCCCCGTCGCGTTGCGCCCGCCGTGGGTGAAGACCTCGTAGCCGCTCGGCGTGGCCACCGAGGTGCGCGCGTCGATCGCGACCACCAGCGCTTGGTTGCCGTACGCGTCCGCAATCTGCGTCACCAAGCCGGGCTCACGCACCGCCGAGGTGTTCACCGCGACCTTGTCCGCGCCCGCCCCGAGAAGATCGCGGACGTCTTTCAGCGCGCGCACCCCTCCGCCCACCGTCAGCGGCACGGTGAGCTCGGCCGCGGTCCGCTCGATCACCTCGAGCAGGACGTTCCGCGCGTCGCTCGATGCGGTGATGTCGAGGAACGTCACCTCGTCGGCGCCCTCACGATCGTAGCGGGCGGCGCACTCGACCGGATCGCCGGCGTCCCGCAAGCCCACGAACTGCACGCCCTTCACGACGCGTCCGTCCTTCACGTCCAGACACGGCACGATGCGGCGCGCCAACATCAGCGGCCCTCCGAAGCGGCCCGACCTTGGAGGTAGCTGAAGGCCCCGCTGTAGAGCGCCCGACCACAGACCGCGGCGCGCACGTTGGCCGCGGCGAGCGCGCGCAGGTGATCCAGCGATCCGATCCCGCCCGAGGCGATCACCTCGGCCCGAAGGTCCGCCTGCAGCGACGCGGTCGCCGCGGTCGCCGGTCCCTCGCCGGTGCCATCGCGCGCGATGTCGGTGAACAAGATCCCGTCCGCGCCCCAGCCATCGACCCGCGCCGCGAGCTCGGAGGCCAACACGCCGCTCGAGATCGTCCATCCGTCGGTGGACACCACGCCGTCACGCGCATCGACCGCGATGATCACCCGACCAGGATGGGCCCGGGTGAGCGCCTCGATCTCGTCAGGGACCTTCAGCGCCGCCGTGCCCAGGATCACGCGCGAGGCCCCGAGGGAGAGCCAGCGCTCGGCACTCGCGCGGCTACGGATCCCGCCGCCCACCTGCACCGCGAGCGAGGTCTTCTCGATGATCGACTGCACCAGCGCCGCGTGCGCTGGCTCGCCGCTGCGCGCGCCGTCGAGATCGACGACATGCAGCCGCCGAGCGCCCGCCTCCGCGAAGCGCTGCGCCTCGCGAAGCGCGTCCTCGGCGTACACGGTGACCTGCGCGTAGTCGCCCTTGTGCAAGCGCACCACCTTGCCGCCCAAGAGATCGATCGCCGGGATCAGCTCCATGAGGTCAGCTCCATGACGTCAGCGCCATGAGGTCTCGTGGGCGAAGCGACGCAACAGCTCGATCCCTTGGGCCCCGGACTTCTCGGGGTGGAACTGCGTCGCGAGGAGCGAACCACGGGCCACCGCAGCGCAGACGGGCTCGCCATAGTCCGCCGTCGCGACGGTGAGCGAGGGATCGGCGGGCACCGCATGAAACGAGTGCACGAAATAGAACCACCCTCCATCGGGGATCAGCGGATGACTCGATCGCACTTGATTCCAGCCCATGTGCGGGACCTTGCGGGGGCGCCCCTCGATCGCGCGGCCCGCTTCGAAGCGCTTCACCCGACCTCCGAGCACCCCGAGCCCGGCCTCGCCTTCCGCTTCTTCGCTGGACTCGAAGAGGAGCTGAAGGCCCAGACAGATCCCCAAGAACGGGGTCCCGACGGCCAACGCCGCGCGCAGCGCCTGGCCCGCCTCGCCCCGCATCGCGCGCGCGCCGTCACCGAAGTGGCCTTGACCCGGCACCACCAGACGCTCGGCCGACGCGATCGCCTTCGGGTCGCTGGTGAGCGTGCTGCGCGCGCCGGCGCGCTCCAGCGCACGCAGCACGCTGCGCACGTTGCCCATCCCGAGATCCACGAGGGTGACCTCGGCCATCAGTCCTTGAGCGAGCCCTTGGTCGAGGGGATCCCGGTCTGCCGCGGATCCAGCTCGGTGGCGACGCGCAGGGCACGCGCGAAGGCCTTGAACGAGATCTCGATGATGTGGTGCAGGTTCTCGCCGGCCAGCAGATGCAGGTGGAGGTTCATCTGGGCGCCGCGCGCGAACGCTTCGAAGAAGACCTCGCTGAGCTCACTGTCGAAGTCGCCCACCCGCGCTTTGGGCATGGGCACTCGGTACACGAAGAAGGGCCGACCGCTCAGATCGAGCGCGCAGGTGATGCACGCTTCGTCCATGGGTAGGGTCGCATCGCCGTAGCGTCGAATGCCCTTCTTGTCGCCCAGCGCGGTCGCAAAGGCCCGGCCCAACGTGAAGCCGAGGTCCTCGGTGGTGTGGTGTCCATCGATGTGGAGATCACCCTCAGCCTCGACCTCGAGATCGAAGCTGCCGTGCCGTGAGAGCTGCTCGACCATATGGGTGAGAAAGCCTATCGGCGTGGCGATCGCGTGCTGCCCCGTCCCATCGAGATCGACCTCGACGCGGATCTTGGTCTCACTGGTCGTGCGCTCTTCGACGGCTCGGCGGCTCATGGGCGGCCGACGATAGCAGGTGCTCGACGCCGGGGGCGGCAGAGAGCAGCGCACCCCCGCGGATGCAGACGCCGCTGGTCACGAGCGCTCGAATGTGAGCCAATCACGGGGTGACGACCGCCGAGCTCGATGCCCCCGACGAGACCGCGCTCAGCGAGCCGGGCGCGGACAGGGGTGACGTCGAGAGCCAGCCCACGGTGGCGGCGAGCGTGCCGCCGCCGCCACGCGCCAAGAAAGGCGACAGCGACGCGTTCCTGGGCAGCGAGCTGGGAGGCACCTACAAAGTGATCGGTGTGCTGGCCGAGGGCGGCATGGGACGCCTCTACGAGGCCGAGCACATGCGCATCGGGCGGCGCTACGCGGTGAAGGTGATCCACACGCCGCTCGCCCACCGAGACGATCTCAACCAGCGCTTCGATCGCGAGGCCCGGGCGATGACCGCGGTGCGGAGCGATCATGTGGTCGACGTGATCGACGTGCTCACCGCGCCCGACGGACGCACCTGCATCATCACCGAGATGCTCGATGGCGAGGATCTCGACCACAAGCTCGCGGGCAAGAAGTTGCCTCTCGGCGAGGTGGTGCACTTAGTTCGCCAGGCGTGCCGCGGGGTCGCGTCGGCGCACGCGATTGGCATCGTGCACCGCGATCTGAAGCCGTCGAACCTGTTCTTGGCGAACGACGGCGGCGGGGGCACGTCCCTGAAGATCCTGGATTTCGGTGTCGCCAAGATGACCGGCGACGCGGAGATGACCGGAACCGGCGTCATCGTGGGGACGCCCGCGTACATGGCGCCCGAGCAGGCACGCAGCTCGATGCACGCGGACGCGCGCGCCGATATCTACGCGCTCGGCGCGGTGCTCTACCGGGCGGTGACGGGTCACCCCCCCTATGGCGGCGGCGAGGCGAGCTCGACCTTGGTGCAGCTGCTCGAGGAAGCGCCGCAGCGTCCCAGCGAGCTCGATCGCACCGTCCCGCCGGCGATCGAGGCCGTCATCGAGCGCGCGATGGCCCGCGATCCCCAAGAGCGCTACGCGACGGTGGCCGAGCTCGACGAGGCCCTCGCACCCTTCGACGAGCCCGAGCGCGCCACCCTCACCGGCACGATCGCCGTGCAGCCCAAGGGCGAGCAGGTGAAGAGCGCCGCCAAGAACGCAGCACTCTCCCGCGAGGCCCGGCTCGCGCGCCCCTTGGCCGCACTCGCAGCCACGCTGGCGGTCCTGAGCTGCGCCCTCGGGGTGGGCGTGACCCTCGCGCTCATGGTCGCGGGCCTCTCCGACGCCACCCGCCTCGACACCCCGGAGCTCGTGCTGGTGAGCTTGGGATCGATCGTTGGCGGCGTCGCATCGGGCCTCCCCGCGTGGCGTGCGCTGTCGACGGCGTGGCGCAGCATCGCGATGGTCCAGGCGACCGCGAGCCGCTTGTGGCGCTCGCTGATCGTAGGCTTGGTCGCGCTGGGCATCCTCGAGCTCGGCTCGAGTGTCTACGCTGCCATGCACCTGCACCAGCCGGCGTCCAACGATCCGCTCTGGGCCGCGATGCGAGTCCTCGTCGCCCTGGGCTGCGGCGCCGCGGCAGCAGCCTTGCACAAACGCAAGACCTGACCGCGGCGACTAGCCACCTAGGAGCAGGGCGGAATGGTGAAGCGCACCACGTCCTGACACCAGTTGGGATCGCCCGCGGCGCCCATGCACGATGCGCCGTTACCCATCCCGGTGAATCGCCCGGTGAGCACCGTGGTCTCGCCACATGCGCGCACGGTCACTCGGTAATCGATGGGGGCCCCTCGCACGCAGCTCTCATAGTGAGCGACCCGCACGTTGTAGGTGCCCGCAGGGGCCCGGCCGGCGGGCCAGAAGATGTGCTCGCTGTTGACTCCCATGTTCCCCGAACACGCGGCGTTCGCGTCCAGATCGAGGTGTCCCCCAGAGCCGAGCGTCGTGTTCCCGTAATACACGGTCGAGCCCGAAGGATCGGAGACGTAGAGATCGAGATCCGTCGGCACACTCATGGCCAACGTCACTTCCACGTCGCCCGTGCCCAGACCCAACAGGTTCAGAGGGCGTGTCACATACGGGGAGACGTGACCCGTGGAGTCACGCGCGGCAATCCGCAGGGTGCCCGGGAAAGGAACCCCCGGGGCGATGGCAGACCCATCGGGCCGAATCGCGGCGCCCATGGTGAATCGCACGGTCGCGCCGTCGGAGCCGGGCGCCGCCACCGATCCGAACTCGGTCATCACCCGCGCAGGCAACACGAAGTGACCCCGGTAGCCATCGAAGCTCACCAAGTATTCGGTGACGTCGGTGCCGCCGCTGCCGTCGCGTGCGAGCACGGACGCTTGCGATGGCGAGCCCGGCACCACATCGAGCGGCCGACCCACCGGTTCGGTCGGCGCGTGGGCACAGCTCGGCGCCATCGCGAGGCTGCTCGAGGGCGCATTCGCGGTGTCGTACGCCGCGCCGAGCACGATCCACGGCGAGTCGCCTGGCCGGGGCAGCCGGGTCCCCGGCGTCATCCCGCCCAGCACCCGGTTGCCGGGCACCATCCCTTCCAGCCGCACGTGCGGTCCGGGGATGTAGCGACGACGCATGTCGGCCAACGGATCGAGCGCGGGGTCGGTGCTGCCCGTGTTCGCGTTGCCCACCGAGCCGGTGCCCGGCGCCACCAACCCATCGTCGTCGGGCTCGAGGGACGCCGTCTCCACCGCTGGACGACCGAAGCGCTGCCAGCCCCCCACGATCAGCCCGATCACCCCTGCGAGCAGGACGATCGCGACGACACTGGCAGCGCAGCCCATCGCTGCGGTTCGCAGGCCCAAGGGCGCGCCGCCCGTCACCGGCGGATAGCTCACGCGAAACGCGTCGTCGTCGTCGTCCTTGCGGTTCCGTCTGCCGAGCGGCGTCCTTTGGGCCACGGGGCTCTCTTACGTCCCGTCTCGCTGGTTCATTTCCTCGGAGCCCTGCGCGAGCGCAGTCTCTTCGGCGACCTCGATGAGCTCGTGGCGAAACTCGCAGTGGGCGGCGCCTTTGCTCAGCAAGGTGGTGAGGGGCACGAGACGGTACGCGGGGTTGAGCACCCGGAAGGTCTCGCTCTCGAGCTCGTGCACCAGCTCGGTGCAGATGGCCGGATCCTTGGCCGCGAGATCGGTGAACGGGCACGCTGTCTCCCGCTTGGTGGCGCAGCGCTTGGTTGCCCCAGGAACCCAGTGCCCGGTCACGCCGAGGAGCTCGTCCTCCCAGTCCTGGATGCGACCGAGATCCCGAGCGTCGCGGGGATCGATGTCGAGCGCCCGCATCAAGCGAGGCGCGCGCCAGCGAGCCCAGCGCGTCGCGACGCCCCGCAGCGACTGGTAGAGCCCATCGCGCCCGCGGGCCTTCTCGGCGATCGAAGCGCGCATCACCAGGCGGATCGACTTCACCAGGCGTGCACGCAACTTCGGCTCGCCGTGCGCGTGCTCGGCGAGCCGAAAGAGCATCTCTTCGAGATCCCGTCGCATGAGCGTGTGGAACGCCATGACGTCCGGCTCGGGAGCAAACGGCGACCCCTTGGGAGCGCGTGCACCGTCGGAGGCGCGGGGCCCGCGCGGTGCCGCTCCGAAAGGCACGCGATCAGCCCTTCGAGATCTTGCCTTCCTTGTGCACCTTGTGGGCGCGGCAGGCATTGCAGAACTTCTTGATCGTGAACTTCTCCGGCATCGTCCGCTTGTTCTTGGACGTGTAGTAGTTCGCGCGGGCGCAGGTCTCGCAGGTGAGCTTGATGAGGTCCCGCATGAGGGCTCCAGAAAAAAAGGGCCAGTAGAGAAAAGGGCCAGGTGGCCGGTAGAAAGAGGGGCGCAACCATAGCCGAGTCGGGCCGCACGGCAACCGCCAAAACCAGATGCTGTAAGGGCTCCTCGGGGATCAGCCTCCAGTCAGGCTGCGGACCACGCGAATGCCCACCGCCGAGAAGCTCTCCTCCGGCTTTCCTGCAAAGCGGGAGGCGCAGCGGGTGAGCGCGCCGACCGAGCTCCAGGAGCTGCCGCGGATGACCCGCAGCGCAGGGTCGCCGACCAGCGCGGGCATGGCCGCGAGCTGACCGCGCTCGACGCTCGGACCCGCCAGCGCCCACGTGCCAGCGCACCAAGTGCGCGCATTGCCCGCCATGTCGCGGACGCCGTACGGGCTCTCGTCGATGGGATAGCTACCCACGGGCGCACGACACGGGACGCCCTCGGTGGAACCCACGACGCGGGCCCATGTCGGCTCGCCGAAGTCGCCCCAAGGAAAGCTTCGACCGTCCACCCCGCGCGCCGCCTTCTCCCACTCGAGCTCGTCGGGCAAGCGCCAGGGCAGGCCACTGGTCTCGGCGAGCCAACGCGCGTAGCGGGTCGCCGCGTTCCAATCGATCGAGGTGACGGGCCAGCGGGGATCGATGGGCTGCCCCCCCTCCCCGCGGCCACGGATTTGCCAACGACCGGACACCTGCTCCACCAGCGGAGGTGCAGTGGGATCGTGCCCCGTCGCGTGCTGCGAACGGGGAACGCACACGGCCGCCTCGCCGAGGGGCAGCGCCTCCAGGAAGACGAGGTACTCCGCGACCGTCACTTGCACGCGCTGCATCACGAAGTCGTCGATCCACACGGTCCGCGCAGGGACCGGTTCGATCGCTTGTTCGTCCCCGCCTACGAGCGCCCAGCCGGCTGGGACGTGGACCTCGTCCTCGCTCAGATCGCCGAGGCAGCGAACCGGAAAGGAAACGCCCGGCGAGGAGGCGACCGTCCAGGTCTCGTCGCGCACCACACGCGCGGGCAGTCGGGTGATGCCGCCGTCGGCACGAACGAGCTCCAGGAGCCAGCTACCCGCTTCGAGCTCGAGATCCAGCGGAGTCCGCCCCAGCTCCCGGGCGGTGCTAGGCACGAGCCGCCGCTCGCGTCGAACGTAGCCCGAGGCCCGCACCAGAACGCCGCTGGGCTCGCTCTCGATCACCACGCGCCCGAGGCCGCGAAGGAAGCGCGCGTGGGCGCCGCGATCGTAGCGGCGAAGGCTGCGCTCGGCCCGGACCACGTCGGCTGGCGCCCCGCGCACTTCGGCATCCAGCACCTGCTGCCGATACACCTCGGCCAGCCCGCGGAGGGCCTCGTCGTGATCGGTGTCGAGTTCCAGGGCCGCGCGCAGCGACTCGGCATACTCCGCCTCGATGCGATCGATCTGGTGATCGAGTGAGCGGGCCTCGTCCTCGAGCGTCCAGAGGGGCCGCTTGCGCTCGACGGAATCGTGCTCGCGGATCTCGCCTTGTATCCTCCGAGCCTCCGCGCGGCGCTTGTCGCGGCTGGCGCGCAGCTCGTCGAGCCCGACGACGCCAGCGCGCGCCTGGGCCACGAGCGCCGCGGCGCGCTCTCGTCGCAACGAGCCATCGAGCCATGCGTGCAAGACCTCCGCGAAGGCCATCCCGTGGCGAGGGCGGGCCTCGGGGGCGAGCGCCGTACCGCGGATCACCAGCGTGGCGAGCTCCTCCGGGATGTCCCGCGACGGGGTGATCGTGGGCGGCGTGCCCATCGCGGCCATCGCCCACGCCTGCACCCGATCGGGCGGTCGAGCGCGCTCGCCGGTGAGCAGCTCGTAGAGAACGAGGGCGAGCGAGAAGACGTCCGACGCGGGCGAGAGCGGCTCGCCGATGGCGCGTCCCTGCTCCGGCGACATGTAGCCCACGGTGCCGAGGATCTCGCCGGTGCCAGTGAGCTCCGCGTCCCGTTCGACGAGCGTCCCGACATCGACGGAATCGTCGTCGTGCACCGTACGCGCGATGCCCCAGTCCAACACCAAGACCTCGCCGAACTCGCCGACCATCACGTTGCTGGGCTTCAGATCTCGATGAAGCACGCCGCGCTCGTGCGCGTAGCCCACGGTCTCCGCGACCCGCATGAGGATCTCCACCAGTCGGCGCAGAGGCAGGCGCAAGCCCGGATCGTGGTGGTTGATCTCGTGCAGGGTTCGGCCCCGAACCTCCTTCATGGTGAACCAGGGCCGTCCGTCAGGAAGCGTGCCCCGATCGTGTACCGGCACGATCCCCGGGTGCTCGAGCGACGCGGTCACCCGCGCCTCGTTCAAGAAGCGCGGCAGCAGGGTCTGGGCGCCTACGTGCTCGGGCGCGAGGATCTTCATCGCGACCACCCGATCGAGCACCCGATCGAAGACCCGCCGCACCTCGCCCCAACCGCCTCGAGCGAGCGCGCCGCGATCCTCGTAGCGCTCGGGAAGATCGACGTGATCGCCATCCCCTATCCAACGCCCGCTGGGTTCGCTGCGGCGCGCTGGCGGCGAGGTGGGTTCCATCCGCGCCCAGCGTAACCGAAAGCCGGCGCCCTCCGCGCGAGGAAGATGCATCGATTCGGCGACGAGCCGGCGCCTCGATGCGGCGTCTCGATCGATCCAGCGCGGCTGCTAGGGTCGGCCCCGTGTCGTCGCTCGTCCGCCTCCCCGTGTCCCTCGATCCCTCGGAGGGAAGCGAGGACGCCGCGTGGCGCGCCGAAGTGCGGGGCGCCATCACCACACTCGAGACGCTGGAGCGGACGCTGACCCTCACCGACGACGAGCGCCTCGGCGTCGCGCACGCCCTGACGAACGGTTTTCCGCTCTCCATCACGCCGTACTACGCGTCCCTGATGGATCCCGATGACCCGGGCTGTCCGGTGCGCCGGCAAGCGGTCCCCGTCGCGAGCGAGCGTGACGAGGTGCCCGGGGACCTGCGCGATCCGCTCGGCGAGGAGGCGCATGAAGTCGCGCCCCACTTGGTGCAGCGCTACCCCGACAGAGCACTGTTGCTGGCGACCGACAGGTGTTCGGTCTACTGCCGCTTCTGCACCCGCTCGCGGATGGTCGGTCAGGGCGGCGGGGCCCGGCCGCTCGCCGAGCTCGAGGGCGCCTTCGAGTACCTGGCTTCGCACCCCGCGGTGCGCGACGTCATCCTCTCCGGCGGCGATCCGCTGGTGATGAGCGATGGACGACTCGAGAGCATCTTGGCCCGCCTCCGAACCATCCCCAGCGTGCGTTGGGTACGGGTGGCGACCCGCACGCCCGTGACGCTCCCTCAGCGGATCACGGACGGGGTCTGCCGGGTGCTGCGTACCCATCCAGCGGTCTGGGTGATGACCCACTTCAATCACCCCAAGGAACTCAGCGCCCTATCGCGAAGCGCGCTGGCACGCTTGGTGGACCACGGAATCCCCGTGATGAACCAGACTGTCTTGCTCCGCGGGGTGAACGACGATGCGGACACGCTGGAGACGCTCTTCACCGAGCTCGTCGCGAGCCGGGTGCGCCCGTATTACCTGCTCCAGGCCGACCCGGTGCGAGGGACCGGCCACATGCGCACTTCGATAGCGACCGGGCTCTCGCTGATGGCTCGACTCACAGGCAGGGTGTCTGGATTGGCCGTACCGAAGTACATCGTCGACACCCCTGGTGGCATGGGCAAAGTCCCGCTCTCGCCCGACGCGGTGATCGCTCGCAGCGAAGGGTCGACCACGCTGCGCACGTGGCGCGGGGTCGACGTCGAGTACGTGGACCCGCCGTCGCCCTGCTTGCCGAGCTGACGTTCAGCTTTGGTAGTACCAGCCGTTCGTCGGAATGGTGGACGTGGCCTTGCGATCCTGTTTGATCGTCGTTCCCGGCGAGACGTTCGCGAAGTAGCTGGTGACGGTGTTGTCGAGGGTGAACCACGCGATGCTGGTGAGCATCAGCGCGTTGTTGGGATCCACCATGAAGAGTGGACGCATCGCCTTGTTGGGATCCGTCGGGAGCGGGGTCTGGACGAAATAGTACGCAGGGGTGCTGATCGTGGGCTGTCCGCTGACCCAGCTCGACGTGGTGAGGATCCCCTTGGCATAGAGCTGGAACGTGAAGTTCGAGGTGTTGGCCAGCTCGAGGGCGACCTTCTCGAGACTGCCGAGGTCCTGGTCGTACTCGATGTCGATCGAAGCGCCGCCGAATCCGGTGTTCAGGTTCAAGCCCGCGACGGAGAACCAGTGCTCCTTGTTCTTCTTCCAGCTGACCCCCGGAGCCGTCGGGAGGGTGTTGCCGAGGGAGAGCACGCGAGCGACGAGAGCGCCTGTCGTGTCCAGGACATCGTACACGCCGGGAGGGAACTGTTCGGGCTGGGGATCGGTCGACATGCGAGCGTGCTCCTGGGCTGAGTGCGCAGCCGAAGCGACGGCGCGAGGGCAGTCTACCGAACTCGGCCCGCAGGTGTGGCGTTCGATTACGATCGGGTCGTTGGCGCGTAAGGGCGCGGCGCCCGACTTGACGGCGCGCACGAAACTCTCCATGGGCGAGTCCCAACTTCTTCGGAGCCACGATGAACACGTCCCCCGTCACCTCCCTCGCCGTCACCTCCGTCGCCTTCGCCTCCCTCGTCTTCGCCCTCGGTTGCGGCTCGTCGTCCACTACGGACACCACGGCCGGCAACGAGACCGAGTCCACGGGTGGCCACGCCGAGACCACGACCTCTCCCACCCTCCCCGAAGTCGTCGCGATGGCCCATCGCTCGGACGAGAACCGAGCACGCGACACGTTCCGCCACCCCGCGGAGACCCTCGCGTTCTTCGGCGTCCGAAGCGACATGCGGGTGCTCGAGCTCTCGCCCGGCAACGGCTGGTACACCGAGATCCTCGCTCCGTATGTCCGAAGTGAAGGCCACTTGATCGCGGCCATCCCCAGCATCGAGAGCCCCAGCGAGTACCGCCGCAACTCGGCCACCCGCTTCTTGGCCCAGCTGGAAGAGCGCGCGGCCATCTATGGCACCGTCGCGACGGTGACCCTCAGCACCCCCGAGACCATCGAGCTCGGCCCCGACGGCTCGGTCGACGCGGTCCTCACGTTCCGCAACCTGCACAACTGGATGGGCGACGCGCGCCTCGACGAGGTGCTCGCTGCGAGCTTCCGGGTGCTCGCACCTGGCGGGGTGTTCGGCGTGGTCGAACACCGCGCAGCGCCCGGCACCGACGCAGCCGCGGGCGGAGAGAGCGGCTATCTCCCCGAAGCCTGGGTGATCGAGCGCGCGACCGCGGCGGGCTTCGTGCTCGAGGAGAGCTCGGAGATCAACGCGAACCCCGCGGACACCCACGATCACCCGAACGGCGTCTGGTCCCTTCCCCCCGCCTTGCGCGGCGGCGACGTGGACCGAGACACGTTCGTCGCCATCGGCGAGAGCGACCGCATGACGCTCCGCTTCCGCAAGCCCAGCTGAATACGCTCCCGCAAGCCCAGCTGAATACCGGCAGTCCGCGCGCAGGCACGCTGGTGATCCCCGCTCCCACCAGGTGGAGACTCACGGACGCCGATGCGGCGCAGAACGCTGCATCGCCGCCCGCTCCCGCTCCCGCGCCCTCTACCCGCTACTCGCGACCCGTCACCCGAAGCTGCAGGTCATCAGCTCCCCCGTCGCCCCATTATTGTCCTCGATACACTCGTTGTACTCGGACCCGCCCATCCCATCGGAGTCGACGAGCACCTCGACCTCGAACGTCTCGGTCGTGAAGCCACCGGCGGGCATCCACGAGAAGAGCATCCGCTCGGTCCCGCCAGGCAGGATGTAGGTCGTGGTCAGCTGCACCGGCAAAACCTCGGCCGCGCCGCCGGTCGGTGTCACCACGACCACGACCGGCACCCCGGGAGCGACCGCGAGCGCTCCGTGGTTGCCCACGACGACCGCGATCTCCACGGTCTCGGTGCTCGAGTCGCACGACTGGCGCTCGATGGCTTCGATCACCAGGTCGGGCGCGTCGAAGAGCCCCGCCGGCTGCACATTCTGACGAAAGTGGTTGTAGCGGGGATGGAGCCAGTTCGGCTCCTCCACGCGCGGCACGATGCCGTCTTCGCTGATGTTGGTGACGTGGTAGCTGTGCTGGTTCCAGATGCGGCGGGTGCGCACCCAGTTGTTGCCCATGTCGGTCCACACCAGGAGTCCGCCGCCGCCGCCGCTGGGCGCTTCGGGCACCAGGACCTCGCTCTTGCCGTCGTTGTCGACGTCGACGACGATGGGCATCTCGAGGCGGGTGTTGCTCCGGTGGGTCGGGTCGTCGAAGAGGATCGTGCCGTCGGGCCCGCTCAGGATACGGAAATTGCGCTCGTCGGCGTAGACCACCTCGGCGCGACCATCGCCATCGAAGTCGAAGACGCTAGAGCCCGTCGAGCGTGATGAACAGTCGGTGTTGGGGACTTGCCAGAGCACGTTCGGTCCGGCGCAACCAGCGGGCAGCGGGGATCCGGTGCAGTCGAGATCGAACACCACGTAGAAGTCCGCGCTCGCGACGCCTATCTCGGCGCGGCCATCACCATCGAAGTCCGCGACGGTGGGCGGTCCGCCCTCGTTGTTCGCGCAGTCGTCGCGCGGGATGGTGATCTGGGTCTTGAGCGCTCCGTCGTGCTCGAGCACGAAGACCTCGCCGCGCCGCACGATGACCACCTCGGCCTCGTCGTCGTCGTCGAAGTTGCCGATCGCGTTGTACCCATCGCAGGACACCGAGCCGCCGCACGCGGAGTTGCTGGTCGTGAACGTGTAGGTCCACTCGACCGAGCCGTCGCGGCCGTCGTAGACGGTGTTACCCGCGATCACCTCGGGCACGCCATCGAGATCGATGTCCGCCACCGTCGAGGTCGGTCCCAAGAACGCGTTGTTGCCGACGCCGACGCCCGCACCGCCGGTCACGTTGCCGTCCCACACCAGCGAGCCGTCGAGTCCGTTGAGGACGACGTTGCCCACGATCACCTCGGGCTGTCCGTCGCCGTTCAGATCGGCGAGCGCGGGCGCAGCGCCCGATCCGTTGTAGCGGCCCGTCACCAGGTAGCTGGTGTTCTCCCACATGATCTCCCAGGTCGATCCATCGTCGGCGGTGCGGCGGAACGCGATGGTCCCCAGGTTCTGCCGGGTCGCGACGATCTCTGGCGCGCGCTCGTCCGGCATCGTGTCGGGGTGGAGGTTGCCCAGGGCGACGCCGCTCGAGTTGTCGAGGAACGGGGTCCGGATCGTCGCGATGGTCCGCATCGAGCCGTCCTCTTCACAGCGCCCGTCGACCACCCGCAAGGTGCCGCGCGCGGTGCAGCAGCCGTCGGTGGGGTAGTCGAAGCTGATGAGGACGATGTCGGGCACGTCCCGCAGATCGGTGAGGCCATCGCCGTTGTCGTCGGTGAGGTTCGCGACCGCGGGCGCCATCACGACGTCGTTCGACGCCGCGCGCGAGCCGGCGGGCGGGAGCCAGCGACAGCCGATGGTGGGCGCGAACGTGCCGACCGGAGGGCGGTACTCGCACACGTCGACGGCCGAGCGCGGCACGCAGCGTCCCAGCACCGGATCGCAGATCTCGGCGAGATCGCAGTCCTCGGTCTCGCCGCAGCTCACGCCGAGAGTCACGCACGCCTCGCGCAGGCACGCCTCTTCCGTGCCACAGCACACATCGCTCGCCGCGCCGCAGCGAGAGGCTGGGTCGTCACAGACCGCGACACACCGGTTGCTCTCGCACGCCTGCGCTGCACCGCAGCACACCCCGCCGCAGAGCGACTCGGTGCCGCAGTCGATGCGGCACGCGCCGAGCACGCAGCTCATCCCGTCGTCGCAGCAGGCGGCGCCGCAGCTCAGGCGACCGTCGCTGCACAGGGTGCTGCCGTCGGGAAGCGGACCGACGTCGGGGATCGGGGTGCAGAAGCCGTCGATGCACGTGGTGCCAGCGCGGCAAGAGGTGCTGGTGGTGCAGGTCGTCCGGGTCTCGCCCTCGCAATCGCAACCCGCGGTGCTCAGGAGGAGAAAGGAGAGCGACGCGACGGCGGCGAAGGAAGAGCGTGACATCGCGCCATGCTATCGGCGCGCGCAAGCCTGAGGCAAGCACGGGGCAAGCTCGTCAGTGACAGTTGGAGCCGAGGCGAATGCCGAGCACCAGCGTGCCGCCTCCGAACGCCTGCCCTGCGATCAGGAGCGGCTCGCAGCGCACCAAGAGCAGGGTCGCGCCGGGGAGGTAGTCTCGCTCACCGGGCCGATTGATGGAGACGCGGGTGCGCACCCGACCATCCGCTAGACGCTCTTCGGCGATGACCTGCATCACCCGACCATTCGGCAGCGGGATGTCGATCGGTCGGTCGATGACCAACGAGACGGGATGCGCGGCGAGCAGCGACATCGATCGGTAGCTCGAGAATGGCGCCTGCCTCAGGGCCGGGATCCCGGCGAGCTCGGGCGCGACGGTGCCCGCGGTCTCCGAAGCCAAGATCACGAGCACCTCGCCCTCGATGGCCTCCTGCGCGGAGGCAGAACGCTGGGCCGACGGTGGCAAGAGGAGCGCGCTCGTGAGCACGAGACCGGCAATCGCGACCATGCGACGCACGAAGCTCCTCGCGTCGCGTTGCTCGCTGCCGGTCTTTGCGCTGCTTGTCATGGTCTCGGTTTCAGTCGCTTGTGCTCAGTCGTTAGCAATGGCGCCGTCGTCGAGCCAGACCACCGCGTAGCGATGGCCCTCGCTGCCCTCGACGGCGAAGATGGTACCGACGTTGGTGCCGAAGTCGACCTCAAGGATCTCGGTCCGTTGGTGCTCGGCGACCGCGATGTCGTCGATCGCCGGGGTCGTGGTCGTCGTCGGGGTCACCTCGGCCACCTCGGGTGCGTCGTCGCCCCACTGGCTCAGAGCGATCGCAGCAGCAGCCGCCACCGCGAGCCCGCCGATGACCGCGCCGATGATCCGCCGCCGACCCACGTCGGCCGGCACTTGAGAGGCGCCGCCAGGCTTCTTCTGTCCTCCACCATCGATCACCCGAAGCGCCGGCCGCCTCGAGAGCCCGCTGCTGGTGTCGAGGGACTCGCTGCTGATGTCGGCCGAGCTGGTCGCCGCGAGATCGGCCTCGATGCGCGCGAACATCGCGTTCGCATCGAGCCCTGCGCTGGCCTGCTCGGAGATCTCGCGCACCAGATCGCCGACCTCGAGCACGCCGCCGATGCGGGTCGCGACGCTGGGATCGAGCGCCGCCTGCTTCATCAAGGTCTGGAGTTCGGCAGGCGACAGGTCCGCGTCCGCATAGCGGTGCAGCTCCTTGTCGTTGGGTCCCATGTTCGTCGTCTTGGGGTCGGTCATGGCGTCACTCCTCGATGTCCATGTCGCCGTCGACGTAGCCTGCCAGCGCGCTCTGCATCTTGCGGCGCGCGTGGAACAGGCGGCTCATGATGGTCCCCTTGGGGACGTCGAGGGCGTCGGCCATCTCCTCGTAGGAGAGGCCCTCGACCTCGCGAAGCAAGATCACCTGGCGGTGGTACTCGGGGAGCTCGGCCAACGCGGCCTCCATCTTGGCCAAGAGCTCACGCCGGATGACCGCCTTGCGGGGGTTCTCATCCAGCATCCGGGGCAGGATGTTCTCGTCCGCCGCCGCATCGCCGCCCTTGAGGACCGCGTCGTCGTACTCGACGTTGCGCCCCGTCTTGCGACGGCGGAGGTGATCGATGGAGAGGTTCATCACGATTCGATAGAGCCAGGTGTAGAAGCTGGAAGTGCCCTGGAAGTTGCCGATGTGTTTGTGGACCTTGACGAAGCTCTCTTGGACCACGTCCGCCGCATCCTGACGGTGCTTGAGGACCCCGATGGCCACAGCGAAGGCCCGGCGGTGGTGGCGATCGAAGAGCTCGCGGAAGGCGCCGCGCTCCCCGGCCTGGACCCGACGGACGAGATCGAGATCTTGCTGTCGCTCTTCGGGGCTTCGGAGCACCCGAGCGCGAGGCAGGGGGCCGCGCTCACTCGGTTCGTCGGGCGTCTCGTCGGGGGGAACATCGTCATGAGGCTCGTCGGCGCCTTCGGACTCCGTTGTGGCAGCTGGATTCGCATCGTCGTCGGCGTCGGCTGGGGCCATGGACGCCTTTTCCCCTGCGCTATTCAATGCATGGCCATTTGTGGCCCCGTCGGGAACGTCGCGCGCCACCTCCCCAACGAGACCGGGCCTGACGAGACCGGGCGCCCGGTCCGAGCCGGGTCCACGCACCGATGCCTCGGACGCATCTGCATCGGAGGTGGCGCCGACCTCTTTGGAGCGGCCCATGAGGGCGGGATCTGTAGCACGAGCGGACCATGGACCGGGCAACTTCGGCCCTGGACCGATCGGGCGCACCTTCGCACCTGATCACCCGCGCACCTGCGCTACAACCCTGCCCCCGTGGCGATCGACCTCTCGACCCTGAACCCACCGCAGCGCGAAGCGGTGCTGCACGAGCGCGGTCCGCTCGTGGTCTTCGCCGGCGCGGGCTCGGGCAAGACGCGGGTCATCGTGCATCGTGTCGGTCACTTGGTGCAGGAGCACGGGGTCCCACCGTGGCGGATCTGTGCGGTCACCTTCACCAACAAGGCCGCGCAAGAGATGCGCGAGCGGCTCGAGCACTTGGTGCCCGGCGCGGGACGCGAGCTGGTCGTCGGCACCTTCCACGCGACCTGCGCGCGCTGGCTTCGCAGATACGCCAAGCGCATCGGGCTCTCGCCCGACTTCAGCATCTACGACGACTCGGATCAGAAGGCGATGATCCAGCGGACGCTCAAGGCGCTGCACATCGACGACAAGAAGATCCATCCGCGGATGATCTCCTCGCACCTCGATCGATCGAAGAACGAGCTCTTGGATCTCGAGACGATGGACCTGCCGCCGGGTCCCGAGGAGCCTTTCATCCGCGCAGCGATGATCGAGTACACCAAGCGCATGAAGGGCGCCTCGGCGCTCGACTTCGGCGATCTGATCTCGACGATGGTCCGCGCGCTCGAGAAGGACGACACCCTCCGAGATGAGCTCGCCGGCCGCTATGCGCATCTGCTGGTCGACGAGTTCCAGGACACCAACCACGCGCAGCTCCGGCTGGTGAAGGCGCTGGCGAGCGTTCACCGGAACGTGTGTGTGGTGGGCGACGACGATCAGAGCATCTACCGATGGCGGGGCGCAGACCGGCGCAACATCCTCGATTTTCGGAACCACTTCCCCGAGACCCAGGTGGTCAAGCTCGAGCAGAACTACCGCTCCACCAAGCGGATCCTGCGGGTCTCGTACGCGGTCATCTCGCGCAACCGGGATCGCGAGCCCAAGGAGCTCTGGACCGACAACGACCCAGGCGCGCCCATCGGCGCCGTGCAGGTCGAGGACGAGCGTGCCGAAGCCCAGCTGGTGGTCGAGGCCGCCCAGCAGTGCTTGCTCGACTTCGGTACCTACGCGTCGCTCGCGGTCTTCTATCGGGTGCACGCCCAGTCGCGGGTGGTGGAAGAGGCGCTGCGAGCCCGCAAGGTCCCCTACCGCATCGTGGGCGGCGTCCGCTTCTACGACCGGGCCGAGGTGAAGGATCTCTTGGCGTATCTGCGGGTGCTCTCGAATCCCGAGGACGACGTCTCGGTGCTCCGCATCGCGAACGTACCCACCCGGGGAATAGGGAAGACCACCCTCGATCGGTTGATGGAGTCCGCAGCAGGTAGAGGAGTCGGGGTGTTCGCGGCGATGCGCGAACTCGCGATCGAAAAACCCACCAGCGCGGTCGGTGGGTTCGTCACCCTGATCGACGGGCTGCGCGAGCATCGTGAAGCGCCCCTCGGGGACGTCGCGGATCAAGTGCTCGAGGCCTCGAGCTACCGCAAGGTGCTAGAGAACGAAGACACCGCCGAGAGCGACGCGCGCCTCGAGAACCTCGCGGAGCTCGTCGGCGCGATGCGCGCGTTCGAGGAAGAGAACGAGCCCGAGCCCGAAGGCGAAGAAGGCCCCGACGAGCGCAGCGTGCTCACCCGCTTCTTGGAGTCGGTGACCCTGCAGCCCGATCAGACCGACGGAAGCGCGGACAAGAACGACGTCGTGACGTTGATGACGGTGCACGCCGCCAAAGGCCTCGAGTTCCCCCGCGTCATCGTGGTCGGGATGGAGGAGGGCCTCTTCCCTCTGCGCGGGCAGGATCCGTTGGTCGAGCCCGAAGAGCTCGAAGAAGAGAGGCGCCTCGCGTACGTCGCCTTCACGCGAGCGCGCGAAGAGCTGACGGTCGTGTGGGCCAGCAGCCGCTACGTGTTCGGGACCCTGCGCTTTGGGACCCGCTCGCGCTTCGTCGATGACTTCCCGCCCGATGACGTCCGCTTCGTCGGGGCGCGAGGCACCGCGGTCCGGCCCGCGTACACGCCCGCGTATCGAGGAGGCGGCGGAGCGAGCGGTGGGCGCAACCCATCGAGCGCGGGCGGCTACACGCCGCGTCGGTCCGCGGACGCGGGGAGCACCTCGATCAAGTTCGAGGCGCCACGCAGCACCGGCCTGCCGACGCCGGCCCGCATGGTCTCGAGCGAGACCTGGCTCGATCGCAGCGAGGGCGACGAGGGAGGCGGTCTACGCACCGGCTCGCGAGTACGGCACGCGACGTTCGGCGAAGGTCGAGTCATCAAGGTCGACGTGCAAGGCTCGATGCCCAAGGCGACCGTGCGTTTCCCCGATGGGGATCGGACCGTGGCAATGCGCTTCCTGGAGTTGGCGTGACGGTGCTCGCGTGACGGTGCTCGCGTGACGGTGCTCGTGACGGTGCTCGCGTGACCGAGCTCCCGCACGAGCGCGTCGAGGTGCCCGGCACCGCTCCGATCGAGGTCGCGCCCAGCCGGGTGCCGAACGCGACGACGCCGCACGAGCCCAAGGTGAAGCTCAGCTTCGGACAGAACGCGCGCCGCTTCTGGCGATTCGTGCTCATGGCGGTCTGGACCACGTACTGCACGATCTCTGGATTGATCCTTCAGCGGATCTTCGGCGACCCCCACTTCCTCACCAACGAGCACTGGAAGAAGCGCTGGGGACGCGGCGCGATGTGGATCTTGGGGATGACGGTGAAGGTGAAGTCCTCGCTGCCCGATCGCATCCCAGGTCGTGGGCGCTTGATCGTCGCGAACCACCGCACGCCCTTGGACATCGCGGTGTTGATGGCGCAGTTCGGGGGGATCTTCCTCGCCAACCACAAGACCCGCGCAGCGCCGATCATCGGGCCCGCGGCGTATGCGGTCACCACCGTGTTCGTCGATCGAGACGACACCAAGTCCGGCGCACAGGCCATCCGGCAGATGCGGCGCTTTCTCGAGATGGGGCGCACCGTCGTCGTCTTCCCCGAGGGCACGACGTTCCCGGGCGACGAGGTACGCGAGTTCAAAGGCGGCGCTCTGATCGCGGCGAGTGGCCTCGACATCGACATCATTCCCGCGGGCCTCACCTACCCTGCAGGCACCGAGTACACCGAGCAGCGACTGAGCAACCACGCGCGGCGGTTCTTGTCGCGGCCCCGCACGCCCGTGGGGTTGGCGCTCGGGGAGCCGATGCCTGCGCCAAAATCGCGGCGCGGACTCGAAGTGATCCTGCGAGACAAGGTGCAAGCCTTGGTCGATCAGGCGCGCGCGCTGTAACGAGAGCGTTGGCAGTCGCCCAAAGAGCGGCCAAGATCCGCCGTGGTCCGCAACCAACTCGGTCTCAAGCGAGAAGTTCGAGCGCTCGGCCTCGAGGGCGAGCTGGCGAAGCTCTCCGACGCCTGCGAGAAGCCGTTCTTGCGGCGTGCGAGGCGTACGCGGCCCTCGATGTTCCGTACGCGCTGGTCGGCGGGCTCGCCGCGGGCGCGCATGGTCGGCCGCGCTTCACCAAGGACATCGGCTTCCTCGTCGGCGAAGCCGCGTTCGAGAAGCGCGGGCTCATCATCGCGTTCGCCAAGCCGATGCCGCTGCAGGCCGGCGACGTGGCGATCGATCCGATCCCCCTGCCCGAAGAGCCCGCGCGTCGCGCCGTGCTGATGGCGGCGCTCGCGAACCCGGACATCGCCACCTCGCTAGGCCGCGCGATCCCGCTCTTGAGCGCGACGTGGCTGGCCTACATGAAGCTCGCTTCGCCCCGAGGGAAAGACCGCGACGACATCGTGGGGATGATGCTCACGGGCAAAGTCGACGAAGCCGCGCTGACCGCTGCGGTCGTGGGGGACGACGTGTTGCTCGAGGGACTCGCGGCGGCCGTCGCCGAGCGAGCGCTCGCGGACGACGAGTGACCGCGAGCGCGCTCGACGTGTGAACGAGTCAGGGGACTGCCAAGAACGGGGCGAGGTGGGACTCGATGTCGTTCAGGTCGTGATCGGTGAGGTTCTTGGGGAGCTCGCCGGTGATGAAGGTCTTGTCCGCCGCGCTCAGGTCGTGACGCAGCTTGCCGAGAAAGGCGGGCGCCGCGATCACGACCGCTTGGTCGTAGGTGTTCGACTGGCGCGAGCGGCTGATCATCCCGGCGACCTCGCGCGAGAAGCGCTTGGCCTCGACCTCGGACGGAGTGCGCTGGGGATCCGAAGGTCCGCCCGGCGCGGCGAAGCTGTCGGTCACTATGTCGCCATCGTGCAGCGCAGACTCCGGATGGGTCAGGGTGGCGACCTCACGGAGCCCCTTGTTCGGGCCATCGTGACGAAAGAAGCGGGCCTTGGCGCTCTGCGCGACTGCGACGAGTGTGATGGTCATGCTCGAGACAGAGCAAGGCCGGGGCCCGCAGAAACGCGCGCGATCGATCCTAGAAACCGAGGCACATGCGCTCGGGTGAGGCGAGCCTCGACGACAGTGCGCGCGGCGCGATCGAGACACTCGGGTCTGAAGGTGATGCGCGTCGAGAGGCCCACGTCGCCCGGGCCGGGGAGGAACGCGACCGACTCCCCGGAGGGACCATCGGTCAGATCGATGATCAAGAGCGTGGTCCCGGCGGCGAGCGCGACCAGCGAGATGGGCAGCAGCACCGTGCTCGTGAGCGCCATCGTCGAGCCGAAGTCGACATCCGACTGGTAGCCCGGCGGGCACATGGTGCCGCCGGTCCCACAACGCGCCTCGAGGCCCGCGTGGGTGTCGAGCGCGAGGACGCCGGTGATGATCGCCCCGATCCCCGCGAGCACGCCGACCGCGCCGACGCTGATCCCCACGATGCCCAAGGTGCCCAAGCCGTCATCCGTCGCGGCAGGAGGCGCGTCGTGGGTCTCGATCGGTTCCACCCGCGCCGCCGCTTCCTCGGCGGCCAAGCGCTGGGCCTCGGCGAGGCGGCCCTCGACGGTCGCGCGGTCCGTCGCGTCGGGCTGCTCGTCGAGGTAGCGCTGCAGCACCCCGGCGGCGTGCGCATGATCCAGCGCGCGCTCGTAGGCCGACGCGGCGTTCAAGAGCAGCGGTCCACGATGGGAAAGGCGATACGCCTCCATGAACTGATCTTCGCCTCGATACCGCGGATCGCGAGATTCAGCATCGCGAGCTGGCACGTCGGTGGTTCGACTCTTGGCCGTAGATGGCGACGTCGCCGATGCGGCCGCCGTGGGTCTCTACGAATTTCTCGCTCTGGACGAACATGCCTCCCGAGCCGCAGCAGGGGTCGAGCACCCGGCCCTTGTAGGGAGCGAGCATCTCGACCAACAGGCGCACCACGTATTGCGGGGTGTAGAACTGGCCGCCGTTCTTGCCCTCGGCCGCGGCGAAGCGGGTGAGGAAGTACTCGTAGACCCGACCGAGCACGTCGCGCGAGCGGTTGGACTTGTCGCCCAAACCAATGGTGGAGATGAGATCGATCAGCTCGCCGAGGCGCTGCTTGTCGAGCCCGGGGCGCGCGTAGTCCTTGCGTAGGACGCCCTTGAGCTTGGGGTTGTCTTGCTCGATCGAGACCATCGCGTCGTCGATCAGCTTGCCGATCTCGGGCTGCTTGGCCTTGCCCTGCAGCATCGACCAGCGCGCCTTCTTGGGGACCCAGAAGATGTTGTCCGCGACGTACTCGTCCTTGTCCTCGACGAGCGCACCCGGCTCATTCTGAAGTGCGGCGTGCTTCTCCTCGAACGCGTCGGAGATGTACTTCAGAAAGATCAGCCCGAGGACGACGTGCTTGTACTCAGCCGCGTCCATGTTGTTGCGCAGCTTGTCGGCCGCCGCCCAGAGGGTGGTCTCGAACCCCACGAGCGCAGCCGAGCCGGGCTCGGTGTTCTTGGAGGGCGGAGCGCTTTTCCCCTTGGGTGACGGGGCGGAGGACTCAGCAGCGGCGGTCTTGGGGGGGCGACCACGCTTCTTCTTGGGAGCATCAGGCATCTGGACGCGCGAGCGTACGTCGGTCGATCGCCGCGACTCAACAGCAAGCGGCACGGTACAAAGTCAGCGGACGCCGGGGTGACAGCTCACCCTTGGGCCGTTCGTGGCCTTCGATCTCGAGGGTGGTCTCCTCGTGCGCGTGCTACGTCCGGCCCGGAGGCACATGGGACGAGTCATTCGAATCGGGGCGATCTATCTGGCGTGGGCGGCACTCGTCGCGAGCTGCGATCCTTCGGCGGTCCCTGCGGACGCTGCGCTGGACGGCGAGACGGACGGCGAGGCGGCGGACGCGGGACCGCTGGAGGAGCCCGAGGACGTACCGCCGCTCGATCGGTCGGGCATCACGCGCGTGGGCACTGCCTACGACTACCTCATCGACGGCGACGAGCCGCGGCAAGGACCTGTAGCGGCCGGGACCATCGACAGCGTACGCGCAGGGTTGGTGCGGGGCACCGTCCGCGATCACTTCGGCCCTGGCCCCATCGCGCCGCCCCTCGCCGATGTCGAGGTCAGCGTCCTGTCCCACCCCGAGTACGGCACGACGCTGACCAGCCGCTCGGGTGCATTTCGCTTCCTGGTGAACGGCGGAGAGGACTTGGTCCTCGAGTTCCGCCGCGACGGCTACCTG
>Ga0105047_10001334_pt1 | contig 44020 bp, 30 predicted proteins | sample MAT04_FD_78384 | JGI IMG/M metagenome (GOLD analysis project Ga0105047, IMG submission 78384) | Freshwater microbial communities from Lake Fryxell liftoff mats and glacier meltwater in Antarctica - MAT-04 (megahit assembly) | ecosystem: Environmental > Aquatic > Freshwater > Ice > Liftoff... | reverse complement strand
GGTGCAAGGCCCTGCAATACCGGCAAAATAGCCAACGTGGTATGCTCGGTAAACAACTCGGAACGGCCTAACACCACAAAAATAAAGCCTATTGGATACATGTTCGCCACTATAAAATCTACCACCGGCCCGCTAAACACACCCGAAAAGGAGGTCATGGCCACCGTCATTAGCAGTACCGAAAAACCCAGATCCAGGCCGGCAGATATGCCCGAAAGAGCGAGGCCTTTAACCGGTCGGCCCATTTCTGTTAAAACGGTCCCTTCGGCCTGTTCAAGTATTTCCATTTGACCTTTAAAGGCCTTGCGTTCGGCGGGGGCTTCTTTTTTGCCTTCCTTATTTGCCATATAAATTAGTTTTGATCTTTAGCCTAACTGGCTGATTGGTAAGGGTAAACGTAGTCAATAATGGCAACTTTAAAACCCATGCCAACAAATTTTGTTTAACAAAGTAAAATGAAATAAGAAATTTACTCAACAATTATTACTTTTTCCCCATTAGGGGAAACTGCAGTCAGCGTAAAAAATCAATTTTTGTCAAGGCCGCTAAATAATATTGTTGCAATAGAAATGAGTTCTGATACTTTGATATTGTAATAATACAACAGTAGTTAAATGCATGATTTGGTAGGCAGCTTACCAAAAAATTACTAAGGATGCTTTGTCATATTACGCTTACATTTTTTGCAGTAAATGGACTATACTTTTTAAGGGAACTACCAGCTAATAATTTTTTGCAAACAACATGTTTTATTGCAGCGTATTTTAAACGCAAAACAAATAAACGCAGGCATTATACTACTTTCGCCCTAAACGCTTTATATGAATTTTCAACAAACCGATATCACTTCGCAGGTAGCACAATCGGCCCGGGATTTTGCAGAAAAATACATCAGACCACATGTAATGGAATGGGATGAGAGCCAGCACTTTCCTGTTGAAGTATTAAAAGAACTAGGTAAGATTGGGTTAATGGGAATATTGGTACCTGAAGAATATGGCGGGTCGGGGCTTACCTATTTTGAATACAATATTGCGGTGCAGGAAATAGCAAGGGTTTGCGGCTCCATAGGGCTAAGTGTTGCCGCCCATAACTCGCTTTGCACAGGCCATATTTTAACCTTTGGAAACGAGGAGCAGAAGCGTAAGTACCTGCCTAAACTGGCCACAGGTGAGTTTATTGGTGCCTGGGGGTTAACCGAGCCTAACACCGGCAGCGACGCTGGCAATATGAAAACCATTGCTATACAGGAAGGTGATGAATGGATTTTAAATGGTAGTAAAAACTGGATTACCCATGGTATTAGTGGCGATGTGGCGGTGGTGATAGCCCGCACCGGCGACAGGCGTACCAGTAACAACAGTACGGCTTTTATTGTAGAGCGTGGAACGCAAGGGTTTGCCGGCGGAAAAAAAGAAAACAAACTGGGTATGCGTGCCAGTGAAACGGCCGAAATGATTTTTGATAATTGCCATGTAAACGACAGCCAGCGGTTGGGTGAAATAGGCGACGGGTTTCACCAGGCGATGAAAATTTTAGATGGCGGCCGCATTTCAATTGCTGCCCTTAGTATTGGTATTGCCCGCGGGGCGTACGATGCAGCCAAACAATACAGTAAGGAACGTTTTCAGTTTGACCAGCCTATTGCTTATTTTCAGGGCATTAGTTTTAAACTGGCCGATATGGCTACCGAAATTGAAGCAGCCAACCTGCTAACCCTACAGGCCTGCGACCTTAAAATGCGCGGCGAAAAAATGACACAGCAGGCAGCCATTGCCAAATATTATGCAAGTGAAGTAGCTGTGAAAACTGCTACCGAGGCAGTACAAATTTTTGGCGGTTACGGCTATACCAAAGATTTTCCCGTCGAAAAATTTTATCGCGACAGTAAGTTGTGTACTATAGGAGAGGGGACAAGCGAAATTCAGAAGATAGTGATAGCACGGGAGGCTTTAAAAAATTAAGAATTAAGAATTAAGATTTAAAAAGTAAAAAAAATGTTTGTAGGCGGAAGTGAAAAAAAGAGATATTAAGAGAAAAGCCGGTGCTGTTATGCATTCCGGCTTTTCTTTTTTTATAGTAAAAATTAGTTGTTACAATCCACCGCCCGAAAAAATTTGGTCGACTGCGCCGCCCAGCATGGGAAATTTTTCTTTTACATATGCTGCAATAGTTTCTACCGCTTTTTGGGCCTGCTCGGGCGTAAGGTTTGCTTCGGTTACCAGCTTATCTATCAACTCGTTCATAGTTAATTATTTTGAACGCAATGTACAGTATGTATGGCAGGGTAGTAAAAAAAGCGCCGGGAAAAATTCGCGACGCTTAACAATCTTTTATAGAATTGGATAATAAACTATAATACTTGTATAAAAAAACTATGCCACCTTTAGGAGGCTTATTTTGCTATTACCAAATTGCCGTTGGGCATAGTCCAATGTTACATGCAGGGTTTTTTTTCCCGAAGTAGGCATTTCAAACATTGCATCAGTTAAAATACTTTCGCAAATACTGCGCAGCCCGCGGGCGCCCAGTTTATACTCCATGGCCTTGACCACCATAAAATCGTACACATCGTCGTCAATAGTAAGGGCTATGCCTTCTAATTCAAACAAACGATTATATTGTTTTATAATGCTGTTTTTTGGTTCGGTAAGTATGGCCCGCAAGGTTTCTGCATCTAAAGGATTTAGATACGTTACCACCGGTAAACGACCTAACAGTTCGGGAATAAGGCCAAAACTTTTTAAATCCTGTGCGTTAATAAACTGAAGCAGGTTTTTCTTTTGATACTCCTGCGCCTGTTTGTTTACATTAAACCCAATGGCGTTGGTGTTTACCCTGCGCGCAATTACCTTATCAATACCATCAAAGGCGCCTCCGCATATAAACAAAATATTTTGGGTGTTTACTTTTATCATTTTTTGCTCAGGATGCTTACGGCCGCCTTGTGGTGGTACCAAAACCTCGGTGCCTTCCAACATTTTAAGCAGGCCCTGCTGCACACCCTCGCCACTAACGTCGCGGGTTATAGACGGGTTATCGCCTTTGCGGGCAATTTTATCAATTTCGTCTATATACACAATACCTTTTTCAGCAGCGTTTACATCGTAATTGCACGATTGCAGCAGGCGGGTAAGCATGCTTTCCACATCTTCGCCCACATATCCGGCTTCGGTAAATACCGTAGCATCAACAATAGCAAACGGAACATTAAGCAACCGGGCTATGGTTTTGGCCAGCAAAGTTTTACCCGTACCTGTTTCGCCCACCATTATAATGTTGCTTTTTTCAATTTCAACATCGCCTTCAACATGCTTGTATTGCAGCCTTTTATAGTGGTTGTACACAGCTACGGCCAGCACCTTTTTGCCATCGTCCTGGCCGATGATATACTCGTCTAAAAATTTTTTTATTTCGGTGGGCTTGCGTACCGTAAGTTTAAATGATGCGGGTTGCACCTCGGGTTTTAGCTGAAGTTCCTGCGCAATAATTTCCTGTGCATGCTCCACGCAGTTTTCGCAAATGTGACCGTCCTGACCGGCGATTAGTATTTTTACTTCGTCGCGGCTTCGTCCACAAAACGAACAATGCAAATGACTTTGTTTAGGCATAATATAAGTGATCATTTATAACAGGTAAACACCAATGGCATACCCCTGTGTATTTAGAAAGGTAGAATTTAAATAGTTTTTGCTTTGTAAAAGACGCTACCATTATTAAAAGCATAACGACAAAATTAAAAAAACCGTTCCTAATTGTACTTTTTTTATTTACAGTACATCAGGAACGGCCTGTTTATTTAACAAAACAAGCGTTACAGCCTGTCTAATATAACATCTACGATACCGTATGAAACAGCTTCGTCGGCGTTCATCCAATAATCGCGGTCAAAATCCTTCATTATCTGCTCAAATGTTTTATCGCAGTTTTTTGCAAGAATGCGGGCGCCAAGCTCCTTGGTTTTTTGTGTTTGTACGGCTTGTATTTCAAGGTCGGCACTGGTGCCCTGAAAATAGCCACCAAGGCTGGGTTGATGTATCATCACTTCGCCATGCGGAAAAATATATCTTTTTCCTTTGGCTCCCACGCTTAATAAAATAGAACCCATACTGGCTGCCAGGCCCATACAAATGGTACTTACCGGTGAGCTAATCATTTGTATTGTATCGTAAATAACCATTCCGCTGGTAACCATGCCACCGGGGCTGTTAATGTAAAATTTAATTTCTTCACCGGGTTTATCGGCCTCCAGCAAAAGCAATTTACCAACTACATCCTTTGCACTTTTATCGTCAACCACTCCCCACAGGTACACAGCTCTTTTATCAAAAAACTGCTCCTCCATTTTTTTCGCCATTATTCCTATAGGCCCTTTTTCAACTTCTACCTCAATTTTTTTAACCTCTTCGCCTTCATCATCCATAGTAAAAGGTGTTGTGTTATATAATGCTGTCATCATTGTATTAGTATTTTCGTAAATTTTAAAGTAGTGATTTTTCTTTATTTAGTTTTTTTGGATTGGTAAGTAACACTTCATCAACCAGTCCATAGGCTTTGGCTTCCTCGGCTGTCATCCAAAAATCGCGATCGCTATCTTCGGCTACCTGCTCGGCTGTTTTGCCGGTGTGGTGGCCAATAATTTCGTACAGTTCACTTTTCAGCCTTCTTATTTCTTTAACGGTAATAGCAATATCGCTTGCCTGGCCGCCAATAGCGCCACTAGGTTGGTGCATCATTATACGGCTATGTTTTAGTGCGGTACGTTTACCTGTAACACCAGCACACATTAATACAGCACCCATGCTGGCAGCCATGCCAGTACAAATAGTGCTAACATCGGGGCCAATAAATTGCATGGTATCGTAAATACCCAGGCCTGCATACACGCTACCGCCGGGGCTGTTAATGTACATTTGAATATCGCGGGTACGGTCAGTACTTTCTAAAAAAAGCAACTGTGCGGTAACTATGTTTGCTACATAATCGTTCACCTGCTCGCCCATAAAAATAATGCGGTCCATCATTAACCGGCTAAATACATCCATGCTGGCTACATTCATTGGGCGTTCTTCAATAATATAAGGGGTAAGATTGGTTACCTGGTGCTGGGTTACATTATGCAGGGTGGCACTGCTAATTCCGCGATCTTTAATAGCATATTTTTCAAATTCTTTTCCAAAATTCATGAGGTATAATTTATGAAAGTGAAATTAAGGGTTGTTCCTTAATACAAAAGGCGTGTTCAAATACTATGCAAAATTTAAAATGCGACAAAATAGCATACCATGTTTAAGCAGTGCCCATACATTGGAGCCTTGCTTTTTTAAAATTTTAATTGCCTACGCTTTTTACCACGATTATCCATTTTGCGGAGTGCTGCAAACCAATAAAAAAACCGGTACACGACCGGCTTTTACTATTAGTTCAAATATAATTTAATGTTGATGGTTGTGTTGTTTGGCTGCAAGATCCTCTGGCGAAACAGCCTCGTCGGTTACATTTACATCGTTTTCAACTGCGGCAAATAATTTTTCGGTTTGTAGCTGGTAATAGGTGTTTTCTACAAACTTCTTATCCTTCATCATGTTTTCGGCATAGCTGTCTATCCATGGGGCTTCATCAAAATTTTGCACACCCATGTAACCCAAAATTTGCCTGCGGGCAAACTCTTTCATTTCGGCTGGCTCAATTTTTATTTCATACCTGTTTAATAATTCACCGCTTATTAACGTCCACTTAAGCGAGTTTTTAAAATTTGGAAATTCTTCTTCTGCCTGTTCGGCAGTTTTCTTTTCTTCGTTACCGGTTTGTATCCAGCGCTTTAAAAATTCCTCGGGAAATTCCAGTTGGGTGTTGTCAACCAACGAATGATAGATCTGATCGTGCAATTGATTGCGGCTTTGCGCATACCATTGTTGTTGAATGGTTTGCTTTACAGCAACTTTAAAATCGGCCTCGGTGGTAATACCTTTACCAGGCAAGGCAAGTTCAAAAAAGTTTTCGTCCAAATCAGGTTTTTCAACTAATCCAACCTTGGTAATTTGCATTATAAAATGCTTGCCTTCTGCTGCTGCGTCACTCATATCCAAACCAAGGTCCCCGCCTATCCACGATCTTTCCTTTTCATCAAAGGCTTCGTTAAGGGTAATAACCATTTGGTCGTCTTTCTTTTTGCCTATCAGTTGTGGACGCAGACCTTCCGAAAAATATTTAACCAGCAACGAATTGCCTTTGCTTATACCACCTTCTACTGCTATGCCCTGGGTATCGCACTCAGTAAATGTTACGTTCAAAACATTTTCATCGCTTTCTACCTGCTCCGGCTCTGTCATTTTTCCAAACCGAACGGTTAAACGATCAATTTCTACCTGCATCATTTCTTCCGTTACTGCTACAGCATAGCGTGTAACGTTAATGTTACCCACATTAATGTCAATGGCTGGCTTCAATCCAACTTCAAAAGCAAACGAATAATCGGCAGGGTTATTCATGTCCAACTGTCGGCTATTAAGTTCAAGCGGCAAGGGCTGGGCAAAAATGTCCAATTGTTCCGTTTGCATATAGGTGTTTAATTCCTTTTCAACAGTTTTAAGCACCTCGTCGGTAAATACATTTGTTCCGTACATTTTTTTAACCATACTGGTGGGCACCATTCCTTTACGAAAGCCGGGAATGTTGGCCGATTTTGCGTAGGTTTTAATTGACTTTTCGAATGCGGGCAAGTAGTCATTTTTTGACAATTGCACCGTTAATTTATCATTTAATAAACCAATATTTTCTCTTACAACAGTAGCCATATTGACATTTTTATTATGAAAAAATTTAGACTTCCAACCTTTCGCCTGTCCTGTTTATAGGGCAGGGATAACCATTTTCCGAAAATTTCGGGCTGCAAAGGTAAAGGAACAACAAGTATTTTTGAGAATGGAAATTATAAAATGCCCAAAAAAGAGTTAAGCAGATGGCTTGCCGGTTGCAGGGTCGTTATGGTCAATATTAATAAGGTATTCAAACAGGCTTACATCGGTTGTAATTCCCAGTTTTTTGCGCAGCCGGTATCTGCCAATTTCTACTCCCCGTGCCGATATATTTAATAATTGGGCTATTTCCTTGCTGCTTAAATTCATACGCAGGTAGGCACATAACTTTATTTCGTTGCCGGTTACTGACGGGTGTATGGTTTTTAAATTGGCCACAAAACCACTATGAACCGAGTCAAAATGGCGGGTAAAGTTTTCCCATTCATTATCAATATTTTCATCTTCATTTAACGATCTGATTAGTTTTTTAAGTTCGCCGGTCGCCTCATCGTTCTTAATACGCTTCATCATATTCGATAGCTCTGCTTTTAACTTATTAAGTAACTCGCCTTTTTTTACCAGGTGCATAGCCGATGAGGCCAACTCAGTATTTTTAAAGGTAATATCTGCCTTTAGTTTTTGATTTTGAACATTTACCAGCTCGCTTTGAGTGTTATTTCGCTCCAATTGGTAAATATATACCAGCCTTTGTTGCTCCTTTTGATGAATTAGCTGCTGTGTTTTAAATTTTTTTTGTTGGCGCATATATAGCCAATAAACAAATACTACCGCCGACAGGATGTAAAAAATGATAGCTGGCACAGATTGATACCATGGTGCTAATATTTCAAAATGGTAAGTAGCTACCGCCGACCCGTTGCCAAGGTTGCTGCGCACCTTTACTTCAAACGAATAATTACCAAAGGGGAGATTGGTATATTCTTTTTCTGCTTTGCCAGTCCAGTTAGACCAATCGTTTTCGAAACCCATGAGGCGGTAACTATACTGTAGATTGCTTTGAAAACCATATACCGGGCTTGCAAACCTAAAGTTGATGTTTTTAAACCGGTTGGCAATGGTAGGAACCAGGCTACCGGCCTGCACCTGCGGGTCGTTTACATTATTAAAATATCCCCCAAACAACAGGCTGTCCTGCGTGTCGGAAATATGTACCCTGCGGATGGCCACTTGTAACGTTGGCAACATAGTTTTATACTTTGCAAGGTTGATATGATAAAAGCCCTTTTCGGCACCTAAAAAAATATTGCTTTCATTATAATGATAAATTGATTCAAACCCGCTCAACATTTTGTCGTTTAGCTCGGGCAGGTATAAAATAGATGGCTGACGGTCGTTAATATTGATGACACCCAGCGATTTTTGATGAATGAACCAGATATTGCCATAGTCGTCGGCAGTTATATACCTTATACTTTGGTTGCCCAGGTATTTTTGATAAAAAGTATCGGGGGCAAACCTGTCAAGCTCATCATTATAAGTATAAATACCCTTTTCGGTGGCCACTAATACTTCGTTTTTAACTTTGTAAATGTGATTGTTTAAAATAGACGGAAGCCCATTTTTATCGGTATATAAATTGGTGATATATTGACCGTTGTTATTTTTTGCCAATTTAAAAACTCCATGAAATGGATGAGATACCCAAATGTGTTGAAATTTATCAATGGCCACAAACCGGCTCGATTCTTCAAAGCCATTTAATTGCTCAATTTGTCTGAATTGGTTATTATCTGCTGAAAAAAATGAAAGTCCTTTATAATTTCCCGCCAGCAGGCTGGTAGTGGGGTAAATGTTTGAGATAGAAACAAAGTTCCAAAAACCTGCGTTTTTAGCTATCAGTAAAGCTTTGTTGTTTATTATTTCAAAAGCACCTTCGTGGTGGCCCAGCAACAGCCGGTCGTTTATCTCACTTAACTTCCATGCCTGTCCGTTGGAGTTGGCTATTTTTTCAAACGTACCCTTTACAAAACTTACATCGGTTGTAGCACCAATAGGTATACTATACAACCCGTTTGAAGTGCCTAAGTACAGCGCATTATGGTATACCAAACTGGTGTATCCGCTTCCATCTTGCTGCAGGGGCGTTATATGTTTAATAGCGCTGTTGTAAGTTATCAGGTCTATACCGTTGTTTAGGCCGAGCCACAGGTTTTGCTGTGCATCTAAAAAAATACTGAGCACATTGTTGTTTTGCAGCAACTCTTTTTTTGAGAAAGTTTGAATAATATTTAGTTGATTATCTACAATATACAAACCGCTATTGTTGGTTGCAAAGGCTTTTAATTGGTCAGACACAGCAATGGCGGCATAAATACGCTCATTTGCAAAAACCTTATTACTAGGTGAGGCCATGGAAACAAGCCCCGTGGTACTAAGTGTATATACCCCGTTTTTAAGAGTGGTAACCATTATTGATCCGCCCGGTAATGGTAACAAACCGGTTACAGGGTCGTTGGTATTTAGCGGATTGGTTTCTCGTACCGGTTTCCAGGCATTGCGCTCAAAATACAAAATGCCTGCCGACAGGTCGTGTGCATAAAGGGTATTGTTGACCAATCCCAAATACGACCATTGATTGGGCGCTGCATATAAAGCGCAACGATTGTTGGCCAGGTGAAAGATGGTGTAAGCCGATCGAAAGAAAACATCGGATTGAATAACAGCGATATCCCAAACATCTCCAAAACGTCGTTTATCTTTCGGAATTAGTGAAGTGAGGGAGACATATTGAAGTTTGCCATCTTTGCCAGGGGCAAAATATCCAATCTCATCCTGCCCGCCCACATAAATGCGTCCTTGATTACTTATCTGCACCGACCGCACAATGGTTTTGTTAGGAAGTGGGTAAATGGTCCAGTAATGCCCGTCGAAGCTCAACAACCCTTCGTTGTTGGCAAAATAAATAATCCCGTTTTTATCTTGCTGAATATCCCAGGTTTGCAATCCAGCGCCATAATTAGCCTGGGTAAAATTGGTAATGTCGGGTAAGCCAATGGTATTTTGCCCCCCACAAAGCAGTGGAAAAATAAGAAATACAAAAACTTTTTTCATTCCGGCAAATACATTTGTTAACTGTGGAAGTGAATGTATTACAATTGAATGATGCAAGTATGATGTAGTTAGAGATTTACATTCTGACCTAAAAATATTTGGCTGCCGTATGGATGATGTAGTGAATTTATAGGGTGATGAAAGCGATAGCTTTATTTTTACAACGCATCAATAATAGCTTGTATTACGGATTATTTAAAGTGTTTTGAGTGGTGTCTTTAACCAGCCGATGGTTTTGAGAAAGGTTTCTCACCTTATTTTCATCCCCTTCTCAATTTGGTTACAATAGTTAGTTTAACACCGTTAACATGTAGTTAATAGCTGCGTAACACCATTAAATGCCATTATGAAAAAAAATTACCATTTTGTCCAAGGGCCTTTTTTGTTTTTACTAGTTGCCTTTCTGTCAATTTTTGGCAGTATTTGGCCGGCTGACAGCCTTTTTGCCCAAACCCTTGTTTGGGAAGAAAATTTTAACAGTACGTCGTTGGCGCCCAATGCATGGACCTACGATTTTAGAAACGGTAGTGGCCGGGATGCTGGTTTTGGTTGGGGCAATAGCGAGCTGGAATACTACACCAGCCGCCCTGAAAATATAAGAATTGAAAACGGTAACCTTATAATAGAGGCTCGGCGCGAAAATTTTGATGGTAGTGTTTTTACCTCCGGTAGAATAAAGACGGAGGGCCGTGTGCATTTTAAATACGGTACGGTGGAGGCCCGTATAAAGCTACCCAACATGGCCAATGGTTTGTGGCCGGCATTATGGACACTAGGTACCATCGGCCCTTCGTGGCCTTCTATTGGCGAAATTGATATTTTGGAAGCAGGAGCGGCTGCGGCTATTGCGGCCAATAAAGTCAATAATCAAATAAGTTCAGCAAATCATTGGAGTAACGCTGGGGGCACACGAGAATTTCAGGCCGGATCCACCGTGTCAACCTCCGATCTTTCGGCCGATTATCACCTGTACAAAATGGTTTGGACCAGTCAATACATCAAAATGTATCTTGACAATGTTGAGTTCTACAGCTTTGATATTAGCAGCGATCCTAACAAAACAGAGTTCCATAATCCACATTTTCTATTATTAAACCTTGCGGTAGGAGGGGCCTATACCAACATTTTTGATCCCAACGGTATAACAGCTTCACTACCCGCAAAAATGTATGTGGACTATATTAAGTTGTATCAAAACCCGGGTGATGAGTTGATATTGGGAGAAAATGTTGCGGTTTCGGGCAATTTTGGAGTATTAACCGAAACGACGCCGTTCTTGGCTAAATTAAATTTTGGTAGCGATGCCACCTTGTATTACTGGAATAACCTTACACCAATAACAAACCCAGCACCGGTTGCGTTTGAGGGTAGCTCGTTGTGGGCGGTACGTGCCAATAGTGGTGATTGGTTTGGTATGGGTATTTCTAATAACTACGTAAACCTTAAAGATTTTGGAGCAGGATCTCTGAAGTTTCGCTTTAAAACCACCTATGGTGGCCAGTTTAAATTTGGAGTAAAAACCGGCCATGGCGAAGCCTGGGTAAATGTGCCTGCCGGAGGTCAGCAATTTGGTGTAAAAAGAGATGGCACATGGCAGCAGGTAACCATACCTATGGCTGATTTTAATAATTCATCGGTGGGCAACAATATAGATGTACAGTCGCTAAAAGGTGCGTTTATGTTTGCGGGTGATCCAACCAATACGGCAGCCGATTTTTATTTCGATGATATTTATTTTTCAAGAACTACTATTCCCGGTTCAACCGGCGGAACCAACGCTATAACTGCTGCACCTGAACCACCGGCAAGAAATGCAGGCGATGTTATTTCGCTGTTCAGCGGTGCATATGCCAATAGGCCAGGTACCGATTTTTTTCCAAACTGGGGTCAGTCAACCGTTGTTACCGATACAACGATACAAGGAAATGTTACTAAAAAATATGAGAATTTAAATTACCAGGGTGTGCAGTTTACGCCCAACATCAATGCAGGTACCATGGAAAAACTGCATATGGATATTTGGACTGCCAATTCAATAGCACTGAAGTTTTTCATTATTAACGAAGGGCCGGTTGAAAAGTCGGTGACCCTGCAGCCTACACTTTCGGGCTGGAACAGCTTTGATATTGAACTTAACCAGGCTAATTTTCCCGGCATCGATTTCACCAAAGTTTTCCAGTTTAAATTTGATATAGCACCAACAACGGGTGCAAGAGTATACCTTGACAATATCTATTTTTACAAAACTCCGTCAACAGTGGTCGGCATTGCCCCAACGGTATCAATAACTGCTCCGGTAAACAATACTAACTTTACCGCCCCGGCCAACATTGCTATCACCGCAAACGCGGCTGATGCTGATGGAACTATTACAAAAGTGGAGTTTTTTAAAGGTGCTGATCTGTTAGGCACTGATAATACAGCTCCGTTTAGTTTTGATTACAACAATTTACCTGCCGGCAAGTAAGCCTGGCTGCCAAAGCCACCGATAACGATAACAACGTTGTTACTTTGTCGGTAATAGCCGTTTTGATAAAACCGCAGGCTTGTACTGGTACAGCAGTTAGCGGCGATTACAGTTATGAGGTATGTACTTAAAACGGAACAGTGTTTTTTACCTTTATACCACTTGCGCTAATTACCGAAGGCAACCTGGCAATTATTAATATTAAAGAAGGCGCAGGCGTTTTTGGAGGACAGGGCATGACCGCCTCCGGGGTTAATTTTACGCTTAGCCGCCCTATTGATAATGGTGTTTCGCTTACCTTTTATTTTACCTATAATACTCCACCGGCAGGTGAGCGCAATTCTATGGTCAACCCACATATTTATGTGGTTGGTACCGTGTGTGTGCCCGGTGCGCCAACAGTTTCTATTACTTCACCTATTGAAGGGGCTTCTTTTTTAGCACCGGCAAACATAACTGTCTAGGCCAATGCGGCCGACGCTGGTGGTTCAATAACTAAAGTAGAGTTTTATAATGGAAATACATTGTTTGGTTTGGACGACACCAGCCCTTACAGTTTTTAATGGAATAATGTAGCGGCTGGACCATACGTTTTGACTGCCAAAGCAATTGATAATACTGCGTTGACCACCACTGGTGCGGCCGTAAACATAACCGTAAACGCACCCCATTTTAATGGGTTTTGCGGTACGGCCGCCAGCGGCAATTACGAATACAGCGCATCTACTGCAAATGGTATTGTTACTTTTAGGTTTCATCCTTTAATGCCAATTATAGGTAGCAACAGTGCCATCATTAATATTTCAGCGCCGTCCAATATTAATGCAGGCATGACTAGGTCGGGCACCGATTTTGTGTACAGCCTGCCTTTTGAAAATGGCACAAACGTAACTTTTTACTTTACTTATAATACACCTCCGGCAGGCGAACGCAACTCATCGGCCAGCAGGCATACGTATACTGTTGGTACCAATTGCCTCGGCGTAACCACTTCGGTTCCTACGGTAGCCATTGTTTCGCCGGTAAACGATGCATCTTACACCGAGCCAGCCTCAATTACTATCAATGCCAATGCTGCCGATATTGACGGAACGGTTACCAGTGTGAGGTTTTATAACGGAGCCACGTTATTAGGTACGGACGATACCAGTCCCTATTTAGCTAACTGGACCGGTGCCACTGCCGGCAGTTATACAATTAGCGCATGGGCCACCAATGATAGGGTATACACTACCATTTCAAGCCTCGTAAAAGTGTTGGTTAACATTAGTAATGCTGGTGGTTTTTGTGGAACCATTGCAAACGGCGATTATAGCTATCGCGTAAAAAGTGTGGGCGACCAGGTTACTTTCACCTTACATCTGTTAACGCCCATTGCCGGCAGTAACAATGCGTTAAGATATATTAGAGAAACCCCCTCCGGTGGATACCCCGGCTATGAAATGACGGCGGTAGGAGCTGATTTCAGGTTTACCAAAACAATTGCACCTGGCAACCTCAGTATTTACTTTACTTATGCGGTACCAGCGAGGGGCGAGAGAAATAGCAGTGCTACACTACACAGTTATACTACCGGTACCTTTTGTAAGGCTTCTCTTCCAGTAACGCTGTCGGGGTTCCAGGGCCTTTTTACAACCAACAGGCGAAGTTGCCATTCAATGGACAATTACTAAGGAAGAGAACAACGACTATTTTGAGGTAGAAAAAAGTACCAATGGAACCAGGTTTACCCAATTAACAAGAGTGAAGGCCGCCAACGGTTCGCAGTTGACCAACCAATATGCTACATCCGATCAATCGCCGCAAAAAGGTATGAACTATTATAGGCTTACACAGGTGGATAAGGATGGTAAAAAAACAGTGTATGGTGTTCAGGCCGTTCGGATGGGAGGTCGTTCTTTGTCGGACGCCGTGTATCCCAACCCGCTTGTTGGTAACATTTTATTTATTAAAAGTGCTTAGCCGGGCAATTTACCTTACCGTTTATCGTAAATGATATGGCAGGACGCGTTGTGTTACGGGGTTTGGCCACAGGTCAGGCCGATGGCTTTAAACTTGAATTGAATACAAAGCCTGCATCCGGCATTTACTCGGTCACACTATAGGAATAGCCCCAATTAAGCTGATTGTGCAATAAAATGATGTTATTAATAAATGGTGAGTGCAAATTTGTGCTCCCACCATTATTTTGCTGCCCGACATTTTTTTTGATGTAGTAATGTTGTAGCTTAAAATACTAACAATCAATGGTATAATTTCTTTTGATGTAGTATTGATGTGTTTATAATGAAGTAGCACAATATTTTTTTCGACTAACTTTAGCCACTCTATCTTTTTAAATTTGCTTGCCTTTTGATGTTTATTAGCAAAAGTAAAAGGTGTTACTTTCTTCTAACACTTTAAATAAATACAATGAAAAAATTTTCTACGCTTCTTGCTATTTGCCTAACACTAGCGTTTTCTATGCAGGCCCAGTTAGTTGTTTTTGGCGAAACCCTGGCACCTAACGTTACCTTTATTTCCTTTGGCGGGTCGGTTAACAATGTTACAATCGACAACACGGTATTCCGCTCTAATACATCATCACTTAAAATTAATGTTACAGCCGGTTACACAGGTGGTGCCTACGTGTCAGCAACCCCGGTAAATGCCATGTCTTTTTGGGCAAGGGTAAGCGCTGGCGGTCCCCCATCGGCAGCTACCATTGATGGCGCGGGTTTAGGTAACGATGCCAATGCTACCGTTTTTGCTGTGGAGCGGAATAGGCTGGTTGTTACTACGAGCTGGCAGAAGTTTATTGTTCCAATTCCAGTTCCTTCTAAAATATCTGCAATAACTGGTTTATTGTACTTTGCCGGGGGAAGTGGAGGTACCAACTACACAATTTGGATAGACGATGTGCAATATGAAACATTGGCTCCTGGAATTGTTACCGCACCAGTATCAGCAGGATTTAACGATCAAACCATATCTAAAGAAGTTGGTGGAACCTTTGTTCCAGAAGTCGGAACTTCAGTATTTACTGTAAACGGAGCAAATCAGCAAATGCAAACAGCCGCACCTTATTTTACATGGAACAGCAGCAATAATACGGCAGCTACCCTCGATGCCAACGGTAAAGGAACCGCCCTTGGAGGTGGTCAAACCCTGGTAACCGGCATGTTGCTGGGTGTAAAAATGGGTACTTTACCTGTTAATGTAACTGCGCCGCTTGCAGTACCTATGGTAGCAGCACCTCATCCCACCCGTGCAGCATACTCAGTAAAATCTTTATTTAGCGGCGTGTATAATAACAGCCCAGTATTGTCAAGGGCAACGGGCTGGAGCGGATGCTGCCTTGATTATACTGAGATTCAGGTAAGTAGTAATGATGTAAAAAAGTATGGTCTGCGTCATTTTACCGGAATTCAATATGACAACATAGATGCTACTAATCTTGATACGTTTTATATAGACGTTTGGACGCCAACGCCGACATCGCCTTTTACGTTTAGGTTGGTCAATTTTGCTGGTGCTACCACCGAAGGCGAAATAACTACCACACTTGCCGGTCAGCAACGGGTTAGTTTGGATCTTCTAATTAATCAATTTAGGTTTAAGGGAAATGGTGCCGTAATGGGCAAAGGTAATCTGCAACAAATGCTATTACTTGTTCCGGTAAACACTTCGGGAACCTTCTACGTAAATATCATTTATTTCTACCGCTCAGGTGCATCGCTACCGGTTAACCTTGCTGACTTTACTGTTACCCGCCGCGGCAACACATTCATTTTAAACTGGAAAACATTCAGCGAAGTTAATAGCAAAGGTTTTTCTGTTGAAAGAAGTACCAATGGCATTAACTGGGCAGAGCTAGCTTTCATTAACTCAAAACCAAATGGCAATATTACGCAGCTATACTCACCTATAGTTCCAGCAAAAGGTAGCAATTATTACAGGCTAAAGCAGGTGGACAGAGATGGTAAGTTTACCTACTTCAAGGTGGCCAGCCTTCGGTTTGCCAACACTAAGGTGAGTGCGTTTTCTATTTATCCAAACCCCGCTAAAAATAACCTTATTGCACAATTGCAAGTTATAGTAACCCGCAGCGCAAGTTTGCAATTGGTTAATATTGAGGGTAAAATAATTAGGGGCATCAACCTAATTGATCGTAACAGCGACAGCAATATTAACATCGATATTTCGGCGTAAAAAAAAGGTGTTTATTACCTGACTTTAAAAGATGCTTCGTAATACAAACTACTAAAGTGATGATAAATTAACGGTCAACGTTATCATATTATAAAGAGGGTAATGGATGCCGTTTGATAGTCTCTTTATTATTTTCTGATAAACAATATAAAATTAAATTACTAAAACTTTTTTCACTTTTTTTATTAATCCTAAACAGCGCTTAATAATTATTAATTGTCTTAATTGGGTTGTAATTGCAAATTTCTTTATTTATTATTTTAAACCGATTGCTGTATGAAATTGAATTTCAGCTTACTACTATCAGGACTCCCGCTATTGAGTTTTTTTACAATTTTAATGTTGGGTTGCCAAAAAAATGATGGCACACTAGGCGATCCGGGAGTAGCCTCTTTTACAGTTACACCCGTTGCGTCAAAGGCCAATACTTATGCATTAACAAGCACTTCTGCCAATGCCTTTAAATTGCAATATAATTTGGGCGATGGGTCGGCTACAAGGGCTGGTAAACCGGCCGATACCGCCTACTTTCAAAGTAAGGGAACGTACGTTGTTACATTGTATGCTTTTGGCAGAGGAGGATATACTACTCAAACTCAAACCATAGTAGTAGCCAACAACGACTTTTCGTCCGTTACAGGTAATGCCACTTTTCAGTTACTAACCGCTAAAACCTGGAAATTTGATCCAGGCCCTGGTGCCGCAGCCATTATTGTGGGTACCGAAGGTAATCCCGGGCAATTTTTTGGTGGTGGCCCGCTGGCCGATTGTCAAATAGACGACACCTATAAGTTCAGCTTTGCAGGTAATGCGTTTACGCTAACCTACAATGCAAATGGTGCCACCTTTAACGGTGGAAATTTGCAACCCAATTTTGTATGTGGCGCTGACCGGTCTTACACCAACAACTTTGTATTTACCCCAGGTGCCGACGGCGCTGGTGTAGCCACTATAACAATGGCGGGTACTATACCATCAAGGTTTATAGGCACTACCGATATAGCCTCCAATGATTTTCGAATTATTTCAATCAACGCTAATTCAATGGTTTTAAGAGCCGGTAAAAAAAACGAGACAGTTTTTCAGTTCAAGTTTATAGCCCAGTAACATCCATTTACTTAATAATACGGAAAACGAATAATTATATTAAAAACGAATGCTTATGAAATTTTATTTGAAGTTATGTATGTTACTGGTGGCCTTTGGTTTTTTAGGGTCGCACATATTTGCCCAGTCAAAAACTGTTACAGGTACAGTAACAAATAAAGTTACCGGTACGCCGTTAGAAGGTGCTACCGTATCGGTAACTGGCTCAAAAGCAGTTACTTCCACTAATAAAATGGGAAGTTTTTCTATTTTAGTGCCTTCTGCAAACAGCACGTTACGTATTACGTTTGTAGGTATGACCGACATAGATGTTGCTGCAGATGGTATTGGACCAATGAGTATTACTCTTGAACCAATGGAAAGTGCAATGAACGAAGTAATAGTTACCGGTTATGGTTCGCAGAAAAAAAGTAATGTTACCGGCTCTATTTCCACAATAAAAACCAAAGAGCTTGTGCAAAGCCCGGTGAGCGACTTAAGTAATGCCCTTACCGGCCGTGTATCTGGCGTAATTACCAAACAAACCACCGGCGAACCTGGTGCAGATGCAGCGCAAATATTTATCAGGGGTAACGCAACCTTTGGTGGCGGTTCAATGGAACCATTGTTTGTGGTGGATGGTATTGTAAGGCAATACCGCGATTTTTCGCAATTAGATGCAAACGAGGTTGAAACAATCAGCATACTTAAAGATGCATCTTCGGCCGCCATTTTTGGAGTAAAGGGCGCAAATGGTGTTGTATTGGTTACTACAAAACGTGGTACGGCCGGTAAAGTATCGGCTAGCTATTCGTTTAACTATGGCTTAAATAAAGTTACCCGTTTGCCCGACAACTTAGGTTCGTACGAGTATGGCGTATTGTTTAACGAAGCTAAATTAAACGATAACCCCGGTGCACCGGTTGAGTTTAGCAACGACCGGTTAGAGCAGTTTAAAAATGGTACTGATCGGGACCTTTTCCCAAATACCGATTGGATGGGGTTGGTTTTAGGCGGTACCGCTAACCGTATGCAGCACAACCTATCGTTTAATGGTGGAACCGATAAGGTAAAATATTTTACATCGCTGGGGTTTTTAGACGACCAGGGTTTATACAGTACCTTAAAATATAAAAGATATAATATTCGTACTAACCTTGATATACAGGTTACTAAAACCACTAAGTTTACGGCCGATATATCGGGCAGGTTAGAAAACCGCAATTCGCCGCCCCAGTCAACCGCTTCTATTTTTGAGCACACCATGCGTAATCCGCCCACCCAACCAGCTATCTTTTCAAATGGCCTTTTAGCGGCTCCCGGTGTATATCCTAACCCATTGGCATTTATAAGCTCCGAGGCTGGTTATAACAGAAACAACAGCAACACTATCTTAACCAATTTTCAAATAGTACAGGATATTCCGGGTGTAAAAGGGCTGTCAGTTAAGGGCGTTTTGGCATACGATAGAAATTTTTCGTACGGAAAAGTATTCAACAGAAACGTACCCTTGTATGTAAAAAACCCTGATGGAACCTATACGGCAAGTGCGCCAACCAAACCTTCTTTATCTAAAAATTTTGGCGAAGGGCAGTCAACAGAAATACAGGGGCACATCAATTACGACCGTCGGTTTGGAAAACACAATGTATCTGGCCTTGTATTGTTTCTTCAAAAAGAAACGTCCAATAGTGGATTGTTTGCAGCACGTAATTCATTTACAAGTTCAGCGCTTGAAATTTTAAATTTCGGTCCGGCTTTAAACGAGGTATTAAGCGATGATGAAGACCGTTTTGGCCTTCGCAGTGCGGCAGCCCGTATCAATTATGATTTTGACGGAAAATATCTTTTTCAGGTTAGTTTAAGGCGGGACCAGTCAGAAAACTTTTCGCCAGAAAACAGGACCGGTTATTTTCCTGCCATCTCGGTAGGTTGGGTAGCTTCAAGAGAAACTTTCTTCCAAAATATAAGTGCGTTGAATTATTTAAAGTTCAAAGGTTCTACCGGGCAATTAGGTAGCGATAGAATTCCCAGCCGTTTTGGCTATTACAACCGGTACAACCTGGTAAGCAATAACTATCCTTTTGGTGGCGTATTTGTTAATGGCCTTGAGCCTGGTGCCATTGCCAATACCAGCCTAACATGGGAAAAGGCAAATAAAACCGACATAGGGGTGGAAGCACGCATGTGGAATGGTTTACTGGGTTTTGATGTAACACTGTTTAGAGAAAGAAGATCGGATATACTTGCTACCAGAAGTTTATCGGTTCCATTTACTTTTGGTGGCTCATTACCTAGCGAAAACCTGGGTATTGTTGACAATAAGGGTATTGAAGTAAACCTTACGCACGATAATAAAATTACCAATAACCTATCGTACTACATTAGGGCAAATTTTACCCTTGCACGTAACAAAATAATTGAAGCTGCAGAGGCTGCTAATGTACCCGAAAACCGAAAAATAACCGGCAGGTCAAACAATGGGTATTACGGCTACCAGGCTATCGGTATTTTTAGAGACCAGGCCGACTATAATAATTCTCCAAAACCATCCGCGTTTTTAAATTCAACCGGCCCCGGCGATATTAAATATGCTGATGTAAGTGGCCCGGCAGGTAAACCCGATGGTATAATTGACCCTTTTGACATTACCTATTTGGGTGGTGGTACATTACCCGAAATTTTATATGGTTTTACCGGGGGCATAGTGTACAAATCCTTCGAACTTAACTTTTTGTTGCAAGGTGCTACAAGGGTACAGCAACTGCTTACTCAAAACGCCGCATGGGCATTTTACAACAGCGGCCGTGTAACTGGCGAGTGGCTCGATCGTTGGACCCCCGACCGTCCTGATGCACCGTTGCCGCGATTAAACCTACAGTCTGATGGTAATAATCAACAAAATAGCAGTTTTTGGGTTAAAGACGCCTCTTACATGCGGTTAAAAAACCTGGAGTTAGCCTACACAGTAAAAGCCTCAGTATTAAAAGCGATAGGGGCAAGTTCATTAAGAATTTTTGCCAACGGCCAAAACCTGTTAACCTTTACCAATATCAAAAATGTTGATCCGGAAAATACCAATGCTGCGGGCTGGTATTACCCACAACAGGTAACTTTTAACTTTGGTGTAAACCTTCAGTTTTAAAAATAATTAGATTTCAAAATAGATATAAGCTTAAAATTAGATTGTTATGCAAGTAAAAAAAATGAGTGTATTACTACTTATCGTTGTGTCCGTAGTAGTAGGTGCCTGCAATAAAGATATACTTGATATAAAGCCAACAAACTTTGTGTCGGATGTGGCTGTATTTGAAGACATTACTTTAACCAACCAATTTGTAACTAATATTTATGGCAGCCTGCTGAGCGGTTTTGACCGTAGAGATGCCGGCCTTGGCAACGATTGGTCAATGGGTATGGGAATGTTGGCCATGGCCACCGACGAGGCTGAAGGCCCTACGGCTACTACCTTAAATAACGTAAACTCGGGTGACCTTAACCCAAGTTTTACTTATGGCACCGAAATGTGGTTCTTTAACTATTCAGTAATCCGTAAATGTAATATTCTGCTGGCGCGAATTGATGGCGTGCCAGGCGATGTTGCTTTAAAAAACAGGTTGAAAGCCGAAGGACTATTTATCAGGGCCTTTTGTTATGCCGACCTTATAAAAGCGTTTGGTGGGGTGCCTTTAGTTATTAAAGAGCAAAATATTGATGAAGATTTGTTAGTGCCTCGCAAAACTTATAAAGAATGCCTTGACCAGGTAATTGCCGATTGCGATGCTGCCGCAGCAGTGTTGCCGGTTACCGCCAGCGAGTTGGGCCGTGCTACCCGTGGTGCCGCATTGGCTTTAAAAGGCAGAATGCTATTGTATTATGCCAGCCCTTTAAACAACCCATCAAATGACGCCAGCCGCTGGCAACAGGCGGCTGCTGCTAACAAAGCCGTTATGGATTTAAATGCTTATTCACTATTTCCAAATTACTACCGTTTGTTTTTAGATAAGGCCGGCAATAATGAAGTGATTTTTGCCAGTAAATATGAGCGTCCAAACCGCACCCAACAAACCCCCTGGAAGCTGGCTATGAGCATTCAGGAAGGCGGCGTGGTAGGTGGTGCATGGGGTGGTTTTTCGCCCACACAAAACCTGGTAGATGCATACGAAATGAAAAACGGTAAGCCAATCAGCGATGTTACCTCGGGCTATAACCCACAAACGCCTTACGTTAATCGCGATAATCGTTTAGATCAATCCATTCTTCATAATGGCTCGCCATGGAAAGGAGTAACCGTTGAAACTTTTGCTGATGGTAATGCTCAAAAGGCTGCCAATGGCGATCGGACCAAAACTGGTTACGGTCTTAAAAAATTGCTTGATGAAAAATATGTTACACCCGACCAGGTATACCAGGGTGGTGATAATGATTGGATATTTATTCGCTATGCCGAGGTATTGTTAAACTTTGCCGAAGCTCAAAATGAAGCAGTTGGCGGAGATGCCAATGCTTTATCCGCTATAAATATTGTGCGGCAAAGGGCTGGTCAGCCGCTGCTTTCAGGCTTGTCACAGGTGGATATGCGCGACAAAATCCGCAACGAAAGAAGGGTAGAACTTGCCTTTGAAGAGCATCGCTTTTGGGATGTGCGCCGCTGGAAACTGGGCAGTACTTTTTTTAATGTTCCTGTAAACAGAATGGTGATTAACCGGGTAGGTAGCTCATTTAATTATAGCATACAGGCACTTGAAAACCGCTCGTACAAAGAGGCTTATAATGTTTTGCCTATACCTCAAGCCGAAATAGACAGGAACCCTAATCTGCAACAAAATGCGGGTTACTAACTGTGTTTTTGGGTATATTATTTACGTATGACCAATAGGTATTTAAGTGTATTATGTGGTTTGATTGTTTTATTCGGTTGTGGTAAGCCGTTAAAAAAATTTGAGAAAATTTTGCCGGAGCATTCCGGAATTACGTTTATCAATACCATTACCGAAACCGCTGAAACAAATGTGCTGACATACGAATATTACTACAACGGTAATGGGGTAGCCACAGGCGACCTGAACCAGGATGGATTACCAGATCTTTTTTTTACCGGTAACCAAAGCACATCGGCGTTATACCTAAACAACGGAAATATTTCGTTTAAAGAGGTAACGAATGTGGCAGGGGTTGCCGGTAAAAAAGCCTGGCGCACCGGCGCTAATGTGGCCGATGTTAACGGCGATGGCTTGCTTGATATATATGTTTGCTACTCAGGTTTTGGTAGCGACGACGACCGCGCCAACCAACTTTTTATAAACGGGGGTAACAATGCACAGGGTGTTCCCGTATTTACTGAGCAGGCAAAGGCCTATGGACTTGATGCCCCCGGTACCTACACCAGCCAATCGGCTTTTTTTGACTACGACAACGATGGTGACCTTGACATGTTTCTGCTTAACCATGCACAAGGGTTTTATTCTCCCTTTTACAATACTACCCGGCTGCGCAACCTGCGCCATCCAAAATTTGGTAATAGGTTATACCGTAACAATAGTGGTCGCTTTACCGAAGTAAGCAGCGAAGCAGGTATTTATGGCAGTGGCATCAACTTTGGACTCGGCATAAGTATTAGCGACCTTAACCAGGACGGTTGGGCTGACATTGTTGTCAGCAACGATTTTAATGAACAGGATTTTGTGTACCTCAACAACCGAAACGGCACTTTTAAAGAAGTGTGCAAGCAGGTGTTTGCCCATATTAGCCGTAGCACTATGGGCATTGACATAGCCGATTATAATAACGACCTGTTACCCGATGTAATTACCATGGACATGTTGCCGGAGGATAATTACCGCCAAAAAATACTGAAGGGCGGCGATGAGTACGATCAGCAAAAGCTAATGGTTGATAGTGGATATGGTAACCAGTACTCCCGTAACATGTTGCAGCTAAACCGAGGCTTTACTGCCGACAGTTTACCAATATTTAGCGAGATAGGACAGTTGGCAGGTGTTTCCAATACCGATTGGAGCTGGGCGTCGTTATTTGCCGATTTTGACAACGATGGCCTTAAAGATCTGTTTGTAACCAACGGTTATCTTCGCGATTATACCAATCTTGATTTTATAAAATACGATGTGGCTGCCGCCTTTGAAGAGGCGGCCCAAAAAGGGCTGGATGTGTCTACGAAGGAATTGTACGAAAAGAATATGCCGCTTTTTGACCTGGTAAAAAAAATGCCTTCCACTCGAATTGGTAATTACCTGTTTAAAAACAATGGCGACCTCACCTTTAAAAACCAAAGCGAACTGTGGGGACTTGATGAGCCGGGGGTTAGTAGTGGCGCCGCTTATGTTGACCTTGACAACGATGGCGATTTGGACCTGGTGGTTTGCAATAACAATGAGCCTGCCTGGTTGTACCAAAACAACAGCAACACTACCGACGCAAACAACTTTTTAAAAATACATTTGAAAGGCGAAGGCAAAAACACTTTTGGCCTTGGTGCCAAAGTGTTTATATATACCGAAAGCAGCACCCAAATGCAGGAAATGTACCCGGTGCGGGGCTATCAATCGTCAGTTGACTATACCTTAAATTTTGGTATTGGGAAGCAGCCAAAAATAAATAAAGTGGTGGTGGTTTGGAATGGTATAGCCGCCACAACCGTGCAAAACCCAGCTATCAACACCACCATTAAAATATTACAGGGCGATAGTAAACCCTGGAGCCCTGAAAGCGCTGGTGGTAACGTATTATTTACCGATGTTACCAGTAAGGCAGGCATTGGCTTTGAGCAAAACGAAAACGATTATGTTGATTTTAAGCGGGAGTTCCTGATCCCCTTTCAACTTTCAAAACAGGGGCCTTTAATGAGCAAGGGCGATGTAAATGGCGATGGGTTGGATGATATTTATATTGGAGGACCGGCAGGGCAGGCAGGTGCCATGTATTTTCAAAATGCCAATGCAACATTTACCATTCATAATGGCCCATGGCAAAAACATGCTATTTGCGAAGATGTTGGCACTGTTTTTTTTGATGCCGACAACGATGGCGACCAGGATTTGTACGTAGTAAGTGGCGGTAATGAATGGATGCAACCGGGTCCCGAGCTACAGGACCGGCTTTATTTAAACAACGGTAAAGGGATTTATACGTATGCTGAAGGTGCATTGCCAAGGGAGGTTTTTAGCGGTAGCTGTGTAATAGCAGCCGACTTTGATAAGGATGGCGATATTGATCTTTTTGTTGGCGACAGAACAGTGCCTGGAAAGTATCCATTAACAGGCGGTAACATTTTGCTAGCCAACGACTACGACAAAACTACGGGTCAGGTTATTTTTAGTAACATCACTCCTATGGCTGGTGGCAACGAACTGTTTACTGCCGGCATGGTGTCTACCGCAGCCTTTAGCGATGTTGATGCCGACGGATGGCCAGACCTGATCGTAGCCGGCGATTGGATGCCCATAAAGGTTTTTAAAAACGAAAACGGGCGGCGGTTTAAAGAAATTACCAGTAAGGTTGGTTTAGACAAAACCAACGGTTGGTGGAGTAAAATACAGTTGGCCGATGTAGATAGCGACGGCGATATGGACCTGGTGGCAGGCAATATGGGCACCAATACTCAATACAAATGTAGCCTGGCCGAACCGTTAATAACCTACGTTGGCGATTTTAATAACGATGGAAGTATTGACCCCATCATGACCAAATACTACAAGGGAAAAGCCTTTCCTACGCATTCGCGGGATGAGTTGGTGGAGCAGATGCCCACACTTAACAAGCAATTTTTAAAATACGCCCGGTACGGCAATGCCACCATCGAAACTATTATTACACCCACCCAGGTAGTTACTGCGCAAAAATATTTTGTATATCAAACCAGTTCGGCCATTTTTATTAACAACAACGGCCAATACACTCAAAAGCAACTACCGCTACAGGTTCAGTTTAGCTGTGTAAATGGTATTAGTTATAAGGATTATGATGGCGACGGAAAAAGTGACCTGCTACTTTCGGGTAATTTTTACCCGTATAGGGTACAGCAGGGCAATGGCGATGCCAGTATAGGATTGTTGTTAAAGGGCAATGGAAAAGGTGATTTTACACCGGTAGCGCACAGGTCGTTGGGGGTGTATATACCCGGCGATGCCCGCGACCAGGTTACTTTAAAAGGAAAAGAAGGTGATTTAGTAGTTATATCTAAAAACAACGGAAAGGTGCAGGTAATTAAACCCATTGGTATGGCATCTAAGTAACTTGCTGTTTAGTTAGCGCCCGACAAATTTAATGTTGGATAGATTATGTTGTAGTTGTTTGTATACGCAAATGAAAAACCAATCATGCAAACATTAAATGTCAATTACGTAACTTTTAAGTCAATCACTTCTAAAATAATAGTCATGAAAATAGTTTTGTTTGTAAGCCTTTTATCGTTTATAGTTTTTGAATCCTGTAGTAAAAGCGGCGGAAATGGTACGTCAAATATTGCCCCGACAAACCTGCAAATAACGGCAGTGGTAAACCCTGATAACAGCGGCAGTGTTGCCTTTACAGCCACGGCCACTAATGCAGTTAGCTACGAGTTTAACTTTGGCAACGGTGCATTTCTTGCAGTTCCATCGGGCATATACACCTACAAGTACTCAGCATCCGATACGTACATTGTAACAGTAGTTGCCAAAAGCGCTGGCGGTCAGTCTGTTTCGGGCACTGCGCAGGTAACCATCAACATTCCGCGATTGCTGGTGTGGAGCGAAGAGTTTAATACCAATGGTGCGCCTGACCCATTAAAGTGGGGTTACGACCTTGGTGCCGGTGGCTGGGGCAACAACGAGTTACAACACTATACCCTCAGGCCCCAAAACGTTATAGTAACTGACGGCAAACTAAAAATCACTGCCAAACGCGAAACTTTTAGTGGTGCGCCGTTTACATCGGCAAGGATATTATCTAAAGACAAATATTCGTTTAAATATGGCAAGGTGGATATACTGGCTAAATTTCCGGCAGGGGTAGGTACGTGGCCTGCTTTATGGACACTGGGAAGCAATATAGCTACTGTGCCATGGCCCGCCTGCGGCGAAATTGATATTGCTGAGCACGTTGGCAAAAATCTTAACCGCATTTACGGTACGCTGCATTACCCCTTGCGCTTTGGCGGAAATGCTGATGGCAACAGTGTTATAATCAATAATGCCACCACCGAGTTTCATAAATATTCGGTAGACTGGTCGTCGTTAAGCATCAAAATTTTTGTGGACGATGTTCTATACCACACGGTAAAAAATTCCAACGCCTTACCATTTAATGCTAACTTTTTTTTTATATTGAATATTGCTATCGGCGGCGATTTTGGTGGTCCTGTAGAAGCCGCTTTCAACCAGGCGTCTATGGAAGTGGATTATATACGTGTATACCAATAAACAAGCAACTAACATTTTTTGGCCGTTGATAGCAATATCAACGGTTTTTTGTTTTTTAACCTTTGAGTAGGGCGTAGAGACATGATTATTTTATTTTAATACCAATACCCGCTTAATTTTATTGTATGAAAAATACCAATATCGCCTATATCGTTTGCACTTTATTAGTAGTAGCGTGTTGTTTTGTACCCTGGGTATACATTCCCTCTATTAATAGCAATGTTACAGGTATGAATGCAGCCGTGGTAAACTATGGTAGGCCAGGCATAATGCAAATCGTATTTAGTTCATTATCGTTAATGTTGTTTTTATTGCCTTCCATTTGGGCCAAACGCATAAATGTTTTTGTTTGCGCCTTTAATTTTAGCTGGGCTATCCGCAATTACCTGGTAGTTACGCAATGCGAAATGGGAGAGTGCCCTGAAAAAAAATGGGGCATATTCGCAATACTTCTTTTAACCCTTACCATGTTGATTTTCTCTTTTTTTCCGCAAATGAAACAAGTTGAAACAAGCGTTGCCAATACCTAAGCAACAAAAAACAACAGCCTATAATGAAAACCAGTTTTTTTTAGTAGCTTCAAAAAAACTGCTTAATAATGCAACTACCCCCACTTCAAAATGCTCCTCAGTATTTGTATGGTTCCTTTAATTTTTTGGAATCAATAAAAATTACTAGTTATTTTTTATAATGTTTACTCACCGGCATTTATTGTTGGTGCTTGTTTATACAATTAACCTGGCCGTCCAGAAACGTTTTTTTAACTATATGCAGACTTTTAAAAATTTCAATGTTATGAAATCAACTTTCCTTTCGGTATTTATTTTGTTAATGGTATGGTCAGGGGTAAAGGCCCAGGTCAGCTATTCTTTTTCTACTGCAACGGGTAGTTATGTGGCCCTTACAAATGGTATCACTCCAACACTTATTTCGCCCTTTGCCGGGGTGTTTGGCCCTGCCGATGAGGGTTACGCAAACAACGTTTCTATTGGGTTTAATTTTGTTTACAACGGCGTTAATTATAGTGCAGTAAATTTAAATGTAAACGGATTTATGACTTTGGGGGCTGGCTTTGTTGACAACCCCGACGAAGATTATTTTGAAAACAACCTTACTTCGGGTGCTGTTTCCTTAACAGGCATTCGGCCGGTAATAGCACCACTTTGGGATGATATGGACCTTGTAAATGAATCTAACCTCAAATACGAATTAACAGGCATTGCCCCAAACCGGGTATTTACAGTAGAATGGTCCCGTGCACGGTGGATATTTTCTGCAACGTCGGCTGGCATTTCGTTCCAGGCAAAGTTGTACGAGGGTAGTAATATTATTGACTTTATATACCGGCGCGAAGCGGGCAATGCCCGAAGTGCCAGTGCTTCTATAGGCATTACCAGCCAGTTGGTTGGCAGCGGTAATTTTTTATCGGTAAGTGGTAGTACTAACGCCGCTGCGGTAAGCTCAACTACCGAAACGGCCGATATTTCTCTCAGGCCTTCTACCAATCAGGTATTTAGGTTTACACCATTATCGTGTATTGCGCCCAGCCAAACAACCTTAACCAACCGGTCGGGTAACTCGGTCACCTTTTCGTGGAATGCCGTTGCCGGCGTAAGCCAATATGAATATGCAGTGTCAACAAGCATTCTTCCTCCTGCGTCCGGAACATTAACTACGGCCACATCGGTTCAAATAACCACGCTGTCCACTACTTCAAATAATTTTTTATATGTTAGAAGTGTTTGCGGCGAGGGTGTCACCTCTGCATGGTCGCGCAGGGCGATTGTATTGTGTACAAGTAATGTAGCACCTATACAGGGAGCCATTACCGGAAAAACCGTAAACATATCGTGGAATGCAGTGCCCAATGCTACAGGCTATACGGTAATGTTTAGCCTTACTGGTATCGATTTTTTTAACCTCGGTACTTTAAATGGCTCAGTTACCGCGGCCGATATTAGCCCGCTTAGTTACAACACTGCCTATTATTTTTATATCAGGCCCATAATTGGGGCCGATACTGCTTCGGTTGCCTGTGCAAGTAATGCCACGAGTTTTACAGTATCCGATCCGCCGGTTATTCCATGTGTTACCAATGTGGCCCCAACCAATGGTGCAACCAATGTATCGCCAGCGGCTGCTGTAATTAGTTGGAACGCTGTGCCCGGTGCTACCGAATACGCTGTATTGCTAAGTGTAGATGGCGGTACAAGTTTTGAGACCATTTTTTTTACCGCCCAAACGTCCGTTAACCTTGGTGGTAATGGATTAATTGATTACAGTTCTACCTACAATTTTTACATAAGGGCTATTGTTGATGGCGATACCTCGGCTACCACATGCCGTAGCGGTGCAACCTCGTTTACCACTATTGCAAAGCCCCCGCCCCCGCCAAACGACAATTGCCAAAATGCCATTACACTTACCACGGCACTTATAAATGGCACCACGCTTGGTGCAACTCAAAGTTTTGAAGCCGAAATATGTAATCAATTTAGCGGTAATGCCAATGATGATGTATGGTTTAAGTTTAGTGCTACATCTAACGGTAGCGTTACCATTAATGTAAATAATGTAGCAGTTGGTTTAGACCCCGTGCTTCAGGTTTATATTGGTAGCTGTAGCGAATTTGCCAATATTGGCTGTGCCGATGATGCCTTTGATGCCGAGGGAGAAACGTTTACCATACAAAACGCTGTGGCAGGCCAAACCTATTATTTTAGGGTATATGGTTTTTTTGAAGAAGTAGATGGCGGAACCTTTTCTGTGCGTTTAACAGGTGCTGCCCTGCCTTTAACACTTACCAGTTTTACCGGCCAACATTCAACCGGCAAAAATTTGTTGAACTGGCAAACCTCGTTTGAGCAAAATAGCCGCGGTTTTGAATTGGAGCGTTCAGCTAATGGTATAGCCTTTAGTGCTCTGGCCTTTATACAGTCTAAGGCTGCCAATGGCGTAAGTAATGAAACATTGCTATATAATTTTACTGACAATAAGCCATTTAAGGGCAGTAGCTTTTACAGGCTAAAAATGCTTGATCGCGACGGCAGTTTCAAATACTCGCAGGTAGTAGTGCTTAAGGGTACAAGGCCAACGGTTCTTCAATTAAGTGCGGTGTATCCCAACCCTGTACAGTCGGTACTAAACCTGCTGGTTACTTCGCCGGCAAACAACATGGTTACCTTTTTAATTTCTGACCTATCGGGTAAAGTTGTAATGCAGCAACGTGCCAACCTGATTAGCGGCGATAATCCTGTTCGCTTACAGGTAGGCAGGTTGGCGGCTGGCAGCTACCTTTTAAAAGCGGTGTGCAACAGCGGCTGCCAAACCAGCGTACAACCGTTTGTAAAGCAATAACCTGTTATTTAAAATTTAAGAATCCCCCGCCGGTTACGTGGGGGATTTTTTGTTGGTGAAAATATCAGAATAATTTACCCGACGCAAATTGAAGTGCGGCCAAATTTTTTTTTGACCAGTCATTATATCTTTTTAATAAGGCCGTTGACCGTGCGGTTGGCGCTGTCGGGGCGGGAGTCGTTTTAATGCGTAAGAGTAGTAAAGCGTTTTAGGTAGCTTTTTCATTTTGCTTGTTAAAATGCAATTTAGTATGGCGGACAAGGAGTTCTGAATATGCAAACATCGGTGTTGCTATTGCTGTTTGCGCTGCCAGTCAGCTTCGGTCATTTCAAATTTAACTTCGTCATTTCCATGTTGGCCGTTTTTTATCCAGCCTTGCAGCTCGTAAAAGGTTTCCGCCCGTGTACCCGGCGAGGTACCAAGCCAAAGGGTTGTTTTATTGTGTTTAAAGTACCAGTTTAGCATAACATCGTGCAGCTTTTTGCCAATCCCTTTTTTTTCGTACAGGGGATGCACAAATAGTGCCCACACGTTATGTTCCTGCAAATCCAAAATTGACAAACCCACTACAGCTCCCTCAATCTCACATACCCATCCTTTTCCGCGCCTCGTAATAAAATCAATACAGTCATTATTGGTTACCAATCCTGGGTCCGATAATGTATTTTCAGTAACGCTATTGCGAACCACCTGTATTTGTGGTACATCGGCAATAGTGGCTTGTTTTATGGTCATAATGGTAAAGCTACCTTAAATGCGACCCTGCTAAATGGCCTGCTTTTTTTAAAGAACCTGCACTATCAAAAATTTCAGGTAGTTGGTATTATCAATGTTCCAAATAATGGGGTGATCGGGGCTTTGGGCATTAAAAGTAACCTGGCGAAGGGTTCGTTTGGCATCTGCAGCAGCAATGTCAATGGTTTTTAAAAAAAGGTCGGGCGAAACCAGATTGGTGCAACTGCTGGTAACCAAAAAGCCGCCAGGCTTTACAAGTTTCATACCGCGCAGGTTAATTTCTTTGTAGCCAGTAATAGCTTTGTCAATGTTTTGCCTGCTTTTTGTAAATGCTGGTGGGTCTAACATCACTACATCATACTGTCTCCCTTCTTTTGCCCAAACTTTTAAAACATCAAAGGCGTTTACTTCCTTAAAAGTGCAGATATTTTGCAGGTTGTTTAATAGGGCGTTTTTGTTGGCCATTTCCACTGCACTTTCCGAAATGTCTAACCCCAAAACGCTTTTAGCGCCATAGTGCGCGGCATGTAATTCAAAGGTGCCTGTGTAACAAAATACACCAAGTACGCTGGCGTTGTCCACAATATTTTTAATGGCCCGGCGATTATCGTGCTGGTCTAAAAAATAGCCTGTTTTTTGCCCGTTCGCTATGTCTACATAAAACTTTAGGCCATTTTCGTTAATAATAATATTGGTATCAAACGGTGCAGATAAAAAGCCTTTCTGCAATGGCAATCCTTCCAGCGTTCGCACCGGTACATCGTTGCGTTCGTAAATGCCTTTTGGATTAAATATTTTTTGTAGGCTGTTTACTATTGCGTCTTTCCAAACATCAATACCAAGCGAAAGGGTTTGTATTACAAAATAGTGGTCAAATTTATCTATGATCAGGGCAGGAAGAAAGTCTGATTCACCAAAAACCAAACGGCAGTTTTCGGTGTAGCCCAAATGCTGGCGGTATAGCCAGGCAGCGGCAATGCGGTCGTGAAAAAAAGCTTCATTTATTTCATCGTTTCGGTTACGGGTTAATAACCTTACTACAATTTGCGAGGCCGGGTTTACGTAACCCTTTCCTACAAATTTTTGGTCGCTGGTATATACTTCGGTTATTGAGCCGGGTGTAGCCTTATCGTCAATTTTATCTATTTCGTTTCCATAGATCCACGGATGGCCGTTAACTACCCTGTTGCCTATTCTTGGTTTTAAAATTATTTTTGTCATGGCGTAAAGGTAGTTTTACCTTAATTAATTAACAGAAGTAGTACAATGCGCTTTTGGTTGCTGACAATTTTTGGCTAAGTAACAAATGTTTACTCCCTTGCCGTGTATATACCAACCAGGCGTTATTTATTCCAAACTTGTCTGTAAGTTTATTTATAAATAATTACCTGTTTGAAAAAAAATTTTTGAAAATTATTTTTTTGACAGGATAGTTTTGACGGAAGTATTTCATCAAAAGATAAAATTTTACCCGGTTAATTTTTTGCAGGTAATGTATGGCTGTTTTACACTTTGAGCAAATAGGTAATTGTTGGTTATCAATTACTTTATACCACTTTTGAAAAAGGTGGAAATGGTTGCACCCCGTTATTGGATAAAGCTTTATTGAATAACAATATTACACTGGCAGAAAAACAGCCATTATAGATTTGGAGGCAGAAGGAGAAAACATTGCCACCACTTTGTTGAAACTGGAAGGAGAACACAATGGGGGCGAAGGCTACTGTGATGTTACTAAGTGAACAAAGCCAATAGGCAAAAGCAATTAAAAGAGCTATCGGCCAATAAACCAACAGAAAAAAACCGGTGCCGAAAGCAAAAAGCCCTGTACAAAGGTATCCGGGAGAATTACTGACGGTGCCTGCCGAACCCAAAACTGTCTAAGGCTCTTTTTTTGGCTTTTTGGGACATGTTAGCAGAGGCAGCGAGATTGGGGCAATACATAAAACTTATGAACTGGCAAACCAAGTTGAATTAAAGTTAAAAGAAGTTGAAGCCCGGTTAAATAAAATTGCAATGGCACTATGCAAAACATTAACCAAAACTGATATAAAGCAATTGGTAGTGGACAATAATGGGATGACAAGCATTGAACGCAGCGTATACTTTGAAATAGAGCGTATTAGCCTACGCCTTACCCAACGCATAAAGGAACTGGCATAACGCTACAAAACACTGTTACCATTTTAAACGAATGAAGTATAACTATTAAAAGATAAATTGAGGAAAGATTTAGAAGTAATGGGTTTAATATTTAAAGTGGTTGAATTTCATCACTTTAAAAGTAAAATAAGTGTTGCAAAAAATAAGATCGTTACAATTAAAGGCATCGAAATTATTTTATACAAAGATTAAAAGAAGCAATTTATTAGCCCTGCCTGTAGTAAGATACAGGCATTTTGAACGTAAAGATTTTACTTTGCAAAATTAGATGTATAAATAAAGTACTATTGAATTTATAGGGCTATAGGGGCAATGTAAGCACACCGACTTTAATTTTATAGAGCGTTAATGAGTAAAAAATAAGCAGGTGCCGATGGCTTTTCTTCAATAATATTATGCATAAATACTGCTAATGCCAAGAGTATTTTATTTAAAACCGGCAGGTAAAAGGCAATTGTGCACAACGTGATATGACCTTTAATTTTTTTGGGTTTTAACGGCCGGGTTTAAGTTTTACCTTATCAAAAAATTTCAACCCTTAGAAAATGATAAAAACGACCAGCTTTAACTAAGTTGGCATATAATCCTGGCCTTTAGTAAAATTAATTACTGATTTTATACGGAGGCCAATAAGGAACACATTATACCCAAAAATACCGCATCATCCCTTGTAATAATGCAGTGCCTTATTGCTGCTGATACCGTTAAAGGCCAATTTTATAAAATTGCAAATGGTGCTTAACTGGTAGATTGATTTTTGAATACGAGCTTGCTGCTAAAAGGCGTTTCTCTTTAACCTCGTATTCATAATGTTTAATGGCAGAAGGGCCGGTTTGGCAAATAAAATATGCAGAATACTTATTGCATGTTAGGGCCTGCCATATACTATACAACAACAATAAATACTTTTTGCACAGTCCTTTGTAAAATTAAGTAATCAGACTGTGGAAAATAATCTGTATTAAATGCCTTCACCTGTTGTAATCCAAAAAATAATAATTGTATCTTTCATAACAATATACGTATCTATAATATGGCAAAATATTGCTTAGCAGCGGAGCAACTAATTTTTTTAATTGCACGGTAGTATAATAGTTGGGCTCTTGATGTACCGGTAAAAACCACTCGCTCAAAAGGGTATCAGTATACAAGCAATGGATAAGGAATTATCATTCCTAAAATAAAATAGTTTAAATTTTTATCATTATAAATTAAACAGGTTATGAAAAAATGTTTTTTACTATTAATTACAACTATTCATTGTGTTGTTACAACAAATGCACAAAACGTGGCTATTAATAATAGCAGAACCCTGCCACATATAAGCGCCATGCTTGATGTTAGAAGCACTAAAAAAGGTTTGCTGATACCACGGGTAAGCCTGCTGTCAGAAACGGATGTTGCCACCATTGCAACTCCGCAAACATCATTGTTAATTTGTAATACCAATACAGGCCTGCCCGATGGACAAGGCTATTATTTTTGGGATGGTACCAAATGGAGCAAATTTGCAACATTAAGTAACCTGGGAAAGGGATGGAATGTGGCCGGTAACAGCGGTACAAACACGACCACCGATTTTATTGGCACTACAGATAATAAAGCTTTACTTTTTAAAACCAACAATATTCTGTCTGGCAAAATTGATCCGGTAACTAACAACGTTTTTTTGTCAAATAGCTGGTGCAATTACCACCGGTACCAATAACGTTTTTTTTTGGCACCTGGCAGGAGGTGAAAACACCAGCGGTTTCGGTAATTTATTTGTGGGTGCCCGATCTGAATTTTTAAATACCACAGGCCCCGGAAATGTGTTTGTGGGCGAAGAGGCCGGTAAAAATATATGATAGGAGGACGAAATACCTTCCTTGGCGAAGATGCAGGTACAGAAAATATAGACGGTAGCTCCAATACTTTTTTAGGAAATGGTGCAGGAAGAAATGCAACCACTCCTGAATTTTGTGTTGCTGTGGGTAAAGAAGCACTTCAAAATGCTGTTGCTAACTATTATACCATCGCCGTTAAACATAAGGCAGGTTTTAACGATATTTCTACAACTGACCTCCCTGATAATGCAGGTATTTATATTGGGCATGCTGCAGGTTATAATGGCGGAAGTGGTATTGCTATTGGCGACAGTGCATTATATAACCATAGCGATTTTGGAAGCATTGCCATTGGCAAAATAGCGTTAAAAAAGTAATGTTATAGGTTATTTTAATGTAGGTGTTGGTTTTACATCGCTTGAGAATAATACTATTGGAATAAATAATACTAAAGTGGGTACCTTTAGTTTAATTGACAATACCACTGGCGACTATAACGTAGCCGTTGGCTACGCTGCATTAGATGATAATGTTACCGGCCATCGAAATACGGCTTTAGGCTACAGGTCAGGACCACAAATAGCTTTCACAAATTTATCTAATACCACCGCCCTTGGTGCCGACGCAATCGTAACTACCAGTAATACCATGGTTTTTGGGGATGGTGCTGTTGACAGATGGGCCTTTGGTACTACTACAACCAAAGCACAACGTGCGCTGCAGGTTGGTGATGATGCTACTAATGGAAATGGTGCCTACCTTACTAAGGGGGGCAGCTAAACCAATACTTGCGATGTAAATAGGAAAGAAGATTTTTCCGAATTAAAAGGAAATGAGCTAATTGATAAAATTTCTTTGCTGCCCATTAGCAAGTGGAAATATAAAGGCACCAATAAATATCATATAGGCCCTACTGCTCAGGATTTTAGTAAATTATTTGGTTTAGGTATAGATGATAAGGGCATAAGCACTGTGGATCCGGCAGGTATTGCATTGGCAGCAATAAAGGAATTGATAAAGAAAAACCAACAATTGTCGGCAGAACTGGAAGAATTGAGAAAATAATTGAACAGATGATTGGCAAGTGAACGCTAAAACCAAATTTGTTGCTAAAACATAATAGTATTTAAAAAGTTTGGTTAAGTATAGGTGATAATAATATTACAAGCATGAAAAAAAGCAAATAAGGAAAAAGAATAAAATAAAATAGCTATGTAACTTACTCTTTTACTTGCTTTAAGCAAAAAGTAAGCATCAGTAATATGTCACCGTTGCTTCGTTTCGTGAGGGTACGAAACGTTCGGTTCATTTTAGTTTTAGCAATAAATATATTCTTTTTTCTATAGTGCTTTTCCAAAATAAATTTATTGGTTAAAGAAGTAATCCGAACGTTTTAGGGGGCCGTAACCCAAAGCTGCAAAAGCAAATTGCTTATATTGCAAAATTGGATATCCCAATTTCAATTAGTTTATAAACAGATACTATGGGTTTATTATTATAGAATACATGATAAACAGCCTTAGTTTTTAAGGAACCTATTAAGTATTGCGCAATAATACATCAGCAAACAAATGTTTTATTTTATTTAAAACGAATATCAACGGTGGTTAAATTAATTATTATTTAAAAGGAAAAAAATGAAAAAGAATTGGCTGATTTTTATTTTATTACTGCTGGTTGTAAAAGCAAATATTGTAACTGCACAAATTGAAAATACGTCAGATACAGTACCGAACAGCTATTTTGTTACCTATAGCAAAGCGGAATACATGCAAAAATTAGCTGCACTGCCGTGTGGTATAAATGAAAACGACCCTATAAAAATTGTACTGCAAAAATTATCTGGTTATCTTAACAATTTTGTGGCCGACAAAAGGTTTATTGATGATAAATATGCCAAAGCAAGTTCGTTGCAGGCATTAAAAAGTGTGCAGGAAGGCGGTTATGGTATTGGTGCAGTATTGATAGATAGCAACGGAAATATTTTGGAAGCAGCGCACAACAATCAACTGCAACTGCACCGTAGCGACCTGCATGGGGAGATGAGCTTACTTACACAATTTGAACAAAAAAAGTATTCAGCAAAATACATAAATGCGTACGTTTATAAACCTGGGCTAGTAGTTTTTAGCAGTGCTGAGCCTTGCCCCATGTGTTTTATACGCCTGGCAACTGTTGGCGTAACTACGTTGTACTGCACACCCGGCCCGGACGATGGGATGGTAAACAGGGTAAGTTGCCTGCCACCAGCCTGGGCAGAACTGGCCGCAAAACATTCTTTTAAAAAAGGCAACTGCTCACCCGTAATGCAAAAAATTGCGCATCTTCTTTTCTTTAGTTTCCTGTTGGATGGACGTGGGCCAAAAAGTTGATGACTGTAGACAGGTGCAGTTTAAATTATTGAAGTGAAAAGTTTATGCAAACTCCGAATTGGTTTAAAACCCCAGGGAACTTGTTCATAAATTAAACGATTATTTAAACACATTGTTAGCTAACTTTTCAACTAAACGGACACCATTTCAACTTTTCAGCAGTAAGCTTCCCTCTGTTTGCAAAAGAGGTTGGGCATGTGACCCGATAGATTGCGAAATAGCCGGAGGTTTTATAAACTATAAACATCCGTTTTAAAAAAAGTGTTTATAGCTTTTGTTGCGCCGACGTTACAATTACCGTTTAAAATGCACCCTGTTTATTATAATGGACTAAAAGATGTTAATATTTGGGATAGCCTAAATATCTTTTATCGTCAATTAAATAATTTATACTTAGTAATAAAAAGTGTTTAATAAAACGTACAGGTCATTCTGGAGGAAACTTCCCTAAATATCCCAAACGTCCCGGTAGAAATTTTAGTAACCGTTATCGAAAATAAAGCTTCTAAATGGCCGGGTTATATTTGTAGTATTTTTTTAAATTTCCTGGCTAGCCTACTACCGGAAAGCGGCATTCAGTCAACCGTTGTTTCAGCAATTGCTGGTATTTGAGGGTCGGCTTTTTTACAAAGCCTCCAGTCCTTTCTGCCGTAGAATATCTCGTATTTGCTGCTTATATTGAAACGCCCTTGCAAGTGTAAACATTGCTGCCCCCGGCAAATTTCTCCTCCCCGTTTCGGCCATTGACAGTAAGCCACGCTGCACCTACAAAAACACCACCAGATCCAGTTGGGCAAAACCGTAATATTTCCGCAGTTGCTTTATTTGGTTGCTGTAGTTGCTTTTTTTGGCCACAAAAATATATTGCAACAAAGTTGTTGCAAAAATGCTTTTGCAAAAAAATGCACTAGAAAAATTGTAACAGAAATATTACACTTTTTTACGATGAAGAAAGAATACAACAAAAGTATTAGTGTACGATCAAGCGTATTCAATTTATCAATACACATTCTTTTGGCGGAAAACCACTTTATTTTGCAACATAATAATCCAAACTGAAGTAAAGATTATTAAAAATTGCTGAAATGAGTATAACCGATTTTGTTCAGGTGGGAGGTGTTAAAGTACCGATTGAAGATTATCGGCAGCCCGCCACAGCATAGCTGATATTGAAGACATACCAAAAAAGCAATAGGCATTGACAGGCTAACAATGGCTATATATTGATGAACAACGCCAACAGGCTCAAAAAAAATAATTAAAAATAATTGGACAGAACAGGAAAACTATTTATCAAAATTGCCTTTTTGCGATAGGAGGTGGTGCTATGGCCCTGCCCGACATATAGTTAGAAACCGCACAGCTGAAAAAGCAACTGTATGAAATTATGGTTTACCTGGCTGTGGCAGAAATGAGAAAGGTAGCTTTGTAGAATGGATGATTGCCTGTTGTTAAAAAAGTTCAGGAAATTTTCGGGGCTTTTTTTTGTATTGTATTAAGAAGTTTAAAAATTATAATAAACTGCCTGGTAATAACTTGTTTCTGCATGCCCAATTATTTATTACAATATTTTAGTGCTAAAGCAGGTAACATTTTTAGGAAGATAACCATAACATCGTTCATCTTTTTTTGATGTCTGAAACCATCAATTACCAGCTTCATTTTCTAATTTGTAATTAATCATTATCAAAATATCACCTTCCACCGCCAAAGGCACAGAAGTAAAAACCAAAGGTCTTAATTTCCATTGATCATCAATAGTTTTAGCTTTAATATTAGTTGGGGGTGTAGACGGTGTTAATCGAGAACCGTCTTTTTTTTAAAATATCCTACCCCAATATTTTATATTAAATTCTTTTGTACAATAGGGAAATAAATTTTTTCCGATACTTAAATGAGGTATTGAAGTTTTTGCTTTTATTGCATAAAATATATCCGGGAATTCATTTTTTAAACTCAGCAACCTGTAAAACCCTTTATCGTCATTTATAATACTAATTGTATCGCTGATTTGAGTTTTAATTTTTTGATTAACAATATCCTTAAATTGCGAACTGCCAGAATTTCTTGTAGTGTATCGAATGGTGATAATTACATCCGAGATAGTATTGTAATCAAACTACCTTGCTTTTTTGGGTAGCTCCAATTCCCAATCGCTTATTACACCGGCGCCTTCAAATGGTAAGTAACGTTCATCACGAAAATTTAGTTCAAACATGCCGCTGCCGTCCTGGGCATTACTGGAGGCAATTGATCTAATACTGCTATAACTTTCTTTGTAATTCTCTGCTGGTGCTGATGGATTAAAAACGTTGCTTCCATTTAAATCATTCTTCCTGATACAGCTTTTACTTAGCGAAAGCTGGCAGCTTACAGAAGTATAAGGCCTGGCAATACAAGGAATGCTTATGCTTACTGATTTTATTCTTCTAAAATAATGACCGGGGAAATCCATTTCAAACATTAGTTCAGGTATCTGGAAATTATAGAGGCCTTCTCTTCGTAAATCAAGTAATGCCATTGCGTTTAAGTTTAATATAGAAATATTTTTGGTAACCTCTAACTCTCTTTTATTTTTTTAGAGGTAGGCAGTTTCCATTTTTTTCAAATCAATTGTTAATCCTTCCCCAGCCAGTAACCCTTTTTTTAAACCATCCCAATAACCAAACTGAATAAAGTTTGTATCTGTACTCTCAAGGCCTAATTTAAACCGATTAGCGCCTTCGGCTTTTTTAGCCACTTCATAAGCAAGTTGGTAGCTTTAAAAATACGTATTTGAAATCTGCGTTATCATCCAGTCGTACAGCTCTTTGTTGGTGTATTTGCTTAACATATATTCTTCAACCAATTGTGCATTTTTAGTTTGCTGGTCATGCATCGCCAACTCTTCGGAAGTTATTGTAAGCCGCAGTGCAGCAACCGTGCTATATTTAATTATTTCTATTATTTCTATTTGACTAAGTTTGGCCTGGTGCAGCCATTCCGCAGCGCGGCGCTGATAACCTGCACGAATAGGATGCAGGCTGGCTCTCTAAGCATGTTCACTGGATTCAGATTCAATAGCGCTTCCTATCAATTGTGCAGCTTTAGAAAAAAGGTTATTTCCAATCTGGGCTTGAATAACCGGGCTGCTTTAAAAGCCCTGAATACCAAGTGTAATATCCGCAAGCATAGACATCAGTTGTGCAACCGCCTGTTATTCTTTTGATTTTTGCTGAAAATCGTTCAACTGTTTTAATTCTTCCAACTGCTTTTTTTCTGCCGGTATCATTGCCACTTTACTGGCATCACCATCCTGTTGCGGTAGTGAGGCCGTCAGTGCCTCTGTTGCTTTTGACAGTGCCTGATTTAATAATAAAAAACCTGCTGCTGACAATGGATTAAACGCGGTATTTACCGCCGCAAATATCCCGGCAGTCTTACCTACGGTATCCAATGCAGCTATTATCAGTTTATCTGACTGTTGACCTGCTGGCCCTGTTGGTATGACAACATATTCAATAGATGAAACCATGCCTACGTAATAAGCAAGTCTTGTGTGCGCACTTTCCAGGCTTTGCGCAAGTGCTTCAATATTTCCTTTGGCTTCTTCAACCTGAAGTTTTTTGGTCTGACGCTGAAGTTGCAGCATGCCAATTTCATGTTGAGACCGCAATGAAGCCATTGCTTCTGTATCACGTTTTTCCAGTGCTGATAAAAGAGCACCGCCCAGGTTTTTAACTTCATTACAAATTTCAGTGGCTTTTTGAGATAGCACATTGAAGCGATAAAGTGGATTGGGTACCAGATCATTTAATGCAGCAGAATGATCAATACCTGCTACTGAAGCCTTTACCAAAACAGCCGGGTCAATTGGCGGATTAAACAATGGCAGTTGTCGTTTTACACCATCTGCATTCATACAGTTGCGGAGTTTGAACAAGCGGTCGGCTACCTTATCATAATACTCCAGTATTTTAGGATTTTCAGGTACACAAAATAGTAAGCCTGGCATTGCTGGCAACCCTATGTTAGCCTGCCCCGGACTGTTTAAAGGCGGTAGTGCGTTTTCGGCACTAACCTGTATATTGCTTAGGCTGTCTAATTTACCCTGTATATGAAAAAAAGACTGCGTTTTTGGATTTATCCGTCTTGGTACGCTTGCAGGCTTCCTGCCCAAAATTTGTGCAGCAAGCACATAAATCTGCAGAGCTTCGTTAAGCGGCTCACGGGTGTCTCTGCGATATAATTGATCGCCCCAGGCCATCAGGTTATTCAGGTATCTTCGATATCCTTCTTTATTTGAAAAATAATTACGTAGTACCATTCCTTTATCGACCCTACGAATAACCACAAACGGTTTATAAGTTTCCAGCTCCATCTTCAATAATTTAAGATCGTTCTGTATTTCACAATGAAAAGATTTCAATTCAATTTTTCAGTCCGGATCATCTGCTACCATACCCAAAAATTCACCTGAACTTAATGCTGCAATTTTGGAGGCAGGGACGGCGCTTTCCAATTGTTTGGAACGGCTGATGGAGGTGTTGATGCGGTTAATTGAAAAGCTGGCCCTGTCCGGCATGATCTTACCGAACCTTTCAGAGAGTTGTTTGGCTGTGTCTCCGGTTACCTGGCCGCTTATGACGTTACCGGTAATGTTCATAATTACGTCTGCCTGGTCTTTGCCGTAATCCTTTTCAACTGACTAAAATCCTGCACCCTTAAACAGGTAGCTACTTTATTACTTCTTGCGGTGGCGTCAGGCTATCGATATTGTTCAGGTAGATGGTTGGGAATTCATCGAACACCAAACTGCTTTTCAGCTTACCCTTTTTGTTTACCAGTTTCACAATTTGGTTTACATACAGGGATAACACGGCACCATAAATCTGAATCTTCTGCGGATTGTTACCAACGCACAGAATTTTTGGTGCCTTTGGATTATTGATGTGCAGGCTAAAGTCGTTGCCCGAAAGGACTTAATTCAATAGAGGAGAAGCAAACCTCCGCACGTTTATTTACCAATTACGGGGTATTGTTATTTACCGATCAGTACTCTGGTTGGTAACTGACTTTGCGTAGTTTGCAGCAAAGAACGCATGAGGTGTTGGAAAATTATAACGTTTGAATTGATTTTTCAAAAATTCTTTTTCTGCTTTTTAACCGGAAACTTTCGCTGGTTATTTTTGTCATTTCACACTGATATAATGACCTGTTTACAATTGCTGGTATTATGACATCGTCGCTGACGGCACTAAAATATGGTGAGCTTACATTCGCATCATGTTACGTTTCATTAAAGCGAAATCAAGCCTAATATCTCTCCTCTACTTTGTGATAATAGCATACAAGTCTTGCTTACAAAATCATCGTTTTTATGCTCCTTACTCCTGGAAATAATAAATCACAACGGGCTGGTGCAAGTTGTAGCCCCTTAAATGTTGTATCAAAACGGTTTTACCAAATTTTTTATAGCTATTTATGGTAAAATCCGATAAGTAAGGATTTGATTTGCCCTGATAGGGAGCATTAAGCCCTTGTTAACCAGGCTAAGCTCTTCTTCATCTGTTTCTAAATGAGAAACCCTCCATGCTTTGCTGATACCACCATTATAATTTATAAGGGTATTGACAGAGCGGTTTTTAGTGTTCCAGAAACGGGTAATTAATCCTTTTGAAATACCTTCCTCCGCAGGCTTCACTGACCAAAGAATTACAGATGGATCTGTAACGCTTAGTAATGAATAGCTGGTAAGGGATGAAGCCTGAGTACTGCCGGTAGCTTCACCTGTCAGGAGTGGATTCTGATGCTCCAGCGAAAATTTCATAGATGCAGTCGGATCAAATGCAGACGAATGCGAACCTATGGCGAAATGATAATTAAACTTTGTTTCACCATTCTGACCACGTATACCCAATACTACTGAATCTTTCTTTGGCAAGGGCTGCTGATACACATCGGTCTGCCCGCCTGCAAGAGCGTTTATTTGTGAAGCGTCCTCAAAAAGAGAATCCGGCCTGCTATTACCCAATCTGAAAAAACTACAGTCGAGATTGGAAAGCGTAACTCCATAATTATCTTCACTAAGGTTCACAAAATGATTAAATGTGAGCCAGTCGTACCGGGCACTTTGGGAAGCATAATGCCCCCCGTTATGTTCATTTTTTGCTGTAATAACAGCACCCAGTTCTTCATGCCTGGTAGTTTGTCCCTTCAAATCGAAAGAAAATGCCCAGGTTTTGATATCTGCAAAGTTTTCCTGTAGCTCATTTTCCACTTCAATGCGCGGTGATTTTGCATACAGCGTAACCCTTACTGTATGCATCAAAGGATTACGGGAAACAGCTTTAAGGGTGAGGGAAACAGGGCCCTGGCTTTCAACAACCAGTTTTTCCCCGTCATTTATATCAGGTGTGCCCAAATCGTTTACATATTTACCATCAGTCAATTTTACCAGTTGTCTTGCCGCTGCTATATCAAATATCTCCGTTATTGCTCCTGAAGGGCTCAACTTAAGCCGGTAGTAAGTGTTACTCACATAGTCTCCTTT
>Ga0105047_10001333_pt1 | contig 44058 bp, 39 predicted proteins | sample MAT04_FD_78384 | JGI IMG/M metagenome (GOLD analysis project Ga0105047, IMG submission 78384) | Freshwater microbial communities from Lake Fryxell liftoff mats and glacier meltwater in Antarctica - MAT-04 (megahit assembly) | ecosystem: Environmental > Aquatic > Freshwater > Ice > Liftoff... | reverse complement strand
CAACAACGACCGCCCGAACATGGGCATCGGCGGGATCACTCCCGCCCAGAAACTGAAAATGGCCGCGTAAGTTCTACGAATGCATCCCGTTAAGAATGGGGGGATTACCGGGGGTTCGGCCCCGGAACGACCGTTTGGTTTCCTGTCGCTGTGCCCGGCGCAGTTTTCTTCCTCGGCGACTGCCATGCTACGCAAGGTGACGGCGAGATTGTCGGGACCGGTAGCCGAAGACCACCTCGATGTGGCGCGCAATCGCCTGCGGATCGATCATCGTGAGGGAGGCTGCCGCGGTCATCAGCCCTGCTCCCCGTTGCGGCGAGCGGCATCCTCGAAGGCCAGGACATCGCACATACGATAAATGACCGAGCCGCCAAGGCGCAGGTAGGCCGGGCCGTAGCCCGTCGCGCGCCATCTCTGCACGGTGCGGACCGACTTGCCCCACCACTCGGCGTGAAGGTGTTCCGTGTCCAGTGCTGACAATACGCTGGCAGATGGGTCAGCCGCTGCTCTTTTTTCTCGCTTCCATGCCGGAACACCTCTGTAGCCATGACTTTCGCCAAAAGTGCCACCAGCGATCAGGTCTGTAAGGGATTTGCCAATGTGCCTGTCCGAGCAGGATCAGGCATCTGAATACGAGAGGAAAACGGAGAGATATTCGTTAACCGATTAGTCCCGGCGCCGCTCCCAGCCCTCCGCAATGAAGCTTCCCCCGAGCTTCAGGTACTTTCGCACCGTGTCATCTGTGATCGACATGCCCAATTGGGATGCAAGGTCGGCAATCTCCTTGGGAATTGGGCTGCGAACGCTGCGCGGGTTGTCGCCCAGGCAGTCGATAGCAATTGCCGTAAAAAGCTGCGCGCTGCTGTCGATCTCGCGTTTATCCGGTTTCGCAAGCACAGTCGCGGCCTCTTGCTTTTCCTCTGACTGCCAGTACCCGCGCAGGAGCTCAAGGAATTTTGGATGGGTCGCGACCTCCATCCGGTCCACCCACCTCAGAAAATCCGGCGGTGACACGTTCGGATTGAAACCGTGCAGGTTGAACCGCCTCTTTATGAGCTCATGACGGTCAATCAGGAACTTGATGGAAGAGTACAGCGGGGTGGCATCCTAAGCGCATCTGAAGAACCTGCCACTTTCGGCCTGATCTGGTAGACTTGGGCGTCCCTGCAAGGACCCTTGCCGATGCCGAAACAGCCCGCCTTTCCCGGCCTTTGCGATTCGGTGAAGAAGAAGCAGACGCGGCGGGAACTGGTTCTCGCAGAGATGGATGCGGTGGTGCCGTGGGCGCGGTTGTTGGCGCTGATTGCGTCGCATTATCCAAAAGCGGGACCGAAGGGCGGTCGCCCACCGATGTCACCGGAGACAATGCTGCGGGTCTATTTTCTCCAGAACTAATATGCGCTGAGCGACCCGATGGCCGAAGAGACGCCTATCGCGTTTACCGACAAGCACCGGGCCCGCCTTTTATGGCATCGCACGAAATTCTCAGGCAGCACTGAAGGGTGAGACACCGGCGATCGCCTCTAGTACCAAGCGAATTCTTCTTCTGTGGTAGCCCTGTGGTAGCCCCGGAAGAAAACCGGCTCAAGCTGTGGCGCTTAAGGCCATGGTTTTATTGGCGGACCCGGAGCGATTCGAACGCCCGACCCTCAGATTCGTAGTCTGATGCTCTATCCAGCTGAGCTACGGGTCCGCACTGAACGGCGATGTAGCCCCGTCAGGCGGGCATTGCAAGCGGGAAAACGGACTTCAGGCGGCCTGAGTTCTGTCGATCTGTTTGGGCAGCCGGATCTGGAATTCGGTCCCTTCGGCGTCGGAACGCAGAAGCTCTAAGTGTCCGCCATGTCCCCGTACAAGTTCCGCCGCGATGGCAAGGCCAAGGCCAATACCTCCCTTGCGCACATTGCCCTGAAACGCCGCAAAAAGGTGTTCGCGCGCCTTTGGCGGCAGACCGGGGCCAGTGTCGCCCACGCGAATCCACCAATCGTGCTCGTCCTCACCCGCCGCAATCTCGATCGTGCCCCCCGTGCCGGTGGCTTCGATTGCCTGCCTTGCATTGCGGATGAGGTTGCCGAGCACGCGATGGAGCTGTTCGGTATCTGCACGCAGGCTCATCTCTGGCGGAATGTCGATCAGCAGAGTGATCTTGCCGCTTTCGCCAAGCGCGTCACCTTCGGCTACATCCTCGACCAGACGTCGCAGGCCAAAGCGGGTCATCGTCGGAGCGGGCTCTTCCGCTTTGCCGAAGGTGAGGGTGGACTCGCACAAGGACACCGCCCGGCTGATCGAGGCCACGAGTTTGGGTGCGGACCGCGCCACGCCGGGATCAACGCTGCCTTCGATACGGTCGGCGAACAGCTGTGCCGTGGTCAGGATGTTGCGCAGATCGTGGCTGATCTTTGCGACCGCGCCGCCCAGCTGAGCAAGGCGCTCTTTCTGGCGCAGGGCAGAGGTCAGTTGCCGCTGCAGGGTGGCCAACGCTTCTTCGGCCATACGCAGCTCCTCGACCCGCGCGGTAGGCTCAATGACGCGGCGCGCATCTTCGGGCGCTTCGGCATAGCTTTTCATGTGCTGTACTACGCGGCGGATGGGCATGACGATCAGACGCTGCACTGCAAGGAACAACAAAAGCGCCGTAAAGGCCGAGATCATCGCCGACAGTACCAGAATACGAACACTGTAAGCCACCATTGCGGTGCGCAGCGGCCGCGTCTGCATGGTAATCTCGATCTGCTCACCCGCCGATTGCACCGGGGTGCCGATCACGCGCACGATACGATTGGCCGGATTCGCCAATTCGTCGAGCGCGTCGCGGATCAGGGTCAGCGGGCTGTCCGTGCGCAAATCATAGGTCGCGAGGATCTCGCCGGGCACGGGTGATGACAACACCAGCTCCCGAACCTGATCGCGCCGCAATACCACGTTGAACACCCCGGCATTGGCCAAAAGCTCGGATTCAAGCTCGGGCCGGACGCCATCTTCGACTGCAAGCTGAGTGAGTGCTGCGATTTGCGCCTTCTCCAGCCGCAACATCAGGAAATCCGCCCGGAACCGCGCGATGGTTGGCAAAAAGATCAATACTTCTGCCAGCATCACGAAGACAATGGTCAACATCAGGAACCGGCCTGAAAGCGTGTTCAGAAACCGTGCCCTGCCTTGTGTCACGCAGCCTCCGTCCGACATTGCCCATGCAGGACCTGGCAGACCTAGGGCAAATAACGCTGCACCAGTCCGACCACCCGCTTGACGACAGGGTTATCAAAGAGCCGCGGAGAAAAATAGGCTCCTGCCGCACGTTTCGACACTTCTCCGAGGGTGGGGTAGGGCGCAATCATTCCGGCCACATTCCCCATCTTTAGCCTTGAAGAGATCGCCAGCGCCCAAAGCGCGATCAACTCCCCCGCCTGCGGTCCGGCGATAGAGGCGCCAACGGGCCGACCCTTCACCACCATCACCTTTGCCAGGCCTTTGGCCTTGCGTTCCGTCAGAGCCCGGTCGTTGTGCGCGAACGCGGCCCGCACCACGGTCACGCCATCGCCATGGCGCGCCCGGGCTTCGGCCTCGGTCAGGCCCACCTGCGCAAGTTCGGGCTCGGTGTAAGTGGCCCAGGGGATCGCATGGGTTGCGGTCTTGGCGGGCAGGCCGAACACTATCTGGCGGATCACCACCCCGGCATGCGCCCCCGCAACATGGGTGAACTGCAAGCCGCCTGCGGCATCGCCCACCGCATAAATCCGCCGGTTGGAGGACCGCAGATCGGGGCCCACCGTGATGCCCTTGCGGGTAAAAGCCACGCCTGCGGCCTCCAGACCCAGCCCCTCGGTCACCACCTGGCGGCCCACGGCCATCAAGAGGTGACTGCCGGTCAGAACCGTGCCGTTGCCCAGCACCACCTCGACGCCTGCGCTCCCGTCGCCTGCCTGCATGGCAGATACCCGCACCACCGGTGTACCTTCGATGATCGCCACGCCTTCCTCTTGCAGGACCTCAAGAACCACTGCGGCAAGCTCCGGGTCATCGCGTCCAAAAGCCTTGGCCGCTTCGACCACTGTCACGGCAGAGCCAAGTCGGCGGTGCGCCTGCGCCATCTCCATCCCGATCGGGCCGCCGCCGATGATGATCAGATGCGAGGGACGTATCCGCAGGGCAAAGATCGTCTCGTTGGTCAGGTACGGGACGGTCTCGATCCCGGGGATGGGCGGCACGAAGGGTCGGCTGCCGGTCGCAATCACGAACCGACGTGCGCGAATGCGAAAATCACCTGCTTCCAGCTCATTCGGTGCGGTAAAGCGGCCCCAGGTGCGGATCACCCGCACGCCCAGGCCTTCGAATCGTTCCTGACTGTCCACAGGGGCGATTGTGGCAATCACCCGGTCGACATGGTCTTTCACGGCGCCGAAATCCACCTTGGGTTCTACCGCGGTGATACCGAAAGCCGCCCCGCTGCGCATCGCTTGCGCGGCCTTGGCGGCAGCAATAAGCGCCTTTGACGGCACGCAGCCAGCGTTCAGACAGTCGCCGCCCATCTCGCCGCCCTCGACGACCACGACGCGCGCGCCCATCTGCACCGCACCCGCGGCGATCGAGAGGCCCCCGGACCCGGCGCCAAGAATACAAATGTCTGTCTTGATGGTCTGCATGCCTCAGGCCTTCTTGCGAAAAGTTTTCAAGATGATGGGCAGCAGCGACAGCGCCGCAAGCCCGAGGAGCGGCCCGAGCACTTTCGGCTCGAAGATGATCGACAGATCGGGTGTCTCACCCCGGGCAAAGACCTCGCCCAGACCGGCGCCGACCGATGCGAAGACCGTAGTGCCAGGGATAATACCGAAAAACGTTGTGACGACAAAGGGAACGAACCGGACCCCGACAAAGGCCGGCACCAGGTTTGCTAAAAAAAACGGCACCGCTGGCACAAGGCGCATCACCAAAAGCACCGACCATTCATTCTCTTTCAGCGCTTCCAGAAGCCGGGCAGGCGCTCCTCCCCGCGCCGCGATCCCGGCAGCAACCCCCGCGCCAAAACCCGCACGGGCCGCAAGGAAAACTGCCGCCGCACCAAACGTGGCCCCAGTCACGGCAAAAAGTGCACCCGGAAAGATACCGAAAAGGAAGCCCCCGGCCAGCGTAGCGACAGTAGCCCCCGGCAGGCTGAATGCAACAACCGTCACATAAGCCGCGACGAACCCCACCGAAGCCCAAAAGTAATGGGCATCGCGGAAGGCTAGCAGCGCCTGACGATGCTGAGCAAGTGCATCAAATGTCAGCTGATCACGCAGGGTCAACGCGCCGATCAACGCAGCACCGAGGAGGAACAGGATCGGCAGCCTTGCCGAAAAATTGTGCTTTGTCGGGCTTGCGTCCTTCACATCGTCTACCTTCCTCACTTCAGGCGTAGCATGCGTTACTTGGCCCCGGCTGCGATAGATGCCTCACGCCAGCTTGATGCCGTTTGTCGATTCTGACGCAGGGTTTAACAAATCGTGAAATCGCAACCTGCTTGGGGCCATGGTGCGTTAACCGCACCTCTGCCAATCCGCCCCCTCCCCCCGGTCCGAAGGAAACGCCGAGATCGTTTGCCCAGACACCCCTTTTGCGGTGGCGTCAGGTTATGTTCGGTCTGCCTTTAAAGGGTTGGGGCAGCGCTGGCAGGGAAGCGCCCGGAAAGTTCCGCAGTCCAAATACGCGATGCGAAAAATCCACGGGCGCCGAATTGACTTCGCAGCGGGCTGACCGTAAAGACCGGACTTCAAGTTTGCCGTCCTCGATTCCTTGCGGTTTCGGGTACCTGTCTGATGGAGACCCGCGATGAAGCGCACGTATCAACCCTCGAACCTCGTCCGTAAGCGTCGCCACGGCTTTCGCGCGCGCATGGCCACGAAAGGTGGCCGTCTGGTGCTGGCTGCCCGCCGTGCCAAGGGCCGTCACAAGCTCTCGGCCTGATTGATCCCTCGGCCGTACTGGCTGCAGGACAAGGCAGGATCACGATGACACCGCCGGGGAACCTCGACACAGGCAGTACTGCCGCAGGGTCGGGCTGCGTCCCGGCGGTTTTCGTTTGCGCAGCGCCGCAGATCGAAACTCTGCGCAACCGTCCCGATTTCCTGAAGGCCGCGTCGGCGCGCAGGCAGGGCACTGCCAGCTTTCTTTTGCAGGCCCGTCCGCGCGATGACGGCAGCCCGCTCATCCGCATCGGCTTCACTGCGTCAAAAAAAATCGGCAATGCCGTTGCGCGCAACCGGGCCAAGCGGAGGATGCGCGCTGTTGCGCGGGCGCTCTTGCCCGGCCTTGCCCGCCCGGGATGGGATTACGTGCTGGTTGCCCGCCCCGGTGCAACGATTGACCGGCCCTTCGCAGCCCTTCTGGCCGACATGGAGGCATCCCTTCTCACCCTCGGCAAGGGGCGCGGCGGATGACGCCACTGGCCCGGACGATCGCGCTACCCGTGCAGGCCTACCGGCTTCTCCTGTCGGCTTGGGTTGGTCATGGCTGCCGCTACCAGCCCACGTGTTCCGCGTACGCGCTGGAGGCGCTGGAGCGTCACGGCGGCCTCAGAGGCGGCGCGCTGATGCTGGGGCGGATCTGCCGCTGTCACCCCTGGGGCGGGCACGGATATGACCCCGTCCCCGGTGCGGACCCCGAACAGGATAACCTGCGATAAGCCCAGAGGAGGCGCGCGCTTTTGCAAAGCGCGCGGCTCCTTGCCCGGGGCGCTTGATGTCAGATAAAGCCGACAATATCCGCGCGCTGGTTCGTGGCGCCCCCACCACGCCCGACTTTCCCGTAGCCGTGCTGCCGGTGTTCGTCATACCTGTGGGTGGACCCTACCGGATTGCGCGCGGAATGGACTGCTTGACCCTGTTCCTTGGCAATAAGCGCGACGGTATCCTGAGGACCCTCTTTCACATCCAATGTCATTGCGGCCGCCGGGAGGTGGCGCCAAAGCCGACAAATGTGGACGGCGGCCTCTTCATGCTGCGCCCATCGCCCTTATGGACAAGGCGGATGGACCGAGTTTTCCCGGGCCGTGGCCCATTTGGTCATTCCTTCCGCGCTTCGCGGCAGCCAGGAAGGCCCGGAGCGAGCCCCGGGCCGCGTTAGATCATATTCCGCGCTGTTATGAATGCCTGCGTTGCGTTCCTGACCCGAACAGGAATCGGTAAAATCCGCGGCAACTCTGGATTGCGAGTTAACTCAGCGCTCAGCCTCTCCGCCTAGCCTGCGTTGGTCCGGGACGTGATCCGGCTGGCGATGCGGGAAGGATGAACATGCACTTGAAGGGTCGCAAAGGCAGGCTTCACCGGATCGGCATGCTTCTGCGGCGGCCCGAGGCGCTGGCTGCGTTGCCCGCGATGACGCTGCTGGGCTATTGGATGGGGGGGGAGGTTGCCCTGGTAATCCTTGCGATCGGTGTGCCGATCCTGCTTGCGGCGGCTGGCACTGCCTTTAGGGGCGGTGCCCCACACAGGCTGGGCAGCGCGCGGCAATCGGGCCCGGTACCGGGTTTGTCGCTTCGCCCTGCTGCCATCGAGATGCTGGATACTGTACTGCAAAATCAATATCTTGATGGCGTCACAACGGGATGTCTGGTGCTGCAGTTTGACGATTCCGACTTGGTCTTGCAGCGGCACGGCCGCGCGGCAGAGGCTGAGGTCCTGACCCGAAGCGCGGAACGGGTCTGTGGTGTGCTGCGCGCCGGTGACGTGGTGGCGCAATTGGGCGTGGGCGGGCTTGCAGTCGTGCTTTCCCCAGTGCGCCGACTGGATCTGGAAACCATGATCCAGGTTGCCGCCCGCCTGCAAACGGCCGTTTCTTCTGCCATCAGCGTGGGTGCCGCGCGCATCTATGTGACGTGCTCCGTTGGCTTTTGCATGGCGGAACGGTCGCCTGAACCGACGGGCGAGGCCCTGCTGGATGCAGCCCAGGTCGCGGCGGATGAGGCTCGCTGCCAGGGTCCGGGCGCAATCCGCGCCTGGTCGTCCGACATGGCACGCACCCGTGCCGACCGCGACGCTATTCGCGACAAACTTGAAGCAGCCCTGGACAGCTCGCAAATCCGCCCGTGGTTCCAGCCACAACTTTGCACCGATACCGGACGCATCTCGGGGTTCGAGGCGCTGGCGCGCTGGCACCACCCCGAAAAGGGCGTGCTGCCACCATCGGAGTTCCTGCCTGCAATCGACGAGGCCGGTCTTTCGGACCGTTTGGGAGAGGTGATCCTGTATCACGCCCTGCAAGCCCTGTCACAGTGGGACAAGGCGGGGTTCGAGGTCCCATCCGTCGCGGTGAACTTCTCGCTCAGCGAGCTGCGCAATCCGCGGCTGGTGGAGAAGCTGAAATGGGAGCTGGACCGGTTCGACCTCGCGCCGTCACGACTGACAGTAGAAGTGCTGGAAACCGTGATCGCCGATACGCAGAATGACGTTGTGGTGGCAAACATCGCGGCCCTTGCAGAGTTGGGCTGCGGAGTCGATCTGGACGATTTTGGCACAGGACATGCTTCGATCACCTCGATTCGCCGATTTTCGGTGCGCCGACTCAAGGTTGACCGCAGCTTCGTGACCCGGGTGGACGAGGACCGCGAACAACAAAAGATGGTGGCAGCGATCCTGTCGCTGGCCGAGCGGATGGGCCTTGATACCCTGGCGGAAGGGGTTGAGACCCCAGCCGAACACGCGATGCTGGCGCAGCTTGGCTGTCGCCATGTCCAGGGCTTTGGCATCGGGCGCCCGATGCCGCTGGAGGCAACGGCGGACTGGATCGCCAGGGCGCATGCCAAAATTGGCAAGACCCCGCTCATCGGCTCTCGCGCACGCTGAGGGTGGGATCAGGGCAGGCGCGCACTCGCTATGCGGCACCAGCGACGAAAGGCGAGCCGCGCTTCTTGCGTTCTTCGTCGCGGAACACGGCGGCGATTCGGGTGAAGCTGGGCCGGACGACTGCAGAACCCGTCCCGATCACGCAGATCCAGTCATGCCCGGCAAGGGGTGCCGGGGGACAGCAGATCTCGCAGAAGCGACTCCCTTTCCGCGATAATCAGAGGCTGTCTTCCAGTGCCGCGATCACCGCGTCGCCCATCTGGCTGGTGGAAACCGGCATGCCACCCTCCGGCCCCATAAGATCGGCGGTGCGCACACCATCTGCCAGCACCTTCTCTACCGCTTTTTCAACGCGCGTGGCATCGCCCCCCATATCGAAGGAATAGCGTAACGCCATCGCAAAGCTGAGAATGCAGGCAATCGGGTTTGCCTTGCCCGTGCCTGCTATATCCGGGGCCGAGCCATGAACCGGTTCATAGAGCGCCTTCGGACGGCCGTTCGCCATTGGCATGCCCAGGCTCGCCGATGGCAGCATTCCAAGACTGCCGGTCAGCATTGCTGCCATGTCCGACAGAAGGTCGCCAAACAGGTTGTCGGTCACGATGACGTCGAACTGTTTGGGCCAGCGGCACAGCTGCATCGCGCCCGCATCGGCATACATGTGAGAGAGCTGCACCTCGGGATACTCCTCGTCGTGCACCTTCTGCACGACCTCGCGCCACAAGATCCCCGATTCCATCACATTGGCCTTCTCCATCGAGCAGACCTTGTTGTCGCGGCGGCGGGCAAGCTCGAACGCTGATCGCGCGACACGGGCGATTTCGGATTCCGTATAGCGTTGGGTGTTGATCCCCACCCGCTCGTTGCCTTCAACGAAAATCCCACGCGGCTCGCCGAAATAGACGCCGGAGGTCAGCTCGCGCACGATTACGATATCCAGACCCGCGACCACTTCTTTCTTGAGGCTGGAAAAATCCGCCAGCGCATCAAAGCATTGCGCCGGGCGCAGGTTGGAAAACAAGTCCATCTCCTTGCGCAGACGCAAAAGGCCACGCTCGGGCTTCACGCTGAAGTCGAGCGTGTCATACTTCGGCCCACCCACGGCGCCCAGAAGGACGGCGTCCACTTCCTGGGCCTTCGCCATCGTGTCGTCATGCAGCGGCGTGCCGTGCTTGTCATAGGCGCAGCCGCCGACAAGATCCTCGGTCACATCGAACGTCACGCCGCGACGGGTGCCGAACCAGCTGATGATCTTCTTGACCTCGGCCATTACTTCCGGGCCGATGCCGTCGCCGGCGAGGATGAGGAGAGTGGGATTGGCCATGGCGGGCTCCGCTGAACTTGGGGTCGCGGTTGGCCTAGCCAATGACGCAGGTGCGGTCAAGGCATCAGCCAACGCTGTTGGCAACCGCAGAAATCCGGCAGCCAGATAATCGATCACCGCGCGGATGCGCGGCGTATGTCGCAACGGCTCGGCCGCAGTCAGCCACACCGGCAACCTGGGCGGCGCGAAGTCAGGCAGAACCCTCTCCACCGCCGGGTCATCCCTGGCCAACAGCACGTTCGAGATCCCGATGCCGCAGCCCGCCCGGACCATGGCCCAAAGCACGACCGAATCGTCGCAACGCAGCGGAAAATCTTCGCGCCGCGGCGTCATGCCGTATTCGGCAAAGCCCCGCAGGTAGGTATCGCGCCGGTCAAAACTGGCGATGTCGTGGTCAAGCAGATCTTCGGCTTGCATCGGTCGGCCTCTGCGGTCGAGGTTGGCAGGAGCGGCGTAGAAGCCCACCTCCAGATCGGTCAGGTGGCGGGTGATCACGTCCGCCTGCGTGGGGCGATCCATGCGCAGCGCGATATCCGCCTCACGAAACAGCAGGTGCTCTGTTGTGTCCAAGGGGACGATCTCGATCTGGATGCGCGGTTGCAGGTGCCGCAGACCGGCGATGATGTCGGGCAGCACGTGGACCGCAATCAGGCGGCTCGCGGTTACGCGCACTGTTCCTTCGAGCCCCGCATCCTGTCCTGCAGCGGCAAGGGCGAGCCGTGCCGCCGCCTCCCGCATCGCCATGGCATGGGGGATCAGCGCTGCCGCCTCTGCCGTAGGGTCAAATCCCCTGCCCGCCTTTGCCGATATCCACTTTCCGGGGCTGAACTTCTCGATGCAGGCATTTGCGGCGGAGGTGACACGGCAGACCGGCCGGTCCTTCCGCGTCAAGCCCTTCGGCTGGTGGACGATGACGCTGCTGCAGCTCTTCTGAGGTCTGGCGCGCGAACTGCATGAGACGCGGCACCTCTATCAGACGCCACACCGGCTGGATCCCGAGCCTTTCGACCGCGTTCTGCCCGGGTTCCGGATGCCACCCTTTGCCGCGATGGTGGCGGCCCAGATTGAATGTGTCGTGCCTAAGGCAGCCTCAGGTCTACCCAGACCAGCCGGTGTCGTGAGGCAAGCGTGACGGTTGAGGCGAAGGGGTCATCGTCGCGCGGCCATATCATGCCCGCCGCCGAAACAGCGAATTCGGCGGAGGGCAGGATCATGTCCACCCGCAAGGCTCCGACCTCGCCGCCGAATGCCGCGGTATCCAGGGCCGGATCGCCCGTGTGTGCCGCCTGACCCTCTGCGCGCGGGCTCGGGGGTCGGGGGTCCTGAAGAGCGGGCGAGGCGAGCAGCGCCGCAATCGCATCGCGGCGCCCGTCCCCATCCACGGGATCAAGGTTGGGTGTGCCGATCAGGACATAGGGCGCGGGCGGTGGCGGCATTGGCAGCGCGCCCTCCAGCAGGCGCAGCCAAAAGGCGGTCTCGTCATGGTTGCGCCGGCCGTTGCGATCCTCCGCCCCGTCGAAAACCGGGGGGGTCGCGTGCCAAGCCAAGAGGTGCAGCGCCCCGCCATCCGGCAGGGTCAGCGGCACATCCCAATGTCCGGTGGTCGACAGCCGCTGCACCGCCGCTTCCTCCGCCCCCGCTTGTGACAATCCGCCTGGCAGATCGCGCCACAGGAAGGCCGAGAAATCGCGTACCCCTGCAGTCGCGATCGGCAGACGTGACAGGATCGCCATGCCGCCATTGCCCGAAAAGAAGCCGAAGCCCTGCGCATCCCGCGCCTCTCCCAGCCGGCCGTTGCCGTCGATATCAAGCCCGGTCGGCCTGCCCGTATTCGGCCGTAGGGCAAAGCGGTAGGGATAAGCCACCCCCGCCGCAGCCAGCCTTTCGGCCAGCGCGGCAAGTGCCACGCCATCAAGGTCATAGTCGACGGACATGAGCACCAGCACATCCGCATCTGCCTTCGCGATCACAGCGACAACTGCTGCAATCTGCGCATCTTCCCCCCGCTGAATGTCACGCAGCAAGAGCCCAGGGCCATCGCGCGCAAGCTCGGTATGAAATTGCGCAATGCGAAGGCTATCTGCAGCTGCGGCCCCGGCAAGGGCCAGTCCCCACAGTATCAGGCAGGAAAATAGGCTGAGGATGGCTGGCCGCCATTCAACTGGCGCTTTTGCCGGATCATGTCGGCAATCCGCGACATCGCTATGCCGCGCATCAAAAGGCTGGCAGGAAGAAAGGCCCATGCAGCAATCGTCCAGATGAGGGTCAGCGGCGAAGACAGCGTTACCGGGTCAAACCCGAGGGAGGCAACCTTGATCACCGCCGGGACAAGGAATGGCAGCAAAAACCCTAACGCGAGGTTAATGCGGGCGTCGCGTTCCATCCGCTCCACAACGTCGCCGCCGGCGCTGGGGTCGAAGGTCGGCAGGTTGATCCAGACATTGAACGACTGATTGCGCGCGGGCCAGCCGACGAGCTTAAGCGTGATCACAAAAAAGGCCAAGGCGACCAGCGAAACGAAATAGGCAAAACCAACCGATGCGCGCACAAGCATGATCTGTTCCGCCGACGCCTGTCCGGACAACGACAGCGTCGCCAGGCGCACCGGTGAATAGGGGAAATCCATCGCCCCGCCGATCACCAGAGCAACCGCCGCCGTCAGGCGCGTGAAGGCGGTGGGCTCGATCTGGTCGGCGCTGACCAGAGTTAGAAAGAACAGGATCGAGAAAAGCATAAGATATCTGATGCGGTTGAAGGGTGGCGCATCGCGAAATTCGATCAGGCCTGGATAGGTGGATTTGTATTCCACGAAGGTCAGAGCCCCGGCAAACAGAGCAACCAGAGCCACCATCTGCTTGGTATCCGTTGTCATGCCTGGAAGGATAACGGACGGGGCGATGATCAGCACCATCACCAGAAATGCCCGCACGAGCGCGCCCGTCAGACGGTTGACCACTGCCTTCACTTCCTCAATCCGGACGGACGCGTGCAGATGCCGCACCCTTGTTACCGCGAAGTCCCGCACATTGTGGCGGACTGCCTCAATCTTGACCAATTTGTGCCTTCTTTCCCGAAACCTGGCAAGCGCCTCGGCAAGGACAGCTAAAGTTTGTGGCTGTTTCAGGGAAAAGGTGTTGCAGGATTGAATCAAACTGGAGATGAAAAAAAGGCCGCCCGTGGGGCGGCCCAACATGTTGTGGTTACTGGGCTTTCAGGCCCAAGGGCGCAGGGTCGCGGCCTTCGCCTCAAAGCTGTCGATGGCGGAGGCTTTCTCCAGAGTCAGGCCGATATCGTCCAGCCCGTGCATCAGGCAATGCTTGCGGAAGGGATCAACCTCGAATGGGAAGGAACGGTCGTCCGAGGTGGTCACCGTCTGTGCACCGAGGTCCACCGTCACCCGCGCATTGGCACCGCGGCGGGCATCGGCCAGCAATACTTCGACCACATCCTGGGGCATGACGACGGGCAGTATGCCGTTCTTGAAGCAGTTGTTGAAAAAGATGTCAGCAAAGCTGGTGGAGATCACGCAACGGATGCCAAAGTCCAGAAGTGCCCACGGCGCATGTTCACGCGACGAGCCGCAGCCGAAGTTGTCGCCCGCAACCAGTATTTCAGCACTCCGGTAGGCCGCTTGATTCAACACGAAGTCCGCGATCTCGGCCCCACCTTCTGTGTAGCGCATCTCGTCAAACAGGTTCACACCCAAGCCGGTGCGGGCGATGGTTTTCAGGAACTGCTTGGGGATGATCATGTCAGTGTCGATGTTGACCAGCGGCATAGGCGCCGCAATGCCGGTCAGGGTGGTGAATTTTTCCATCTTTGTCCTGCCTTGAAATCTGCCCGGCTGGCGGGCCGTTGGGGTGTCTCAGGAATGCGGTATCGGCTCGGGCCGGGGTGTCCGGCGGCCCAGAACCCAGTCGTAAACCTGGGCAAGGTGTTCGGCGCGGCGTGGCCAGGTGAAGTGGTCGATGACCCGCTGCCGTGCGACCTTACCCATCCGCGCCACAGACTCCGGATCGGCGGCCATGGTTTCCAGCGCGTTTCGCAGCGCGAGCGTCGTCTCTTCACGGCTGCCGAGGGGAACCTTGATCCCGACCTCTGGCGTAACAAGATCAGCCGGGCCGCCGTAGTCGATCACCAGGGGGGCGAGGCCAAGGGCCATGCCTTCCAGTACCGCACCGCCGCCGAATTCGCGGATCGATGGAAAGGCAAGGATATGGCATCGCGCTGCCACGTCCTGTACAGACTCGTGTGCGAGCCAACCATGGAAATGAACGCCGGGCAACCCTTGCGCCTGGGTCTTGAGATCCGCCGCCACCGGCCCATCGCCAATCAGATGCAGTTCCATTCGGCCCGTCGTCAAAAGGGGCTTCGCTGCCTCAATCAGCATCGAAAGTCCTTTCAGCGGCACGAACCGGCCAATGAAACAGGCGCGAAGGACCCCCGGTTCAGCGGAGGCTTGACGCCAGAACCGGGCAGGGTCGATAGCGTTTTCGGGCAGGTAGATGCAGCGGTCGGCATGGGTTGCAGGAATGTCCGCCTTTGTGAATCGGGAGGCGTAAAGGATGGCCGAACACGCGCCCAGCATCCGGTCGCGGCCGGGAAAAAGCTGCAAGAGGCCGCGAAAGGACGATAGCCATTCGCCTTCCTGTTTCTTCTCTGCCTCGAACCCGTTGGGCCAAGGCACGCCTCCATTCAGCGGACCAAGGACAAAAGGAACCCCCGCCTTGCGGCATTTCGCGGCAAGCGGTCCGCTTGAGGCCGGAGAGAGCGGGGTGATGCGGTGCACGACGTCAAATTCCCCGGCCTTGATCGCCGGGCCGAACTTTTTCCAGACCAGCCGTTCATACCAGGGGTAGGTCAAGCTGGTGATCGCCTGAACGATGGTCCAGCCACGGCTTTCGCCCATCCGCAAGATTTGGCTCAACTTCCAGGCCGGGGCTGCGATCGCCTCGCTGTCAATGGCCGTGAAATCCTTTCCCTCGACCCAGCCCCTACGCAGAATGGCGTCGCGATTGCGGATCTGGGTCACAAGGTGCACGTCCGCCACACCGCGAAGGGCCTCGGCCAGAGACCAGCCAATCAGGGGCACAGAGACCCATTCCGGGTTTGCAGCCTCGGCAATGACCAGGACGCGGGGCCGCTTTGCAACCCCGCCCGGCACGGCATCCGAGGTGATGGCTGGTTCGCCCATCAGACCATTTCACCCATCATCAGGCGCACATCCGTCAGCCGCCCAGTGATCGCCGCTGCCGCTGCCATGGCGGGCGACAAAAGGTGGGTGCGGCCTCCACGGCCCTGGCGGCCTTCGAAGTTGCGGTTGCTTGTGGCAGCGCAACGTTCGCCGGGGGAAAGCTGATCGGGGTTCATCGCAAGGCACATCGAACAGCCTGCAAGGCGCCATTCAAAACCGGCGTCGAGGAAGATCTGCGCCAGCCCCTCTTCTTCAGCCTGCGCCCGCACGAGGCCAGAGCCGGGAACGACCATGGCTCGCAGACCTTCTTTCTTCTTTTTCCCTTTCAGGATGGTCGCCGCTGCCCGCAGATCCTCGATCCGTCCATTGGTGCAGGACCCGATAAAGACGGTGTCGATCTCGATCTCCGAGAGCTTCTGCCCCGGCTTAAGGCCCATGTAGTCCAGCGCGCGCTGCACCGCCTCGACCTTGCCGCCGGTGAAATCCGACGGAGACGGCACAACCCCGGTGATCGGCAGCACATCCTCGGGGCTGGTACCCCATGTTACGACCGGGGCGATATCTTCGCCGCGCAACGTTACGACCTTGTCAAAATGTGCCTCGTTGTCCGTGAAAAGCGTTTTCCAGTAGGCCACCGCTGCCTCCCACTGCGCGCCTTTCGGCGCGTGCGGGCGGCCCGTGCAATAGGCGTAGGTCTTGTCATCCGGGGCAATCATGCCTGCCCGCGCACCGCCCTCGATGGCCATATTGCAGACTGTCATGCGGCCTTCCATGGACAGCTCGCGAATGGCTTGTCCACAGTATTCGATGACAAAGCCGGTGCCGCCGGCGGTGCCAGTTTCGCCGATGACCGACAAGGTGATGTCCTTTGCGGTGACGCCGGGGCTCAGGGACCCGGTGATCTCCACCTTCATGTTCCTCGCCTTGCGCTGGATCAGCGTTTGCGTCGCCAGCACATGTTCCACCTCCGACGTGCCGATGCCATGGGCGAGGGCGCCAAAGGCGCCGTGAGTGGCAGTGTGGCTATCCCCGCACACGACAGTCATCCCCGGCAAGGTCCAGCCTTGTTCGGGACCGACAATATGGACGATGCCTTGGCGCACGTCCGAGACCGGATAGTAGTTGATCCCGAATTCCCGCGCGTTCTGGTCAAGCGCCGCCACCTGAATGCGGCTGTCCTCGGTCATCGTCGCGGCATTGGCTCGGTCCAGCGTGGTGGGCACGTTGTGGTCGGGAACGGCGATCGTCTTTTCCGGTGCGCGCACCCGGCGGCCAGTCATCCGCAAGCCTTCAAAGGCTTGCGGGCTCGTCACCTCATGCACGAGGTGGCGGTCGATGTAGAGAAGGCAGGTGCCATCTTCGGCCTCGTGGACGACGTGGTCGTCCCAGATCTTGTCATATAGCGTGCGCGGAGCGATCATGGCTCATCTCATGTGTTGGGCGAAGGGGAACGGGTGACGCGGGCAGCAGGCGTCAGAGTCGTGCAAGGAAGGACCGAGACCACGCGGTGAACCGCCAGGGCATGCGGTCATGATCAGCGATGTTGAAAAAGCGGGACATGGCGGTCAGATACGCTCGATTGCTCTGGCAATCAAGCGTATCTGAGTATGCATGATAAAGGCTGGCGGGCCATGCGGATGATCATTGCGGGACTTCTGGGGGTGCTGATGGCGACGCCGGGCGGAGCAGGAGCGCAAGGCCAGACCCACAAGGGATACGAGTCGCCGCCGTTTCAGGTCGACCTTGCTGAGGGACCGGCAGAGCTGCGGTCCTGTGGTGCGCATCTGGTGGCCGAGGTGACCGTCGCTGGCAGCCGCGAAGACAGCATCGGCGAGGGTTTCCGGGTGCTGGCAGGATATATCTTTGGCGGGAACGCCACCGGGCAAAAGATCGCGATGACCGTGCCGGTCCCGCAATCGCAGCAGGGCGAGAGGCGCTGGACGGTGCGGCTCATGATACCTCAGGCTTTTTCATCTGCAACCGTGCCCGCACCGAAGGACGGCTCCATCCGTTTTGTTACAGTGCCGCCAGAACGGCAGGCGGCGCTCGGGTTTTCCGGAAGGCGCGGGGATCAGGAGCTTGCAGTCCGTGCGCAAGAGTTGCGCCTGTGGGTGACGGCGAAAGGGCTGACGATCACCGCAGGCCCGGATTACTACTTCTATGACGGACCGATGACGTTGCCGTGCATGCGCCGCAATGAGGTGGCGTTCACTGTCATGTAGCATTCGGCGCAAGAGCCGGCTGCAACTTGATCCCCGGCGGACGCGTCCGCACTGCGCAGATCGCGGCGCGCGGGACGAATCGGCCTTTCTCTTTTATGCCGCAGTTCAGCGGCGACGCGCTCGGACCAGCGATTCCGGGGCATTCCGCCAGCATCACGCGCCGTCGCGCCCGCTGCAAATCCTGTGCCGCGTGGTTCACGCCGCGATCCTGCCTTGCAAAGGCACGGGCTGGACGTTAGACGCCACGCCTTCGTCCCATCGGTTGAGATTGCCCCTTGCGGGTGCTAGCCTCAGGCAAAGACATCCGGCGCGGGGATACAGCCCGCGCGTTCCATGGAGGACGCAGTCCTGGCCCATTCCGACCCCGCGACCGGCCTGCCGGTCGGCCCGCGTGACCCCCGCCCCGCGGATCGCGCCTCGGCACCTGAGTTCACTGCAGAAGATGTGCTGGCCGCTGTGCTCGCCTCGGTCGATGATGACAAGGCGGAGGATGTCGTTCAGATCGACCTGCGCGGCCGGTCCGATGTGGCGGATTACATGGTCATCTGCTCGGGCCGCTCGACCCGGCAGGTGGCGTCGATTTCAGACAATCTGGCTGATCGGATGAAGATCGCCTTCCGGATGAGCGTGAAGATGGAAGGCAAGGACACCGCCGACTGGGTGCTGATCGACACGGGCGACGTGATCGTCCATGTCTTCCGCCCCGAAGTGCGCGAGTTCTATCAGCTGGAGAAGATCTGGCTTCCCGGTGCGGCCCACCGGGGCGCGTGACGAATGCGCGTCCACCTTTGTGCTGTGGGGCGGCTGAAGGCCGGTCCCGAGCGGGCGCTGGTGGATGATTACCTGACACGTTTTGACCGTACCGGTCGACCGCTCGGCCTTGGTCCTGCGACCGAGCATGAGGTGGAAGACCGCAAAGCCATGGGCATGGTCTCTGAGGGTGTGCTTTTGTCGCGCAGCCTGCCGGCGGGGGCCATGGTGGCGGTGCTGGATGAGCGGGGCTCGGTCCTGTCCTCGCCCGATTTTGCGGGCGAGCTCTCTCGTTGGCGGGACGGGGGCCGTCAGGATGTGGCGTTCGTGATCGGCGGTCCGGACGGGATCGACGCTTCGTTGCGCGCTCGTGCGGACTTCGCGCTCAGCTTTGGGCGGATGGTGTGGCCGCACCTGCTGGTTCGCGTGATGCTGGCCGAACAGCTTTACCGCGCGGCGACGATCCTTGGCGGCGGCCCCTATCATCGGACCTGAGGCGGGTGTCACCCCAAGCCCGCCTCCTCCATCAGCCGTCGCGCCGCATCCGACGCGAGCCGGTCGCGCCCCTGCCCATGCACCGGAATGCGCCCGGGTTCAAGGAACAGCGGTGCCGCCAGCGGTGTCACCCGCGCAAGCCTGCGCAACTCGATCCGCGGCCCCACCCGCGCCAGAAGCGCCTCGATCCGCGAGAAATCCACCATCCCGCGCATCGCTTCCTCCCGGGTGATCTGCAGCAGAAGATGCTCCGGGTCGAACCGGCGCAGCGTGTCATAAAGGATGTCCGACGAGAACGTCGCCTGCCGCCCCGATTTGCGCCGCCCCTGATTGTTACGCTCGATCAGGCCCGAGATGACGGCTGACGCGCGGAAGGTCCGCTTCATCACAGCGTTCCCGGCAAGCCAGGACTCCAGCCCAGCGCGCAGTGTAACCGGATCGAACAGAGGGACCGCATCCGTCACCGGCTCCAACCCCCAGATCAGAGTGGCATAGTCCGTACAGGTGAACCCCAGAGGCGCAAGCCCCTGATCCTCCATCTGTTTGGTAAGCAACAGCCCCAGCGTCTGCTGCCCGTTTCGACCGGCAAATCCGTAGACCACCAGATGCTCCCGTCCATCATGGGGAAAGGATTCGAGTAGCAGCGAGCGGGCATCCGGCAGGCGCGACACCTCTGCCTGCAGGCGCAGCCAGCTTGCAGTATGGGCGGGCAGGTCCGGCCAGCTCCCCGCCTCGAACATCGCCAGAATCCGGTCCGTCAGCAGTGTGGAGGTGGCGAATTTGCTGCCGTTGAAGACGGCGACCTTGGGGTCGCGCCCGGGCGTACGGCTGACCTCGACGGTCATTTCGCGCAACCCCTCGTATCGTACCACCTGTCCGCCGATCAGGAAAGTATCGCCGGGGGTCAGGGTGGCCGCGAAATCCTCCTCCACCTCGCCCAATGGTGTTCCGCCAAACTGGTTGCGCAGCCGCACCTTCAGCGTTTCGATGTCGATGATGGTGCCGAGGTTCTGCCGGATCACCGCCGCCGCGCGCGGATCGCGCAGATGCCAGCGCCCGCCCGTCTCCTTCAGCCGCTGCCAGCGGTCATAGGCGCGCAAGGCATACCCCCCCGTCGCCACGAAATCGAGACAGGCGTCGAACTCCGCCCGGCTCAGCCCGGCATAGGGTCCCGCCGTGATCACCTCGGCGTAGAGCGCGGGCGCCACGAACGACCCCGCGCAGGCGGTGGCAAGGATGTGCTGGCAGAGCACGTCGCGCGGGCCCGGCCCCCGTGGCTCTCCGTCCAGCGTGTGCTCGCGTACCGCCTCCAGTGCTGCCTGACACTCCACCACTTCGAACCGGTTCGCGGGCACCAGCAGCGCCTTTGACGGCGCGTTGTAGCGGTGGTTGGCCCGCCCGATCCGCTGCACCAGCCGCTTTACGTTCTTTGGCGCGCCCACTTGCACCACCAGATCCACATCTCCCCAGTCGATCCCCAGATCGAGCGAGCCGGTGCAGACCACCGCACGCAGCGCCCCCGCTGCCATCGCCTGCTCCACCCGATCCCGCTGCTCGCGGGCGAGCGAGCCGTGATGGATGCCGACGGGAAGGTTATCTGCGTTTTGCAACCAAAGCTCGTGAAAGAACAGTTCCGCCTGCGCGCGGGTATTGTGAAAGATCAGCGTCGTGCGGTGCCGCGCCACTTCGGCCAGAATTGCCGGGATCGCATGGCGCCCACCCCCGCCCGACCAGGGCGGCGGCGCGCCCGTCTGCAGCATGGTAATATCGGGCTCGGGGCCGGGGTCAGCTTCAAGGATCGCGCAATCGGGCGCCAGAAACCGCGCGAGCGCGGGTGGCTTCTCGACTGTCGCAGACAACCCCACCCGCCGCAGCCCCGGCGCCAAGGTCGCAAGCCGCGCCACCTGCAGCACCAGTTGATCGCCGCGCTTCGATTCGGCCAGCGCATGGATCTCGTCCACCACGATCCGTTGCAGCCCGGCAAACATCCGTGGCGCATCCTCGTAACTGAGAAGGAGGGCAAGGCTCTCCGGCGTGGTCAACAGGATATGCGGGGGGTCGGCCCGCTGCCGCCGCCGCTGCGTGTAGCCCGTATCGCCTGTGCGGTCTTCCACCCGGATCGCAAGGCCCGCCCCGGCGATGGGCGTGCCAAGGTTGCGCCGGATATCGGCTGTCAGCGCCTTCAGGGGCGAGATGTAAAGCGTGTGCAGCCCTGGCTCCGGCGCCGCACCCAGTTCCGCAAGGGTAGGCAGAAATCCCGCGAGCGTCTTCCCGCCGCCCGTGGGCGCGATCAGCAGCGTGGCAGGGTCCGCCGCCCGCGCCAGCATCGCGGCCTGATGCGGATGAAGGCTCCAGCCCCGGGTCTCAAACCAGCGCGCAAGGGGGGGTGGAAGGGTCTTCATGAGGCGAGAATAGATCCTGCCCGGGCCAAGGCAATGCCCAACACCCCTGCACACACCATAGGCGGAAATTGCATAAGTTTCCGCAACCCGCTTCATCTATTCATAAATATCCCGGGGGAGGCCCGCTAAGGGCCGGGGGCAGCGCCCCCATTTTTTTGCGATGGCTCTGGCAAGACCCGCATTTGTGCCTGCGCCCCCCCTGAAATCCACTGGACGCCGCCGCGCCGCAGGCTTAATTCCGTCGCATGAAACTTCTCTTCCTTGGCGATCTTGTTGGGCGGGCCGGCCGGTCGAAGGTGATCGAACGCCTCGCGCCGCTGCGCGCAGCCTGGGGAATCGATTTCGTTGTGGCCAATGCTGAAAATGCAACGCAAGGCGCAGGCCTGTCGGGGGACCACGCGCGAGCGCTGCTGCAGGCGGGTGTGGATGTCATCACCCTCGGCGATCATGCCTTCGACCAGAAGGACATGCTGCAAGCAGTCGAGACCGAGCCGCGGATCCTGCGTCCGCTGAACTTCTCCAAGGTCGCGCCGGGCAAGGGTGCCCGGGTCTATCAGGCGACGCAGGGGCGGCGGGTGCTGGTGGTCCAGGCGCTCGGCCAGGTCTTCATGAAACGGCCCTTTGACGATCCGTTCAGCGCTGTCGATGCAGCTCTGAAGACCCATCCGCTTGGCGGTGCCGTTCAGGCAACCATTATCGATTTTCACGCCGAGGCCACGAGCGAGAAGATGGCCATGGGCCATTGGTGCGACGGGCAGGCGAGCCTGGTCGTCGGCACCCACACCCATGTCCCTACAAGCGACGCGATGATCCTGAAGGGCGGCACCGCCTATCTGACCGATGCCGGGATGTGCGGCGATTATGACTCCGTCATCGGGATGGAGAAGATGGAGCCGCTGCGCCGGTTCATCACCGGACTGCCCAAGGGCCGGTTCGAGCCCGCCGACGGCCCCGCCACTCTGTCGGGCGTCTATGTCGAGACGGATGATCGCACCGGCCATGCCACCCGGGTGCGGATGATCCGCCAGGGGGGCGCGCTTGAAGAGGCAGGGCCATGACCCGATTCTTCGACAGCCGGTCCGGGATGATTACGCTCTTGCTGATCCTGGGGGTAGGATGGGGCGCGACCCAGCCTCTTGGCAAGCTTGCCACAAGCACGGGCTACCCGCCCTTTGGGCTGATCTTCTGGCAGTTGGTTATCTGCACTGTGGTACTCGGCAGCCTGTCTCTGGTACGGGGCCGAGGGCTGGTTTTCACCCGTGCGAGCCTGAGGTTTTATGTGGTCGTGGCCTTGCTGGGCACGCTGGTGCCCAACGCAACCTTCTATATCTCGGTCGCGCGGTTGCCTGCGGGCATCATGTCAATCCTGATTTCGACTGTGCCGCTGTTGGCCTTTCCGATGGCGTTGATGCTGGGTATCGACCGCTTTTCCGTGCCGCGACTGCTGGGGCTGTGCCTTGGGCTGTGCGGTGTGCTGCTGATCGCGCTGCCAAAGGCGAGCCTGCCTGACCCCGCGATGGCGGCCTTCCTGCCGTTCGCGCTGATCGGCCCGCTGTTCTACGCGATGGAAGGCACCTATGTCGCGCGGTTTGGAACGGCAGGCATGGATGCGCTGCAGGCGATGTTCGGCGCCTCGCTGGTCGGGCTGGTGATGTGTCTGCCGGTGGTGCTGGCGCTGGACCAATGGTTCGTCCCTGCGCTGCCCTTTGGGCCGGCGGAATGGGGGCTGCTTTTGTCCTCGGCCCTGCACGGGCTGCTTTATGCAACCTATGTCTGGCTCGCCGCGCGCGCGGGGGCGGTCTTTGCCGCGCAAGCATCTTACATCGTCACCGCCTCGGGCCTGTTCTGGTCGATGATCCTGTTGGGCGAACGATTCTCTTCCTGGGTCTGGCTTGCTCTGGTGGTGATGCTGGCAGGCCTTGCGATGGTACAGCCTCGTCCGAAAGTGCCCGCAATCCGGCCAACTCAAGCGGAAACCCGTTAACTCGACAAGATTTGTAGATATTACGCTTTGACTGGGTAGGCGGCTGCGTTAAAGCAGAATTGCTGCAAGGAGGCCGCTGCATGATCGGACTAGAATTCAGCCAGACGACCGATGCCTTCATCGCCATTGCAATCCTGATCGGCATGTTCGCGATGTTCCTGCGCGAAAGCTATCCGGTCGAGGTGGTAGCGATCGGCGGTGCGGCGCTGATGCTGATCCTGGGGATCCTGCCGGTAAAGGACGCAACTTCGATCCTTTCGAATTCGGCGCCGTGGACGATTGCCCTGATGTTTCTGGTAATGGGCGGGCTCGTGCGGACCGGCGCTGTCGAGATGGTGATCAGCGCCGCAGGGCGCCATGCGAGTGACCGGCCAAAGACGACCATCGTCGTCCTTTTCGGGCTTTCTGCCGTGGCCTCGGCCTTCATGAACAACACGCCGCTGGTGGCGGTGATGATCCCGGTTGTGATCCAGCTTGCCGTGCAGATGAAGATGGCGCCATCCAAGCTCTTGATCCCGCTCAGCTACATGACCGTGCTGGGGGGCATGATCACACTGATCGGCACGTCGACCAACATCCTGGTGGACGGGGTCGCGCAGGACCGCGGGCTGGAGCGGTTTTCGCTGTTCGAGATCGCGCCTCTGGGCATCGCGGTGACGCTGGCCGGGGGATTGTATCTTGTGCTGTTCGGCAACCGGCTCTTGCCGGAGCGCCAGTCGATGGGGGTGCTGCTCAGCGACCGGCGCAAGATGAAGTTCTTTACCGAAGTGGCGATTCCCGAGGACAGCCCGCTGATCGGCCAGAAGGTGCTGGGCGTGGATCTGTTCAAGCGTGACGGTGTGCGCCTGATCGACGTGTTGCGTGGGGATGCGAGCTTGCGGCGTGACCTCGCTCCGGTCGATCTGCAGGCGGGCGACCGGGTCGTGTTGCGCACCGAGATGACGGAACTTCTCGGCCTGCAGAACCGCAAGGATCTGCATCTGGTTGACAAGCTGAGTTCGGTCAAGACCGAGACGGTCGAGGTGCTGATCGGTCCGGGCTGTCGGCTGGAGGGGCGGTCGCTGGGGGAATTGCGGTTGCGAAGGCGTTATGGCGTCTATGTGCTGGCCGTGCACCGGCGCAACCAGAACATCGGACGACAACTGGACGACCTGGTGGTTCGCGTGGGTGATACGCTGCTCTTGGAAGGCAATATCGAAGACATCCAGCGGCTGGCCACGGATGTGGATCTGGTGGACGTCAGCCGCCCCCGGGCGTCGGCCTTCCGCCGCACAAAGGTACCGATTGCGTTGGTGGCGCTGGCATTGATCGTCGGTCTTTCGGCGCTCGACGTAGCTCCGATCCTGCCGCTGGCGGCGATTGCGGTGGCGGTTTTGCTGATCACTCGCTGTGTGGACAGTGACGAGGCCTTTTCCTTCGTGGACGGGCGGTTGTTGGCAATGATCTTTGCCATGCTCGCCGTAGGACAAGGGTTGGAGCATTCCGGTGCGCTCGAGATGATCGTGACGGCGATTGCGCCCTGGCTTGTGGGGTTGAGCCCGTTCTTCCTGATCCTTGCCGTCTATATCGTTGGGTTGGTGCTGACGGAATTCCTTTCGAACAATGCTGTGGCGGTGATCTATACTCCCATCGCGATTGAGTTGGCGCAGACCCTGGGGTTCGATCCGCGCGCGTTTGTCGTGGCGGTGATGTTTTCAGCAACCCTCGCGTTCGCGACGCCGGTTGGGTATCAGACCAACATGATGGTTTATGGCCCGGGCGGTTACCGGTTTTCCGACTATGTCAAGATCGGGCTGCCGTTGAACCTGCTGGTGATGCTGGTCGCCTGCGCCTTGATCCCGGTACTTTGGCCTTTATAGGCCCTTTTCAGTCTGCACTCGTCCGGCTTTCCTTCCCCGGGGCCGGAAGTTTTGGGCCTGACCGCTGCGGGGTTGCGGGCCCGCTCCCGCTTGGTGTAGACGACCCCATCACGCGAAGATGGCATCGGAGACAGGGTCATGGCAGGCCATTCGAAATGGGCGAACATCCAGCATCGCAAGGGCAAGCAAGACAAGCTGCGCTCGAAGATGTTCTCCAAGCTCGCAAAAGAAATCACCGTTGCGGCCAAGATGGGCATGCCGGACGTCGACATGAACCCGCGCCTCCGCCTCGCGGTCAAGGCTGCCAAGGCCGTATCGATGCCCAAGGACGTGATCGACCGTGCGATCAAGAAATCCCAGATGGGTGATGGCGCGGACTACACCGAGATCCGCTATGAAGGCTATGGTGCCGGGGGCATCGCCATCATCGTCGAAGCGATGACCGACAATCTGAACCGCACCGCGTCGAACGTGCGGTCCTATTTCAGCAAGGCGGGCGGCAACCTTGGACAGACCGGGTCGGTCAGCCACAGCTTTGACCGCGTCGGCGAGATCACTTATCCCGCCACCGCAGGTGATGCCGACACGGTGATGTTGGCGGCGCTGGATGCCGGTGCCGAGGATGTGGATTCCGACGAAGACGGCCACTGGATCTACTGCCCGGTCGAGGCGCTGTCGGAGGTGTCGGATGCGCTGGAAAAGGCGCTTGGCGAGTCGAGCGAAAGCAAGCTCGTCTGGCGCCCGCAATCCCGCACCGAGGTAGACCTGGATACCGCGCAGAAACTGGTGCGCCTGATCGACCTGCTCGACGAGGATGACGATGTGCAGGCCGTAACCCACAACTTCGACATCCCTGAGGATGTGGCAGCCCAACTGGAGTGACGGCGCAAAACGACCTGCGCCGCCTGGGCACCGTCAGAGTACGAAATCTGTATTCTGAATCAGGGCATCCAGAATCTGCGCTGAAGAGTCGGGCAGGAAGGTGAAACTTGCCGGCGTCAGAGCTGCGGCGTCGATGTTCTTGAGAACCACGATCGTGCTGCCAATGCCAAGATGCGTGTCCAGGCCCACGTCGGTTACGACGATCTGCACAAAGCTGGTGGCGCCGTTCAGGATATTGATCCGGTCCAGCCCAAGTTCGAAGTCCAGGATGACATCACGCCCGTCTGCACCGCGAAACACGAACACATCGGCACCGCTGTCGCCCTGCATCCGGTCAGCGCCGGTGCCGCCTTCGATCGTATCGCGATTCAATCCGCCGGAAAGCACGTCGCGTCCGGCATTGCCGATTATCAGATCATTGCCACCCCCCCCCGCGATGGTGTCATTGCCGGTGCCGCCCACAGCTGCGTCATTTCCGGCGCCGAGCAGAAGCCTGTCGGACCCGGCGTTCGAAAATATCACATCCGTGCCGCTGCCTGCGTTGAACACATCGTTGAGCGCGCTGAGAGACACCAGATCGTTGCCGCCAAGCAGGCCTTGGACAAAGGCAAGGTCATCAGCCCCCCCCGGTGTTGCCGCGGCCGCGCGGTAGCCTGCAGCATTGACGGCAAGACCAAAGATGAAGGCATCCGTCGATGCCAGACCTTCGTTGAACGACAAGGTGCGGATCGTGCCGCCAAGAAGCTCGCCATTCCCATCGCGGGTCAGGTTGTTCCCGGCCACGCGCACCGTGATGTCGTCCGCCGTCTGGATCAGCAACCGGTTTGCTGGCAGAGTGGGAAACACCCGCTCACCGGTCAGATTGTTCAAGAAATAGCTGAACCTCGCTCCCCCCGCGTCGGCGACGGCGCCATACTGATCAGGGACGGTGCCTTGCGTCGGCGCGTTGAAATCGAAAAGCCCAGCACCCCAGGGCCGATCGTTGTTGAAAATCACTGCCATCGTGACACCTCCGCTTTCCGCCAGTGTACCGCATCGACAGGCACGGGGTGAAGCGTTATCGGCGGTCTCATGACGGGGGCAGAAGGACCTTGGCCGCGGCAGTGCGGATACTGCAGTTCAGAGGTGCAATCGCTGCGGCCGTGGTGCGGGTGAACTGCCAGTAGAGCGGGACATCCAGCGCCAGGTCCGGCTCCGGATCGCATAGCCGCCCTAAGCTGAGGTGCCGTGCCACAAGCGGCTTGGGACTGAGCCCCCAGCCGAGGCCCGCGAGGCAGGCGTCAACAACCCCTGAGATGAGGCCAGACGGTGCGAAGGGAAGGCCGCACGCCTCGCCTCGCCCCCGGTCGGCAATGAGTGCCTGTTGCAGCACTTGCACCTCCTCTTTGTGGCGGATCAGGCGCATCGCGACCGCTGCTGCTTGACAAGGGGCTGCCCCCTGCGGATCAGGAGCGCGCCTGCCACCTCCTCCAGCGCGCGGATGCGTTGCGAGATGGCCGGTGGAGTGCCATGCAGTTCTGCCGCCGCAAGATCGAAGGATCGCGTCGATGCACTGCGCCAACGGCGGCAAGCTGATAGGGGCCAAACATTAGCGACGCTTCATCAGGATAAGAAAGAATAACTGGAGTTTTTGTGCCCCTGTCGGCTAAGTCAAACGGGCGTGCTGGAGGATGACATGGGCGAAAAGGTTTTGAAGCATTTGCTGCGAAGCATGGAGCCGGTGCTGCATGATGCCCCCTATGGCTATGCTGTTGCTCCGGCAATTTTGCCTGGGCTTCAGCCCTTTGCCATCGTGGCTGAGGCTGAGGGGATGACGATCGTGGCCGATCACGCGGTGTTGCGGGGAGCGGGGCTGGCCGCCGACACCTGGGCGCGGATCAGCCTGACGGTGCGCTCTGATCTTGCCGCAGTTGGCCTTACCGCTGCCGTCGCCACAGCTTTGACTGCTGCGGGGATCAGCGCGAATGTAATAGCCGGGTATCACCATGATCACCTCTTCGTGCCGTGGGATCGGCGTTACGACGCCATGGCTGCTCTCAAAGCTCTTTCCCGGGCTTGAGGTGGCAGTGTCCGGCAAGCTGGAGGGGTCCTCATTCCGACCGCAGCCATTGAGCCGCGGAATGATGTTGCGCTGCGGCAGGGCATTGGGCATGAACATTTAGGGGCGGGTGTCGCCTTTTGGGCCTAGTCCGACCTGTTTCCGATCAGTGCGGGGACGACGTTTTCGTGCGATTTCTACAAGAATTCTGGACCTGGCACTGGCGTTCCTGTGGTAGGTGGTTGGAATTGTGCTATTATATGGCTCCATTCAGTTTCCGCAGGATGCCTGGGTGGCGTGGCACTGCAGCCTGCGGCAGCGACAGGCGCGCCATCGCACTCGGGGTTTGGCACCAATGCGGGCATCACCGGTACCAACCCGCATTGATATGTGGATATCCCTCTGCGACCGGCTCTTGTTCGCGGACCAGAAGCCGCATGGCGCGGCCGTCGTGACTGGGGCGGCGTTTGACTTGGCGCATTTGTTTACGGCATTTGGCGATGGCGCGCCGCCCTTCGCACCGGTGATAGCGCGGCGGCGGGTCTGGGTTGTGTTGGAAATCGGCAACAGGATCACTATGGGGTCGATATCGGCGGGTCTTGCCTTCGTCGGGTGAACGGGCTTTGGTCCGGCCATGACCGCCTCTACCCGCGTCACAAGCTCCCCCGCGCTCGGCAGCCCTGTGATAGGTGCCCTGTGGATGCTTGCCACCGGGCTAAGCTTCGTTGGTGTGACAGGTATCGTGCGCTACATCGGAACCGATGTGCCCGCACCACAGGCTGCCTTTCTGCGCTTTGCATTCGGGGTGCTCTTGCTTGTCCCGGCGTTTGGCCGGATGTGGCGCACGGGGATCGCGGCGCGACCGCTTCGGCTTTTCGGCTGGCGCGGGGCGGTCCATGTGGTGGCAGTGATCTGCTGGTTCTACGCCATGGCTCGTCTGCCCGTGGCCGAAGTGACCGCGATTGGCTACCTTAACCCAGTGATCGTGTCCGTGGGTGCCGTTCTTATGTTTGGCGAGCGGTTGACCATGCGCAGGGTGGGGATGATTTTCGTCGCGCTTGTTGGCGCCATGATCATCTTGCGCCCCGGCTTGCGCGAGCTGACCGACGGACATGCAGCCCAACTGGTGGCCGCCGTCTGCTTTGCGGGCAGCTACCTCTTTGCCAAGAGGCTGAGCCAGCTTGCCGACGCGACCACCGTTGTTGCCATGTTGTCGATCACGGCGACAGTAGGGCTTTTACCCTTTGCCCTATGGGTGTGGGTGCCAATTTCGGCAACCGAGACGGCGCTGCTGGCGGTCACTGCCGTGCTGGGAACGGTTGCGCATTACTGCATGACCCGCGCCTTTGCCGAGGCGCCCCTGACGGTGACGCAGCCGGTCACGTTCCTGCAACTGGTCTGGGCCAGCCTGCTCGGCGCGCTGGTGTTCCACGAGGCGGTCGATCCCTTCGTACTGGCGGGGGCTGCCGTGATCATCACGGCCATTACGCTGAACACCTGGATCGAGGCGCGTGCCGCCCGCAGGCCCGAGGCGCCGCCGCAGCCCGAGGTCTGAGCCTGAGGACTACGTTGCGTGCAGTGCGCCCCCTGCGCGCGCCCCGCTTGCCAAATGCTAATCGTCGGCCTCCTAGTTTCGCCCGGAATGGCGTTCCTGCGGAGGTTCCGATGCCCGATACCACGACGATTCTCTCGCTGCCCATGATCCTGCCGGCGCAGGCACAAAAACACGTGACACACAACGAGGCACTGGCGATCCTTGATGTGGTCGTACAATTGGCGGTGCTGAACCGGACGCTGACGGTTCCCCCGGCGCTGCCCGCCCTCGGCGACCGGCACATCGTGCCCGCAGCCGCGACATCCGCCTGGGCCGGACAAGTCGGCAAGGTCGCGCTTTATGAATTGACGGGCTGGCGCTTCTTTCCGGCTGCCGCGGGCTGGCAGGCCTTTGTGCGGGCCGAAGGCAAGATCGTGGTCTTTGACGGGCTTGTCTGGTCCGAACTGACGGGCGGCGGCGGGGCCACCGAAGTGCCGTTTCTGGGCATCGCCACCACGGCAAATGCCACCAACAAGCTCTCCGTTGCCTCGCCCGCTTCGCTGTTCACCCATGCAGGTGCCGGGCATCAGATGAAGGTCAACAAGGCCGCAGCGGCGGATACGGCCAGTCTGCTGTTCCAGACCGGCTTTTCCGGGCGGGCCGAGATGGGGACCCTGGGGTCGGACGCTTTTGGTTTAAAGGTCAGCGCCAATGGCACGACGTACCTCACCGGGATGAGTGTTGCTGCGGCCACGGGCATGGCAAGCTTTCCCGAAGGTATCGCCAGCACCGGCTTTGCCTTGCGCGATGCCGCCGACCCGACAGTCCGGGCCGCCTTTGTCACGACCGGCCTGACCACGGGTGTCACGCGCAGCTATACTTTGCCAAACCTGAACGGCGAGTTTGCCTTGCTGGACGGGGCGCAGACCTTTTCCGGCGGCAAGACCTTCTCGGGCGGCTTTACCGTTTCGGGTCTGACGGCAAGCTTCGGCACGGCCACCGGCGCTGCAAGTTACGGGGTCGGTGCCGGGGCCACGACCTCGGGGGCGAGCAAGACTGTCTCGCTTGCCACGGGCGGGGTTTCGGGGTCGACCACCACGGTCGTCATCGGTCCGGCCACGGCAGGAGCGTTGGGAACGCTGACGCTGAACAGCCCGACCGTGGAACTCGGCACCAATGTCGCTCTGTTCGAGATGGGGCTGGCGTCAGTCCGGGCGGCGCTGATGGGGCTTGGCGGGGCCACGGCGGACAGCACCAACCGGCTTTCTGTCGCAGCGGGCGGGGTCCAGTTCAGCCATGCCGGGGCAGGGGTCGAAGCCACAGTAAACAAGGCAACCCCGGCTGATCAGGCAGCGCTGTCGTTCAAGACCGGGTTTTCTACCCGGGCCCAGTTCGGGCTTCTGGGCAACGACGCGCTAACGTTGCGGGTGAGCGCAAATGGATCGACCTTTACCAACGCCCTGACCGCAGATGCATCCTCCGGCATCGTGACATTGGGCCAACCCGTGATCCTGACAGGACAGACCAGCGACCCTTCCAGCCCTCTGGAGGGTGCGGTCTGGATAAACTCCACCACAGGCCAGATGAAGGCGCGCATCGGCGGGCAATCGCGGGTGATCGACGCACAATCCGACATCGCCACCCTGATCCCACCCGTCGGAGAGCTGATCATGACCGTCACGGGATCCGGGGGCGGCTCCATTGGCACTCTGACGGGTGCGGCGGGCAGGGTCGACCTCTTTCCTTACGTCGCCCGTGCCGATGCCCTGATTGACCGCTTGATCGTCAACTGCACAACCCTTGCAGCCGGCGCCTTGGGAAAGATTGTGGTCTATTCGGCCGATGCCAGCGGCAGACCCGACGCGCTGGTACTGGAAACCGGCGATCTTGACCTGGGCAGCCTGGGCACAAAGTCGGCCACCGTTTCTTGGACCCAAAGGCAGGGGCGGACCTACTGGATAGGCTTTCGTAATTCCGCCACGGCGACGATATCGGCCTGGGGCCTTTCGGCCACCCCGGATCTGAACGGCGGCACGGCGATCGCCACCACGGCACGCAAGGTCCTGCGCCGCACGAGCACCTACGCTACTGCAGCCCCCACGACCTGGGGCTATCTCGGAACCGAGATCAACGCGGCGCAAGCCCCCGCGATCTGGTTGCGCGTTGGCTGATCTATTGCGAACTGTCTCTGACTGGCCGCCATGGTCTGGTCAGAGACACTGCTTTGGTTTGACAGCCCCGTGCGCGCTGCCTAGACAAGGCCCGTAGAGAAAAGCGGGTAGGCCGATGAAAATTGCGATGATCGGAACGGGCTATGTGGGTCTGGTGTCGGGGGTGTGCTTCTCCGACTTCGGTCATGACGTGATTTGCGTGGACAAAGACCCCGCCAAGATCGCTCGTCTGCAAGCAGGCGAGGTCCCGATCTATGAACCCGGGCTCGAAGCCCTGATGAAGAAGAATGTGACGGCGGGGCGGCTTGCCTTCACCACCGACCTGACCGACGCGGTGTCTGACGCAGAGGCCATCTTCATTGCCGTGGGCACGCCCACGCGGCGCGGCGACGGGCACGCCGATTTGACATATGTCATGGCTGCCGCCGCTGAAATCGGGCGCGCGCTTGACCACTATGCGGTGATTGTCACCAAGTCCACGGTCCCTGTCGGCACCAATCGCAAGGTGGCTGAGATCGTGGCCGAGGCCAATCCGGCGGCAAATTTCGATGTTGCCTCCAACCCCGAATTCCTGCGCGAAGGGGCCGCCATCGACGATTTCATGCGCCCCGACCGGGTCGTTGTCGGGGTCGAATCCGACCGGGCCCGTGCGGTCATGGCGGATCTGTACCGACCGCTTTTCCTGCGCGAATTCCCCGTCGTCTACACCGGCCTCGAAAGCGCAGAGATGATCAAGTATGCGGCGAACGCTTTTCTTGCCACCAAGATCACCTTCATCAACGAGGTGGCGGCGCTGTGCGAAAAGGTGGGGGCAGACATCAAGGCGGTGTCCAAGGGCATTGGCATGGACGGTCGTATCGGCAACAAGTTCCTGCACGCAGGCCCAGGCTACGGTGGCAGCTGTTTCCCCAAGGATACCAAGGCGATGGCCCGTATCGGTCAGGATCACTCGGCCCCAATGCAGATCATCGAGACCGTGATCAAGGTCAACGAGGAGGTCAAGCGCCGGATGATCGACAAGATCTTCGATCTGTGCGAGGGCGGTCCGCGCGACAAGGTGATCGTCGTGCTGGGCGTGACCTTCAAGCCCAATACCGATGACATGCGCGATGCAGCGTCCCTGACAATCGTCCCCGCCCTTGTCGGTGCCGGGGTCAAGGTGCGTGTAGTGGATCCGCAAGGTCGCCACGAGGGCGAGGCCCTGTTGCCCGGCGTGCGCTGGATGGATAGTCCCTATGAGGCCGCGAAAGGCGCCGATCTTGTCGTGCTTCTGACCGAATGGAATGAGTTCCGTGCGCTGGACCTCGCAAAAATTGCGCAGAAGATGAATACCCCCCGCATGGCCGATCTGCGCAACGTCTACGACCGCAACGAAGTGATGCAGGCCGGTTTCACCCATTATGACGGCGTCGGCCGCTGATCGACCTTATAGGTCCGTCCGGTCCGATACACCGGACGGACCTATAAGGTTGCCGCGATCTTCGGCTACATGCGTCCCAGAAGGGCTGCAGCGAGGAACGCCGCCGTACCTGCGCGTGACGCCCGTGCAATCCCCAGCCGTCGCAGCATAGCCACACGCCCGGGACCGGACGAGGGCGCGGCGCGAAATGCTGTCAGCGTGGCCTGCGCGTCAGGGGTCAAGAGGTCCGACACCTCGGCCAGCGCGCTGGTCTGGGCGGTGATCAGCCGGACGAAGTCGCGCCGCAGCAGCATCTGCAACCGTCGCTGCGTGCCCGCCAGACCGCCCGAAGCGCCCAGCTCGTTAGCACCATGCTGACGATAGAGCGCCATCGGCAAGGGGTCGAGCACAAGCGCCCCCCCCGCGCCCGAGATCAGCTGATAAATCCACCAGTCGTGAAACCCCACGCCGTCCCGAACCCCCGCCCTGCGCACCAGTGCGAGGGCTTCGGCGTTCAGAAGTGTCGTGTGGCCGCCGAACAGGTTTTGCACCAGCGCATTGGCAAATCCGGCCCGCGCGCGCGCCGCCCGTGAAATCCGCAGTCGCCTGAGGGAGTAATCCGTAAGCATGCTTTCAGCGGCATAAAGCACTGGCCGTGCCGGCCTGTCGCCGCTGGCGGAAGCCATTCGCCGCAGCGCCCTGGCAAGCTTTCCCTTCAGCCACACATCGTCCTGATCGGCGAGAGCAACAGGTCCTGACGGCAGTTCGGGATGGTTGAGCATGGACAGGAAGTTCTGCGCACCCGTGCCACGCTGCGGCCCTGCGACCAGACGGACCGGAAAGCTCCGCCCGAAATCCTGCACGATCCGGCAGGTGTCATCGGTCGAACCGTCGTCGGACACCCACAGCGACCAGTCCGCGTGGCTTTGGGCTGCGATGCTGGCAAGCTGCGCCTCCAGATGGCGCGCACCGTTGAAGGTCGCCATCAGGATGCGGACATGGGGGGGTGGGCTGGGCATCGCACTCGCGCAGATCAGGGCAGGACCTGCATTGCCGATCTTGACGCCCCGCGCAATCGCCAATGCCGGACGCGTGCCGCGGCACCTGTCCCTTGGGCGGCGCCGGGACCCGCAAACGCCGAAGGCGCTGCGCCGTTCGGCATTTGATCCAAACGCCCCATTCCCGCCGCTTTGCCAGCACGGAGGGCCGCGCATTCCCGGGCATGGTCGCACCGGGGTGACGGCAAGGGACCGGAGGGTCAGGGCGGGTGTACGCGTTTCAGGTTATGGAGACGTTCGGGGACGCGCCCTTGAACATGATCTCCGGCATTACGGATTTCCAGATCCTCGGGACCGGCGCGGGCCTGCGGCTTTATTCGGCCAGCCGCGGCGGCGGCGGGATTCTGGCCTTCGACATCAGCGCGGGTCTGCAACTGATCGACCAGCAGACAATAGGGGCGGGGACGATGCTCCCCTCTCCTGCGGGCCTGCACCGGGTCGACCTTGGCGGGGTAGACACGCTTTTGGTCACCGGCACCAGCTTGCCGCGCGCGACCGGATACCGGATCGAGCAGGGCGGCACCCTGGGAGGCCAGATCACCTCACCGGGCAGCATTGCAGGCGAAGTGGCGGCCCAGACCATCGCTGCGACGGGCACGGGCATTTTCGTCTGGGCGGTGATGGCGGGTGAGGCGGTGATCCGTGGCAGCAGGATTAACCCCGATGGCAGCCAGACGCCGGTGCAGATGCTGACCCTTGGCCCCACGCTTCAGGGCACCGATATCGGGACGCTGACAGCGGTCGAGGTTGGGGGGCAGTGGCTGCTCGTCGGCCTGTCACAGCGCAGCGACCAGATCCTCACATTCTTCATCGCAGCGAACGGGCAGCTGAACGAAGCCGACATCAAAGGTGCGGATGGCGGTCTTGGCGTTGCCGACCCATCGGCCGTCGCCTCGGTCACGATGGCAGGGGTCACCTATCTGGTTGTGGCCTCGGCCTCGTCTTCCACGCTCACGGTGCTGGCCCTCGCGGCGGATGGCAGGATGAGCCTTGCCGATCACGTCATTGACACGCTGGATACCCGCTTTGCCGGGGTGGCGGCCATCGACACGGTGACGCTGGGGGACCGGGCCTTTGTCATTGCCGGGGGCGGGGACGGGGGCTTGCAGCTCTTTGTACTCCTGCCTGGCGGGCGGTTGGAGGCAATGGCGCTGACCCTGCAAATGCCGGGCCTTGCGCTGCAAAACATCACCGCCATCAGCGCCCATGTGGTCGCCGGACGGATCGAAGTCTTCGTAGCCTCTGCCGGGGCAGGGATCACGCGCCTGACGCTGGACCCGGGCACCCTTGCGCTGGTGCAGCGGGGCGGCGCGGGCGGTGACAGTCTGACCGGCGGTGCGGCGGGCGATCTGCTGGATGGTGGCGCAGGGAGCGATCGTCTGGAGGGCAAAGGCGGCGCCGACATCCTGATGGACGGGGCGGGGGCAGACACGCTCTTTGGCGGGGCGGGGCGGGATGTCTTCATCCTGTCGGCGGACGGCGCGGTGGATCAGATCCGCGACTTTCAGCAGGGCATAGACCGGATCGACCTCTCGGCCTGGGGGCGGATCCATGATGTGTCGGCGCTTGGCATTTCCGCCACATTGACCGGCGCGATTGTGACCTTTCAGAATGAGCGGCTCGTCATCACCACGGGCAACGGCCAGCCACTGCAGATCTCGCCGCTCCGGCTGCAGGATTTCATCGGGCTTTGGCACGATCTGCCGTTCGGGGGCATCCATGAGCCCGCAGGGCCCGGGGGTACCCCCGACGATGACCTGCAACGCGGCACCACCGCCGACGACACCTTCCTCGGCTCGCCCGGGGCCGACACGGTCGAAGGCCGCAGCGGGACGGACAGCATGGATTACAGCGCCGACGCCCTCGGCCTTACCGTCGATCTGGCCAATCCGGCGCTCAACACCGGCCTTTCTGCGGGCGATCAGCTCCGGTCGATCGAACGGGTGCTCGGCGGTGCTGGAGATGACACGCTGTCGGGGACGACCGGGGACGAAACTCTGTTGGGTGGCAGCGGCGACGATCTACTGCAAGGGCGCGAGGGAGCCGACCGTATCGAAGGGGGCGCCGGTCGTGACACCCTCACCTTCGCGGCGGCGAAGGCAGGGGTGGCCGCCAGTCTGTTGAGCTTTTCGGGCAACGCGGGTGATGCATCCGGCGATACCTACCTCGACATCGAAGACATCCTGGGGTCGAACTTTGCCGATACGCTGACGGGCGATGTGGCCGCCAACCGGATCGATGGCATCGGCGGGGGGGATCACCTGCTTGGGCATGCGGGGCGCGATACCTTGTGCGGCGGATCCGGGGCCGACACGCTGGACGGCGGCACAGGTTTCGATCTGGCCGACTACAGCGACATGACCGCTGGCATTGTGGTCGACCTGATTGACGGCACGTTGAACGCAGGGGGTGCCGCAGGCGATGTGCTGATCGGAATCGAAGCGATTCTGGGCAGCGGCGGGGCAGACCGTCTGGCAGGCACCGCTGGAGCTGAGGCGCTTTATGGCGGGGCGGGGGCAGATACGCTTCTCGGTCGCGGCGGGACCGATACGCTGGCAGGCGGGACAGGCCGCGACCTTGCCGACTTTGCCGACAGCCAGACCGGAGTTCTGGTGGATTTGGGGTCCGGCACCACCGGTGGGGGGCAGGTCAGCGAGATCGAGGATCTGTCAGGCAGCATACTCGGCGACCAGCTTTCGGGCAACGAAGGCGGGAACATCCTGCGCGGACAGCGCGGCGCCGACCGTCTGGACGGGCGCGCCGGGGGGGACAGGCTGGACGGAGGCGTCGGTAACGATACGCTGATGGGAGGGGAAGGGGACGACACGATGCTCGGCGGCATCGGCGTCGACGTGGCAGACTACAGCGCCAGCCTCCTTGCCCTGACGGTCGATCTGGGCAATCCGACCGTTAACCTCGGCTGGGCCCACGGCGATGTGCTCGAGGGGATCGAGATCGTGATCGGCGGCGGGGCGAACGACGTTCTGGCCGGCAGCAGCGCGAGCGACACTTTCGACGGGATGGCAGGACGGGATTTGCTGTTGGGCCGCGACGGAAACGACAACCTCTCGGGCGGCGGCGGTGATGACAGGCTCTCGGGCGGGGCGGGGCGCGACACCCTCAGCGGCGGGAACGGGTTTGACAGGGCGATTTATTCCGAGGCCGGGATCGGATTGGCGGTCGACCTTGCCGACCCCGTCGCCAATCAGGGCGAGGCTCTGGGCGACGTGCTGAGCGGGATCGAGGCGGTTTCCGGAAGTACCTTCGCCGACCAGATCGCCGGGGACGGCGCGGCCAACCATCTGGCGGGGGGCAGTGGGAACGACAGCCTTTTCGGGCGCGACGGCAACGATACCCTGCGCGGCAATACCGGGGCTGACCTGCTGGACGGGGGGGCCGGAATTGACCTTGCCGACTATCTGTTCAGCGGTGTCGCCGTATTAGTCGATCTGGAGCGGCCAACATTGAATAGCGGCATCGCTGCGGGCGACAGCTTCTTTTCGATTGAGGGCGTGCTGGCCGGGGCCTGCAACGATCAGGTGTCGGGCAATGCCGATACCAACTGGCTTTTCGGCGGGGCTGGCGACGATCTGCTCTTTGGTCGCGCGGGGGGCGACGGGCTTTACGGCGGGGCGGGCAATGACATTCTTTGCGGTGGCCTTGGGTCAGATGTGCTGGTGGGCGGCACAGGGATCGACCGGGCCTCCTATACAACGTCGGGCACAGGGATCGAGGCCGATCTGCAAAGCCCCGCGCGCAACACCGGCGAGGCATTCGGCGACAGTTTTGTAGGGATCGAAGGTCTGGAAGGCAGCGCCCATGCGGACCGGCTGTGGGGTGACGGCGCGGCGAATACCCTGCTCGGTCGTCCGGGTGACGATCTGCTTTTCGGGCGCGCTGGGGGCGACCGACTGTCGGGCGGCGACGGACGCGACACGCTGGCCGGTGGCATCGGCGATGACCTCCTTTTCGGCGGGGCCGGGGCGGATGTTTTTCTGTTTGACAGCGGGAAGGATCGCATCGCCGACTTCGATCCGAACGTCGACCGGATCGGGCTGTCCGCCGCCGCGGCCGCCGGGCGCAGCCTGGCCCAGATCGCCGCACTGGCCGAGGTGGAAGGCGGGACCACGCTGATCACCCTGTCGCCCGGATTGGTCCTGCGGATCGACACTCTGGTCGATCCGGATCAGCTTGGCGACGTTCTGTTCCTGATCTAGTCACAGCGGCGCGAAAACTGCTCAGGCCCGGCGCAGGACATTCGACAAATGCTCTCCGCGCCGCTATGCACTGTCGCGATGCACATCGGGCAGGAGCGGACAAGATGGCTGAGGCGCGGGTTCTGGTCACAGGCGGTGCGGGCTATGTTGGCTCGCACGCCTGCAAAGCGCTGAAGGCGGCAGGCTTCGAGCCGGTGGTTTTCGATAATTTTAACACCGGCTGGCGCGACGCGGTCAGGTTCGGCCCCTTGGTCGAGGGCGACCTGCTGGACCGCGCCGCGATTGATGCCGCCATCGCCACCTGGCGCCCCGTCGCAGTGATGCATTTCGCGGCGATCTCGCTGGTGGGCGAGGCAATGACCGATCCCGGCAAATACTGGCGGGTAAATGTGGGCGGATCCCTCAACCTCGTCGAAGCAGCGGTTGCTGCAGGGGTGAAGCACTTTGTTTTCTCGTCCACCTGCGCCACCTATGGCGACCACGACGGAGTGATGCTGGACGAGAATACCCCCCAGCACCCGATCAATGCCTATGGCGCCTCCAAGCGCGCAATTGAAGATATCTTGCAAAACTTCGGTCAAAGTCACGGGCTTAATCATGTGATCTTCAGGTATTTCAACGTGGCGGGCGCTGACCCCGGGGGCGAGCTTGGTGAGCAGCATGTCCCCGAGACGCATCTCATTCCGCTGATGCTGGATGCCATCGCGGGCAAGCGCGCGGCGCTCACGGTATTCGGGCAGGACTACCCCACCCCCGACGGCACCTGCGTGCGCGACTATGTGCATGTGACGGATCTGGTGGAGGCGCATGTCCTTGGCCTGCGCTGGCTGTTCGACGGGCGCGGCAGCCGGGTGTTCAATCTCGGCTCCGGTCGCGGCTTTTCGGTGCGCGAGGTGATCGAGCAATCGCGCCTTGTTACCAATCGCGAGGTGCCGGTGGTGATGGGGGCGCGCCGCGCAGGCGATGCGGCAGCGCTGGTGTCGGGCTCGCTGCGGGCCGGGGAGGAGCTGGGCTGGACGGCAAACCGCTCCACCCTTTGCCAGATGATCGGCGACGCTTGGGCCTGGGCGCAAAAGCCGCCATTCGCCTGCTGACCCTTCGCCCATTCATCTTTGCGCAAATATCCCCGCCGGAGGCTCCTGCAGGTCGGCGTCGAACGCTCCGCGGGGGATATTTGCGCAAAGATGAATGGGCAAAGGCAGCTCAGGCGCTCAGAAAAACGCGGACCGTTTCCTCGAACTCGCGCGGTTTTTCGGCGTGCAGCCAGTGGCCCGCGTCTGGAAGCCGGGCAAAGCGCGCCTTGGGAAACTGCGCGCGAATGCGGTCGTGGTATTCTGGCAGGACATATTGGCTTTGGGCACCGGAAAGGAACAGCGCCGGGCAATCGAACCGGCCCGGCGGATCGGGCCAGCCTGTGATGTGCGGCATCTCGGCCTCGAGCACGTCAAGATTCAGCCGCCACACGGGAGGCGAGGCCTTCAGGTCCAGCGATTGCAGAAAGAAGGCGCGCAGGTCCGGGTCGTCGATTTCTGCAGCCAGCCGCCGGTCGGCCTCGCTCCGCGAGGTGAGGTTGGCCAGATCCAGTCTGCGTATCTCATGGACATGCCGAGTCTGGTCATGATCATAGGCGACAGGCGCGATGTCGGCTACGACGAGGCGGCGCACCAGATCGGGCCGTGTCAGTGCCAGCATCATGACCGCCTTGCCACCCATCGAATGGCCCAGCACGTCGGCCGGTGCGCCGATGGCCTCGATCACTTCGGCGAGGTCGGACGCGAGGTCGGGGTAGCGGTGACTCGTATTGCGCGGGCTTTCGCCATGGTTGCGCATGTCCACCACCCAAACATCGCGCAGATCGGCTAGGCGGCGCGCGATCACACCCCAGTTGCGCGCAGAACCGTAAAGGCCATGGGCGATCACCAGGGGCGGCAGGGTCGCCGGGGCAACAGAGGGGTGCAAAACCGTGGCAAGCATGCACGATTGCTAGCCTGTCTTTTCGGCCAATGCCAGAGCGGGCGCTCAATGGTTGATCCTGAAGGGTGTGGGCCTTACCGTCTTGCCAACAATGGCAGCGAGGCAGACATGAGCGCGGTGACAATCCAGCAGATGGCCGACCGGGTGGCCGGGCTGATGGAAGAACGGTTGGGCGTTCGCGGAGCGGGGCTGGAGGCCAAGCTGCGCAAGGGCGGGCGGCTTTTGCCCCGCAAAGTGCGCGCCGCAGCCGAAGGGCTCGCCGCATTCGCGACAAAGGCCGAGAATCCCCGGCTTCTGACGCAGATCAGCATCGAGGAGGTCGCCGCCGCTTACGACCTCTGCGTGCGCCACCTTTCGGCGCTGCAGGCGGGACGCTGGCGCGCCACGATGCTGATCGGCACGGCAGGGTCGGTTGCCTTCAGTCTGCTGGTGGTCGCGGTCTTGCTCGCGGTCTTTGTGTGGTGGCGGGGCCTGATCTAGCTTTGAGGGAAGGGCGGCCTTTGGGGGGGCCGGACACGCCGGGCGGTTGCGGTCGAAGGCCGTCCGTGCTTCGGTTGCATCCGGGAGAGGAAGGGCTGCGCACAATGTCGGTAAGCCAGACCCCGTTCTGCGCGCGATAAAAGACCTGGGCGGCGGCGGCCATCCTGGTCGCGGCGACGCTGAGGAGGACCGGCTGGCCACGCCGGGCTCCTACGGCGCGGGCTATCTCGACCGTCGCTGAGAGGTGCACGTGGTGCCATGTAGCCTTCAACGGACCCTGCGCAAAGATGGAGCCGGGGCCCTGCTTGGCACGGATCATCAGGCCATCCGCAGAAAAGGCAAAGCGTTGTTCGACAGTGTCGCGCACAAGATCCGCAACCGCTTCCCGGCTCAGCGAGAAGGGCAGCGCCTGCAGCAACGCGTCTATCTTGACCCACCCTTGTTCATCGAGCTGCTGGCCGATTTTTTCCGGCTTGTGGCGCAGCACGAGGCTCAGGAAGCGGTTATGGTCACTGTGTACTGGCCATTTTATTTGCAGTCGTGCGTGGATCTCGCGCGCCTAAAGGTCCGGATAGATCGGGAACCGTTCGCAGAGCGTCTCGACCCGGGCCTTGACCGAGGCTTCCACTTCGGCGTTGCCCTCTTCGCCATGGGCGGCAAGGCCGTTCACGACCTCGACGATCAGCTGGCCGATCAGGCGGAACTCCGGCTCGGCAAAGCCGCGCGTGGTGCCTGCGGGCGTGCCGAGGCGCACGCCCGAGGTGACGGTCGGCTTTTCGGGATCAAACGGGATGCCGTTCTTGTTGCAAGTGATATGGGCGCGACCCAGAGCCTTTTCTGTCGCGTTCCCCTTCACCCCTGCGGGACGCAGGTCCACCAGCATGAGATGCGTATCGGTGCCACCGGTGACGATATCAAGGCCCCCTTTCATCAACTCATCTGCCAGCGCCTGGGCATTCTTGATCACATGGGCCTGATAGATCTTGAAATCGGGGCGCAGCGCCTCGCCGAAGGCCACGGCCTTGGCTGCGATCACATGCATGAGGGGCCCACCCTGAATGCCCGGGAATATGGCCGAGTTGATCTTCTTGGCAATCGCATCGTCGTTCGTGAGGATCATGCCGCCACGTGGGCCGCGCAGGGTCTTGTGCGTGGTGGTGGTGGCAACATGCGCATGCGGGAAGGGCGATGGGTAAAGGCCCGCCGCCACAAGTCCCGCAAAATGCGCCATATCGACCAGCAGAATCGCTCCGACGGAATCGGCAATTTCGCGCATGCGGGCAAAGTCGATGATGCGGGGAATGGCCGAACCGCCCGCGATGACCATCTTGGGCTTGTGCTCGGCCGCAAGACTCGCGACCTGATCGTAGTCGAGGAGGCTGTCCTGCTTGCGCACGCCGTATTGTACGGCCTTGAACCACTTGCCCGACTGGTTCGGAGCCGCGCCATGAGTCAAATGACCTCCGGCATCAAGGCTCATGCCCAGAATGGTGTCGCCCGGGGTCAGCAGGGCCTGGAACACGCCCTGGTTCGCCTGGCTGCCGGAGTTTGGCTGCACATTGGCAAAGTTGCAGCCGAACAGCTCGCAGGCGCGCGCGATGGCGAGATTCTCAGCCACATCGACGAACTGGCAGCCGCCGTAATAGCGCTTGCCCGGATAGCCTTCGGCATATTTGTTCGTCAAGACCGAGCCCTGCGCCTCCATCACGGCGCGGCTCACGATGTTTTCCGAGGCAATCAGCTCGATCTCATGGCGCTGGCGGCCCAGCTCGTTCGTCACCGCCCCGAACAACGCCGGATCGCGCGAGGAAAGCGGTTCGGAAAAGAACCCGGTGTCACGGTGGGGGGCGTTCATGGCTGACTCCTCTGGTGGGGGGACTTGGCGGTATCTAGAGCATGGCTGGCGGTTCGTGAAGACAGGAAACCGACATTTCCAGAGGCGTGCGCGAAGTATTGTTGCGCGGGGATTGCGGCCTTGCACCGATTGCGGTGATTGGGGTTGAGTTTGCCGGGAGCCCGGCCCAAGACTGTAGCCCAGAGGGAGGCGTCATGACAGGACAACGCATCCGCTTTACCGCAAGCAAGGCTCCGGCGGCGCGGGAGGCGCTGGCCGCCCTGACCGCAGCCTATGGTCAGGTCGAGGCGCGGGCGGCAGAGGTGATCGTGGCACTTGGTGGCGATGGGTTCATGCTGCAGACGTTGCACGCCGCAAAGGCCCGTAATCTGGCCGTCTACGGGATGAATTGCGGCACCATCGGCTTTTTGATGAACGCCTACCAGGCCGAGGACCTGCCCGCTCGCCTCGCTGCTGCCGAAGAGGCGGCAATCAACCCGTTGAGCATGCGCGCGATAAGCACTCGTGGCCGGGTGACCGAGGCGCTGGCGATCAACGAGGTCTCACTTTTGAGGCAGGGCCCCCAAGCGGCAAAGCTGAAGGTCTTCATCGACGGGCGCGAGCGGCTGGCAGAGCTCGTGTGCGACGGGGCGCTGGTGGCGACGCCTGCCGGGTCCACCGCTTACAACTATTCCGCCCACGGCCCGATCTTGCCTATTGGCGCCGATGTGCTGGCCCTGACGGCGGTGGCGGCCTTTCGGCCGCGGCGCTGGCGGGGGGCGTTGCTGCCCAAGACCGCCATCGTGCGCTTTGACGTAATCGATCCGGAAAGGCGCCCGGTGATGGTGGATGCCGACAGTCGTTCCTCCGTGCGGGATGTAGCGACGGTCGAGGTGCGGTGCGAGCCGCGGGTGAGCCACCGGCTGCTGTTCGATCCGGGCCACGGTCTGGAAGAACGGCTGATGGTGGAGCAGTTCGCCTGAGGGTCAGCCGCTGATCACACGCTCAACCTCCCATGCCGACTTTGGCTGCCGGTGCAACTGCCAAGAGGGAATGCATGGCTGAATGTCGCTTGCGATCAATGCGTTGCGGAACCAGTTTGCGCCACAGCCCCGATCCGCAAGCAGCGCCTTGGCCTTTGGCAACGTGGATAACAGCGCCGCTGCCCCGATGTAGTCGCTGGTCTGGCCCGCACTCGGATACATGCGGATCGGTCGGCCCGCAGCGTCGGTGACAACGTGCAGTTTCGAATTCGTCCCGCCTTTGGTGCGCCCGCTGAACCGCTTGCACCCCCCTTTTTACCCTGTTCGTTCCCACGGTTTGATGGTGCGATCCTTTCTCAGGAATGGAAGGAAGCGACATGGGACAGGTTCGTCACGGGAGCGCCACGATCGAGCAATGGTGCGCCGCCGGTCCGAGAACCAT
>Ga0105047_10001331_pt1 | contig 44062 bp, 39 predicted proteins | sample MAT04_FD_78384 | JGI IMG/M metagenome (GOLD analysis project Ga0105047, IMG submission 78384) | Freshwater microbial communities from Lake Fryxell liftoff mats and glacier meltwater in Antarctica - MAT-04 (megahit assembly) | ecosystem: Environmental > Aquatic > Freshwater > Ice > Liftoff... | reverse complement strand
TTTGCTTGTTAATAGGTGTACTGGTCATTATTATTTATAATAGTTGTATTCAGTGTTCCCCTTTTTGAGGTTGAGGTAAAGGTCGAGTTCTCTTAACCTCAACCTCAGCCTCAACCTCAACCTAATCCTTAACCTAATCCTTACCCTTTACATGTATTTCCTTAAATATCAGATTCTGCTTATGCTTTATTTTTTTAAAAGGTCACGGATTTCCGTAAGCAAGATCTCTTCATTTGAAGGTTTGGCAGGTATTGTTGGAGCAGTTTCCTCTTTTTTCTTCATCCGGTTTATGGCTTTGATAATCATAAAAACCGCAAAAGCGATGATCAGAAAATCTATGGTGGTCTGAACAAAATTGCCATAGTTAAGAGTCACAGCCGAAATTGCTTTGCCTGCATCATCAATCGAAGCGCTCTTAATAATTACTTTAAGATCGGTAAAATCCACACCACCTATGAGTGCGCCGATAGGAGGCATGATAATATCGTTTACAATACTGGAAACAATTTTCCCGAAAGCAGCGCCAATTATAATACCGACGGCTAAATCAACAACATTGCCTTTCATGGCAAATTCTTTGAATTCTTTCATCAACGACATAGTCTAAAGGCTTTTGTTATAGATCAAATTTATACAAATTCCAGTATGTAAATTTATAAAAGTTTACAATTTCTTTATGATCCGACTTATCTGGTTTATAATCAGGGCTCTATTGTTGAGTGATCAATGCTTCCATAAGCATCCAGTTTCCCGGATCGGCGATAATTTCAATAGGATTATTGTTATAATTCAGAGTAAAGCTTTCTTCAGGGGATGTTATATCTACCTTAATAAGCGTCGAAACTGAATTTTTATTAATCACTTTTAATTCCAATGGAAACTGATAAATTGTATTTTTCTGAGTTTGTTTTAGCTTCAGCACAAGCGAATGCTCCTGAAATGTCCATGAAATGTCGAGTACAGGATGACCACTTTTATAAAGCCACTGTTCAAAGAATTTGCCAAAGTCCCTACCTGATAATTTTTCTACCACAACTTTGAAATCATCCGTGTCAGCATTCTTATATTGAAAGTTAAAATAAAAGGTTTGCAAACATTTGTTAAACAATGTGTCGCCCAGTTCTTTACGCAGCATATGCAATACCCATGAGGCTTTCTGATAGGTATTTGGGCTAAGCAGTTCGGCGGAAATAGTTAAAGATGTGTCGATAATCGGTCCCAGGTGAAGTTTTTCAAAATCGAAAACCTCTTGCCTCTCAGCGTTGATATGCTTAATGAAAGCGGCACGTCCGTAGGTTTGTTCGATATACATACCTGTCAGGTAGGTTGCAAATCCTTCGCTTAACCAGATATGATACCAGTCGTTTTCAGAAAGTGCATCCCCAAACCATTGATGGGCTATTTCATGAGCCATGAGTCTTTCGGTACGGCCTTTTCCATTCACAGAATTTTCAGCATAAAATATACAGCTTGCATTCTCCATCCCTCCATATAAGGTGGTTGACTGTACATTAGCCAACTTATTAAAAGGGAATGGTGCGATAAGGTTTGAAAAGTAGACCAACGGCTTAATGGCTGCAGAATAATCGATGAACCCCTGTGTTTCATTCTGGGGATATACCCAAGTTGAAACAGGTATTCTGGAAACCAAAGCCAGGTTTTGTTTCGCAAAATTTGCAACTCCTATAACCATTAATTTTGTTGGCAACGGAACGGCTGTTTCCCAGATAGATGTTAAATACCCTGCATTTATTGATTCGCCTGTGCATAATCCATTTGAAATGACCTGATAATGGGAAGGTGCCGTAACGGTAAACTTTAATTTTGATTTATCCGAGGGATGATCGATGCATGGAAGCCAGTTATGCGTCCTGTTAGGCCAATTATCTCCGAAAAATGTCCGATCACCAAATTTGTTTTTTGAAATGATGAGCCCGTCGGCAGGGATCCCATGATATTTAATAGAAAGAATAGTATTGCCTTCAGAGTTTATGGAGGTTGTTGGAATATAGATTTTATCTGACTTATGCTGAAACGCAACAGGTCCATTTTTATCAGATATTTCCGTTATTACCATTCCTTTTCCTGATGATTTTATACTTGCGAGATCGAGAATCAGGGTATCTTTTTTCTGGATAAATGAAATAGAAAGTTGGGCTTCACCATAAATAATATCGGTGCTATCATTCAATTGAATACTGAATGAATAGTTGGTAACATCGAAATATTTATAGCGGGATTCGTGATCCTGAGCGGTAAGTACTGCAAGCCCCAGAAAGCTTATAAACAATGAAAACAATATCTTTTTAGAGTTCATTTTAAAGGGATGTTGTTTTTACGCTAAAGGAGGAGGCTCAAACTATTTTTTCTTTTTCTTTTTGCGATTATCATAAGCTTCCTGTTGCTTCATAAGTCCCTGCCAGTCTGATTTTGCATCTGCAGAGAAATCAATTGTTGCGGAGTAATCAGTCTTGTCAATTTCCAGAACTTTGATAGGTTTTTCCAGATAGCTTTCAATTTCCTCAAGTATTGGTCTTTCTTCCGTGCTGCAAAAAGAAACTGCATTACCCTTCTGTGTTCCTCTGCCTGTGCGACCTACGCGATGAACGTAATTTTCAGCTTTTTCGGGCAAGTCGTAATTAATCACATAATCGACCATCGGAATATCTATTCCTCTGGCAGTGACATCGGAAGCAATCAGTACTTTAACGGTACCCTGTCTGAATTCCTCGAGTGCAATAAGCCTGTCTTTCTGATCTTTATCACCATGAATGGTAGTAGCTTTAATTCCGACCCTTTCCATGGCAGCACATACCCGCTCTGCTCTGACTTTGGTGCGCACAAACACAAGAATTTTACTTGCAGGGTTTTCGGTAATCACACGTTCAAGGAAAAACCGCTTGTCGTCCATTTCCACGAATGCCATGGAATGATTGATATTTTTGGCAACGGGATCTTTTGGGGATACCTGAATACGAATTGGATTCCTTACAAGTGAATAGGCAAGGTCTTTTATTTTTTCATTGATAGTTGCTGAAAAGAACATGGTTTGCCTGTTTCGGGGGAGAAATTTGATAAGATCCTGAATATCCCTGATAAACCCAAGGTCGAGCATGTGATCCGCTTCATCAAGTACCAGAAATTCGATTCGGTTAAGTTTCAGGTGACCCTGACTTACCAGGTCGAATAAGCGGCCAGGTGTTGCAACCACCACATCTACCCCGTTCTCAAGCTTTTCAATCTGCGGCATTTGTTCCACTCCTCCGAAAATAGCAAAGGAATTAACCCTTGTATAGCGCGAAAGTTGCTGAAACACTTCATTGATCTGAATGGCAAGCTCATGGGTAGGTACCATCACAACACATTTGATTCCATCTGCAGTCTTTGATCTCTTTTGCTCATGGAGCATATTAATAATGGGAATGGCGAAAGCTGCGGTTTTCCCCGTGCCTGTCTGAGCTATAGCCAGTACATCTTCACCTTTGAGGATAGGAGGGATGGCCTTGAACTGGATGTCGGTAGGTTTTATAAAACCAAGGGTTTCGAGGTTTCGTTTGATTTCGGGGGAGATGATGTATTCGGAGAATTTCATTTTTGTTAATTCGGAATAGGTTCGTTGTGTTCAACCAGACTTTCAATATACAAAGAAATAGCTTCTTTTGCCATTAAGATCACTTCATCAACTGTCTCTCCATAGCTTATACAGCCTGATAATATAGGAACGGAAACAGTATAGCCACGCTCGGACTCAGGGTTTAATAAAATCCTGTAGGTCAATTGTTTCATAAAATTTCCTTTTAATATGCAAAAATAGTTTATTTTTGGAATAGATTGGAGCGCGGTAGAGTTTTTTCGGGTGGATTGACTTTTGCCTTCGCTTTTATTTTGAACATTTTGGGAATTTCGTGAAAATGGTTGAAAAGACATTTATTCGAATTAAAAATCTATAAATATGAAAAGGAAACTACATTTAGTATTATTAATTCTTATTACCATACTGTTCTTTTGGTCAATTAATTCCTGTAAAAAGGATGAGTCTGCAGTTGGAACGGATAAAGAATTATTTGATATGGCAAAATCTGCAACAGGTTTCAGCTGGTACAAGAATTCCGATGGACTATTGGATAAGAGTTCCGGAAGCGGCCATTCCCAGCCATTTCTGAGAGTCCGGTATAACTCAGTTGCTGCAGCAAAACTTGGATCAGACGGTAGGGTTATCGCGGGTACGGTTTTCCCCGAAGGTTCTCTTATAGTAAAAGAATTGTATGATAATTCAACAAGTATTGGTCTGTATGCTATTCTGTCCAAACAATCAAAAAATGCAAATGCAGACGCAAAAGGCTGGGTATGGGGTTATATTAATTCTGATGGAACAACAGCTGAACCCTCCTCCAATAAAGGTACTGCGTGTATATTATGTCATGAGCAGCAGGGAAATATAGATTATACACTGATGAATAAGTTTTTTCCTTAATCATTGTTCGTTCAGAATTACGCAACCTTAATTTAGGAAAACTCATCTTACTTTAGAGATTCAGATAATCATGAAGTTAGTTGGCAAAGGGATTATTTTTTTATTGCTTTTTACAGCCAGATGTGAAAAGGATGGTAATGCGGTATTATCGGGACGATGGCAATGGTATGAAACCTGTAACCTGAATTTATATATCGGTTGTCAAATAATAAAAAGACGTATAAGAAATTTTTCGCCTGAATTTTGTTAATTAAATGATTATTTGTACTTTTGCGCCATCAAAGTAAGAAGAATCAATGCGAAGGGGACAAAAGTCCCCTATTTTTTTAGTTAAAACTATGATAACGCAGGAGCAGGTTGAACAAATCATTCATGAGAAAATAGACGGATCAGAGATCTTTCTTGTGGCAGTGGTGATGAATCCGGGGAATAATATCCATGTTCATCTCGATACGGCAAAAGGTATTCTGATTGATGAATGTGTTGAAGTGAGTCGTTACATTGTGAGCAAAATGGATAAGGAAGTTGAAGATTACAATCTTGAAGTTTCCTCACCCGGACTAGATGCTTCTTTCAGAGTTAAACAGCAATATGAAAAAAACCTCGGGAAGCAGGTTGAAATCATTAAAGTTGATGGTGCAAAAATTAAAGGCATACTTGTAACATATCTGGACGACAAAATTGAAGTCGAGGCAATGGTTAAACCCACATCCCCCGACAAATCAAAGAAATTAGTACCGCAGGTTCTTACAATTGAACTTGAAGAAATAAAAACAATTAAATCAGTCATTTCTTTTAAATAAGAAATTTTTATAGAAAAATGGAAAATGTAAATTTAATCGACACCTTTTCAGAGTTTAAGGAGTTAAAAAACATCGACCGGGTTACCATGATGAGCGTTCTGGAGGACGTATTCCGCAGTATGCTTATTAAAACCTATGGTTCAGACGAGAAATTCGATATCATTATCAATATCGACAAGGGCGATTTTGAGATTTGGAGAAACCGTGAAGTTGTTGAAGACGGCAAGGTTGAAGACCCGAACCTGCAGATAGCTCTTTCAAAAGCTAAGCTAATCGATGATGATTATGAAGTGGGTGAAGACGTTACCGACGAAGTAAAATTTCTTGATTTCGGACGGCGTTCAATATTATCCCTTCGTCAAAACCTTACTGCCAGAATTCTAGAGTTAGAGAAAAACAATATTTACAACAAATACAAAGATCGCATTGGTGAAATTGTAACCGGTGAGATCTATCAGGTTTGGAAACGTGAAATTCTTGTACTGGACGATGAAGGCAATGAGCTGATTCTCCCCAAAAATGAGCAGATTCCATCCGATTACTTCCGCAAAGGCGATTCTATCCGCGCGGTAGTTGTGAAAGTTGATATGAGGAATAATAATCCACTTATCATTTTATCACGTACCTCTCCTGTATTTCTTGAGAGATTATTTGAACTTGAAGTACCTGAAATTTTCGACGGGCTTATTACTATCAAAAAAATCGTACGTGTTCCTGGTGAGCGCGCCAAGGTTGCTGTTGAATCGTATGATGAGCGTATCGATCCTGTTGGTGCTTGTGTGGGGATGAAAGGTTCCAGAATCCACGGAATCGTTCGTGAGCTTAAAAATGAAAACATCGATGTTATCAACTTTACAAATAACACTCAGCTGTTTATTCAAAGGTCATTAAGCCCTGCAAAAATCAGTAATATTAAAATTGTTGAAGACGACAAGCGTGCGGAAGTTTATCTTCAACCCCGTGAAGTTTCCCTTGCTATTGGTAAAGGGGGATTAAATATCCGTCTTGCCAGCCAGCTTACCGGTTATGAAATTGATGTTTACAGAGAAAGTGGAACAGAGGATGATGAAGATGTAACACTCGACGAATTCTCCGATGAAATTGATGCTTGGATCATCCAAGAGTTTAAATCGATTGGATGCGATACTGCAAAATCTGTTCTTGAGCTGAGCATTCAGGATCTGATTACACGTACCGATCTTGAAGAGGAAACTATTAAAGAAGTGATGAAAATTTTAAGAGCTGAATTTGAATAATTCAATGCATATAGTATAAATTCGCATATCAGCATAAATAAAGGAATTATAGTTCAAAGTATGACGGAAATTAAAGCAACAAGACTAAGTAAGATCGCCCGTGAGCTTAACGTGGGTATTACCACTATTGTGGAGTATCTTCATAAAAAAGGGCATCATATTGAGTCGGATCCTAATACCAAAATTTCTCCCGAGCAATACAATCTGCTCGCACAGGAGTATAGCTCAGATTTAAATGAGAAAAAGAAGTCAGAGAACTTTAGTCTGAAGAATCTTCGTGAGAAGAAGGAATCTATTACTATTGAAGATATTCAGGACACTTCAGAGCCCGAAGAAGAAGAGGAATCTCTGCTTATAAAAGACTCATCGGCACAAAGCGCTCCTAAGCATGAGAAGAAACATGAGGAAAAGCCTGCTGAAAAAATTATTGAAAAACCAGCTGAAAAGGCAATAGACATAAAAGTTGTTGGAAAAGTTGACCTTGATTTACTAAAAGCAAAGAAAGATAAACCAGAAGAAACCAAGGTTCCTGAGAAGCAGGTTGAAAAAGAAGTTGAGGAAATACCTGTAGTTGTTATAGAAAAGGAAGAAATCAAAGAAGAAATCAAAGAAGAAAAGGTTGAGAAACCTAAAAAAGGTCCGGGAGTTACTATTGTTGGTAAGATTGATCTTGAAGCTCCCAGGAAAAAGACAAAAGTAAAATCCAAAGCTGTTGAAGAACCTGAACCTAAAATTGCTAAACCTATTGAAGATTCAGTTCCTGAGAAAGAGATAGTTGAAGAAGTTGTTAGTCCTGCAGTTGCGGAGGTAAAGGATGAAGTTGTTCCTGTTACTCCTGTAGTAGACGAAAACATGATCATTACCCGTTTTGAGAAACTTACCGGCCCTACTGTTGTTGGCCGCATTGTTTTACCTGTTCGGGAATTGAAAAAGAAGCCAGTTGCTTCCAGCACTGTTAATCCTCAGTCAGATAATAATAAGAAGAAAAAAAGAAAGCGTATTCATAAGGAAAACGAGGGTGGGGAGAATAAAGACCGGCATGTTTCTGCTGGTTCAAATACTGCTCCTGCTCAGGGAAGTACTGCAGCACAAAACGCTCAGCGCGCAGGAAAGAAGAAAAAGAAACTTCACAGACCCGAAGTTAATGAGGTGGATGTGCAAAAGCAAATCAAGGATACTCTTGCAAAGCTTACTACCAAAGGAAAATCAAAAGGATCACGACACAGAAGAGATAAGCGTGATGCTTACCAACAGCGTCTTGTAACTGAGCACGAAAGGTCTGAAGAGGATAAGAACACACTTAAAGTAACCGAATTTGTATCTGCAAGTGAACTTGCCAGCCTGATGGATGTTTCGGTTAGCGATGTCATACAAACCTGTATGAATCTGGGATTGTTTGTTTCTATCAATCAGCGTCTGGATGCAGAAACCCTGTCAATAGTTGCCGATGAATTCAATTTTAAAGTTGAGTTTGTTTCTGCGGATCTACAAGATAGCATTTCAACAGAAGTAGATAAACCAGAAGATCTGGTTCACCGTCCGCCGATTGTGACTGTAATGGGTCACGTCGATCATGGAAAAACAAAGTTGCTCGATTATATCCGAAGCGCTAACGTTATTGCCGGTGAAGCCGGAGGTATTACTCAGCACATTGGCGCATACAGCGTGATTCTGGACGACGGAAGAAAAATAACTTTCCTCGATACTCCCGGTCATGAGGCATTTACTGCCATGCGTGCCAGAGGTGCTCAGGTTACTGATATTGCCATTATTGTGGTAGCTGCTGACGATGGAATAATGCCCCAGACAATTGAGGCAATTAACCACGCAAGTGCTGCGAATGTTCCTATTATTTTTGCAATCAATAAAATAGACAAACCTTCTGCAAACCCTGAGAAAATCAAGGAATCTCTGGCCAATATGAACTATCTGGTTGAAGATTGGGGAGGTAAATACCAGTCACAGGAAATTTCAGCGAAAACCGGACTTCATATCGAAGATTTACTTGAAAAAGTTCTGCTTGAAGCTGAACTTCTGGATCTGAAGGCAAATCCAAACCGTCACGCTCTGGGTACTGTAATTGAGTCAGCACTCGATAAAGGCCGTGGTTATGTTGCTACAATCCTTATTGAAAACGGAACCCTGAATATTGGAGATGTATTACTCGCCGGAAGCAATTTTGGTCACATCAAAGCGATGTATAACGAAAGGGGAGGTAAGGTAACATCAGCGGGACCAGCAAGTCCTGTTCTGATCCTTGGACTCAACGGAGCTCCTCAGGCAGGTGACCGCTTTAATGTTATGGATTCAGACCGTGAGGCCAAGGAAATTGCAACCAAACGTGAGCAATTGCAGAGAGAGCAGGAGCTGCGTACTATGAAGCATATTACTCTTGATGAAATCGGTCGCCGTATTGCAATTGGAAACTTCAAAGAGCTTAATGTTATTATAAAGGGTGACGTTGACGGGTCCGTTGAGGCTCTCAGCGATTCATTGCTTAAACTTTCCACTGAGGAAATTCAGGTTAACATCATTCACAAAGCGGTTGGGCAGATCTCTGAATCTGATATTTTACTTGCTGCTGCATCGAATGCTGTAATCATTGGTTTCCAGGTCAGACCATCATTGAGTGCAAGAAAACTGGCTGAAAAGGAACAGATCGATATCCGCATGTACAGTATCATTTACGATGCTATTGAGGAGCTCAGAGCTGCTATGGAAGGTATGCTTTCCCCTGAAATCCGTGAAGAAGTTACTGCTACACTTGAAATCAGGGAAGTATTTAAAATTACCAAGACGGGTACCATTGCCGGTTGTATGGTTAAAGAAGGTAAGATCAACCGACAGAGTAAGGTTCGTGTAATCCGTGATGGTATTGTAGTTTTCACCGGAACACTTGGGTCGTTGAAACGATTTAAGGATGATGCCAAAGAAGTTGTAAGTGGACTTGAGTGCGGTTTGAATATCAATAATTTCAATGATATCAAGGTAGGCGACCTTGTGGAAGCCTTCACCGAAACGGAAATAAAGAAGAAGTTATAATAAAAAAAAGGGGGCGACAGTTACGACGCCCCTTTTTTTTATCCTACCAGATTTTTGTAATCTGTTGCAGTTAGTAGATTATTCAATTCAGCTGCATCTTTCACTGATATCTTAATAATCCATCCTTTACCGTATGGATCCTGATTTACCAACTCAGGAGTGCTTTCAAGAACTGGGTTAACTTCCAGAATATCCCCCGAAACAGGCATAAATAGGTCGGATACCGTTTTCACTGCTTCTACAGTTCCAAAAGTATCGCCTGTAGATAAGGATTCACCTAAAGTTTCAATTTCAAGAAATACAACATCGCCAAGTTCGCTGGTTGCAAATTCTGTAATACCAATAGTTGCCTGATTACCATTAACACTGATCCATTCGTGCTCTTTGGTGTACTTCAGATTGTCGGGAAAGTTCATTTTGTGATGGTTTATTTTATAATTAGGTTGTTGAATTCGATTGGTAAAATTAATATAATTCAAACAATTAAGCGAGCAAGAAATGAAAAGCTTTGCTATTTTAAAACACCTTATAGAATGGTTTGTGATAAGAATGATTTTATTCGAATAGAGCCGGAATAATTCAATTTGGGATAATATAATAGTCGCAATTAATCTCAAAGGATAAAAATCCAGCTAATCCAGTTAATCCATTAAATCCCGGTCTTTATTGAGAAAGAGTAAATCTCACACTAAATCCAATATTAGTATTTGAATTTGGATAGGATAAGGATATCAGGGGATTATTTACACGCCGGTCGATGAAAAACCTAAGATTAAACCGATCAGACATTACATAATCGAAGGTAAGTTTTAAGGTAATTATTCGCTGTCCTGCAGTTATCTGGTCGGAGTCTTCAGCAAGTTTTCTGATGACGGTCCTATTGTCGCGAATAGAAATATCTCCCCTGACATTCAGATCGCTCTTGAATTCCTGCTGATTTATGATAAGCTGCACTTCATTAAAGCGGTAACCTGCCCCGAAAACCACTTCCTTACTGTTTACTTCGTTGATCTGGTTATTGGAGGTACTTAGTGAAAGATTACGGGATCTCTTAAATTCGAGTTTGGTAGTAAGACTGTTGTTCCAATCCATATTGATATCGAGAAGCGGGCTAAACTGTTCTGCAATACTGACAACAGATATATCATATTTCGGAATCAGATTTCCCTGATTATCGAGGGTTTCAAAAATATCATCGGGATTTGTGATATAATTTCCAATGGTGTATGAAGAGCGATAAGCATGACTCAGACTGATACTCTTAAAGTAACGCTTTACGAATTCCAGGTTGCTTAAACCGTCAAAAGTAATTCGCCAGTTAGGCATCATCTGTAATATAGAAGGTATAGTATTAAGTCCTACTTTATTAGGATCTCTACCTCCATAAGCTGCAAGGAACGCAGGAATCAGTACGTCTTGTGAATTTGAGCCATAACCCGGATAGAATCCGTTATTGTCAGCGGTATCAGTAGGATTGGCAAGCCGGGATGAGATGATCTGCCGATAATCTTTTTTTAGATCGTCGAAAGCCGCAGAGCTAAAATCCTTGTCTTTATTGTAAATTCTTTCGAAGGCGGTTCCCCAGGAAAGGTATGACATTGAAAAATTCCCGGTGATTCTTTTCCCTCTGTCGGCCTGAACCGGAAGATTTCCAAACTTATCTGCAATATAAAATTCACTTTTATTTTCACCAATACTTCTATTTGCAGTGAGGTCTACTCTGAGTCCGTCAAATGGCTCAAATGTTGCTTTCAGAATAAGCTTATCACCGGTGTTCATTAAGTAAGGTTGGTTTATCAATGAATCCTTTGAAAGCCATCCATTGTCAAATGCGCTTTGTGCAAATGAGTTATCCTGCCATCCACTTATAAATTTCCAGCCGGGAGCCTGAAGGCCGTTATAATTCTGCATACCCATGATACGTGTTGCAGGTTTATACCCCGGCAGAACGGTACCACCGTCTGTGTTATAGGTGATGCCGATACTTTTGAAGCCAGTCAGGATGCGAACCGAATTATCAGCGATAAAAATCAGTGGATTTTGGCCTAAATTTTTTGTTCCGATTATTTCGACCTTACAACCTCTGGCTTCTTCCGAAGAAGTAAGAGTTATGCGGTTTTCATTAATAATATCCACCTTAACGGTTATCTCTTTGCCGCTAGCGTCAGTAACTTTCACTTTAATGTCTTCAGTTTTCAACTTATGCTGGAATGAACGAGGGTAATTCGCTCTCAAAAGCTGATTTTCCTTAACAAAATTTACTGTTTTGGTTCGTGCATCAGCAGGTTTTGTTCCTGGTTTTGCGCCGGTTTTCGAACTGGGTTTTCCTTTTCCCCCTTTAGACCGGTATTTCTCACTGATGCTTTTGAAATACGGAACTTTATTATAAAGATTACTCAAATTCAACTGTCCAGTGTGTTGCCATGAATTTGAATTCTTCAGAGTATTACCGAGGTCAATGTTCGGGTTACTTAGAATAGGCCCGGTATCCCAGCCGTATGAAACATTATAGCGGGTCGTCAGAGTCATCCAATTCAGGAATGGGATTTTGTTCAGGGGGAGATTATATTGGACATTGAACTGATGCATATAGCTTGTTGTACGTCCAAATGAATAAATCTCCTGAAGTATGGAGTCGCGTTTAATCTCATAATCAGCGTCGCCACGGTTCATCCTGCCTTCAGGTTCATCAATCCTTGCGATATTTGTAGCGTTAAAATCGAATTTCAGGGAGCGTGTGATATCATATTTCAGATCGTAATACCGATTCCATGTGAAATCTTTTTTAAAGGTAGGCTCAATCTCTAGATATGGATTATTGAGGTTCCTTAACTTTCTTTCGGTGTAATACCTGCTCATGTCGGTTCTGAAAGAAATCAGGGAAGGAGCATAATAGAAGTTGAAATCTTTTATCAGCTTAAAATACTGAGATTTCATTGCTTTTGATTTTGCAAAGGGACTTACATTCTTTGGCCGGGCATTATAGGTATAGTTCAGTGAACCACGGTATTTTCTCTGATTATAATATTCGGTTCCAATGTTCCGGCTGAAAATTTCGTTATAAGAATATGAGGTCGACCAGTTAGCAAGATCATAAAAACGAGGTTTGCCTTCCTTTTTCACAACCCTTACGTTGGTAAAGTTGATACTTCTTCTCTGGGTATAATCTTGGTATTTTTCTTTTATTTTATTACGATCGTCTTTTGTTTTTGCATTTTTCATTGCTACTTCAACGAGAATGTCGGGATCAAGAGGGTTATATTCGGGATTGATAAATTCTTCGGAGAGGCCCATATAAATTGGAATCGACACTCCCGATTTAACAGGGAAAAATTTACCAAGTTCAAAATTACTGGAAAGGTCATATTGGTAAACTCTTTCTTTATCTCTTTCCTGTACTTTCTTGTCGATGCTTCCGAATCCCGGAGTGCTTGTATTTCCTGCGAAAGTAATAGTACCTACATCCGCAAGTTTTGTAGTAACCCTGCCGTTGGCGGCCCATCCACCTTTTTCATTAAAATCACTCATCCGGAGTTCGTTGAGCCAGACTTCTGCAGATTTGGGAAGGCCATCATCGGTTCCGGGGTTGTTTGAGGCTTTAGGATTCCTGATACCGATCATGATAGTTCTTACATTTGACATATTTGGGTTTCCGGAAACACTTACTTTATTTCCATATTTATCAACGATGGTAAAAATAGTTGAAAGGCTCACATCAGAGTTTGCAAGCCCCATGGCATCATTTCTGGCTTGTTTGGCCTGTTGGAAAACTGCGAGTTCAATATCAAAGCGGTTATCGCGGGGCCATACCAGAAGCTTGTCGGTACTTTTGTCGTCGTTATATTTTCCAGAAGGAGTTACTTTCAAAGGCACCTCATACTCATAGAAATTGCTCTTATAATCGGATCCGATACGGATGAAAGCAGTTATTTCATAATCGCGCAAAGGCACGTCAGTAATAGCTTCCATGTGGGCTTCCATCTCAATTCTCTTGTACTGCCTTACATCCAGACTCACGTTTTTGTAAGCTGCACGGGCATCGCCATCTTCAAGGCCATTTACCTTCAGAACAATTGATTGTTCGTTTAATTGCCTCAATTGCGGATTTGTTGGGTCAATTACTCTGGTGATTCCCGGAGGTAAAACATAGTTCACGGGTTGTTTACCGGCGTTTTCTTCAATATTAACAGCCGAAATATCAAATGTGCCATCAACAGGTTCGTAGCCGGTCCAGTCTTCTCCACCTTCATTAAACTCCAGATTGTACCGTCGCCATTCTCCCCTTACAAGGTCGAGTTTAGCAAATCGCATTATAACGGTATCAGAAAAGTTGGTAAGAAACATTCTCATGAACCGGATGGATTTAAAATCTTGGATTCCACCAACGACATTTTCGTAATTACTAATAGGAACGCGGAATTGATACCAGTTTACAGAGGAGACTTTATCATTTGGAAATTTGGTATCATCTGTAACTTTATCGATAATATAGTTCTTGCCGATTTCAAGATCTCCAGGCCTTATGCTAACCCTGTATGAATAGAAGCCTTCCGATTCACTAAGGGTGTTATCTCTGTTTATATCTTCAACATTAGGAAGGGTTGTTCCGGTTGTTGGATAGGATTCTTTCGTCTGTTCAGAAGTAGGTGAATTGGCTTCCAGACCGTTATATCTTTTGTAGCGAGAAAGGATATCAAGTTTATCCCTGTCGTAATCAGATCCCCTGAAGTAATGGAAATTGTCTGATGATGGGTCTTCCTGAAGTTTTGCAAGTGCATCGGGATCAGTTATTTTCCCCTGAGCAGCAGTAAGAAATTTCGCGAAGAAGGTCGATTCATCTTCGTTGGAAAGTCCATCTAATCCAACATCCTGATAAACTCTGGCAGCATTTTCATTGCTGAAGGCGTTTACAAGTGACTGGACTTTCGGAATCCTTCCCCATACTGTTGTATCAACCTGAATCACATCGGCAGTTGAGGGCAAGCCATTTTCAAATGATTTCCGGCTGTCTTTTAATACATCTTCAGAAATATTCCCAAGGTTAAAATACAAGTCACCACCGAGTTTACCCGGCATTTCAACAAAAGGATCCATCAGCCAGAATTCGATAAACTGGATATTCGAAGTTTCGAAATCGGTTGATTGCAATTCCCTCATGATACCTCCCCAGCGATCCTCAGGATTTGTGAGGGTTCCATCAGTGTTAATATTTGTTGTGTCATAATTGTATGACCCGCGTTCATTCGGATAATATGCCAGATTAAGCACAGAAATATTTGTTGGAATACCGCTTGGGTTATCTTTGTTGGGGAAGATATCCTCTTCGAAAACCTCCTTGACATAATGACTCGACTGAAGACTTTCTGTCTGAGCAATATGGTCGGGAGTGAGAGAATTATTGCCTGAAAATAGAGGGTCAATCACATACCAGGCAAGCAGGGCGCGGTTATAGCCATATCGAAGATCGTTGGAGAATTCCGAGTCAGTTTTAAATTTTCCGTAACTCGGTGTACTTGCCAGAGACCATGCCGAGAATGATTTCATATCAATTGAAGTTTCGCTTCCTTCGAAATCATCGATATAGGCATTCCCTTTTTTCTCAATGGCTTTCGAATGTCCGGGCACAAGCTGTGCAAATTCACCAATCATCGTAATTGAGGAAGGTTCTTTTGTTTCAAGAAGAGGAAGCTTATCAATCATATTTGTAAGCCACTGAGATTCAGTTCGATAAGAACCATTTAATCCCCAGATAGTATTTGAAATAGGCTCGTCTCCAATATTAACTTTTTGTGTTAGAGGACGTTCTGTGAGGTTCATAACAGTGCCTCCCAGATTAAAGTTATCAGAGATTTTATATTCAAGATGGGTCCCTACCAGGGTTTTGGTCTGGATGCTAAACAATGAGTTGCTTTCCAGTGAAATTTTCAGGGGAGTACCGGATTCCAGAAGTCCCTGGTTAATAATGGTAACACGTCCAAGTGTGTAATCAACAGTAAAGTCAACATTTTCAGCCAGTTCGCGACCTCCTGCACTAACTTTTACAGATCCCTGAGGAACGTTCATGGCATTCAGCATAATTTCAGAACTGGAGGATGACTGGTATTCACCTGCCAGTTTGAATTTATTTTTCTCGGCCATCTGCTGTGCCTTGGTTTTTGTGGAATCGTACAGTGCCTGAAAAACGTATTTGTCGATAACAGTTTCAGGGTTATCTACGTTTGCACGAATAACTTTCGCAAGATCTTCACCGAAAGGTTCAAGAACGGGGAAGAAAACACGGCCATTGGATGGGTTTATGGTAACGCCGCTGATAAAGTCAAACAAACCATCTGAATAAGGATCGTTTTGAGAGTTTAGATTGTCAAGGTTCAGAAGTTTAAGTAGTATTTTTTTATTCAGATTTCCTTCGGGGATGTAGTTAATGGCGTTACCGGTTTTATCATCCTGATACAAAACTTCAAGCGTAAAATCTGCGGGATCTACCTGATAGGCCCCAATAGCATAAACGTTCTTCATCATCAGTTTCCAGGAAGGGCTATACGGCGTGAAATTCGTGCCTTTCAGCATTTTTAGGTAGAGAGCGTCAGGGGCACTCACACCCGCAGAAGACGACAATTCACCAACACGATAATTCTTTCCGTTGTAAGTGTATTCGTATGCTACTGCCAGAACTTCATCGGCGTTCAGGGCTCCGTTTAGAGAGATATAACCGAGTTGGGAATTTAAGGAATATTCGCGTTCTGAGAGCAATCGGGCGTTTTCGATTTTCTCAAAATCACGGCTTAAAATAAAATTAGGATCTCCGGAAAGAATTTTAGTTACATCGTTTATTTTGCGGGCTCCTGAGAGGGCTCCGGTTGTAATTACATCGAAAAGATTATTAACTTCATTTCGGGGGAAATCACCGGCCTCAGTACGATTATAACTTGGACTAAACGGGTTTGCTTCACCAAGATCGTTAAAGGCTACTATGTTACGGGACTCTTCGAAATTGCTGTTTTTATTGGTTATCCAGACCTCGATTCGCGTGATGGTTATCCCTGAATTTATTACAGGAAGATTTGCAAGAGCACTATTGTAATTATTCCTGAAATAATTCGAAAGAAAGAAGTGCTTGTTCGCGTCGTAGTCATCTACAGTTATTGAAAAGTCCTGTTTTTGAGCCCCACCCTGTACTTCAATTACAGAAGTTTCACCTTTTTGCTGCGAGAGTATCGTAGTCATGGTCATTTTACCAAACTGCATTTCCGTTTTGATACCAAAAAGGCTCTGGCTACCAGTAATCAGCGAGCCGGATAGAGGAAGAGATACATTACCAGCTTCAATTTTTTTAATGATTTCATCTTCTTTACCAGCATATTCCAGCTTGGTTTTGTTTTCGAAATCGAAAGTGGCTTCGGTATTGTAATTCACATCCAGTTTCATCTTGTCGCCTATGGATCCGGCAACATTCATCTGAATTTTCTCCTCGAAGGTAAAACTTGGGGTTTTCCTGAGTTTTTCTGTTAAGGTTGGATTATCAACTTTCGAAAGGTTAAAGCCAAAAATAAGCTCTGCACTTCCTGAAGGAACTATATTGATTGTGTTACTACCAAATACGCGATCGAAAGCCTCTCCCCCGACACTAATCTGGGGCATGAATGAAGCTTGTTTTGAGAGATTTTCACCGCTGGATTTTGAGCGCCAGTAGTCTTGTTTTGATTTTTTGAATTCGTAGTTGCGGTACTGATCGTACGTCATCACAGAAGGATTGCGGTAGCTGAGGCTTCCCACCTTCTCTGTGAATGAATAAGTGCCTGTAACGGGATCGTATTCAACAACTCTGGTAATATTTGAAGGATCTTTAAGGTAAAGAGGGGATGTGCTGCCGCTGTTAGAAAACGGATAGTTGTTTTTTTGAGAGAAAGGGTATTTCAATCCGGTTGAATCAGGGGGAGAAGTTTCAATGGCTCCAGGATTTTCACGCAGGAAAAATAACTCGTTCCCGTTTCTGTTAATTGCATTTGAAAATGCAGACAACATGGGCAGGAACAAGGTGATGACCAGTGCGGGTATGTATGAGTTTAGCCTTCTCAAAAAAAGTAAGTTACAACATTTTTAATGCCTGTTTCACAGCCTCTTCAACAGTACAACCCGGATTTTTTATTATGATGGTGCCAAGAACTTTTTCAGCTTGCTTCTTGACAAATCCAAGGGCGACTAATGCAGATAACGATTCTTCGAGGATAGTATTGCGTTCCGAAATAAATAAATCAGAGGGAGTACCTCCTTTACCAACTTTATCTTTAAGGTCGACAATGATACGCTGTGCGGTTTTCAGACCAATCCCCTTAACATCCTGGAATGCTTTTACATTTCCTTCAAGAATAAATAGCTCTACTTCGGAGGAGGAAATTGAGGATAAAATTACACGGGCAGTATTAGGACCAATTCCATTAACCGAAATCAGCAATCGAAACATGTTTCTTTCTTCCCTGTCGAGAAATCCGAAAAGTATGTGAGCATCTTCGCGAACGACCTGATGAACATAGATTTTTGCTTCTGAAAGATTCTGCAATCCGGAATAGGTAAATACCGAGATATTAATGAAATATCCTATACCTCCGGCCTGCAGAACCAGATGAGCAGGTGTTTTTTCAATAAGCTTCCCCTCTATGAATTCAAACATAGTTTGTATTTTGGTCTAAAAATACGCAAAAATAAAATGGAATTTAGAATTTTTCGCATTCAGCTTGTCGAAATGAGAGCTTAATTCTGCCTTCTACCTTTCCCTATGTTCATCCTCATAACTCTGCGCATCCAAAGCCGCAATGGTTGCCATATTTACAATTTCCCTTACAGAACTTTCAAGTTGCAGAACGTGGATTGGTTTACCAAGACCAAGTACTATCGGTCCGATAACCTCTGCGCCACCAATTTCCTGCATCATTTTATAGGCAATATTTCCGGAGCTAAGATTTGGGAAGATAATGGTGTTTACATCCATATCCTGAAGCTTTGTAAATGGGAATTTCTTCTGCCTGAGTTCTTTGTTAAATGCGAAGTTTGCCTGCATCTCCCCATCAACAATGATTTCAGGATAATCGCGGTGGAGAATTTCGACTGCGTCGTGAACTCTTGAAGGACTTCCCACCCGAAGTGAACCAAAATTTGTGTAAGAAACCATGGCTATGCGCGGAGTGATATTAAAGCGTTCAACAGCTTTGGCAGTCAGCAGGGTTGTATCTACCAGTGTTTGAGCTGAGGGCTGCACGTTTACGGTTGTATCGGCAAAGAAATAGGGTCCTTTTTTTGTCTGAACAAGGTACATTCCCGCAATATGTTTCTGGGGATTATTTGTGCCCGCTATTTGTATCGCCGGTCTTATTACATCCGCGTATTTGCTGGAGAATCCAGACAGAAATGCATCGGCCTCGCCAGTTTCAACCATCAGAACGCCAAAATAATTATTATTGTAAACGAGTTCCTGAGCTTCTTGGAAATTCAGACCCTTGCGTTTTCTTTTATCATATAACAAACGGGCAAAAGCATTTCTACGGATTTCTTCTTCCTTGCATTTAGGGTCGATAATATTTACGCTACCCAGATCTAAATGATTTTCAGCTATTGCCTTTTCAATTTCCTCGCGGTTGCCCAGTAAAATTGGTACGCAAATGTTATCATGAATGAGCTCCTGAGCAGCTTTCAGAACTTTATAATCGCCAGCTTCAGCAAATACAACACGTTTAGACCTTTGGCGGGCTTTGAAGCGGATGTCCTGAATGATCTGATTGTCGAGACCAAGTCGTTTGCTAAGCTCAGTCTTGTATTTATCCCAATCGGTAATAATATTTCCGGCAATACCCGATTCAATGGCAGCCTTGGCTACAGCGGGAGCAACTCTGGTAATAAGCCTTGGATCAACGGGTTTAGGGATGATATATTCTCTTCCAAAAACAAGATTTTTTGATTTGTAAGCAGCATTAACTGATTCTGGAACATCTTCCTTAGCAAGTTCAGCAAGGGCTTTAACGGCTGCAATTTTCATGGCTTCGTTAATGGTACTGGCTCGTACGTCTAGAGCGCCACGGAAAATGTAGGGAAATCCTAGTACATTATTGATCTGGTTTGGATAATCAGAACGACCTGTTGCGAAGATAAGATCCTTCCTTGTTGCCATAGCTATTTCATAAGAAATCTCAGGTGTTGGATTGGCCATTGCAAAAACAATTGGATTTTTTGCCATGGAAGCCAGCATTTCTGCAGACATCACATTACCCTTTGAAAGACCCAGGAATACATCAGCTCCTTTTAATGCTTCAGCTAAGGTTTTCAGGGGAGTATCAATGGCGAATTCTTTTTTATAACGGTTCAGGTCAGTGCGGCTGGTTTGTAAAACACCTACACTATCAACCATTAGCAGGTTTTCCTTTTTTGCACCCAGGGAGATGTACAATCTTGAACAGGAAATTGCCGATGCGCCTGCGCCATTGACAACTATTTTTATGTCTTCAATTTTTTTCCCGATTAGTTCAAGTGAATTTATCAAGCCGGCAGCTGAAATGATTGCGGTGCCATGCTGATCATCATGAAATACAGGAATTGGCAGTTCTTTTTTTAATCTTTCCTCAATTTCGAAACACTCCGGAGCTTTTATATCTTCGAGATTTATTCCTCCAAAAGTTGGAGCTATCCCTTTTACAACCTGGATAAAGGCTTCAATTTCTTTACAATCCACTTCAATATCAAAAACATCGATATCGGCAAATATTTTAAACAATAATCCCTTTCCTTCCATAACAGGTTTACCAGCAAGAGCACCAATATCGCCAAGACCAAGTACGGCTGTTCCATTTGATATTACTGCCACAAGGTTACCCTTTATGGTATATTTGTATGCATCTTCAGGGTGTTTTTCAATTTCGAGACAAGGTTCAGCAACCCCAGGCGAATAGGCAAGTGAGAGATCAAGTTGCGAGCTGTGGGGCTTGGTTGGTATTACTTCGAGTTTCCCTGGACGTCCCTGGGAATGGTAATTCAATGCATCTTCGCGGGTAAATTTGGCCATAACATAGAGTTTATAAACAAGATTTAAAACCTTCAGTGACTTATGACCCTAAAAATAGGTATTATGGATTACTTATTCTATGCTTGAGAGCATTGTTAAAGGAAAACCGATGAAGTGACTTATATTAAGGCAATTCGATTTTCAAAAAATTCTTTAAAATATTTTGGATAACCACTTTTTATTGTCTGGTTTCTGAATCTTCAATCTTTTCTACTGTTTCCAATTGTAAATTAACTTATTGATTATGCGATAATGAACATAAGTTCAAAATAAATTGAGAATTTATGTTGAAATATTTGGATAATGAACGTAGGTTCATTACTTTTCAGGAAAATTGTGAAAATGGAAACTTCATTTTAAAATATGCCACGTCCACAGAAAAGTAGAAAAATTTGCGAACCCCCTAAAATGAAAGGCTTCAAACCTTTTGGAATTTCTTTGTGCACAAAGGAAATAGTTACACTAAAATTTGAAGAATATGAATGTATAAAATTGATTGATTATGATTTGCAATCGCAAGATCAAGCTGCAAAACAGATGAATGTTTCACGCCCAACAATTACACGAATTTATAACAAAGCATTAAAAACCATTGCAAAGGCATTTGTTGAATGTAAAGCAATAGAAATTGAAGGCGGGAACTATGAATTTGAGCAAGATTGGTATAGGTGTTCAAAATGTTATAAATTAATACAAGGCATTGAAAATCACATAAAATGCAAAAATTGCAAAGTATTTGGAACAGACGAATTAATCAATTTGAATCAGTTAAAAAATGAAAAATAAGTTACAATAAATGTAAGTTTTATAAAATGTCAAACTTAAATCACAAAGGACCCGAAGGTCAAGGATCGAAAACAGGCAGAAAACTTGGAAAGTGTCATAAAACGGAAGAAGAATTAAAACAAGTCGGTGAACTAGGGCAAGGGCAAGGGAAACAACATCATTCAAAAAATTCTAACGGTAAAGGCAAGGGAAAACGATTAAAATATTTTCAAACAAACTTAAATAAAGGAGAGTAACATCATGAAAATTGCAGTTCCAGTAACAAAGAGTAACCAAATAGACGACCATTTTGGTCATTGTGAATTTTATAATATTTATTCAATTTCGGACAACAAAGAAATTGAAGCGATGCAAACTATTAAATCCGAACAAGGGTGTGGGTGCAAATCAAATATTGCAAGCATATTAGCACAAAACGGAGTATCAATTATGCTTGCGGGCGGTATTGGTGGTGGCGCAATTAATGTTCTGAATAATGCAGGAATTGAGGTAGTGCGCGGTTGTTCGGGCGATGCTGCCGATGTTATAAAACAATTTATTGCTGGTTTGATAGAAGACAGTGGTTCAAGTTGCCAACAACATGAAAAGCATCATGGGCAAGGGCACGACCATGATCACGTATGTAATCACAATAATTAATTTTTTTTTAAACAGATTAAAAGAATATCGCAGAAAAGAAATCCAGGTTTTACGAAACTCACGCATCTTTTGCCCCCAGAAGTTCTTCTGGAAGGCCTGTAGGTAGTGGGTTTTTATTAATTGTTTTGTAGAGCTCTCTGTTTTTATGAACATCACAGGCCAGATATAGTGCATTAAGGAAAGAACCAAAATGAGCTTCATCCTTACCGGTGATATCATAGGCTGTTCCATGAGCGGGTGAGGTTCGTATAACAGGCAGTCCGGCAGTAAAATTTACGCCTTCATCGACTACGATGGTTTTGAATGGGATAAGGCCCTGGTCGTGATACATCGCGAGTATGGCATCAAATTTTGTAAAATTGCCCGATCCGAAAAACCCATCTGCGGCGTAAGGTCCCATTGCAAGTATATTCTCAGTTTTCGCCTGATCCAGAGCAGGGATTATGGTGTCGATTTCCTCAGTACCAATAACACCTCCATCTCCCGCATGAGGATTTAAAGAAAGAACAGCGATTCTTGGTTTACGTATTCCGAAATCTTCCTTAAGCGATTGGTTTAGTATCCGGAGTTTGGAAAGAATCTTATCTTTTGTAATATATGTAGCAAGCTGACTCATTGGAATATGTCCCGCTACAACTCCCACTTTAAGAAGACTTCCAACCATTAACATAAGAACCTCATCGGCATCAAAATATGCCTGAAAATATTCTGTGTGTCCGCTGAAAGGGAAGCGCTCAGATTGAATATTGTGCTTGTTTATTGGTGCAGTAACGACAGCCTGGATTTTACCATCGCGCAGATCTTTTACTGCTGCTTCGAGAGCAAGGTATGATGATTCACCCGCAGCTTGAGTACTTCTGCCAAGTTCCACTCGTATATCTTCATCGATACAATTGATGATACTGGCACGTTTCTCGTTGGCTTCTTCAACAGTATTAATTGTATTAAAACTGAAATTATCAATATTCAGAGCCTTGCGATGATATGCAGCTACCTTAGGCGATCCATATACTATTGGGATACAAAGCTCCAGAATTCTGGTATCCATCAGTGTTTTAATAATCACTTCGTAACCAATGCCGTTGATATCACCGTGGGTTATGCCTATTTTTATTTTCTCGTCGCTCATTTTTATTTCTGACTTTGTTCAAAGATCTATATCTTATAAATACTTCTATGATGTGTTTTTAAAAAATGTAAAACTGTTTTACTGATGTTTGTATTGTAAGGATTACTTCCCAATCTTGTTGCCCCTCTCAACCTCCTGTGCCCGGCTCTTTCAGTATATTTTTTGACTATAAATTTTTCAGGAAATTATAAAGTAACCTTACACCAACGCCTGTGCCACCGGCTGTTCTGTACGCATCGGCTTTTTTAATAAATGCAGGACCGGCAATGTCAAAATGAACAAATGGATAATCGGTAAAATGCTCCAGAAATTTTCCTGCTGTTATGGCGCCGGCCGATTTTCCGCCTATATTTTTAAGGTCGGCCACATCTGATTTTATCAGGTCAGCATATTCATCCCAGAATGGAAATTCTGCAAGTCGTTCGTATACTTTATTTCCACTTGTTTTGAGTTTGTTCATCACCTCACTGTCAGCATTTCCCATACACACGATTCCATAGCTGCCAATGGCTGCTGATGCAGCTCCGGTAAGGGTTGCAATATCAATTACAAGACTTGGTTTGTATTTTTTTGCATAGGAAAGTGCATCGGCAAGAATCATTCTTCCTTCAGCGTCTGTATTCAGCACTTCAACTGTAGTTCCATCGAACATATGGATAATGTCTCCCGGTGCATAAGCGTTTCCATCCGGACGGTTATCTGTTGAGGGGATAAGACCTATAATATGAACAGGGATTTGCGCCTTTGCAATAGCATAAAATGTGCCGGCAACAGCAGCGGCTCCCGACATGTCGCATTTCATGTAATCCATAGAATCGGTAGTAGGCTTAAGACTTAGGCCTCCAGTATCGAAAATTATCCCTTTTCCAACAAGAACAATTGGTTTTTTATTCTTAGCACCGGCCGGTTTGTATTCCAGAATCGAAAATGTAGGCGGATCAATACTTCCAAGGTTGACGGCCAAAAGTCCTCCCATTTTCAAAGATTCTATCTTTTTCTTATTAAGGACTTCCACATTAAATCCGGCTTCTTTTCCCATTGCCTCTATTTCCTTTGCCAGTCTGACGGCGGTTAATACAGATGCAGGTTCGTTAATCAGGTCGCGGGTTTTATAAACTGCCTCAATCAAATGCTCAAGGTTTTCAATGCATTTGTCTTCCACCAGCGGACAGGCTAAACGTATTTCTTTTAAGGAAGATTTCTTTTTATCGGGATCTTTAAAATATTTCAGAAACTGATAGTTTGCCAGCGCAAGTCCTTCGGCAAAAGCCAAAACTGCATCGCAGGAACCGTCGATATGAACAATAGTTATTTTTTTGATCTCATGGAACTTAATCTCAGTCAACAACTTAGCCGCAGCAATCCTTAAACTTTCAGAAACCTGATAATCGGTTTTCTTTTCAGTTTCCAGGACTTGAATAAAAACCTGTCGGGAAAACTGATTAATAGTAATTTGCGTCTTATTTGCAGCTAGTTTTTCCTTTAGGTATTTTCTTTCATCATCGGATGATAAAAATTCAGTGAAATGACTGTTTTTAGCTCCAATTAGAACAACATTGTCCTTCATTGGAAATTCTTCAACTTTTCGGATTTTCATAGAGTTTATTTTTTGATGAAGAAAGTCGTTAGACAAAGATAATGTAAAATTTCAATCTCCGATTATTATGTTGCAATGTGGGCTGAGCATGTGGGATATATTTAATCAATCAAACCTGTTAGGTTCAAGACCCGACAGGTTTGACAGCGGACGAGAAGGAAGTGGTTTAATTTCCTCCAAAGTCGGAGAGCTCGTAAACTCGGTTCCCCGACCCAGAGGGTCGGAAAATAAGAATTCCATTTGATACCTTGATGGCTCTGCCTCGGCGTAATTCATTAAACAAACATAAATACCTGAGAGCGACAAGCACCTGTCGGTTAGGTTATATAACCGGCCAAGATTGTTTAAATCATAGGCTTATAAAGAGATATTATCGGTGATAACAGGTATTTAAAATAAGCAAATACTTACATTTGTAAAAAAAGAGGGATGAAGAAAACCGATGCGATTATCACTAAGGTGCTGAATCAGAAATTTCTTTCAAAAGCTGAGGCTACACTTATATATCAGGAGCTTTCAACATCAGAGCTTATGTGGCTCGCAAATGAAATCAGGAAAGTTAAGGTTCCGGGAAATGAAGTTGGATGGATCATCGACCGAAACATTAACATTACCAATGTTTGCAGCGCCCGTTGCCGATTCTGCAATTTTCATCGTTTACCTAATCAGATTGATGCGTTTATAACATCCCCTGAAGAATATAATCAAAAAATAGAGGAACTGTTTAAAATTGGTGGCGATCAGGTATTATTGCAAGGTGGACTGCATCCTGATTTGGGTTTGGCTGATTATGCAGAATTATTCAGGAGTCTGAAGAAATCTTTTCCTAAGCTGAAACTCCATGCCTTAGGTCCGCCTGAAATTCATTATCTGGCGAGGAAAGAAAAGAAATCATACCGCGAAATACTTCTGTCGCTTATGGATGCGGGTCTGGATAGTCTGCCCGGAGCCGGTGCTGAAATTTTATGCGATGAAGTGAGGAAAAAGATATCTGGAGGGAAGTGCGGAAGTGCGGAATGGCTGGATGTAATGAGAACGGCACATAAATTGAATCTGCCAAGCTCTGCAACAATGATGTACGGACACATTGAAAGCAAAGAACAAAGAATAGAACATCTATTAAAAATACGTGACCTGCAGGCTGAAAAACCTGAAGGAACATTTGGCTTTGTTACCTTTGTACCCTGGCCTTTTCAGGCAGATGATACTCGTTTGATTGAGCTTTTCCCGGGAGATTACAGTCTTAAAATTGTAGAATACCTGCGACTATTGGCAATCAGCCGGATAGTTTTAATAAATGTTGATCATATTCAGGCATCATGGCTAACGGTTGGCTTGCATGCCGCACAACTCTGTCTTCACGGAGGAGCTGATGATCTGGGTTCAATAATGATTGAAGAAAACGTGGTATCGCAGGCAGGAGCAACTTTTAGAACTGATGCTGAAGGGATTACCGAAGCCATCCGGCAGGCGGGATTTGTTCCGAGGTTTAGGAATCAGAAGTACGAAACGGTAGTAAATGAGAATTTTGTACCTTGAGCTTGTCGAAATGAGACTCTAGTCCTTCGTCTATAGTCTTTTACTAAAATAATGTCTTGTCAGAACCTTCAAAAACTCCCTCTCAAGTACCATCTCACTGATAAATTCAGATTCTGCGAAGAGAGGTGGTTCATTTCGTAATTTCGATTCATCCAGATCAATCTGGTAAAGCAATGCGGAGAGTTTTTCAGGTTCGCGTTCGAGCAAATCGGCAATTATTAACTTAAGCTGCTGGAACAGTGACTCATATGCGTAATTTAAATCCCCCGGAAAAGAAACATCCATACCAAAACTGGCGAAATCTTTGATGACCTGCAAAGCGGTGTCACGGATGATGTGTTCATTCAGCCTGAACTTTTCGATTTCTGAAGTCGGAAGGAGGTTGAATTTCATCATCAAAGCAACTTAAAGGAATAAACAATAGCTTCCATTTGCCTCATCAAACTTCTTTTTTTATTATTGGGATAGTAAACATAAGCTTCGACGGTAACAATCTTGTTTTGAATAGTATCGAGTGTGCTATGACTTAAAAACGGGCCACCCATATAGCCTTTATTTAGCTCCCATAAGCCACGTAATTCCACAAAATCGCGACCAAAAAGTTTCATGTCGAATGCCATCGGAGGAAAGATAGTTGCGGTAGTCATATGCGAACCCGCTCTTGAACCAACAGTATATTTTTTTAAGAATTCATTTCGCTTTGCGATTAGTCTTTCTGTGGTAAAATCGTTTTTATCGAAATACGGATAACGGTAAATAAATATTACCTGACTTGTTTCGCTTGTTTCAATTGAAAGTGAAGCAAATTCATCGGTGTTAATGTCGATATTGTACCCTCTGGGAATAGAAATATCCACCCCGAATTTCGACATTAATGCCTTAGTAGTGACATCCTTTGTAGAGGCATAAACCTCTCCAAGCCTCTTTCTATCATATTGCAGAAGTGTTCGACTAAGTTTTTCCTTATTTTCGGAAATCAGCTTATTCATCGATTCAGGATCCGAGGCAAAAAGTCGGATTACGATCTGTGGTTTCGCCCAGTTGTTTTCCGAAATTAGCATTTCAGGGGATTTGTGAGTTGAAGAAACATCAACTATTACAATCGATCTGTGCATTTTAAATAAATCATCAAATGCTCCGGAAGGAATATGAATTACATCGAAAAGTGGTTCGGGTTGAGGCAGAGCAGGATACTCTTTTTCAAGTTCTTCAAGTAGAACACTTCCGGATTCGCTTTTCCGAAGATTGTTGTCCATTACAATGAGCACTTCCCCTGAAGGTCCAGTAATATTTGGAAGAGATGATCCTTTCCCTGTTCCACCTGAACCGGGGTTCTTCAAACATGAAGCTGATATAAAAGCTAAGAGAATAACAATCAGAAATGATATGCCTATACTTAAATAATTGAAATTCAGACACATGATAAAATATTTTTATTGAATACAGTTATTTCTTGAAGACTCTGAAGAAACACCGCAAAATTTGTGCCTTATATTCAAAAAATGGGTTAAATATGTTTTTTATAATTATTCAGCACATACATCATTGCGATATAGGATGGCAAATATCTTTGTGTGGGAACAGGCAGATATTCAGAAATTGAATTGAAACTTGTTTTTCCGCCAGCTTTTTTAATTGCGTTTTTTACGGTGCCAGGTCCTGCATGATAGGCCAGAAGACTCAACTGCCAATCGCCGAAAATCCCATATAAATATTTAAGATAATCACAGGCAGCCTTGGTGCTTTTTGTGGGGTCAGTTCGCTCATCCAAGCTTTCATTTACAATTAATCCGAATGAACGACCGGTTTCTGCTTTGAATTGCCATAATCCATAAGCTCCAGTGGGTGAAAGAGCTTTTGGATTCAGCCCTGATTCAATCACAGGTATATATTTCAATTCCTCAGGAAGACCAAGGGTTTCCAGTTTAGTTTCAAAGAGTGGGAAATAGGTACCTGAAAGCTGACTCAATGTGGGGATTTGTTTTTTTCTCCCTACAAGAAAGATTTCGATATATTCTCTTACTAGGGAATTGTAAAACAGGGGAATAGTTGATTCTGTTGACATTTGTGCAATCTGACATTCGAAATAGAGGTCAGGAATGTTTTTAATATCGGTTAGATCAACATCGGGTTCGATTGGCAAAGTATTTTCTACCTTAATAGGTTTCACATATACTTCTTGTAATCCGGAAGACAGAAGCATCGGAAAACTAAGCATTATAAGGAATACTTTGAACTGTAATTTCATACCTGGTTTTATGAAAGCGAATTTAGCAGGAATGATGGCTTGTTGGGAGGGGAGAGCGTGAAAGTAATTAACAAAATGGGCATTTACAGGAAAATATTACCGAAAAAGCTTATTAATGAGAGTTTTCCAGATTTATACCGCACAAAATGAAAGCAAAAAAGCACCCGGATAAGGTGCTTTTAAAACATCAATGAAGAATGTTATTTTTTATCTGTTTCAGGAGCGGCTTCATTTTTTTCCGGCAAATCGCCCTCTCTGCTAGCTTTTTTGAACTCTTTCATACCCTGTCCAATCCCTTTCATCAATTCAGGAATTTTACGACCTCCAAACAGGAGAATAACAACAAGTGCAATAAGAATGAGTTCTGTTGGCCCTAACGCTCCAAGAATTATCAGGTATTCCATAATTTTATTTTTTTAGATGTGGCAAAGTTAATAAAAAAACTAAAAGCGAATACAAGTTCGCCTATTTTTTAAAGAGTTGTATGATATCGTTTCCATTTGCATAAACGAGTAGGGTAAGTATTATCACCATTCCTGTAATTTGTGCGTACTCCATAAATTTATCCCCTGGCTTTCGTCCGGTAATCATTTCGAATAAAAGAAATGCAACATGGCCTCCATCGAGAGCAGGAATTGGGAGAATATTCATCACAGCAAGAATAATTGATAGAAAAGCAGTCATAGACCAGAACGATTGCCAATCCCAAACCGGTGAAAATATGCTTCCGATTTTCAGGAACCCGCCAATAGATTCATATGCTTTAGTTTCGGGTTTGAATAGAAGTTTCAACTGTTTGAGATAGGAACTTACTGTACGGAAACCTTTATTTATTCCGGCAGGAATAGATTGCAGGAATGTATAGTGTACAATTTTCTCATCATAAAAACGAGCAAAATTCAGATCAATCATTACTCCGATTTTCGCATCAGAAGTTACAGCTACATTCAGATTTAGTGTGTCTTTTTCATTCCTGAGAACTGTAATTACAGCAGTCTGGTCTTTATAATTTGGAACGATATCTTTAAATTGATCCCAATATTGAATGGAAGTCCCGTTTACTCCTATTATCCGATCGTTAATTTCCATTCCTGCTTTTTTAGCGGGAGAATCCTTGCCGAAATCCTGAATATAGAATGGAAGACGAGGAAGGATCGGATGGGTTACTTTCAGGAGAGGAGCAATTATTCTTTCAGGAACATCAATTTCCATAAGGTTTCCGTCTCTTTCGATCTGAATCGTCTGAGCATCATTAACCACAATATCGTGGGCAATGAGAAATACATTATCGGTTTCTTTTCCATCTATGGATAGAATCTTATCACCATTGCGTAAGCCCATGTCCATGGCAACTGAATCGACCATGATACCGGCGGTAAGACTTTTTGTGGAGATATAGCTTTCTCCCCAGGTAAACAAAACAAGAGCGTATATTACCAGTGCCAAAAGGAAGTTTACCGTAACTCCCCCGAGCATAATCAAAAGTCGTTGCCAACCCGGTTTTGAGCGGAACTCCCATGGTTGTGGAGGCAGCTTCATAGCTTCCTTATCCATGGATTCATCTATCATTCCTGATATTTTCACATATCCCCCTAAAGGCAACCAGCCGAGACCATATTCGGTTTCCCCGACTTTTTTCTTTAAAAGGGAGAACCATGGATCAAAGAAAAGGTAGAATTTCTCGACCCGGGTTTTAAAAATCTTGGCAAAAGCAAAGTGTCCAGCCTCATGCAGTAAAATGACGATCGAGAGACTTAATAAAAACTGCGATGTTTTAATAAAAATTTCCATTCATTTAATCAATTAGTTCATTTGCCAATATTCTTGCTTCACGATCTGAAAATTTAAGTTCTTCAATGCCGGGATTCAGGATAAAGTTGGATTTTTCCAGAACCTTTTCAATAATCTCCGACATTTCCATAAATCCAATTCTCTCACAAAGGAAGGCATTCACGCTGATTTCGTTGGCAGCATTCATAATGCAGGGCCAGTTTCCTCCTTTTCGCAGAGCTTCGTAAGCGATTGCAAGGTTACGAAATTTTTTTGTATCTGGGGATTCAAAACTGAGAATAGGATGATCTAGGAAGTTTAAACGTGGAAATTCTGATTTTATTCTGTAGGGGAATCCGAATGCATACATAATCGGAAGCCGCATATCCGGTAAACCCAACTGTGCCTTTACTGAGCCATCCTCAAACTGTACCATGGAATGTATAATTGATTGAGGATGAATCAAAACTTCTATTTTTTCCAGAGGAACATCAAAAAGCCATCGGGCCTCGATCACTTCAAGACCTTTATTCATCATTGATGCAGAGTCGATAGTAATTTTTGCACCCATGCACCAGTTAGGATGATTCAGAGCCTGTTCTTTATTCGCAGTTTTAACAAATTCAATAGATTTTTCCCGGAAAGGTCCACCGGAGGCAGTAAGAATGAGCTTTTCCACTGCATTATTTTCTTCTCCAGTGAGACATTGAAAGATTGCTGAGTGCTCTGAATCGACTGGAATGATATTTATTTGCTTTTCAATTGCCAGTTTACGGATCATTTCACCGGCTACAACCATGGTTTCCTTGTTTGCCAGAGCAATGTTTTTTCCTGAATTTATTGCTGCAAGGGTGGGGGCCAATCCGGAATAGCCTACCATAGCTGTTAGAACCATATCAATGGTATCCATTAGCACAACCTGATTGATAGCTTCCATTCCGGCATAAACCTTAATCGGGAAATTTGAAAGACTTTCTTTTACTAGCTGATATTTTTCTTCGTTACCGATTACCACAACATTTGGGACATATTGAATTGCCTGTTTAATGAGAAGTTCAGCATTGTTAAATGCAGTAAGCACCTCTATTTCAAACTTATCCGGATTTGAAGCAATAACTTCAATAGCCTGATTTCCGATTGAACCTGTGGAACCGAGGATGGCTATTCGTTTTTTCATTGAAAGTTTGAAGTCATTTTTTTACTAAAACATTATATAAGACTCAGCATTCAGGGCGATTCCATTTTGCCAAAGTTCAAAGTGAAGATGAGGTCCAGTGGTTAGTTCACCTGAGTTACCGACAATTGCAATAGCATCTCCCGCTTTTACTCTCATCCCAACTTTTTTAAGAAGTTCGGCATTATGCTTATAAATTGATATCAGGTTATTTGCGTGCTGAATCTGCATGACATAGCCTGTTTCGAGTGTCCAACTTGCCATGATAACAGTACCATCGAGAGTTGCTTTAACAACTTCATTTGGAGCAGCGACAATATCGGTTCCAAAATGCGAATCCAGTGAACTGAAGGAATTAGTAACAACTCCCCGAACTGGCGTAAAAAAATGCATCTTTTCCAGTTTGGTAATATTCTGGGGATTATCAGTTACAGGCACACGAAGTTTTTCATCAAGATCGATCTCTTGTCTTAAAGCAGAATCAGAAGTTGAACGAGTAAAGGACAAATATTGGTAATTGGCCAGACTATCGGCTTTGGTGTTCATATATTCCTCAGGCGACTGCCCTGTGATAATCTGGTTGAGGTTTTGAAAAAACTGGTCTCTGTAGCGGAGTTCTTCCTTTAGGGAGTCGAGCAAAATAGCATTTTGAACGATTTTGTTTCTCATTTCTGAGTTCGGGTAACCGGGAATCATCTCTCTGATAGGAGTGTAGGCGATACTGATATAAACAAGGGCAATGGAAAGTATGATAAGTGTACCTCCCACTGAAATAGTATTAAGTCTTGAAAGCCGCAGATAACCTACTTCTTCAAAAGTACTGTCGTTAAGCATTACAAGACGGTACTTATGTGTGAGTTTATTTATGAGTTTTCTTTTTTTCTTTTTTTCTTCAGCCATTACAGTAGGTTCATTATTCTATAACTTTTACTTCTTTGGATTCGCTCTGCCATAGGCCGTGTTTTGTGCAAACGGCCATTGCCGACAGGTTCATGCTTACTTTAGGAACAATATAGAAATCAACTTCAACATGTTCCGGATTATTGCTCATCATACCCGGAGAAAATTGTGCCTGAGCGATTAATGTCTCTCTGTTCCAAAGTTGGATATTGCTGATGTAATGGTCGGCATCATCCGGGTGGTTGTAATCCCTTCCCATTAAAACCTTGACCTTAAACTTCTTAGCTCTTTCCGCACTGTTTTCGCAAACGATGTGAGGGCAATGCCTGTCGAAATAGTCTTTATGTGTTTCTTTTTCGAGGGCGTCGATTTCAACTGGGTTAATGACTCGGGGCATAATTCAAGTTTTATATAAAAAAGATTAATCACTGAAAATGTTTCGCGTTACCACAATAGCACCAATATAAAACGCAGAATTGTATGTTTGTGTTAACAAACTTGCATTAAAAAAATAAAAAACTGCGCAAATTAAACATGGCAAATGCGACATGTGAAGCAGCCCCGTGATTAATTATTCACAATACTGGTCAAAAATAGTCGTTTTTTTTTGAGAATACTAAACAAAAGGCTACATTTGCATCCGCGTTTGGGGAATAATCGGAATGCGAACGTTAAAAGAAAGAATTATTTTAAGATATATTGCGGGGTGGAGCAGTTGGTAGCTCGTTGGGCTCATAACCCAAAGGTCACTGGTTCGAGTCCAGTCCCCGCTACTAAAAAACAGAGTGAGAGTGAGTGCGAAAGCGATCACACGAGCTCTGTTTTTTCGTTTTGAGCAAAGCGAAAAACCACTCTCACACTTAACTTCACTCTATCCTTTCCTCTTCCTCGATTAAAATGAACGCATACAGAAAAGAAGGTATTGATGTTTGAATTTAGATATTCTGATCCTGAAGGCTTTTCCAGGAAATGTAATTGCCAATTGAAGTCTTTAAGTTGGTATCTCCTCCATATATGACATTTAGATTTTTAGTTTCTTCTCCTGTTATTTTTTGCCAGTATTTCAGGTTTGAAAAATAACTATCATTCATTGTCATGCCAGATTTTATTTCATAAGTCTGAGGGCCATCAATGGAGTCAATAATTAAATCAACTTCCTGTTTTGTTTTATTTTGCCAATAATAGAATCTGTGGTTTTGTCCTTTGTGAAGCCTGTTCTTAACTAATTCGGTGATTATTAAATTTTCAAATAGTGCTCCTTTCGAATAGTAGGTTTTTACTTGTATCTCATTTTCTATGCCAAGTAAAGAGCAAATCTTTCTCTTGAGCCTTCCTCTGTTGCACAAAGGTTCTCCTGATCCCGATGTACCCTAAAATCCGCAAGTCGGATTTTAGGGTACATCGGGAAGTCCCCCGCACTTAAAAAAGAACCGTTATAATTGAATAACAAGAAGTTAGCAGCTTTTTTCATGAGGCCTACTTAATCACTTCTGAATCAATTATGTGATTATAATAGTTCCCTGCTGAAAGATTTTACAAGTCCGACCCCAAGTTCCCAGATACGAAATATGGATATTAAGGTTTCGGACTTTATTTTTTGACTTTCATATTTTATTTCGTAACATTAAGTGATGGATTCAGAAATTATATATTACAGATTGTTACAGGAGCATCTCGATAAGCTGCCCATTGGGTATCCTAAAACAAATTCAGGAGTAGAAATAAGGATTCTGCAATTACTTTTTACACCCATCGAGGTAAAAGTGGCACTTTGCCTGAGTCTGGGAAATGCTTCCGTGGAAACGGTAAGGAAAAGAATTGGAAAAAAATTCGGGATTTCTTACGTGCCCGATAAGGTAGCAACAATACTTCATGATATGTTTATGAAAGGTGCTATCAGCAGGTCCAATTCGGAGCCATTCAAATATAGTAATGCAATGCTTGCCATTGGGATGTTTGAAAATCAGCTAGGGGAGTTAAGCAAAGAAATGATGGAGCTGATTCATCAGTATTTCGATGAGGGTTTTAATGATGAATTTTTTAAGTCTTCATTGCCACAACTGCGTGCAAGTCCACATATGAAGGCTATTGTCCCGGAATTTAATATCGCCACATACGATAATATGCGGGAAATTGTGGAGAAGACAAACAAGTCCATTCAGGTGGCAAATTGTGTTTGCAAGGAAGGGGAGGCAATACTTGGTAAGCCCTGCAAACAAACTAAAGATATTGAAGTTTGTTTGATGTTTGACGCGAAAAATTATTTAGATAGGGGAAAGGCCAGAACCATTACTAAAGACGAGTGCATGGAAATCATTAACCGGGCTGAACGGGAGGGATTGGTCCTGCAACCCGGTAATTCACTTCAACCTTTTTGTATTTGCCTTTGTTGCGGGTGTTGCTGTGGTGTGCTGACCTCCGCAAAAAAATACGAGAAGCCTGCTGAATTAATTGCGCATAATTTTTATGCTAAAGTCGAGGAAGAATTGTGTAGTGGCTGCACAATTTGTGTTGACAGATGTCAGATGTCAGCAATTCAAATTGAAAATAAAAAAGCAATTATTGACCTTGATCGATGCATTGGATGTGGCCTATGTGTTACTACTTGCAAAAAAGAAGCGCTGTGTCTACTTGAAAAAACTAAAAAAACGATCCCTCCCAGGAATGTGGCGATGTTGTATCTTGGCATATTGAGCCACAAAGTAAGCAAACGTAGGATGATGGGAAATATGTTAAAACTGCTTACGGGCAAGCAACTTTAGAAAAGAAGGGAGTCTGAGAAAATCTTTTCTGGCTTCAATTCATTTTGCCATTGTTGGATTAATTAATTGTTAGGAGTATAATATTTCAAGGCTTCAGACATAAATTTTTTTAACTTCCTCATCCTTGTTTCATCAGAAGGGTGTGTGCTTAGAAATTCCGGTGCGTTTGATCCGCCCGCAACTGACATTCTTTCCCAGAAAGAAATTGCTTCCTGTGGGTTATAACCAGCCATTGCCGCGAATATCAAGCCATATTGATCTGCTTCCGTCTCCTGCTGCCGCGACCAAGGTAAAATAGCGCCTACCTGACTCCCAATACCATAGGATAGCAAAAATATATCCTGTGTTTCTTTGGGCTTTTGGGCTACGGCGACTTCCAATGCCATACCTCCCAATTGCTGAACCATAGCCTGACTCATCCTTTCATTGCCGTGCTTGGCTATGGAATGCGCAATTTCATGTCCGAGAACAACGGCAAGTGCTGATTCGTTTTGAGTTACAGACAACAAACCTGTGTATACAACTACCTTTCCACCTGGCATGCACCATGCATTAATCTCTTTACTTTCAACGGTATTAAATTCCCATTTGTACCCTTCCAATATCTGTGTTTTTCCCTGATTGTTATAATACTTCGTAATTGCATTTGCAATTCTCGCTCCAACTCGGTCAACTATTGCTGCTTCTTTACTAATACCCGGATTTAATACCTTATGTCCATCTAAGAATGTCTTGTACTGGCTCACAGCCATCAACTGTAGCTCTGATTCCTGCACTAAACTTAGTTGTCGGCGACCAGTGACAAGATTTATGGCACATCCTGCCAGAAGAGAAGTAGCGAGTAATAGCACTATAATTTTTTTCATAATTTCTAAAGAATTTGTCTGATTATTTCAACCCCGTTTTCAATTTTGTTTACCTGAATTGATTCAAATTCATTTGTTAGGTTCAACTACAAAATGCTTGAAAAAGCGAAGTTAGATACTAATACCCCATCAAGATTTACACTTATGTGAGAAAAGTTTACATCATTCTCATATTTTTGAAGTGCAGTGGTTTTTAATTTGGGGGGCAACATCATTTTTGGCGGGGAGTCTTTCTTGCCCTCCAAACTTGGGTAACAAATATTTAATTTATAAAACATATTTGTGTAAACAAAAAACATTAATGGTCGCCAGAGAATTTCATGACTTCAGATTAGTTGGCGGCACTGCGTTAAGTTTACACAGAGGACATAGGGAATCGGTGGATATTGACTTGTTTTCTGATGCTCTTTATGATTCAATTGATTTTATTGCAATCGATTCATTTTTGTGTAAAAAATATCCTTATGTTGATGCAAACTCATATAAGGCAATTGGAATAGGGAAATCATATTACATTGGCGAAAGCAAAGATGTTTGAATTAAACTGGACTTATTTTACACAGATAAATTTATACAAAATATTCAACTGATTGATGATATCAGATTAGCTACGGTTGAAGAAATTATTGCAATGAAAGTGGATGTTATTTCAAGAGGTGCAAGAAAGAAAGACTTTTGGACAAGCCCCCATTGATGCGAATATCCAAAACAGGATAAAAACTGAAAATGTTTTATACATTTTGTATCCTTTTTATTTAAGCGGATCAGCAAGTTTCTTGGATTTACATTGCAATATTGGATTACAGTTTTAATAAGACAAACCTAAAAATCCCTATTGCGTCAAAACAAAGGCAGCCTAATTATAGGGATTATACTTCACTTTCATAAGGTTTTCTCTCATATCGTAATTGTTTTTTCTGAAAAGACATTTGTTATTGCATGTACCTGGGAATGAAATACTACTTGAATAAAAGCACTATTTCATGCTCTTGTTACCTTTTTATTAACTAATTTTGACGATCAACTTCCAAGTTTTAAGGGTAAATAAAATTCTTTGTCAAGCAGTTTCTTATTGAAATAAATAAGAAATTTTAATCAGTTTTTGAGTGCTTTTATTAGTATCACTTGTAAAACGCTTATTCTAAAATCTAAATATTATGAAATTTGCAAAAAGCTTAGTTATTGCGCTTTCATTAGGTATCTTGGTTAACCTTGTAAGCGCGCAAGAGGTCAAAATTAATTCAAATCTGGCTATTGAAGCAGATGGCACGGTTCGAATGGATAATACAGCAATGGTTTGGGATGATTTGCGGGTAACATTAGACAAAGGTTCTTCATCTGCAATTCTTGATTGGGTGTCAGGTAGCTCAGGTTCCCAGATTTGGTTTTTTCGGTGGAATGCTGCCGAAGAGGCAATGTCTTTTACTGTTCAACTTCCTCATAACTGGAAGGAGGGTACAACCATTTATCCCCATCTTCACTGGTTACCAAAAACTACTGCAAGTGGAAATGTTGAATGGATTTTTGAATATTCCTGGGCAAATTATAACGCAAGTACACCGGTAGCATTCCCGGCAGCAACCACAATAACTGTAACAAGTACAGGCCCGTTCACAGCAAATACGCATAGAATTCAATCTTTAACAACCGGAGATGCTGGATTAACTGGAACAGGTCAACTAATTTCCAGTATTTTGATTTGCAGAATATGGAGAAATGGTACAAGGCCAAATGATACATATGATGCAGATGCAGGAGTCCTGTTTCTTGACTTTCACTATCAACTTGACACATTTGGGAGCCGGGATGTGTTTACAAAATAAAGTTACACTTTTTGTGTTTTGCACATAAATAGGTAAAAGAATGTACACTTCAAATATAAAAGGGTTTCTATTTAGCGGGTTGCTATTGATAGGGATATATCAATCTGGTGAATGCCAGAGTATAAGTATTCCTTCAGGAGGGTCAATCGCCATCACCGGCGCTGCTACCATCGAAATCAATAATGGAGATTTCATCAATAACGGTACTTATACAAAAGGTTCTGAAACGGTTACTTTTTCCGGAATCACTGCCAAATCCATGTCAGGAAGCAGCAGCACCGTAATGAACAATATATCTGTTACAAACACAGGCGGAATTACTGATCAACTCGGATCGCTTACCATAAATAACCTTTCAATTGCTGTTAGTTGTAAATTTACGATAGACCCTGCAAAAGCGGTTACGGCCACAAGCATAACCAATAGTGCAGGATCAACTGGTTTATTGGTAAAGTCTGGAATTGCAGGTTCGGGTTCACTTATTTTGGGCAATACGGGTGTAAGTGCAAGTTTGGAACGCTATATGACCAAAGGGGTTTGGCATGTAATCTCTATCCCGGTTTCAGGTCAGCTGATAGGAAGTTTCGTTAGCAATAGCGCTAACTCCATTGGGTACAATGCTTCGGCTACTGATTGGGGCATGATGCCATATGATCCGACAAACAATCTATGGGGAGCTTTTTTTAAAACAGCAAATGTTTCAACTTTCAATATTGGTGAAGGGTATATGGTTCGCCGAAAATCAGGTGGCGCCGATGGCGTTGTAACTGCTTCCGGCGATCTACAGTCTGGTAATGTAAATCGAAATGTTGTTTCCGGGAAATGGAATGCTATTGGAAACCCTTATTCTTCTGCTATCGGGGTTAAAACCATTAGTGCTTCAACAGACAAATTTCTAACTGTAAATTCCTCAAACCTCGATGCCAGCTATGCTGCAATCTATATATGGGATGAACAGGCAGGTTATGCAGGCCCTTCTCGTAGCGATTACAAAGTGATCAGCAATTCGGGCTACAGTCCTGAACTTTCAAAGAATTATCTTCAGGTGGGTCAGGGATTTATGGTAAAAACAGCAGCAGCCGCAACCACTGTAAACTTCACCGCAGCCATGCAAACGCATCAGGTTACAGAAACGTATCTTAAAAAATCAGATGTTTCATGGCCGGGGTTTGAATTGGTTGCATCAGGCAGTACGAACTCAATCAATACCATTGTATGTTTTGATGAAAATATGACAATTGGTCTCGATCCCAGTTTCGATGCTGGCGTTTTAAAAGGCAATCCTAGTCTCGCACTTTACACCCGACTTATGGAAGATAATGGTTTAGGTTTTGCAATTCAGTGCCTCCCTCTTAATGGTATTGAAGAGTTCATTATTCCTGTTGGAATTGATTATCCTTCCGGGGGAGAACTTGTTTTTACCGCAAAAACAGAGCTTATTCCTTTTGGTAGCGCGGTGATTCTTGAAGACCGACTTCTTGGTACATTTACAAATCTTGTTAGTTATCCAGCTGGTTACACTGTAAATCTTTCACCTTCTACATCTGGAACAGGCAGATTTTATCTCCATACCAGCGATGCTCAGGTAAGTAATTTGCCCGTCTCAAATAAGATACTGCAGGTATATGCTTCCGGACAAAAAATTTACATCAACGGTGAAGTTTCTGCAAATGCAATTTTTTCTCTTTATTCAATTCAAGGGGTACTCTTTAAAGAATTTATTTCTAATGGTTCCTTAAATCAGCAGCTAGATGCCGTTGATTTGAAAGATGGCGTTTACCTTTTAAGAATAAGCGATGGCCTACAAAACAGAACCTATAAATTGTTTATCGGCTACTGATCGTAAGGTTTGCATCTAAAGAATGGAAATTCTGAAAAATTCTATTCAGAGGAATCTAAACATCACAAATCAAAATGCATTTTTGCAGCGATCCCAGTTTATCATCTCCCGATGGAACGAATTCCTGACCTACAAATCCCTTGTAACCCGTTTCAATAATAGCCTTCATGATAGCCGGATAATATAGTTCCTGTGTTTCATCGAGTTCATGGCGACCAGGAACTCCCCCGGTATGATAATGTCCAATATATGGATGATATTTCCTGATATTATCGATAATATTTCCCTCCATAATCTGCATGTGATAAATATCGTAAAGCAACTTAAATCGCTGGGAACCTACCATTTCGCATAATGCCGAACCCCACGAGGTTTTGTCGCACTGATAGTCTGCATGCCCAAAAGAATTCAGCAATTCCATGATAATGGTTACCCCATGCTTTTCTGCAAGTGGCATTAGCTGCCTCAGGCCCTTAGCACAATTTATAAGACCTTCATTATCAGGTTGTCCTTCCCGGTTTCCCGAAAAACAAATCAGGTTTGGAACACCGGCAAGCGCTGCTTTCGGAATCATGGCACTGAAATCGGCAATGAGTTTCTCATGATTTTCAATCCTGTTGAAACCCTTCGGAATACCCCAATCGGTTGCATAGCCAACTGCACATTTAAGGCCATGTTTCTTAACAATTGGCCAGTCATTTTCGGAAAGGAGTTCAATCGATTCAATTCCCATTTTCTTGCACTCTATTGCAAGCTGGTCAAGAGGGATATCACCGTAGCACCACTGACTAACTGAATGTCTTATATTCCCTTTTAATATTTTATTTTCCCCTCCCTCTCCTGCAAATACATTGCTAAGAGGAATACCTGCTGCGGTTGCGACGACTACTCCGGATACACGTGTGATCATTTGTCTGCGGTTCATTAGCTATAATTTATTTCTTCTGAAAGATCAGATAAAGAATGAATTAATGCAAATCTTTTTTCAATAAACATTAATTTCCAGAACTCGAGTGCTTTACCTTCGGGTTATGACGGGAAAAATAGCTTGTGTTTTGCTTCTGTTTCTATGTCTATTTTTTTCACCCAACTTTTTATATTCCTCCTATAAAACTGAATCATTCCCATACTTTTTTATGCTTTTATCAAAAAAAAGAGCTGCGGGTCTTTTGTTAACGTATATTTACCCAATTAAAAAAGAAATTGGTTTTATGAGAAATTATTTTGTTGTAACACTGTCGTTTTTATTGATGATTTTCACTTCATGTAGTTTGGTAAACGAGATAGTACCTGATGTAAACACCGATTATTCAAAGGCTATAAAGGTACAGATTTTCACTAATTCCGGGGAGTCTGGAGATCAGATTATTGATGTATCAACCTCGGAACAATACAATGATTTTAAAAATAATATCGGGGGATTTGAATTGCGCAAGATTACTTATGAGATCAACAATGTAAATACACCTGAAGATATGTATTTCAATGGGAATGTTATTTGCAGCAATGAAGAAAAGACTGAGATATACACTATTGGGTCAATGGAAAAAGGAAATCTAATTGCCCTGGAGGCTCAAGGTGAGAAGAAACTTGCTTCTACCGCTGAGAATGTTGATAAAGTGCTTGGATGGCTTGATTCACCGGGAAGGTTCAAATTGAAATCGAGTTACATCCTTACGAATCAGGACGGCTCACCCTATCCCATTAATGGTTTAATTGCAGGATCGAACTTTGAATTGGTGATAAAACTATACGTTACAGTAAAGACTAAAATCTGATTCAGGTTGAGAGATGCATGAAATCTCAGAAAAAAATTAATTTATTTCTCTGATTTCGAAAGGAATATTCAGTAAATTCCGCAAATCGTTTCCTAATTCCTCCATAGATTCGTCGTCATAGTCGTAAAGCCATTGAACAGATATTGATTGTCCGCTCAAAAAAGACTCATTACAGACCCCAAGAGTGTTAGTGATATATTTCTTTGACCCTGAATTAATATATTCGAGATGAATATGTATTTCCGTGTGAGCTTCCTTTCTTTTAATATAGTCATGAACAGCAGCAAGAACTGGCTCGTAAAACTCAGCAGAATCTTCAGGAATTGACCTTCCAATAATTCTGATCAGACCAGGTTCAATGCTAATTGCAGGTGTTGTATTTGTACCTTCAATATTCATTTATTGCACAATGTTTGAAGTGTTAAAGGTAAATTAATTTTTATTAAAAGATAAATGGCAAAAGGAAAAAGATACTTGAGACTATGATAATATTACAAAATTTTGGTAAAGAAACGACTTACTTTTTATGTAAATCGATGCCTTTAATATGATTTGAAATAGATTAAATTATAATGCTTAAAAAGCGCTGGATTAAAATGACTAGCCTTAATTTCCAGGCTTTTCTAGCTCGAAAAAAGATTTGGCTTCTCCACCTCAAATAATGTTGGATAATCTCTATCAAAACGCTTAAGGACTTCAGAAATAATCGCTTCCCTCATGAATTTCGATTTATTCTCAACTTTATATTTTTTGCAATAGGCCTCTATTGCCTGAGATTCGCGGTTATTAAGGCGAAGAGTATGCGCATTTCGGCGCATCAGATTGATATCTTTTGATTTTCTCGGTTTCAAAGCTCTGTGAAATTGATTACCTCAAAAATAGAGCTTTTTATTTTTTGGGAGGTTTATTTTGCAAGCAAAGTATTAACAAGATTCTAACATACTCCGGTTTCATTCCAAAATCAATTAAATCGCAGAATATCAATAACCTCCCGTGGTGTAAGAATTTTTAAAAGCCAAGTGAACACAATCCCTAGCACTGATAATCCCATGAAGCCTGCAAACCAAGGGACACCAGTCATTTGAAGAACAACACCAGAAATAATCAGGCATAATATCAGCAATATCAACTTCAACATGGTTGCAAGATCTATGTTTAGATTAAAGATTTTCCGTGCGAGAAAAACCTGAGTAATTGCGTAAAATCCCTGTGAAAACACGCTTGCATAGGCTGCTCCTTCTGCTTTGTATAGCGGGATAAGTATTAAATTCAATAAAATATTTATCAAAACAGTTATTCCTGCAAGTATATTGAGCTGTCTAAGGCTTCCATTTGCTGTAAGGAGAGTGCCAAAAATATAGGTCGTAGAAATAAACAGAAAGGCAAAAATCAGCCGTATAAATATTCTGGATGAAAGTTCAACATGATCGTGATATAGAAGCTGCATCAGCATCTCCCCATAAAATACAGATGCAATTACAAGGGTTATGGCAGGGACAATCAGAAGCGAAAATGAAAGTTTAAGCAGTGGACCTATTGCTTCATTATTTTTGAGCATTCTTGAAAACATGGGCAAAAGCAAACCGGCAAAAAGAAATGCAAACATCGCCAATGCATCTAGTATTCTAAAAGCTTGTGCATAAATTCCAGTCTGTTCTTTCCCGTCGATGAGCATTCTTTCAATCATCACAGAATCTATCCGGTTGAAAAAAGACATCAGCAAAACCAAAAGAGCAAAAGGATAGCTTTTTTTCAATATTTGAAGTCCATAATGGAGATTAAAATTCAGTTTTATTTTCCCTGATTTGGATAAGACCACTCCCAGAGCAATAAAGCATGTAATAAGGTAAGATACTGATTGCGCATAGATGAACCAGCTTATTTTAAAGGGAGTTTCAGTAACATGTCCCCATAAAAGTATACTACAAATAAGAATCATAAGAAGCCGGTCGAGCACCGATAACAGGGAATCTGTCTTAAAGAAATGCATTCCGCTTATATTCGATCTCAGGTAAAGGATAAATGAAAGCAAGAAATTATTAAAGATCAGCAAGTAAAGCAATTTGAATTGTTCGGCTGAATACCCAACGATAATGCCGGCAACAATAGCGATTGCAGCGTAAACTAAAGCGAGAGCAAATTTTAGAGGCACTATTTTTGAAAAATATTCCGAAACTATCCCGGAATTCTGAGCAACGCTTCGATTGTTGAAATTTGTGATTCCAAGATCAAGGAAAATATTGATAAGGATCGAAAAACTGAATAGTGAAAAATACAGTCCATATTCCTCGGCACCTACCATGTTCTGCACTGTGCGGTCGATTCCAAACATCCAGAAGGGTTTTACCATCAGGTTGAGGACAAGCAACAGGGCAAGATTTGTAATGAATTTTCTTTTCAAGGCTTAGGTTTTCGAAAAACTTTACAAATGTAATATTCTTTACTACTTATTCCTTTAACTTTACTTTTTCAAGTTATTGTTTTATAAAACCACCGCTACCGCACGATTTCATCGTGTGGTAAAACATTATAAAAGTTTGATTTATGAAAAAAGCCTTAAATACAGAGTTTCTGCGCTACCGCACGATT
>Ga0105047_10001329_pt1 | contig 44075 bp, 38 predicted proteins | sample MAT04_FD_78384 | JGI IMG/M metagenome (GOLD analysis project Ga0105047, IMG submission 78384) | Freshwater microbial communities from Lake Fryxell liftoff mats and glacier meltwater in Antarctica - MAT-04 (megahit assembly) | ecosystem: Environmental > Aquatic > Freshwater > Ice > Liftoff... | reverse complement strand
GGCAAAGATGACGGCCGCGCCACCCCGGCCGTGCCCGGCCAGGAACAGCTTCCCGCCCTGGTTGCCCTCGTTCCAATCGCGAAGGGGTTCGCGACGAGGGCTGGGCAGCGGGGCCGGCGCTCAGATCGGCGGACGCAGCCGCATCTCCGGCTCAAGTACCGGCCGGTACGGTCCGAACTCCGACTGGCAGGCGTCCAGTTCGGCCTCCAGCGCCTCGACGGCCTGCAACGCCCTTTCGAGGGCCTGGCGCTGCGGCCGGGTGATGGGGGCGGCCGTCGGGTCGGGGCGGTCGGGCCACGACGTCAACGGCGTCCGCACGACCGCGTCGTCGAGCAGCTCGCGCAGCGGCAAGGGGCCGGCACGGACGGCCCGTGCATAGCCGCTGAGGTGTCGCCGCAGCGCGCGCAACTCGATCATCGACCGGACGTAGAGATGCTCGCGCCAGGCGGTCTTGACACCTTTGCCGTCCGGCGCGTAGCGCTCGACGAGCAGCTTGCCCGCGCCGGTGCCGTACTCGTGCGCCATGCTCAGGATGCGCTCGCGCGGCATCGCCAGATTCAACTGGCCCTCGCCGCGCCGCAGGGCCATCCGCACGACGCGGTTGCGCACCTGGGGCAGGCGGCCAGTGACACGGTCGTTCCAGTCCCTCATCGTCAGCAGCAGGCCGCCGAGCAAGCCGAACAACTGCAAGGCCGCGTGACGCGGCGCTGCGCCGTCTGCGGTTTGCTCGGCGTCGGGCACGCCGCGTTGCCAGTTGTCGCCACGACCGTCGAGATGCTTTTCGGGCAGCCACACCGATTGCTTGCGGTAGCGCTTCAGCCGACGGTCGAGCAGAAACGCGAAGGTCGGCCAACGCGGGTGCGCGGCGTCGAACAGGTGGATCGGGAAGTTCGTGCAGAGCCCGCCGTCGGACAGCCAGCAACGGCGCAGGCGGCGGTCCTTCTGCGGCCCTTCGTAGTCGACCGCGTACACCGGCACACAACTGAACAGCAGCGGAAAACACAGGCTCAGCCGCGCCGCCACCACGATCGGCATGCCACCACTCGGCAGTTCCAGCACCCGCCTCATCCGGTCCTGGTCCTCGCCGGCGGGGAAGTTTTCGGCTTCGGGGTCGGGGTCAGCGAGAGACCGGGGGCGGTAAGGCGCCGACGCACGCTTCAGGGCCGTCAGCACGGTCGGCGGGAAGTAGTCGGTCCATTCCTCCGGGTCGAAATAGAGGCGCGTGTTGGCGTCGTTCAACGGCAGGCGCACGGGACGACCCTGCGTCACGTTGCTCGCGAACATCTGCAGGTCGATGCCGACGCCCGGCGGCTGCAGGCCGTCCGGCAGCGGCAGGGGCCCGGCCCGTCCAAAACGCGGCGCGGCCCACAGGTCGACGAAGCTCAGGGGCGGGTCCTCTTCGTTGCGGCCCGCCGAGAGCTGGATGCCCTTGTGCAGCCATTCCACCAGCCCTTCCTGCCCGGCCTGCTGGCCTGTTCCCTTGCAGATGCCGTAGCCGTTTTTCGTCAGTGCCTTGAGGTCGCTGTACAGGCGCCGTGCCAGCGTCACCAGCACGAACCCGAAGGCCGCCAGCAACGCCAGCAGCGCCAGCAGCCCGGCCAGGATCAGGTGCTCCCAGGATTGACCCAAGTTGGTGGCCGCGATGGCGGCAGCCACCCAGACGATCAAGAGCACCGGCACCGCCGCGAGCAGCTTGAGCAAGTCCGGCCACACACCGTAACGCGTCAACAGCTTGGCGACCAAGTCGCCGAAGGTCGGCCGCCCGGGCACGGCGGCCGACGACTCGAGCCGCTGTGGTGCCGCCGACGCTGCGGCGCTTGGGCACTTCGCCGACTTGTCGGTGGTTTCGTCGCCCGTTTCATCCGACCTTGCATCGGACCACCCCACGATGTCCAGAAACAAGCCGAAGAGCCGGCGCAAGGACGGGCTGGGCTGGAACAGTCGCAGCAGCTTCGGGTCGCCGCCTTCCACGCGGGCCAGCCGGCCGGGCAGCCGGCGCAGCACCTCGAAGGCATCTTCGACGCCGTGGCAGCGGCCGTATTCCGCCGCTGCGGCCAGCGCCGCCGCCACCGCACCGACCGAGTTGCCGCCGATGTTCTTGAACCGCCAGTGCCGCGCCAGCTCCAGCAGGGCCCAGGGGTAGACCACGCCGCTGGCGACGCCGCCGTTGAGCACGAGGTCGCAGAACTGGTCGTCGGGTGGGTGTTCGCGCAGGGCGTCGGGCCGCTTCTCTTCGGCGTCCTCCGGCGTGCCGGGCGTGTCGCATCCACAGGCCTGCGTCATCGCCAGGGCCTCTCTCTGTCGTCGTCGTCCTTCACGAAGTCGCCGTCCAGCAGCGCCGCCAGGCCGCGGGCACCCGGGTGCCAGGCGTACATCATGCCGAGCGTGGTGGTCCATGCAGAGAAGCCCGAGAGATGCTGGGTCGGGCGGTCGCGCAGCGGCACGCGCAACGTCGCATCGGCATCCCCGTTCTGGCCCACCAGCGGGTCCGGCGCCGAGTCGTCGCGCGGGAAGCCCAGCGGCGGCCCGGCTGCCCATTGGCCCAGCAGGTGCTCAAACTGGTCTTCGATGCTGGCGCAGAAGAAGTGGCCGAACAGGCCGCGTTCGCCGTCGTCCGGGCTCACGCCTGTCCAAGCGTCCTTGCCGAAGGGCATGCTGCGCCGCTGCAACGGCCGTTCGAAGACGCGGCCGTGGCCGTCCGGCGGCGAGCGCATGCGCCGGATGTGCGCGCCGTAGGGGCAGCCGTGCCCGAGCTCGTCGTCAGCGAAGTCCTCGCCGTCGGTGCGGACCATGTAGCCGCCCGCCGGCGCTCGGTCTTCCGGGCGCAGCAGACGCCCGTCGGGCCAGCGACCGCACAGCTTGGCCTTGACGAAGTCCCGCGACACCGGCTCGGGATACAGCGGTGCGAGCTGCGCCACCCAGCGGTCGACCTGCGCCTCGAACGCCGCCACGTCCTGCAGCATCGGCCTCAGGATGCCGAAGCTGCTGTCGCGGAAGAAGGTGCGCACCTTTTCCGGCGCGTGGCTCAGCACAAAGCGGTTGGTGCCCGCATCGTCGACATGCCCCAGCAGCAGGGCACCGGGGGCGTGAGGGCGCAGGTCCTTGGCGGTCGGGCGTGGCAGGGCGTCGTCGATGGACACCTCGCTGATGCCGTCGCGATAGCCATAGTGCACCCATCCGCCGTCCTCCTGCCCAGGCGGCGCACCGAGCCGTTGGCCGAACAGCGGCCTCGCCAGCACCGGCCGGACCTCTTGCGCCCAGACCCTTTCCAGGTCCACGGCCTGCTTCTGCACGTCGTCGGCGGGCCCATGCCAGCTGACCAGCACGTGGGCGTACGACGGCCGGAATGGCGGCCGCCACCGCGACGCGGCGCTCGCGCCGTTGTCGCCCACCTGCAGGCTGCGTTGCACCGCGCCGTCGCGGAAGGCCGGCGCCAGGCGACGAAACAGGCGCAGGTAGCCCTCGGGCACGTCGCCCGCGTCGAGCCCGTCGAAGCTGAAGCCGACGCTGCAACAGGGCTGCTCCCTGGCCTGCACGCCGAACGAGACCGGTACGCAGCGCCTCAACACGCGCATCGCGGCGCCGCCCCGGCCATCGGGAATCGACAGGATCAAGTGCGCCACGGCCGGGCCGTGGGGTGCACGCAGCACCAGCGACTGCACCTGTTCGGGGTTCATGGCCGCGGCTCCGCACGCGGGCGCACCTGGGCCGCCTTCACGTCGGGATAGGCGCTGAAAAGGTAGCCGGCCAGCGGTGTCCGGTTGTAGCGGCGGATCGTGTCGACGAAGTCCTTCGGGTGTTCGGACACCGGGCGTTGCGGCGCGTCCTCGATGAACTCGAAAAGGGCATCGAAGAGATCGCCGGCCCGCAGCGCGAAGTGCTGGATGTAGGACTCGAAGGCGCCGTCGTAGATCGTCCGCAGCACCAGGTGCGAGTCGTCGTCGCTGAACTCGAACCAGGCGAAGTGAACATGGCCGAAGCCGGCAAGCAGGTGGTCGATGCGCGGCACCGCGGCGGCAATCACGCGGCGCAGGCGCGCGGCGTTTTCGCTGATTGGCGATTTCACGCGCATCGACACGATCAGGTTCCGCTGCACGCGCACGCGTTCGCGCTCGAATTGCAGCAAGTAGCGTGTGCAGGCGAAGCCCCACAGGCGTTCGGCCTTGAGCGTCTCGCCAGTGAGCAGATCGAGCGCCGACTTCAGACCCCTGAGGCCCAGGGTGTGGTCGACGAGCGCGGTGATCAGCGGCCGGGCGAAGTCGCGACCCAGGCAGGCGTGTGCAGCCTTCGTCGAGCTGCCCGCGGGCACGTCGCCCCAGACCGCGTCGTCGGCCAGCGGCGGATTGGCATGCGGGCACAGCGAAGGATCCGGGATCAGCAGCAGGCAGTCGGTGTTCGCCGGTATCGACGCGCCGCTCTTCAAGGTGACCTCCCGACCGCGCGTGCGGCGCGGCACCACCGGCACCGGGGGCGGCACACCGTCCCCGGCCAGCCTGCCCCGTACCAGCGAGCACACCGCGGTCTGCACATTGCCCAGCGTGCCGGCCAGCAGCGTCGCGATCACGACGGCGCGGTCGCGGCCGCTGAGCGGGCTGACCATCCTGGCGGCGCGCTCGAGCAGGGACTGGCCCGGCGACAGCGTACCCAGCCCCAGTTCGCTCCACGGCAGCACGCCATCGGGCCGGTCGCGGTGCGATTCCTCGCCGTAGCGGCGCGGCGCCAGCCTGAGGCGCTCGTAGGCCTCGATCAGGCTCGAGGTGCGCGTTACCAGGCGCCCCAGCGCCTGCTGCGCCGCCGGCAGCGTGCCGGGTTCGGTGACGAAGTGCTGGCCGATCGCCAGGTACTGCAGCGCCTGGTAGGTGCAGCGCGCCGCGTCCTCGAGCAGGCCGTGGTCCTGCGTGGCGTAGCCGAACAGCAGGCCGAAGTAGCGCAGGCCGGCTTGTTCTGCGAACAGTGCAAGGTCGAAGTCCGGCCGTGCCAGGGCCGTCAGCGCGGCCTGTTCGACGGCCAGGCAGGCCGCCGCTTGCAAGCCCTGGGCGTCGTATTGCAGGGCTGCGTGGATGAAAGCACGCTGCTCGGCGTGCCAGTCGACGCCGCTGGTGTCGTTGCCCGGATCCTGCGCCAGCAGGAAGCTGGCGCCGCCGAGACCGGCATAGGGGATGTTGCTGAAACTGGCGTGGTCGGTCAGCGCCTCGTGCACGTCCTCGGGCCCGGTCAGCAGCACGATGTCGCGGACACCCTGCGGTGCCGGCTGGTCGTGCGGCGGGGCCGGATCGTTCTGCAGCGGTGCACGGCTCGGCACGCGCCAGAGCTTGGCGAGGAGCGGCGGCGCGGCGTGCAGTTCCTTGACGAGGCTGGCGCGGTCGGCGTCGTCGCACCACCAGTCGAAGAACTGGCGGTTTCTGGCTTCCGGGTTGGGTTCATCCTTGAACAGCGCAAAGTTGAACTCCGGTCGCTTGAATCGGCTCATCTCGGCTCCCACGGTGTGCATTCATTGGTGTCGAAGGACTTGCCGCTTTCCCAGCACGACAGCGCCAGCCGCGCCATGCGGTGGTCCCGGCAGGCGGCGTGTTCACCCAAGCGGTCAAGCAGGGGGCGCAGGCGCTGCGCGGCTGCGTCGCAGCGTCCACTCACTGCATCGAGCGCCCCCAGCGACAGCGCGCAGCGCAGTTCGAGACCGGGCTTGGCTCGGTCTCGGGCCAGTTGCCGCGCGCCCTGCAGCACGTCGCCGGCGCTCTCGACGTCGCCGGTCTGCCAGTGGCAAAGGCCTCGCAGTCGCAGCATCTCGGCTTGGTAGTAGTGCTCGCCGATGCACTCGCTGAGCTGCCAAGCCGCGTCCAGTTCCGCCGCGGCTTCGGGCGTGCGGCCTTGCCGCAGCAGAATCTCGGCGCGCGTGCTCAGGTAGGTGGCGCAGGAGATGCGCGCGCCGCCGCCCACCCAGAGGCTGTAGCCGCGATGCATGTCGTCGTCACCGCCGGCGGCGTCGCCGCGGTCGGCGCGCAGCTGGCCGCGCACCATCCAGGCATGGGCCAGCCAGACCTGGAAGCCGCCGTGCTCGCAGACGCGTACCGCTTCCAGCGCGAGCGGCCAGGCGCCCTCGGTATCGCCGCAAAGCCGCTTCACGCTGGCCGCGAAGCCGAGCGCGACGCCGGTGCTGAACGGGTGCTGCAGGGTGTCGGCCAGCGCCAGGGCGCGGTCGATGCGCCGCAGGGCTTCGCCGGCCTGGCCCAGTTCGACGTGGATCCAGGACGAGTAGCCCAGGCACATGATCGCCGTGTCCTGCACGCTGCTGCGTCGGTGCAGCGAAGGCGTGTAGTGCGCCAGGCAGTCGTCGAAACCGGCCAGGGCGGCCACCCAGTCGCCGCGGTGGAAACGCACGTTGGCCAGGGCCCAGCGCGCCTGCAGCGCGAGCCGGGCATCGTCGTGCCAGTCTGTGGCGGCAACCGCCGCCAGCGCCAGTTCCTGCGCGCGTTCGAGATCGCCGCGCATGACGTAGAACGCCTCCAGGCCGAGCCGGATGCGCAGCGTCGGCCCGGAGTCGGCGAGCTTGCTGCCGGCGCGTTCGGCAGCCTGGTACGCGGCCTCGACCGCAGCGCTGCCGTAACCCTGCAGGGCGATCTGCGCCGACGCCAGCAGCAGCTGCAATTGCATCTCGCCGCGCGCACGCTCGGCGTCGTCGGGTACCTGGTCGTGCAGCGCCAGCGCACGCTGTGCAAGTTCGAAGGTCTCCTGGTGGGCATGGCGCGAAGCGGCCAGCTGGGCCGCGGCCAGCCAGGCCTGTCGCGCCGGCGCGGCGCGCCCGGCGGCCTGCAGGTGGTAGGCCAGGTTCTCGGGGTGCTGCGACAGGCGGGCCGGCGCCTCCCGGGACAGCAGGTCGGCGCACAGCCCGTGCAGGCGCAGACGGTCCTGCGTGCTGATCGACGCGTAGGCAGCGTCACGGATCAGGGCGTGCTTGAAGCGGTACAGTGGCTGCGGCGTTTCCACGGCCAGCAGCAGGCCGCTGCCGAGCAGCGACGCCACGCTGCCCTGCGCCTGTGCGCGCTCGATGAAGGGATCGTCCTGCACGAGCAAAGCCTGCAGCTGCGTGTCGCTGCACTCGCGGCCCAGCATCGAGATGAGCTGGGCGAGCGCGCGATCGGGCCCGAGCCCGTCGAGCCTCACCATCAGCAGGTCCTCCAGCGTTGCCGGCACGTCGGCCGCCGCCTCGGGCCCGCGCTGACTGAGCATGCGCAGCGATTCCTCGAGGAACAGCGGCACACCTTCGGCCCGTTCGACGACGCGGCGGCGCACGCGCTCCGGCACGGTGGTGCCGAGCTGGCCGACCAGCTCGGCGACCTCGTCGGCGGCCAGGCCCTGCAGCTCCAGCGGCGCCGACCCAGAGAGCACCATGGCGTGACCGGCGTCGGTGCGTTCACCCAGGACCACCATCAGCGGGCGCATGCCAGCGGCTTCGCGCAGTCTGCGCAGCAGCTCGACAGTCGACGGGTCCAGCCAGTGCGCGTCGTCTACGAGCAGGCACAGCGGTCCGGGATCGATCAGGGCCAGCAGCGCCTCGAGCAGCAGGTCGATCCAGCGACGCTGGCCGACGGCGTCGGCGGCTGTCTGGCCGCCGCGCGCCGTCGACAGCAGGTCCGCGAGCGCGCCGGGATCCTCGGGCCCGGCGCTCGCGGCGCGGGGGACGAGCGTCGCCAGCCTTTCGCGCAGCTGCCCCGCATCCGCGTCGGGACCGATCGCCCAGTGTTGGCGCAGGCCGTCGATGACGACCGCAAAGGGGCTCTGACCCGACTGGGCCTGGCCGCTCAGCTCGAGGCAGCGTCCGCCGGCGGCCCGCAGTTCGTTCACGAACACCTGCAGCAGCCGCGACTTGCCAATGCCCGCCTCGCCGCGGATCACGCACCACTGCAGTCGTCCCTGGCGCGTGGCCGCCCAGGCGGCACGCAGGTGGCCGAGCTCGCGACGGCGACCAACAAATAGGGTGATGCCTCCGTGGCGCGGAACGATGCCGGCGGCGACCGGTGGCAGGCCGATCAGCCGGTACACGGCATCGAGACGCGGGAAGTTCTTGAGCTTCGGCGGCTCGGCGCTGCGTTCGAGTGCAAAGCCGGAGCCGACGCGGTCCCGGGTGGAAGGCGCCACCAGCACCTGCCCCGGTTGCGCTGCCTCGCGCAGCCGCGCCGCCAGCACGATGTCGTCGCCGAAGGCCTGCTGCGCGCTGACCGCCACCGGGCCAGATGCGACGCCGATGCGCACCTGGAGATCGAGGTCGCGCATACCGCAGGACAGCTGCCAGGCGGCCGTCAGCGCCCGTGCGGCCGCGTCTTCCACCGCTACCGGAAATCCGAAATAGGCCATCAAGCCATCGTCGCCCTGGGGAACGTCGAGCGAGCCCTGAAGATGCACGATGACATCGCGGCACAGTTCGTGGTAGGCGCGCAATCGCTGGGCGTAGACCTCCGCGCCGACCGCCTGCAGCAGCGAAGTCGAGTCGACGAGGTCGATGCTCAGGGCGGTGGCGGGGCGCCAGCCCTGTTCGATGTCGCCAGGCGGCGCCGGCCCGTCGCCATACAGGTGGCAGCTGGCGGCCGGCAGCTCAAGTTGCGACAGCGCCAGCGCGAGGGCCTCGGACAGCCACAACGGCTCGCGCCAGTGGCTGCGCACGCTGCGCTCGACCGCCAGCCGCGCCTCGCCGGCCAGCGCCCGTCCGGCCACCACCAGCGGCCGCTGCTGCTGGTGCGCTGCCTGCACCGTCCGCAGGCGGTCGGCATCCGTCGGCTCGGCCAACACCAGCGGCACAGACGGCGGCACGTCGCCGGCCTGACCCGGCAGGTCGGTGATGTAGCGTGGGACGATGCGCTGGCCCATGGCCGTGGCCAGCTCGCGCTCCCACGGCCAGGCGTCGAGCGCCATGGGCAGTTGAAGGGCCAGCCGGGTCGCGCCGCTTTGCGCTGCGGCGGCGGCCGCCTCGAGGATGGCCGGCGGCAGGGCCGCGTCGGCTTCTGGTGGCCACAGGCCCTCGGCCGCGTGGCAACGCCAGTGGCCGTTGCTCAGAATGGCCAGCAGGCGCTGCGGGGCGGGCAGCGCCAGCGACAGCACCCATTCGGACGCGGGCCCGGCCGTCGCGGGATGGGCAGCCCGGTCCGCCCAAGGGACGCGATCGTCAGTAAGCCTTCCGAAACCTCCGGGCATGAACTCCCCCCGCCCGCGCCGTCTCGTTCTTCGGTCACTCATCTTCGGCGCCGGTCGCTTGCAGCATAGCGGGGCAGCCGTGGCTTGTGCCGGTGCGGCGAACCCTAATGTCAAGTCGGCACGGGGCATAGGAATTTCGAACGCAGTGTTTTCCCTTCAAGCGACACGGGTCCGGCGCAGATCCGTCCGGCTCGATGGTGTGCCTCAACACGGATGGTCGGCTGCAGATGAATCCTTGTGACTCGCACGCGGCGTGCAGGCATCGTTTCCAAGGCCACTCGATGCACTCGACCCTGCGGCGGCATCGTCATGCGGCGTGAAAGTGCGGGCGCGAGCCGTCGTTTCGGACTCGGGGCGGACAAAGGCCGCCAATCAGAAGCGCGTCGGCAGTGTCTTGAGCAGGCGCAACAAGCGCCCTTCAATGGCCACGTAGCCGCCCACCTCCAGTTCCTTCATTACCCGGCTCACCATGGGCCGCGTGCACGCCAGCAGGTTCGCCATCTCCTGGTGCGTCAACGGACCGGCAAGCCGGCTGCCGTCGACCTGCAACTCGGCGCGCTGGTTCAGGAGCCAGGCGACACGGCCATAAACGTCGTTCAAGGCCACTGCGCGCAGGCTCAGCGTGGCGGCGCGTGCGCGGCGGATCACCTTGGACAGCAATTCGAACGCAAATTCCGGGTACTCGGCGATGTGCCGCTCCAAGGTCGCGCGCGTCACCGTCACGACCCAAGCTTCCGCCAGCGCGACGACGTCGGCCGACCGGCGCCCGCCGTCCAGACTGAGCTCGCCCAGGTACTCCCCAGGCAGGTACTCGCCATAGGTCACCTCGCGCCCGCCGTCGGCGCTGCAGGAAAAGGCCCGCAGGCGGCCGCTGAGGATGATGTAGATCGTGTTGCCGACGTCGCCTTCCTGGATCAGCAGACGCCCCTTGGTCACGAACCTGGGTTCGCCGCGCGCGGCCAGTGCGCGCAGGCCATCGCTCATCGGCACGCTGTCGAGCGGCGGCGGCGCGGAGAGCGCGGCCGCCCTGGATCGAGCCATCTGCGGACTCCTGCCGCCTTGGAAGTCCGGCGGATAGGCGCCGATGCTAAGCGAGCCGACTACTGGCCGCCCCGCGCGCAGACGTGGCGGGGCTGCAGTTCGGCCGATCACGCTGCGCGGCGGGTCCGGCAAGGCAGCGGGGGCAGTTTCGCGACGCGGTGCACGATGCCGCCGATGTCCCGGGTCTCCGTCTTGGCGCGGATGCTGGTGATCTGCGTGCGCACGGTCGTGAGCTTGACACCGACGGCCCTGGCGATGTCGTCTGGCCTGTATTCCTGGCACAGCAGTTTCAGGACGCGGGTCTCGGCCACCGTCAGCGCATGCAAACGGGCGAAGGCGTCCGTGCTGAGTTCCTCGCACACACTGCGCTTTCCGAAGACCAGGACCGCCGCGGGTATTCCGTTGGCGTCGGCCAGGGGCACGACGGCAAGGGTCACGGTCATGCCCATCGGGCCGGTCAGCTTGATCATCGACTGCATGCGGCGGCTCATCGCGTCCGAAAGTGCCCGCCTCATGGCGGGCGCTTCGCTCGTGTTGCGCGTGCCGATTTCCCCGCCCGCCAGCTGCAGCGCATGCTCGCCTGCGAGCTCATGGCGTGCCACGGCGTTCGCATAGACCACGCGGCACCCGTCTACCACCATCACGATGCCGTAATCGACGATGTCCAGCACCCGCGAGAACCACTGCGGGCTCATCGACGTCATCTCGGGCGCGGCGGGCCTGGCTGAAGCCAGGCCCGGTTGCTGCTGGGCCTCGTAGGCCTGCAAGAGGTCGTACATGTTGCGCTCTCCTTGTTGACATCGGTGTTGCGGAGCCACACCGACCGTAAGAGAGCGTAGGGACGCGGGTTCGCAGCAGGCGGTGAATCGAGACCGACAAACTTGTCTGAAATTCACCATCGGCGGGCGGCGGTCCACGCGAGACAGCGTACAGCAGCCCTTCACTGGCCGCCGCTCATGGCCGTCGCCACGCCAATTGCAGGCGACCGGCCGCTGATGACCTCAATCCAGACCGCGAGGCTGGCGCTCGCGGGCGATTCTGATGGGTGGGATCCGAAGCTCCGCAGCCACGTTGGCCATGGTTGCAGGCCTGGGCTCGGCGCTGCCCTACAGCCACCCCGCCGCGCGCACCTCGGCTTCGGCCTGCGCCGCATCGTGGAACTGCAGTGCACGCCAGCCCAGCTTGCGCGCGGCCTCGACGTTCGGCGCGTGGTCGTCCATGAAGATCAGCTCGTCCACCGGATGGCCGAAGCGCCGCGCCGCGATCTCGTAGATCGCCGGTTCGGGCTTGTTGTGGCCGACGCGGCACGAAAACACGCCGTCGGCGAACCAGCCCATGAAGTGGTGCCGCGTCAGCAGTTCGTCGGCCACCGGCGCCGGCATGTTCGACAGGAAGTACAGCGTGTGCCCCGCCGCACGCAGGCGCTGCAGCCAGTCCAGGCTGGCCGGCAGCGGCTGCAGCGCGTCGGGCACGGCGTCGATGACACGCCGGGCTTCGGCCACCGTCAGCCCGGTGCGTGCCGCGATGCGCCGCGCCAGCACCGGCGGCGTGAGCACGCCGCGGTCGTAGTCGCCCCAGTCGCCGCCGTAGGACTGGAAGACCTGCTCGACCCAGTGCGCGGCGCTGGCCGCGTCGTGTGCCTGCCGTGGCAACAGCTGGCGCAGCAGTTCGGCCGGCTCCCAGCGGAAGACAACGCGGCCGAAGTCGAACACCAGGCTGGGCGCCGGGCGCGCCGCGCCGCGGCTCACGAACGCAGGCGCTGCAGCAAGGCGGCGGTCGACGCGTCGAGCCCCGCCGTGTCGCCGCTCTTCAGCCGCGGCAGCAGCGCGCCGGCCAGCGCCTTGCCAAGCTCCACGCCCCACTGGTCGAAGCTGTTGATACCCCACACCGCGCCGCTCGTGAACACACGGTGTTCGTAGAGCGCGATCAGCGCGCCCAGCGAGCGTGGTGTCAGCGCGTCCAGCACGAAGGTCGTGCTGGGCCGGTTGCCGGGGAAGCTGCGGTGCTGCGCCAGCACCGCCGGGGCTATGCCCGGCGCGGCGGTGGGCGCAGCTTCGCGGGCCGCCTCGGCCGCGGTCTTGCCCAGCATCAGCGCCTGGCTCTGCGCCAGGCAGTTGGCGAGCAGCTTGCGGTGCTGCTCGGCCTGCGCATGCGACGGGGTCTTCACCGCGATGAACTCGACCGGGATCACGTCGGTGCCCTGGTGCAGCATCTGGAAGTAGGCGTGCTGGCCGTTGGTGCCGGGCTCGCCCCACACCACCGGGCTGGTGCCGAAGGGCAGCCCGTGGCCGGCCTCGTCGACACGCTTGCCGTTGCTCTCCATTTCCAGCTGCTGCAGGTAGGCCGGCAGCCGCGCCAGCCCCTGGTGGTAGGGCGCCACGCTGCGGCTCGTGTAGCCATGGAAGTTGCGGTACCAGACGTCCAGCAGCCCCAACAGCAGCGGCAGGTTGTGTTCGGCCGGTGTCTCGGCGAAGTGGCGGTCCATCGCGTGGGCGCCGGCCAGCAGTTCGCGGAAGCGCTCGGCGCCGATGGCGATGGCAATCGGCAGCCCGATGGCGCTCCACAGCGAATAGCGCCCGCCCACCCAGTCCCAGAAGCCGAAGGTGGTGTGGATGCCGAAGGCCGCCGCGGCCTCGACGTTGCTCGTCGTGGCGATGAAGTGGCGCTCGATGTGCTGCCCGCCCTGGCTCAGGAACCAGTCGCGCGCGGCGTGCGCGTTGGCCATCGTCTCCTGTGTCGTGAAGGTCTTGCTGGCGACGATGAACAGCGTCTTGTTGACCTGGAGGCGGTCCAGCAGCGGCATCAGGTCGTGGCCGTCGACGTTGCTCACGAAGTGCAGGCGCTGGCCGGCCTGCGTGTAGGCGTCCAGGGCCTTCACTGCCATCTGTGGCCCGAGGTCGCTGCCGCCGATGCCGATGTTGACGACGTCGGTGACCGTCCAGTCCTTGCGCACGTTCTCGGCATGGTCGAGCATGGCCTCGAGCACGTCGTGCACCTCGGTGCCGTGGGGGCCCGCCCCGGGCGGCGCGCGCAGTGCGGTGTGCAGCACGGCGCGGCCCTCGGTGGTGTTGATCGGGTCGCCGCGGAACATCGCGTCGCGCCGCGCCTCGACGCCGCGTTCACGCGCCAGCTCGAGCAGGTAGCGCAGCGTCGCGGTATCGATCAGGTTCTTGCTGAGGTCGGCAAAGACCTCGGGCGCGTCGAAGCTCAGCGCCGCAACGCGCCCGGCGTCGCGCGCAAAGGCCTCGCGCAGGTCGAGGCCGCGGCCGTGGGCCTCGAAGTGGCCCTGCAGCGCGGCCCAGGCGGCGGTGTCGGTGCAGGTGCTCATCGTCTGGCCTCCTCGATCAAGCGGTCCAGCTTGACGGCGTCGGCCGCGAAGGCGCGCACGCCCTCGGCCAGCTTCTCGGTGGCCATGGCGTCTTCGTTCAGCGCCCACCGGAAACTGCGCTCGTCGTGGTGCACGGAAGGCAGGTCGAGCTGGCGTGCGACGGCAGCGTCCAGCACACGCGGCACGGGCGCTTCGCACGCCTGCAGCGCGGCCAGCAACTCGGGCGCAATGGTCAGCAGGTCGCAGCCGGCCAGCGCGACGATCTGCCCGGTATTGCGGAAACTCGCTCCCATCACTTGTGTCGGTATGCCGTGGCGCTTGTAGTGCTGGAAGATGGCCGTCACCGAGATCACGCCGGGGTCGTTCACACCGCTGCGAGCGGTCTCGTCCCAGGCCCGTCCCGAGTTCATCGCCTGGTTCTTGTGCCAGTCATGGATGCGGCCGACGAAGGGGCTGATCAGGCGCACGCCGGCGTCGCCGCAGGCCACGGCCTGGCAGAAGGCGAAGAGCAGCGTCAGGTTGCAGCGTATGCCCTCGCGCTCCAGCTGTTCAGCCGCGTGTATGCCTTCCCAGGTGGCGGCGATCTTGATCAGCACCCGTTCACGTGCGAAGCCCGCGGCTTCGTAGAGGCCGATCAGCCGCCGCGCGCGCGCCACCGTGGCCGCGGTGTCGAAGGACAGGCGCGCGTCGACCTCGGTGCTGACGCGGCCGGGCACGATCTTCAGGATCTCGCCGCCGAAACGCACCAGCACGGCGTCGACGATGGCGTCCAGCGGCGCGTCATCCTGGTGCGCCACCGTCTGCGCGACCGTCTGGGCCAGCAGCGGCGCGTAATCCGGTTGCAGCACCGCCTTCAGGATCAGGCTGGGGTTGGTGGTGGCGTCCTGTGGCGCGAAGGCGGCCAGCTGGTGGAAGTTGCCGGTGTCGGCGACGACGGAGGTGTGCTGCTTGAGCTGCTCGAGCTGGTTCATGGCGAGGGTTTCGAACACGGCCGGGTGCCGTCCAGCGTGCATTAGACCCGAGCTGCATGCACGCGACTGCATGGCCGGCTTCAATGCCGCTTCGGCCGGCCTGATCCGGCGAGTTGACAGGCGCCGGGCGGGCTGCGATGGTGCGCCGGACCTTCATGAGTGCGCTGACGCTGCCGCCCCACCGCACGCCCTGGCCCCTGCTGCCCTTGCCCGGCGCGCAGCCCATGGTGTCGCCGACGCTCGCCCGCAGCCTGCTGCTGGCGCTGCTGCTGCATGTCTGGCTGGTGCTGCTGCTGGGCAATGCCCCGGGCGGCACCGCCTTGCCGGGGCAGGGGGTGTGGGGCGCCATCAACGTCACGCTGCGCGGCCCGGCCCAGCCTGGGCCCGCCGAGCTGGCGCTGCCGCCGCTGCCCACCGGCCCGGCCGGCACGGCGGCGCTGTCGCGCTGGGGTGGCGCCGTGCGCGAAGCCGCGCCGGCCGCGCCCGTACCTCCCGGCGCCGCCCGCCTGGGCGAATGGGCGGCCACGGTGCCGAAGGCCGCGGTGGCTGTGCCGGCAGCGGTCGAGACCGCCGCGCCGCCCACGGTGCCGGCGCCGCCGAGCTCACCACCGCCCGTGCTGCCGGTGACGCCCGAACCGGCGCCGGCCCGCCTGGCTGCGCCCGAAGCGGTGGCAGCGCCGACCCCGGCGCTGCCGACGCCAGCCACGGCGGCACCTGCGGCGGCACCCGTGGCGCTGCCCGCGATGCCGGCCCTGGCGCCGTTGCCCACGATGCCGCAGGCCGTGCCCACGCTGCCGCAGGCCGTTCCGCCGCTTGCGGCGCCGCTGCCGACCGTGGCGCCGCCGGAGCGCACCCTGGTTTCGCCGCTGACCGCCACGCCCGCCGCGCTGCGCGCCAGCCCGCCGCTGGCGCCCCCCGAAGCCGCTGCAGCGTCTACGGTCTGGCCCGCGGCCGCCCCGGCGCTGGCCGAGCCCCTGGCGCCGGTGGCTGGGCCGGCCCTGCTGCCCGAACCCGCGCTGCAGCGCCTGGCACGCCCGGTGCCGGCGCCGGCCGCCGCCGTGGCGCCGCTGCAGCCATCGGACCGTCTGCCGCCCGCCCTGGCCGCGCCCGTGGCGTTGCCGCAGGCGCTGCCGGCGCTGGGCCCGGGCCCGGCGCTGCCGGCAGCCGGCGGTGCCACCGGCACGCCCGACGCCGGCACGCAGGTCGGCCAGGACGTCGCCACGCCGCCGGCGGCCGCAGCCAGCACGCCGCCGCGCCTGAACCTGCAGCTGGCGCGGCCGCGCGGCGGCGAGCTGTCGCGCTTCAGCGCGCCGGGGGTGCTGCCGCTGCTGCCGCGCCCGCCCGAACTGCCCGACAAGCTGGGCGAGGACATCGCCAAGGCGGCCAAGAAGGACTGCCGCACCGCCTACCAGGGCGCCGGCTTGCTGGCCGTGGTGCCACTGGCCGCCGAGGCGCTGCGCAAGGACAGCGGCTGCAAGTGGTGAAGCACACGGGCTGTGTGCCCGTCGTGCCCGGCCTGGTCGCAAGCAGGCGTGCGCGCCAGCGGCAGGCGCTCAGCCGCCCGGGGCGGTGTTGCGGAAGCGGTCGTGGCAGGCCTTGCAGGCCTTTTCCACCTGTTCGACGGCCGGCCGACCGGCGTCTGCGCCACCGCGCTCGGCGGCGGCCCGCAGCACGGCCAGGGCGGCCACGTAATCGTCCTGGGCCTGCTTGAATTCCGCCGGCTTTTCCCACACGGCCGGTTTGGCGCGCGTGGGCGGATAGTTGCCGTCGGCGCTGAAGTAGGGCCAGGGCAGCGACGACAGGCGCTGCAGTTCCAGCGCGCCGGCCTTGAAGGCGGCAGAGTCCCAGGGCTTGCGGTCACGCGCCATCAGGCCCAGCGGCTCCAGCGCGCCAGTGAACTGCTTGAACACGGCCTTGCGCTTGCTCAGCAGCTGTTGCGGGTGGGTGTCCTTGGCGCTGTCGGTGCAGCTGGTGGCCAGCAGGGTGGTGGCCAGCAGCGCGACAGCAGCGCCGGTGTATCTCTTCTTGTGCATCGGGAGTCCGGCAGGTGAACGGGAAGGCGCAGCGCGGCAGGCGCAGCGACGGCAGGGCAATGTAGCCGCGCTGCGGCACCGCCGCGGGCACTTGGGCAGAATCGGCCGCCCACGCACAAGGAGTTCCCGATGAGCGAAGACCCGCGCTGTTGCGGCAGCGGCACCTGCATCATCGACGACCAGGGCCGCTGCTGGTGCGGCCAGCAATGGAACGGTCAGCGCATGTGCTCCCCGGGCCTGGCCGCGGCGCCGGTGGCCCCCGACGAAGACCCGGCCACACCGGCCGACGCCGCCGTCTGAACACGCGGCCTCGTGCGGCCCGCCGCCCACCCGCGCAGCGTCAGCCGATCAGCAGCGCACGGAAGTCGTTGACGTTGGTGAAGGTCGGCCCGGTCGTCACCAGGTCGCCAAGCGGCCGAAAGAAGTTGTAGGCGTCGTTGCGGTCGAGGTATTCGGCCGCTTTCAGGCCCAGCGCCTGCGCACGCGCCAGCGTGCTGGGCGTGACGATGGCGCCGGCGTTGTCCTCGATGCCGTCGATGCCGTCGGTGTCGGCCGCCAGCACGTGCACGCCGGGCTCACCCTGCAGCGCGATGGCGCAGCCGAGCAGGAACTCGGTGGCGCGGCCGCCGCGGCCCGGGGCCTGGCCGGCCGCGCCCTTGGACTTCACCGTCACCGTCGTCTCGCCGCCCGACAGGATGACGCAGGGCCGCGCAAACGGCGCACCGCGCCGCGCCACCGCACGCGCCAGCGCCGCATGCACCCGGCCCACCTCGCGGCTTTCGCCTTCCATCTCGTCGCTGAGGATGTGGGCGGCCAGGCCCGCGGCGCGTGCCACGGCCGCCGCGGCCTCCAGGCTCTGCTGCGGCGTGGCGATCATGTGCACTTCATGGCCGGCGAAGCGGTTGTCGCCAGGTTTCGGGGTCTCGAAGGCGCCGCTTTCCAGCCCGGCACGTGCGGCCGGCGGCAGTTCGATGCCGTAGCGGCGGCAGATGGCCAACGCGTCGGCACAGGTCGTGCCGTCGGGCACGGTGGGGCCGCTGGCGATGACCTCGGGCGCATCGCCCGGCACGTCGCTGATGAGCAGGGTGACCACGCGCGCCGGTGCGCACAGGGCGGCCAGCCGCCCGCCCTTGATGGCGCTGAGGTGCTTGCGCACGCAGTTCATCTCGTCGATGGCCGCGCCGCTCTTCAGCAGCGCCTGGTTGATGGCCTGTTTGTCCTGCAGCGTCAGCCCCGGCGCCGGCAGCGAAAGCAGCGCCGAGCCGCCGCCGCTGACCAGGCACAGCACGAGATCGTGTTCGCCGAGGCCGTGCGTCAGCTCGACGATGCGCTGCGCGGCGCGCCGGCCGGCTTCGTCGGGCACCGGGTGGCGCGCTTCGACGACCTCGATGCGCCCGGGCCGCGCCTTGTAGGCCGGCGGCACGTGTTCGTAGCGCGTCACCACCAGGCCCGACAGCGGCGCCTCGGCCGGCCACAGCGTGTCGACCGCGGCGGCCATCGCGCCGCCGGCCTTGCCGGCGCCCAGCACCAGCGTGCGGCCGCGTCGCGGGCCGCTGGTGTCGGGTGGCCGCGGCAGGTGGGCGGCCGTGTTGTGGGCCGGCAGCGCACGCTGCACGGCGGCGTCGTAAAGCGTGCGCAGGAAGGCGCGCGGGTCGGTGATGGTTGTCATGTCAGTTGTCCATCGCGCTTGGTGAGACGCGCAAGTCACGGGTCGCCGGATCAAGCTTGCCGCCGCGGAACCGGCTTTGCCGGGCCGCTGGGGGACGGCCAGCGGCGAGGACGCCGCTGGCGCTGGTTGGCGAGGAACAGTCCGCAGGGACTTTTCCCCGTCCGACTCGCCCCCCTTGAGGGGTAGCGAGCGCGAGCGAGCCTGGGGGCTTCATTCTTTCGCGGGGTGCGTGGGGTCGACCCAGGCCACGGTCTCGGGTTTCTCGACCGGCTCGATGTCCAGGTTCACCGCCACCGCCTCGCCGTCGCTGCGACACAGCACACATTCCAGCGTCTCGGTGGCGCTGGCGTTGATCTCCTGGTGCGGCACCCAGGGCGGCACGTAGATGAAGTCACCCGGGCCGGCCTCGGCGGTGAACTCGAGCTGCTCGCCCCAGCGCATGCGGGCGCGGCCCTTGATCACGTAGATCACGCTCTCCAGCGCCCCGTGATGGTGGGCGCCGGTCTTGGCGTCGGGGTGGATGTGCACGGTGCCGGCCCACAGCTTCTGCGCCCCGACGCGTGCGAAGTTGATGGCCGCCTTGCGGTCCATGCCCGGCGTCTGCGCGGTGTTGGGGTCGAGCTGGTTCGCGGCCACGACACACACACCGTCGTGCTGCCAGCGGGGGGTCGTGGTGGGGTGTTGTGGGCTGCTCATGGCGCGGTCGCCCTGGCCGGGCGCGTGGTGGTTTGCGGCGCCGATTGTGCGGGCGTGCGGGCGTGCGGGCGTGCGGGCGTGCGTGCGTGCGGGCGGGCGGGCCTGCCGCAGTGGCCGCGACGCCGGCCAGGTCAGCACGTCCGGATCAGGACGGTCGCGACTGCCGTGCTTCGAACACCGCCGCGGCCGTGGCGCACAGCACCCAGCACAGCCAGGCCGTCCACAGCGTGTGGCTGGGGAAATGTGCCCCGCGCACGAGCTGCGCGCCGCCGAAGGCCAGCCCGGTCGCCAGCACGCCCAGCAGCCAGGCGCGGGCGCGCCGCGGGTTCAGGTCGCGCCACTGGAAGTACAGGCCGAGGAAGGCGAAGGCCGCCACGGCGTGGCCGGAAGGAAAGCAGTGCCCGGCGCCGCCGTCGCCCAGGCCCCGCGCCCAGTGCGAGACGTAGTGCGCCACGCCGCCAAACTCGGCCAGCTCCCACGGGCAGCTGGTGAGCGACAGCCGCTTGAGTGCGGGCACCGCGATCACACCCGCCAGGATCACGGCGATCCAGCGCCAGCGCGTGGCGCGGCCCGGCTGCGTCGCCGTGCCGGCACCGGCACGCAGCGCCGCGGCCACCAGCAGCGCCAGCAGCACCCAGGCCGCGATGCGGCCGCCGTCGTGCAGCAGCGTGCTGGTCCAGAAGCTGTCGCGCCAGGCAAAACCCTTTGCGTTGCCGAAGAGCCGCGCGGCGGCCAGGTCGGCGCCGCTGGCGTCCCAGGCCAGCAGCGCCAGCAAGGTGCCCAGGGTGACAGCGAGGTCGCGGCGCAGCAGCTGCACCAGGCCCGCCCTGGAAGGGCTGGCCACGGCTTGCGACACCGTCATGACGCGCCAGGTGCGCTGCGGCAGCCTTGCGCGAGGTCGAGCGGCGCTTCGTAGAGACCGGTCTTCACGTCCAGCAGGGCCAGCAGGGTGTGGAAGAGGTGGTCGTGGGCGGCCGGTTGCGCCGCGCGTCGGCCCAGGCAGCCGGCGTCCAGGTGCAGCGCCTGCGGCGCGCCGGCGCTCAGCCACAGCGTCATCGGCACGCGCTTTTGCATGTCGGGCGCGATGGCGTAGGGCAGGCCGTGCAGGAAGAGGTTGTTCTCGCCCAGCGATTCGCCGTGGTCCGAGACGTAGAGCACGACGCTGTCGACACCGGCCTGTGCCGCCTGCAGCTTGGCGATCAGGCTCACGAGCACGTGGTCGGTGTAGAGCAGCGCGTTGTCGTAGGCGTTGACGATCTCGTCGCGGCTGCACTTCTGCAGGTCGTCGAAGCCGCAGGCCGGCTGGAAGCGTGCGAAGGCCGGCGGGTAGCGCCTGAAGTAGGACGGCCCGTGGTTGCCCAGGGTGTGCAGCACCAGCAACTGCGTGCCGGCCGGCGTGCCGGCGAGCTTCGTCGCCGCGGCGAGGCGGTCCTCGAGTCCGGTGAGCAGACCTTCATCGAGGCAGCGGCCCTCGGCGCACAGGCCAGGCAGCTTCAGCGACGACACCTCGTCCTGCGGCAGGCCTTCGCACACACCCTTGCAGCCGGACTGGTTGTCGCGCCAGTGCACGCCCGCGCCGGCACGCGCGACCACGTGCAGCAGCGACTCGCTGCCGCGCACGCGGCTTTCGTCGTAGTCGCGCCGGCCCACCGGCGCGAACATGCAGGGCAGCGAGACCTCGGTGTTGGTGCCGCAGGCGCTGACGTCGGGGAAGTTGATCAGCGTGCCGACACCCGGCTGGCCGCTGCGCGCGGCCAGTGCGGCGAGTTCGGGCGTGGTCTGGTGCGTGTAGCCGTTCAAGCCCCAGTTGGCGGCGCGCGCGGTTTCGCCCACCACCAGCACCACCAGCAGCGGCTTCGTGCGCGCCAGCAGGGCGGGGCCGGGTGCGGCGTCCAGGCCGATGGGCTGGCGCGGCTTGGCAGCGCCCTGGGCCTGGGCCGCGGCCACGGCGCCGATCGACCACAGGTAGTTCGCCGGCGTCGCCAGGTAGCGCATCTCCTTGTGGTTGCGCATCATCGACGCGAAGGGCTGGAAGACGAGCATCAGCGTGCCCACCAGCACCACCAGCGCGGCCACCAGGCCTGCCAGGCGGCGCCCGATGGCGCGCGGCCAGGGCCGCGGCTGCACACGCACGCGCCACAGCAGCATCAGCGGCAGCACGGCGTAGAGCAACAGGTGCGGCAGCAGCCCCCACGAGAACAGCTCGCGCGCCTCGGCGACGTCGGTGCGCATCACGTTGCGCAGCATCGACGGGTCGAGGTAGACGCCCCAGGACTGCATGAAATGGGTGGCGAAGGCCGTGCCCACCAGCAGCACCGCCAGCACCGGCTTGACGCTGCGGCGGGTGCACACCAGCGACAGCAGCAGGTAGTGCAGCGCCGTCATCATCACCAGCAGCGCCAGCGCAAAGCCCCAGGTGGCGGGCTGCGTCATCAGGCGTTCCTTCAGCGCGGCGCTGAAGAACAGGCGGTTGGCGCTGAAGGCCCAGAACAGGCTGGCCGCCAGCATCAGCTGTTCGACGCTGACCTTGAGCAGGGCCGCGCCGCCTTCGGCGTCGGGGCCGCGGCGCGCGCGGGCGAGCGCCAATTTGAGGATAGGCATCGCATCATTGGAGCCCCTGGCGCTGAAGGCAGGCTGAAGCCACCAGGCATGTCGTGGTGCTACCGTGCAGCCCCGGCCGAGAACCCGGCAATCCCGCCATGAGACTGCTCCTGCTCGAAGACGACGAACTGCTCGGCGAAGGCCTGCGCGACTTCCTGCGCGCCGACGGCCACGTCGTCGACTGGGCCCGCTGTCTGGGCGACATCGCGGCCTACCGCGGCGAGTCCTTCGATGCCTGGCTCGTCGACTGGCAGCTGCCCGACGGTTCCGGCCTGGACTGGCTGCGCGGCCAGCGCCGCCGCGGCGACACCACGCCGGCGCTGGTGCTCACCGCACGCGATCTGCTGGCCGACCGCCTGCAGGGGCTGGATGGCGGCGCCGATGACTACCTGGTCAAGCCCTTTGCGCCCGAGGAACTGGTGGCCCGGCTGCGCGCCGTGTGCCGCCGCAGTGCCGGCAGCGCCGGTGCCCGCGTCAGCTTCGGGCCCGTGACGGTGGACCTGACGGCGCGCAGCGCCTGGCGCGACGGCGAGCGCATCGACCTCACGGCGCGCGAGTGGGCAGTGCTGGAAGCGCTGGCACTGCGCCCCGGCCGACTCGTCGCCAAGGCCGAACTGGAACGCCTGGTGCTGGGCTTCGACACCGTGCTGGCGAGCAACGCGCTGGAGGTGCATGTCTCCAGCCTGCGCCGCAAGCTCGGGCGCGAACTGGTGCAGACCGTGCGCGGCATGGGCTACCGCATCGGCGGGGGTGCCGAGTGAGCGCCCTGCCGCGTGCCGCGGGCGCTGCGCCGGGCGCCTCACGTTCGATCCGCCGCCGCCTGCTGCGCGCCTTGCTGCTGTGGGCGCTGGTGTGGAGCAGCGCCCTGGCTTTGGCGGTGTGGCTGGCGGTGCGCGAGGAGGTCGATGAATTGCTCGACGACGGCCTGAAGAGCGCGGCCGAGGAGCTCATCGGCCCCATCCTCAGTGCACCGGCTGCGCTGCCTGCGGTCGGCACGACGGTGCCGGCGCTGGTTCCGGCGCTGGTTCCGGCGCCGGTTCCGGCGCTGGTGCCGGCCGCCGCCCACGGCGTCGCCGGCGTGCCGCGCTTCGTGTGGCAGCAGGTGGCCCATGGCCAGGGCGCGCGGCTGCTGCGCCAATCGGCCGGCGCGCCGCTGCAGCCATTGCGCGCCACCCCGGCGCCCGGCTTCGCCAGCCTGCCCGGCTGGCGCGTCTACGGGCTGGCGCTGGGTGTCGACGCGCAGATGCTCTACGTGGCGCAGAGCCGCACCGAGCGCGGCGAGGCGCTGGCCGAGATCGGCCTGGCGGTGCTCCTGGCCGGGCTGCCGATGGGCCTGCTGGGCCTGCTGTGGCTGGGCACGCGGGTGCGCCAGGAACTGGCGCCGCTGCAGGCGCTGTCCGAACGCCTGGCCGCGTACGACCCGCTGCAGCCGGGCGCCACGCTGGGTGCCGCTGCGCACGAGGAACTGCAGCCCATGCACCAGGCCGTCGACGCGCTGGCCGCACGCCTGGCGCGCCGCGTCGCGCAGGAACGTGCTTTCACCGCGCACGCCGCGCACGCGTTGCGCACGCCGCTGGCCGGCATCGACGCTCAGCTGGCGGTGGCGCTGCGCGAGGCGCCGGCCGCACTGCAGCCGCGCCTGCAGCGTGTGCGCGCGGCGGCCGGGCGGCTGCAGCGTGTGGTGGCCGGGCTGCTGGCGCTGTTCCGCAGCGGCGTGGAGGTGCAGCGCGTGGTGCTCGACCTGCCGCGGCTGGCCGAGCGCCTGCCCGTGGAGGGGCTGGTGGTGCAGGCGCAGGCCGGCGCATCGATCTCGGCCGACGCCGACCTGATCACCGCCGCGCTGCTGAACCTGCTGGACAACGCGTTGCGCCACGGCGCCACCACGGTGACGCTGAGCACCCCGGGGCCGCAGCTGCTGCGGGTGCAGGACGACGGCAGCGGCCTGCCGGCGGCGCAGCGCCTGGCGCTGCAGCAGGCGCTGGACGACGAGGACTACGCCGGCCGCACCGGCCTGGGCCTGATGCTGGCCGACCTGGTGGCCAGGGCCCATGGCGGGCGGCTGCGGCTGCCCGAGGTCGAAGCCGGCTTCGCAGCCGAACTGCAGCTGGGGCCGGCGTGACCCGACGCGCCGTCGCCAAGTCGCCCGCGCGCCGCCCCCGCCGCAGCGCGCGGCAGGTCTGAAGCTAGGATCAGGCTGACCATGCCCGCTTCCCCACCCGAACCCGGCACCGACTCGGCCTACAAGAGCCGCGGTGGCGTCGGCCGCGTCTTCAACGCCATGCGCTACTCGCTGGCCGGCTTTCGCGCCGCCCTGCGCCACGAAGCCGCCTTCCGCCAGGAACTGCTGCTGGGCGTGCCGCTGCTGGTGGCCGCGCCCTTTCTGGCGCCCGGGCGCTGGCAGCTGCTGGTGATGGTGGCCAGCGTGGTGCTGGTGCTGATCGTCGAACTGATGAACTCGGCCGTCGAGGCCCTCGCGGACGCGCTGAGCATCGAGCACCACCCGCTGCTGGGCCGCGCCAAGGACCTGGGCAGCGCCGCGGTGATGCTGGCGCTGCTGGGTGTGCCCTGCACCTGGGCGCTGGCGCTCTGGCCGCTTTGAGCGGCTGAGCGCGCCCCTTCAGGCGGCGGCCGGCCGGAAGTGCGCGCGCAGCGCCAGCGCGGCGTCGGGCACGGCGCGGCTGGTTTCGTCCAGTGCGGCCAGGTTGTCGTCGGCCGGCGCTGCCGGGCTGTCGACGCCTTCGATGCCGCCGCCGAGCACGAGCAGCGGTGCCACGCTGGCGGCCAGCGCCGGGTCGGCCCAGGCGGCGTCCCAGGCGCTGGGCTGCAGGTCGACGGCCTGCAGGAAACCGGCGCACCAGTCGCGCGCGTCGACGAACTCGTCGGCGCCCTTCTCGGCAATGCTGAACACCGGCTCCCAGTCGGCGGGCGCGGTGTCGAGCTGGTGTGCCAGGTGGCGCAGCTGGCGCAGCAGCTGCACCACCGTGGCCTTGCGCTGGCGCTTGCTGGCAAAGGGCTCGGCAGCCTCGTTGCCGCCCGGCCCGTCGCCGCCCCAGACCCAGGGCAGCCAGTCGGCCGTGGCCAGCGTGGCCAGCAGTTCGGGCGGGCCGACCTGCAGCGCCGTGAGGAAACCGTCGACGCCGTCGAGCGACATCGCGCCGTCGGCGGGCAGGGCCTGCAGCAGCTGGTCGATGCCGTCGAGTTCGGCCGGGCTCAGCGGCGTGACGGGGGAAGCGGGGTCGTAGCGGGGGTAGTCCACGGTGCGGCGGTGGTGCAGGGCAGGGGTGCGCAGTGTCGCCGACGGCAGGCCGTCGCCGGCCAGACGGGTTTCAGGCCCCGGTCAGGTGTCGGTCAGGCGCCCGCGATCAAGACGCGCGTCTCGCCCACGGCCACCTCGTCGCCGGCGCGCAGCTTGCGGCCGCGGCGGGTCTCGGTTTCGCCGTTGACACGTGCGCCACCCTCGGCGATCAGCCCCTTGGCGGCGCCGCCGCTGGGGGCCAGGCCGGTGGCCTTGAGCAGCGCGTCGAGCGTGATGTGCTCGCCGCGCAGGGCAAAGGTCTGGGGTGGGTTCATGGCGCTATTGGACCGCAGTCCGTCCGGACTTCTGCGGCGGCGCCGGTGATGTCCAATGCGGTCTTCCTCATCCGCACCGTTGAAACATGGCCCGCCTGCCCTACGCCGACCTGAACCACCCCGAAGCCGCACCGCTGGTGCAGCGCATCGTTGCCGAGCGCGGCCACGTGCTGCACCTCTACCAGATGCTGTTGCACAGCCCGCCGCTGGCCGCAGGCTGGCTGACCTACCTGACCGCGGTGCGGCAGAAGCTGTCGATAGGCGGCGCGCTACGTGAACTGATGATCATGCGCGTGGCGCTGCTCAACGGCGCACCCTACGAAGCCTTCCAGCACGCGCCCATCGCGCTGAAGGAAGGCCTGAGCCAGGCGCAGCTGGATGCGCTGGCCGCATGGCCCGACAGCCCGCTGTTCGACAGCACGCAGCGCGCCGTGCTGGCGCTGACCGACGCGATGACACGCGACATCCACTTCGCGCCCGAGATCATGGCCGCCGTGCGCGACGCCTTGGGCGAACGCGGCGCCGTCGAGGCCGCGGCCACCATCGCGGCCTACAACATGGTGTCGCGTTTCCTCGAGGCGCTGCAGATCCACGCCGACGACGCGCGCTGAAACCGCGTCAGCGCTCGGCGATGTAGTGCTCGAGCACGGGCACCTCGCCCGGCGCCAGGTGTTCGCGCAGGCGCGCTTCGAGCTGTTGGTCGGCCAGCGTGCTGCGTGCGCGCTGGTGCAGGTAATCGGCCCAACTGGTGACGGTGAAGCGCTCGACGAAGCGCGTCGGGTCGGACAGGTCGCGGTAGACGCGCCAGACGATGGCACCGTCGCGGCGGCGCGGGCCGCGCAGCAGGGCCGCGTCGTCCAGAAAGGCTTCGGTCTGCCCCGGCCGCACGCGGTAGGCGATTTCCACCGCCACCGGGCCGGCCTCGGGCGCCGGCTCGTGGGCGACGAAGAGGTCCTCGGACAGCGGCACCTGGGTCACCTCGTGCAGTTCACTCATGCGCAGCGGGAAGGGGCGCGCCAGCAACAGCCCGGCGGCCATCGCCAGCGCGCCGACCAGCAGCGCCGGCGTCAGGCCGAGGATGTCGGACAGGGCGCCCCAGAAGGCCGAGCCGATGGCAAAGGCGCCTAACGCGCAAAGCGTGTGTAGGCTGGTGGCGCGTGCGCGCACCCAGGGCGGCACGCTGGTCTGGGTGGCGGTGTTGTAGGTGCTCATCACGCTCATCCAGCTGGCGCCGCCGGCCATCAGCGCGGCGTAGGTCAGCCAGCGCGTCGACGACAGGGCCGCCACCACCATCACCACGGCGAAGACCACGCCGCCCACCAGGACCAGCCTTTCCAGCCCCAGCTTCGCGCGCAGGCGCCCGATGACCAGCCCGGCGGCCACCGCGCCGGTGCCCAGGCAGCCCATCAGCAGGCCGAAGCCCGCGGCGCCCAGGCCGAGCTGGCGCTGGCCGATGACGGGCAACAGCGCCCACAGCGCCGAGCCCGCCGCGCTGTAGGCGCCGGTGCGCACCAGCTGCGCCAGCAGCGTCTCGGAGTGGCGCGCAAAGCGCAGCGCGCTGAGCATGCCGCCCCACAGCCGCTCGGCCGGCAGCCGCGAAGGCGGGTGCGGCCGCGGCGGATGGCGGCGCACGGCCTCGAAGAGTGCGGCCACGCCCGCCACCGCCAGCACGAAGACCCAGCCCGGGCCGGCCTGGGCGTAGACCCAGCCGGCCATCGCCGGGCCGATGGCGCGTGCGCTGTTGTAGGCGATGCCGATGGCGGTGATGGCCTGCGGCAGCTCGTCGCGCGGCACCACGTCGACGATGCCCGAGTTCCACGACGGCGAGAGCATTGCCGTGCAGCAGCCGGCCAGGAAGGTCAGCACCAGCAGTGTCGCCGCACCGGCCACACCGGCCAGGAAGAGCCCGGCCAGCAGCGCCACCAGCAGCGCCTGCACGATCAGCGCACCCAGCATGAGGCGGCGGCGGTCGGTGGTGTCGGCCAGCACGCCGGCCGGCAGCACCAGCAGGAACATCGGCAGGAAGACGGCGGTCTGCACCAGCGCGGCCAGGAAGGACGAGCCGGTGACTTCCACCATCAACCAGGCCGCCGCCATGGCCTGCATGGCGTTGCCGATGAAGTAGATGCTGCCGCCACCCAGCAGCGCGCGGAAGGCATCGTGGCGCAGTGTGGCGCGGATGGACGTGGGGGCGGCCGGCATCGCGCGAGCATCGCATGCCGGCCCGCAGCCTGGCCGGCGCTCGACGCATGTTGTGGGTTATGTTCGCGGCTTCGGCCTGCGCCGCAGCCCTCTGCCCCTTACGAGACAGGTGCCCCTTTGACGATCCAGCTCTACGCCTTCGACACCCCCAACGGCCGCAAGATCAGCGTCGCACTCGAGGAGATGGGCCTGGCCTACGAGACTCATGTTGTCGACATCGGCAAGGGCGAGCAGTTCGACCCGGCCTTCCTGAAGATCAGCCCGAACAACAAGATCCCGGCCATCGTCGACACCGAAGGGCCGGCCGGCGCGCCCGTCAGCGTCTTCGAATCGGGCGCCATCCTCATCTATCTGGCCGAAAAGACCGGCCACTTCCTGCCGCAGGAGCCGGTGGCGCGCGTGGCGGTGTTCGAATGGCTGATGTTCCAGATGGGCGGCTTCGGCCCGATGCCCGGCCAGGTGCACCACTTCGTCGCGCTGGAAGACGAAGACGCGCGCCGCTACGGCCTGCAGCGTTTCATGGCCGAGACGCAGCGCCTCTACGGCGTGATGGACAGGCGCCTGGCCGAGCGCGGGTTCTTCGCCGGCGCGCTGTCGATCGCCGACTTCGCGATCCTCGGCTGGGCCTGGCGCCACACGCGGCACCAGGTCGACCTGGCCGACTTCCCGAACGTGCAGCGCTGGTACCAGGCCATGATGGCGCGGCCCGCGGTGCAGCGCGGCTTTGCCGTACCGCTGCGCCGCGCCTGACGCCGCCGGCCGCAGAATGCAGGCCGTGGCGGGCGGGGGCCCGCGCCTGCAGGAGTGCACGATGGGCTGGTTCTCGAAGAAGGACGAGGGGTTCTTCCTCTCCACCGTGGTGCCGAACGGCGAGGGCGCCCAGGTGGCGCGTTACCTCGGCCTGGTCAATGGCGAAGCCATCATCGGTGCGAACATCTTCCGCGACATGTTCTCGTCGGTGCGCGACGTGGTGGGCGGCCGCGCCGGCGGCTACGAGCGTGCACTCTCGGGCGCCCGCGAAGCGGCGCTCGAAGACATGATCGCCGCCGCCAAGGAGATGGGCGCCGACGGCGTGGTCGGCATCGACTTCGACTACGAGGTGCTGGGCGAGACCAACGGCATGATGATGGTGGCCGTCAGCGGCACGGCGGTGAAGATGGTCTGAGCCCGCACGTGCAAGCCCGGAAGGGTTTGCTCGGCTGGCGAAGGCCTGAACGCGATTTCACGCGTGAGGGCTGAGCCCCGTCACGCCGGCGGTGTGGTTTCCCGCCGCGTGTCGTTTTCGAGGTCAGTGCCGACGATCAGGCTCATGCCCTGCATCTGCGGCGCGAAGCCCAGCTTGGCGTAGAAGCCCACCGCGTCGTCGGTTCCCAGGTAGATGTGCTGGCCCGGCACGGCGTCCATCAGCAGTTGCATCGCTGCGCGCGCGATGCCCTGGTGGCGGTAGGTGCGGTGTGTCCAGACGTCGACGACGTAGGCGTTGCCCACGCCGTCGGACAGCATGCGTGCATTGGCGACGCAGCGTGTGCCGTCGAAGCCCATCACGACATGGGTGCTGTTCTCGAACGACAGGCGCAGCTGTTGCGTGGTGCGGCCGTTGTGGAAGTTGTCGGCGATGAGGTCGAGCCGCAGCGCTTCCCAATCGACGCCATCGAGCGTTCTGCACAAGCTGATCATGTGCGTTCCTGGTTTGCAGGCGGCGCTCGGCGCGGCGCGCCTCAGCCGCAGCCCCCACCGGCCGCAAGGCGCCAGGCGCGGCCGGCACGCAGGCCGGTGGCAGTGGTTTCCGTGGTGCGCAGCAGTTCGCCATCGGCCAAGGCCGAAACGCTGTCGCCCGCGGCGCCGAGCAGTTGCAGTTGGCGGCCGTGCACACGGCCGTTGAAGCTGTGGCTCTCGGTACCCTGTGTCAGCGTGGCCTGCAACACCTGGTAGCGCTGCTCGATGCGCAGCGACGCGCCGCCGGGCGCGCACCACAGCCCGTCCACGCGGGCCGGCACCGTCCACAGGTGCAGGCGGCTCGTCTTTTCCAGGCCGATGCTCTTCTGCGGCACGGCCAGCGTCAGCGTGCGGTCGGGCTTCCAGTCGCCCAGGTCCCAGTCGTGCGAGACGATGCGCGTGCCCGGGGCCAGTGCCATCAGGCGCGGACGCAAAGCCAGGTTGACCTCGGGCAGCAGGTACATCGTGACCAAGGTGGCCGGCGCGAGGTCGGTGGCGAAGAGGTCCTGCACCTCGAAGCGCGTGCGTTCGCCGACCCCGACGCGGCGCGCGTTGTCGCGGCTTTGCGTCACCAACTCGGGCACGATCTCCACGCCCAGGCCACTGGCGCCGAAACGCTTGGCCGCAGTGATGACGATGCGGCCGTCGCCCGAGCCGAGGTCGATGACGTGGTCCTTGGCGCCCACGTCTGCCAGTTCCAGCATCGCGACCGTCACGTGGTCAGGGGTGGTGATGAAGGGCACATCCTCGACCAGCGGTGTGGGCGTGATCACGGCGGCCGCGCAGGGCCACATCGATGCGGCGCAAAACAGGCTCGCAAGGCGGCGCGGCAGCGTCGTCGTCATGGGGGAGATGCCAGTGGCGCGGCGGCTGATCCGTTGAGCATCCAGGATGCAGGCCAGGGTGTGCTGCGGCCGCAAGCCGCCGCCGTTTGGCATGTCAACCCGCCGGCGTCTCGGCCACCGCGTGATGCGCCATCAGCTCCAGTGCCTTCACCAGTGCCGAGTGGTCGAGCTGGTCCCAGCCCTGCGCGGCGCAGGCCTGCATCAGCTGCGCGGCCCCTGCCGTCTGCGGCAGCGCCACACCCAGGCTCTTGGCGCCCTGCAGCGCCAGGTTCAGGTCCTTCTGGTGCAGCGCAATGCGAAAGCCCGGGTTGAAGGTGCGCTTGATCATGCGTTCGCCGTGCACTTCCAGGATTCGGCTGCTGGCGAAGCCGCCCATCAGCGCCTGGCGCACCTTGGCCGGGTCGGCGCCGGCCTTGCTGGCGAAGACCAGGGCTTCGCTGACCGCGGCGATGTTCAGCGCGACGATGATCTGGTTGGCCACCTTGGTCGTCTGGCCGTCGCCGTTGCCGCCGACGTGGGTGATGTTCTTGCCCATCAGCTGCAGCAGCGGCAGCACTTGCGCGAAACCGGCTTCGCTGGCGCCAACCATGATGGTAAGGCTGGCTGCCTTGGCGCCCACTTCGCCGCCCGAGACCGGCGCGTCGACATAGTCGCAGCCCAGCGCGTTGATCTTCGCGGCGAATGCCTTCGTGGCGATGGGCGAGATGCTGCTCATGTCGACCACGGTCTTGCCCACGCGGCCCTCGGGGCCGCTCGGCCCGTTCTTCAGGCCGGAAGCCACACCCTGGTCACCAAAAAGCACGGTCTCGACATCGGGCGTGTCGGGCACCATCAGGAAGATCACGTCAGCGGCTTTGGCCACGTCGCCAGCCGTCTTGCAGGCCACGGCGCCGGCGTCCAGCAGTGCCTGCGGCAGCTTGCTGCGTGTGGTGACGAAGAGCTCGTGCCCGGCGGCGCGCAGGTGGCCGGCCATGGGCGTGCCCATGATGCCCAGGCCGATGAATCCGAGTTTCATGACGTTTTCTCCTCAATTACCGATGAAGTTCAGTGCCTTCACCAAGCTTCCCGCCACGGAACCGGCTCTGCCGGGCCGTTGGCGGACGGACCCCTTGGGGGGGTGCGAACGAAGTGAGCCTGGGGGCCCTACTTCATGTGGTGCGCAGCGTGCGGCGGGCCTGTTCGAGCCAGCCCATGCCGGCTTCGGTGGTGGTGGCCGGCTTGTATTCGCAGCCGATGAAGCCGGTGTAGCCGATGCGGTCGAGGTGGGCGAAGAGGAAGCTGTAGTTGATCTCGCCCGTGCCCGGTTCGTTGCGGCCCGGGTTGTCGGCCAGCTGAATGTGGGCGATGCGGGCCAGGTGCTTCTTCATCGTCGCGGCCAACTCACCTTCGTAGCGCTGCGCGTGGTAGATGTCGTACTGCAGGAAGAGGTTGTCGGAGCCCACTTCCTCGATGACCGAGATCGCCTTGTCGGTCTTGTTGAGCCAGAAGCCCGGGATGTCGTGGTTGTTGATCGGTTCGATCAGCAGCTTGATGCCCGCCGCCTTCAGTTCGGCCGCCGCGAAACGCAGGTTCTCGACGAAGGTCTTGCGCAGCAGCGCGTCGTCCATGCCCGCCGGCGCCTTGCCGGCCAGGCAGTTGATCTGCGGCACGCCCAGCGCCTTGCCGACCTCGATGGCCTGGGCCACGCCGGCGCGGAACTCGGCCACGCGGTCGGGCAGGCAGGCGATGCCGCGCTCGCCCGCGTCCCAGTCACCGGCGGGCAGGTTGTGCAGCACCAGCTTCAGGCGGTTGCTGTCCAGGCGTGCCTTGATGTCTGCGGTGGCGTAGGGGTAGGGGAAGAGGAACTCGACCGAAGAGAAGCCCGTCCGCGCCGCGCGTTCGAAGCGGTCGAGGAAGGGCACTTCGTTGAAGAGCATCGTCAGGTTGGCGGCAAAGCGGGGCATCGGCGTTCACTCCATTCGGCAGGAAAAAGCGCCGGCCCGCTGTGCAGCCGGCCGGCGCTTCGAGGTTAATGTGAAAGCGGGCGCAGCGGCTGCGCGCTGCCTCGGGTCATTCCAGCAGACCGGCCATGACCAGGCCTTCGCGGCCTTCGGGGTGGCGGCAGTCGATGTCCTCGAATTCGTTGACCATGTCGATCTCGGTGCCCATCGCGATGTTGGTCACTTTCTCGAGGATGACTTCCACCACCACCGGCACGCGCAGTTCCTGCGCCATGGCCTTGGCCTGCACCAGCGCGCTCTCGATCTTGCTGGGGTCGGTCACGCGCAGCGCCTTGCAGCCCATGCCCTCGACGACCTTGGCGTGGTCCATGCCGTAGCCCTTCAGCGCCGGGTCGTCGACGTTGAGATTGTCGTAGGCCAGCTGCACGCAGAAGTCCATCTCGAAGCCGCGCTGGCTCTGGCGGATGAGGCCCAGATAGCTGTTGTTCACCAGCACCACCACCAGCGGCAGCTTGAACTGCGCGCCCACCGCAAGTTCCTCGATCAGGAACTGGAAGTCGTAGTCGCCGCACAGGCCCACCACGGTCTTGGTGCTGTCGCTGGCCACCACGCCCAGGGCGGCGGGCAGTGTCCAGCCCAGCGGGCCGGCCTGGCCGCAGTTGATCCACTGGCGCGGCTCGAAGACGTGCAGGAACTGCGCGCCGGCGATCTGGGAGAGGCCGATGGTGGTCACGTAGACGGTGTCGCGGCCGAAGGCCTTGTTCATCTCTTCGTAGACACGCTGCGGCTTGATCGGAATCTGCTCGAAGTGCGTCTTGCGGTGCATCAGGCGCTTGCGCTCCTGGCATCGGTGGGCCCAGTCGCTGCGGTCCTTCAGCTTGCCGGCGGCCTTGCGTTCGGCGGCCACCTGCACGAAGAGTTCGAGCGCGATCTTCGCGTCGGACACGATGCCGAAGTCGGGCATGAACACGCGGCCGATCTGCGTCGGCTCGATGTCGACGTGCACGAACTTGCGGTCCTTCGTGTAGGTCTCGACGCTGCCGGTATGGCGGTTGGCGAAGCGGTTGCCGATGCCGAGCACGAAGTCGGACGCCAGCATCGTGGCGTTGCCGTAGCGGTGGCTGGTCTGCAGACCGCACATGCCGGCCATCAGCGGGTGGTCGTCGGGGATGGTGCCCCAGCCCATCAGCGTGGGAATGACGGGCACGCCGGTCAGCTCGGCCAGTTCCACCAGCAGGTCGGACGCGTCGGCGTTGATGATGCCGCCACCGGCCACGATGAGCGGCTTTTCTGCCGCCTGCAGCATGTCCAGCGCCTTCTCGATCTGTTTGCGCGTGGCGGCGGGCTTGTAGACGGGCAGCGGCTCGTAGGTGTCGATGTCGAATTCGATCTCGGCCATCTGCACGTCGAAAGGCAGGTCGATCAGCACCGGGCCGGGGCGGCCGCTGCGCATCTCGTGGAAAGCCTGCTGGAAGACGCGTGGCACGAGGCCGGGTTCACGCACGGTGACGCTCATCTTGGTCACCGGCTTGGCGATGCTCTCGATGTCGACGGCCTGGAAGTCTTCCTTGTAGAGGCGCGCACGCGGCGCTTGGCCGGTGATGCACAGGATGGGAATGCTGTCGGCGCTGGCCGAGTACAGGCCGGTGATCATGTCGGTGCCGGCGGGGCCGCTGGTGCCGATGCAGACACCGATGTTGCCGGCCTTGGCGCGTGTGTAGCCCTCAGCCATGTGGCTGGCGGCCTCGACGTGGCGGGCCAGGATGTGGGCGATGCTCTGGCGCTCGCGCAGCGCGGCATAAAGCGGGTTGATGGCGGCGCCGGGCACCCCGAAGGCCTGCGTGATGCCTTCCTTTTCCATCACCAGCACGGCGGCCATGGCGGCTTTCATCTTTGCCATCGTTGTGTCTCCTGTTGCAGTGGCGCGATGTTCGGGTTGTGGCGCCGCTACGAGAAGCGCAGCGGCTGGATATGAACTATTCCGTGGTGGAATAGCGCGGTGATGAGAGCCTTCCTGCTGGCGCTGTGTTCCGCTGCCATCTGCGCCGCGGCCGACGCGGCCCCGGCCTCGATCGACGACAGCCTGGCCCAGCGCCTGGCCGCCTGCACCGTCTGCCACGGCAAGGCAGGGCGTGCTGCGCCCGACGGCTACCACCCGCGCCTTGCCGGCAAGCCGGCCGGCTACCTGCTGCACCAGCTGCAGAACTTCCGCGACGGCCGACGGCGCTACGGGCCCATGGTGACGCTGATCGATCCGCTGCCCGACCCCTACCTGCGCGAGATCGCCGCGCACTTCGCCGCGCTGGACCTGCCGTATGCCGCGCCGCCGCCACCGCAGGCGCCGCCCGAGATGCTGGCGCGCGGCCGCACCTTGGCGCTGCAGGGCGACGCAGCACGCGGTCTGCCGGCCTGTACGGCCTGCCATGGCCAGACGCTGACCGGCCGGCTGCCCGCCACCCCGGGCCTGCTGGGCCTGCCGCACGACTACCTCCGTGGACAGCTGGGCGCCTGGCTGAGCGGCCTGCGCCGCGCCCACGCCCCCGACTGCATGGCGGAACTGCTGCGGCGGCTGCCGGGCGAGGAGCTCAACGCCGTGGTCGCCTGGCTGGCCAGCCAGCCCGTGCCGCCGGACGCCAAGCCCGCCGCGGCGCCCGCAGCGGGCGAACTGCTGCCGCTGCGCTGCGGCAGTGCGGTGACGCCATGAACGCGAACTTGGGCCGAGTGCTGCGCGCCGCGCTGGCCATGGCCGTGTCGGGCGCGGCGGTGGTCGGCGGGCTGCTGGCACTGGACCGCGTGCCGGACGGCGCCAGTGCGGTGCCGACCACCGCTGCCGACCCGGCCGCCATCGAGCGCGGCCGTGTGCTGGCCCTGGCTGGCAACTGCGCCGGCTGCCACAGCGCACGCGGCGGTGCGCCCTATGCCGGCGGCCGCGCCATCGCCACGCCCTTCGGCACCGTCTTCGCCGGCAACCTGACGCCCGACCCCGGCACCGGTCTGGGCGCCTGGACGGCCGATCACTTCTGGCGCGCACTGCACCACGGCCGCGGCTTCGACGGCCGCCGCCTCGTGCCGGCCTTCCCCTACACCGAGACCACCCGCATCACGCGCGCCGACAGCGACGCGCTCTACGCCTGGCTGCGCACGCTGCCCGCGGTGGCGCAGCCGAACCGGCCGCACGAACTGCGCTGGCCCTACGGCACGCCGCTGGCGCTGGCCGCCTGGCGGCTGCTGTTCTTCACGCCCGGCGAGTGGCAGGACGAAGCGCGCCGGGGTGCCGAGTGGAACCGCGGCGCCTACCTGGTCAACGGCGCCGGCCATTGCGTGGCCTGCCACGGCGGCCGCAACGCGCTGGGCGCCACCGCCGACGCCGGCTTCGGCGGCGGGCTGATCCCCACGCGCAACTGGTACGCGCCGGCCTTTACGCGCGCCGCCGAGGCCAGCGTGGCCGATTGGCCGCTGGACGAGATCGTGGCGCTGCTGCGCGACGGCGTGGCGCCGCGCGGCCGCGCCATCGGCCCGATGGCCGAGGTGGTGATGCGCAGCACCCAGCACCTGCCGGCGGCCGACCTGCGTGCGATGGCGGTCTACCTGAAGTCGCTGCCGGTCGAGGCCGCGGCGCCGCTGCCGGCTGCCGAGCCGCCCGACGCTGCGCGCGTCGAAGCCGGCGCCAGGCTCTTTGAGACCCACTGCGCGGGCTGCCACGGCGCGCAGGGCGAAGGCGGCGTGCTGCGCGACGGCCCCGAGCGCGGCCGGCTGGTGATGCCGGCGCTGGCCGGCAACCGCACCGTCACGATGAACCCGCCAGCCAACCTGGTGCGCGCCATCACGCTGGGCGGCTTCGGCGCCGTCACCGGCGGCAATGCGCGGCCCTTCGGCATGCCGCCCTTTGCGCATGTGCTGACCGACGCGCAGATCGCCGACATCGTCACCTGGCTGCGCCGCCGCGAAGGCGCCGCCGCCGTGAGTGCCTTCGACGTCGCGCGCTGGCGCGGCGGCAGCGACGATTGAACCCCACCGGAGCGAGCCCATGGACACCGTCACCGGCATCCGCCTCTTCATTCGCGTCGTCGAGACGGGCAGCTTCAGCAAAGCCAGCGCCGACATGGGCATCACCCAGCCCACGGCCACCAAGCACGTGGCGGCGCTGGAAAAGCGCCTGGGCGCGCGCCTGCTTCACCGCAGCACACGCGGTGTCACGCCCACCGAGGTGGGCGCGGCCTACTACGACAAGTGCAAAAGCATCGCGCGCCAGCTGGAAGACGCCGACAACCTGGCCGCGCTGATGCAGAGCCGCGTGCGCGGCACGCTGCGCATCAGCACCAGCGTGGCCTTCGGCCGGCGTGTGCTGACACCGCTGGTGCTGCGTTTCATGCAGCAGCACCCCGAGTTGCAGATCGACCTCAGCTTCGAAGACCGCTACGTCAACCTGGTGGAGCAGGGCATCGACCTGGCGCTGCGCATGGGCCGGCTGGCCGACAGTTCACTGGGCTCACGCTACCTCGGCGTCAACCACTGGGTGCTGGTGGGTGCGCCGACCTACCTGGGTGAGCACGGCACGCCGGCAGCGCCGGCCGAACTGGCGCAGCACAGCGCGCTGATCTACAGCACCGTGCAGGGCGACGATGTCTGGCACTTCACCGGCCCCGACGGCGGCGCGCTGGCCGTGCGCGTGCACGGGCCGCTGCGCAGCAACAACCTGTCGGCGCTGCTGGCCGCGGCGCGCGCCGGCCTCGGCCTGGCCGTGCTGCCGCGCTACGTCGCGCACGACAGCATCCGCAGCGGCGCGGTGCTGCCTCTGCTGCCGGGCTGGGCGCTGCCGTCGCAGGAGATGCACGCCATCTACCCGTCGCCGCGCCTGGTGCCGACAAAGGTCAGCGGCTTCGTCGACTGGCTGCAGGGGCAGTTCGGCGACGACTGGTGGGCGCGCTGAGGCTGGGACTGCGCGGTCGAGGCGTCGCGGCGGCGACCCGTGCTCTTGCGGCAGGCGGGCCGGCGGCGCCTGCCTGCTGCTCACGCGCTGCGGGCCTGCGCAACCGGCACCCGGGTACCGAAGCCCGCGGGCCGAACCGCACGGGGCGTGCCGCTTCAGCGGGGTCTGGCGCTCGCGTTGGGCGCGTCGGGTGACTCGGGCGGAGACAGGGTCGCGAACCAGCTGCGCCGCGACGCTTCGAACTCTTCGGCGCTGGCTTCGGAGACTTCCAGTTCAGGCTCCACGGCGGCCCGGGCCGCTGCGCCGTATGCCGGCCCGGATTCGCGCTGGCACTGGCGCAGCTTGTCGATGAAAGCCTGCAGCACCAGCGTGGGGCCGTCGTGTGCCAACCATTGCGCCTGAATCAGCGCCCGGTGCAGCACCACCGGCGGCAGCGCCTGTACGGCCGCCCAGCCACCGATGCCGAGTTCGTCGCTCACCTGCGCCAGGTGGCGCAGCATCTTGGCGCTCCGGTCGGCCGGGAAGGCCAGCAGGCGCACGCTCAAATCGGTGCACATCTCGACCGTGGCCAGTGCGTCGGCCGGCGCCTTGCGCCGGTCGAGGAAGCCCAGTCGCCAGCGGCCCGCCGTGCGCGAAAGACCGATGGGGCGGCGGAACACGCTCGTCAGCGCCCGCCATAACCGCAGCGCGAAGGCGGGCTGCCGGGAACGGCGCCGGTCTTTCCGGCGCTGCGCGCTGGGTGGGCCATGGCGCGCCTGTAGGCTGGACGACATACGACTTGCCTAGGATGGTTTCTGCAGGGTCGGGTACAGGTGCAAGTATGCTGAGCCGGCCGGCGCCGTCAACGGATTCCAGTAGGGGCTGTGCAACGGCAGGCCGTGTGCGCGCCCCTACCCCCGGCCGCCATCAACCGGCCACCGCGCGTGGCATTCGCCCTTTGGCGGCCCACGACCCGCTTCAGGCCCATGCCGATGAAGATGGCGCCAGTCCAGAATTGCGCCGGGAAAGCCAGGAAAGACGTCACCACCTCGGGCTTGGCGGCGTTGGCTGCCACGCCGCGCCAGAACAGCTGCATGGCGGTCTCGGGCGACGCCGCGGCGAGGCCGCGGTCAGCGCGCTGACGCCCAGAGCGGCCAGCAGCGTGAGGCGCTGGCCGCCTGGAGAGGCGGCGAACCCGGTCTGCGGCGAGCAGGTCATGGACAGGTGGCGCGCACGCCAGGGGCGCCGGGGCGGCGCAGGGTGCGCCGCTCACGCGCTCAGTCCTTCAGCCCCAGCTTGCCCATCTGCCACAGCAGGAAACTCTGCATGTCGGCGGCCATCGCCTGGCGCTGGGTGTGCGTGCTGCCCATGCCGTGGCCAGCCTGGGCGTCCAGGCGCAGCAGCGTCGGCCGCGCGTTGGGCAGGCCCCGCTGCGCGGCCTGCAGCCGCGCGGCGGCCTTGCCGCTCTGCCAGACGTCAACGCGCGGGTCGTTCATGCCGTGCACCAGCAGCACGCCCGGGTAGGCGGTGCCGTCCTTGACGGCGTGGTAGGTGCTCATCTCCAGCAGTGCCTTGAACTCGGCCGGGTCCTTCACGGTACCGAACTCGCTGATGTTGGTGATGCCGTTGGCGCTTTCCTCCACACGCACGGTGTCCATCACGCCGACGTTGAAGATCGCCGCCGCGAAGAGTTCGGGCGCCTCGGTCACCGCGCGGCCGACGAAGATGCCGCCGGCGCTGGTGCCCGTGATGCCCATGGTCTTCGCCGAACCATAGCCCTTGGCGATGAGGTACTTCGCGCCGGCGATGCCGTCTTTCCAGGTGTTCGGCTTCGTCGTCTTGAAGCCGGCGCGGTGCCATTCGTCGCCGTGCACGCCGCTGCCCCGCGGGTTGATGAAGGCGGCCACGCCGCCGCGTTCGATCCAGGCCATGGTCTCGGTGCTGAAGCCGGCCGAGATCGAGAAGCCGTAACTGGCATAACCGTTCAGCAGCACGGGGTTGCGGCCGTCCAGTGCCAGGCCCTTTCTGTGCAGGATGGTCATTGGCACCCGCACGCCGTCATGGCTTGGCACGTCGACTTCCGTCACCACCACCTCGGGCAGGCCGGCGGGCACGCGGCGGACGCCGAACTCCACGTCGGTGTTGCGGCCGTCCGCCAGCCGCAGCCAGCGTGCCGGCTCGGTCCAGCTGCTGAAGACGTAGAGCAGCGTTTCGCTGTCCTGCGCCGGGGCGCCGGTCAGCCAGGCCGTGCCGGCGGCGGGCACGGGCAGGTTGCGGCCCGTGGTATCGCCGCGCGCGTAGCGGCGCAGCAGCACCGAGGTGCCTTGGCGCAGCTGCGCGATCACCGCCGTGGGCGTGAGATCGAAGCCCTGCAGCACACCCTCCTTCGGCTCGGCGGCCACCACCGCCGCTTCGGCCAGCGCCACCGGCTTGTTGAGGTCGATGCGCACCACCTTGCGCCGCGGTGCGCCGGCCTGCGTCATGACGTAGAGGCTGTCGCCCTGCAGCGCGATGTCGACCACCTTGTCGGCTTCGGTGGCCAAGCGCTGCCAGCGTGCATCGGGCGTGCCCAGGTCGGCCAGGCGAGCGGCGAAGAGTTTGCCTTCGGGCACCGTGGTGTCGGTCGTGCGCGCCACCACCCAGCGGCTGCCGGGCACGGTGTACAGCTGCCCCACGTCCAGGCGCACCAGGCCGAGCTGCGGCGTGACGGTGGGGCCGAAGACCGGCTGCGGCTTCGCGGCGCCCAGGCGCTGCCACAGCACCCGCGCGTCCATGTAGGTCTCGATGGCGGGCTGGCCGGGCTTCATCTCGCCCGTCTGGGTGTAGGTGAAGGAACGGCTGTCGGGCAGCCAGTGGATGCCGGCGTCGTAGACGCGCGGCGCCGGCGCGCCCAGCAGCTTGCCGGTGTGGATGTCCATGACGTAGAGCGAAGCGTCCTCGGAGCCGCCGCCCGACATGCCGTAGGCCAGGTGCTTGCCGTCCCACGAGGGCTTGAAGTAGTTGATGGCGTGCGGCACGCCGCTGCGCGCGGTCTCGACCTCGGGGTCGACGAGCAGCTTCTCGGCGCCGGTCAGGCCCTGGCGCATCAGCAGCTTGAACTGCTTTTCGCCGACCTTGCGCTTCAGGTAGTAGTAGCGCTCGCCGGGCAGCCGCACCAGGCCGCGCACGGCGTCGCCCTGCGCGTCGGCCAGTTCGGCCAGGCGCTGCGCGATGGCGTCGCGGCCGTCGATGCGGTCGAGCACGCTGCGTGTCTCGGCGCCCTGGGCCTTCAGCCAGGTCTGCGCCGGCGCACTCTTGCTGTCTTCGAGCCAGCGGTAGGGGTCGGGCACGGTGGTGCCGTGGTAGGTGGCCGGCACGTCCTTCACCTCGGCCAGCGGCGGGGCGGCGAGGGTGGTTGTGGCCGCCAGCAGCAGGGCCGGCGGCAGCAGCAAGGGCATCAGTCGAATCAAGCGCATGCGGAACTCCATGGCGCGTTGTGAAGCCGGACGGTGGTCCGGGCGGAATGCCGTGCGCGGCGGGTGGCCGCGCCCGGCAGTGAGGTTGCGCGGCGGGCCCGATCAAGGCCTTGCGCGGAACCGGCTCCGCCGGGCCGCTGCAAGAGCCCCCTGGGGGGTAGCGAACGCCGTGAGCTTGGCGGCCTCATCTCATGCGGTGGGCAGCTTGTACTCGCGGAACTGGTCGCGCAGCTTGTTCTTCTGCATCTTGCCGGTGGCGCCCAGCGGGATGGCTTCGACGAAGACCACGTCGTCGGGCGTCCACCACTTGGCGATTTTGCCCTCGAAGAAGGCCAGCAGCTCTTCCTTCGTGACTTCGGCGCCGGGCTTCTTGGTCACCACCAGCAGCGGGCGCTCGTCCCACTTCGGGTGCTTGGCGGCGATGCAGGCGGCCATGGCCACTGCGGGGTGGGCCATGGCGATGTTCTCGAGGTCGATGCTGCCTATCCACTCGCCGCCGCTCTTGATCACGTCCTTGCTGCGGTCGGTGATCGTCATGTAGCCCTCGGCGCCGATCTTGGCCACGTCGCCGGTCGGGAACCAGCCGTGGCCGTCGGCGTCGGGCACCAGCGGGTCGCCGCCCTCGTCCTTGAAGTAGCGGCTGAGGATCCAGGGCCCGCGCACCAGCAGGTCGCCCGAGGCCTCGCCGTCCCAGGGCAGTTCCTTGCCGTCCGCGCCGACGATCTTCATGTCGACGCCGTAGACCGCGCGGCCCTGCGTGGCCATCACCGCCAGGCGCTGCTCGTGGGTCTGCGTCACGTGCTGCACCTTGAAGGCGGCGGCGGTGCCGATGGGGCTCATTTCGGTCATGCCCCAGGCGTGGATGACACGCACGCCGTAGTCTTCGAGGAACTTCCTGATCATCGCCGGCGGGCAGGCGCTGCCGCCGATGGCGCTGCGCCGCATGGTGCTGAACTTCAGCTGGTTTGCATCGACATGGGCCAGCAAGCCCTGCCACACCGTGGGCACGCCGGCCGACACCGTGACGCCCTCGCTTTCGAACAGTTCGTAGAGCGACTTGCCGTCCAGCCCCGGCCCCGGCAGCACGAGCTTGGCGCCGGTCATCGGCGCCAGGTAGACGATGCCCCAGCTGTTGACGTGGAACATCGGCACCACGGGCAGCACGCAGTCGGTGGCACCCACGCCCAGGCAGTCGGGCAGCGCCGCGGCCAGGGTGTGCAGCACCGTGCTGCGGTGGCTGTAGAGCACGCCCTTGGGGTTGCCCGTGGTGCCGCTCGTGTAGCACAGCGAACTGGCGGTGTTCTCGTCGAACTCGGGCCAGGCGTAACGCCCGTCCTGCGCCGCCAGCAGGTCCTCGTAGCACAGCAGGCCAGGCAGCTTGGCGGCATCGGCCGGCAGGTGGGCGCGGTCGCACATCGCCACCCAGTGTTTCACCGTCTTCGTGCGCCCGGCCACGGCCTGGATCAGCGGCCAGAAGGTGAGGTCGAAGAACATCGCCTGGTCTTCGGCGTGGTCGGCGATGTAGACGATCTGGTCGGGGTGCAGGCGCGGGTTCACGGTGTGCATCACGGCGCCCGAGCCGCTGATGCCGAAATACAGCTCCACGTGGCGGTAGCCGTTCCAGGCCAGCGTGGCGACACGTTCGCCGGGCTGCACGCCCAGGTTCGCGAGGGTCTGCGCCACCTGGCGCGCGCGCTGCGCGACCTGGCGGTAGGTGGTGCGGTGGATGTCGCCCTCGACGCGGCGCGACACCACTTCCCGGTCGCCATGATGGCGCTCGGCGTGCACGATGAGGGAGGAAATCAGCAGTGGCAGCTGCATCATCTGGCCGTACATAGGTCTCCTTTGTGGCGTCGAGGCGCCCGCTTTCCCCCGTGACATCGGGAGGTCTTCGTGGACGGCATTCTGCGGCAAGCCTCTGCGCGGCGAACCGGGGAGCCCCCCGCATCCGTTGGCGGTGTCAGCCGTGGCCGACCAGGCGCGAGGCCAGCGCGTCGTGGCGGGCCAGCAGGCCAGGCAGCAAGATCTGGCCGCGGGCGTCCATTGCCGCGTCGGCCGTTGCCGGCAGTTCGACGCTTGCGCCCACCGCTTCGACGGCGCCGGCGCGTGCGAACAGCCCGACGCCAGCGATCGCGCGGCGCTGCCGCGCAGCCGGCGACGATGCACAGCAGCACCGCGATGTGGGTCAGGAAGCCGCGCGCGTAGCGGCTGATCAGCAGGGATCGGCGCTGATCGGCATCGCCACCTGCTCGGGGCCGAGCTTCGGCGCACGGCCGATGATCAGTGGCACCGCCACCGCGCGGCGTTCATCACCAGCACGTGCTGCAGGCCCAAAGCGGCCAGGCGCGGGGTGGGCAGCCGTTCGTCGGCGGGGCGGATGGCCGGATCGGCGGCGGTGCTCCGGGCGGGTTCATCCTTTTCGTGACGGTCTACCTCGTGGATCTGCGGCCTTCGAACCAGCGCCCGATCAGCGCACGTTCGTCCTCGGTGATCTGGGTCGCGTTGTTCATCGGCATCAGCTTCAGCACCACGACCTGCTGGTAGACGGTCTGCGCGTGCTGCTGCAGCAGTTCGGGGGTGTGCAGCGCCACGTTCTTCTGCTGCACCTGCGCGTTGTGGCAGAGCAGGCAGCGTTGCTCGACGACGTCCTGCACCTGGGCCAGCGTGACGGGCGGCGCACCGGCGGCCACGGGCTTGGCCGGCGCCGGTACCAGCCACACCGCCAGGCCCAGCAGCAGCGCCGTGCCGCCTGCCGCGTATTCCCATGGCACGCGCTGGCCCAGCACCAGCGCCTTGTGGCGCACCACGAAGCTGTGGCGGATGAGAGCGCCGGCCAGCATCAGCAGCACCAGCACGGCCCAGTTGTGGCGGCCCTGGTAGAGCCAGCCGTAATGGTTGGACAGCATCGCCACCAGCACCGGCAGCGTGAAGTAGGTGTTGTGCACGCTGCGCTGCTTGGCGCGCTGGCCGTGGATGGCGTCGACCTTCGCGCCGGCCTTCATTTGCGCGATGACCTTGCGCTGGCCCGGAATGATCCAGAAGAACACGTTGGCGCTCATCGCCGTGGCCAGCATCGCGCCCACCATCAGGAAGGCGGCGCGGCCGGCGAACAACTGGCAGGCAGCCCAGGCCGCGCCGATGACGCAGACGAGCACCATGCCGCCGACGATGGCGTCACCACCGACCTGGCCCCTGCGTTCACCCACCCAGCGGCAGATGAGGTCGTAGGCCACCCAGAACAGGACCAGGAAACCCAGCGCCACGGCCACCGCGACGTTGGGCGACCAGTCGTGCACGTTGCGGTCGACCAGGAAGGTGCCCGCGTTGAAGAGGTACATCACCGTGAAGAGCGCAAAGCCGCTCAGCCAGGTGGCATAACTCTCCCAGTAGAACCAGTGCAGGTTCTCTGGCAGCGTTCTGGGCGCCACCAGGTACTTCTGCGGGTTGTAGAAGCCGCCGCCGTGCACAGCCCACAGTTCGCCGCCGACGCCTTGTTCCTTCAGCTTGGGGTCGACCGGTGGCGTCAGGCTGTTGTCGAGGAAGACGAAGTAAAACGACGAACCTATCCACGCGATGGCCACGATGACGTGTGTCCAGCGCAGCAGCAGGTTGGCCCAGTCGAGCAGGTAGACGTCCATCTCAGCGACTCCAGCATGTGGCGTGCCAAGCGCGATGCCTCAGGTGTGCTGGTCCGCCGAAACTCGATGTCCGGCTTCGACGTGCAGTGAGGGCGGCTTGCGGCCCGTTGCGGACGTTCGCGTGTGTCCCGACCTTTCGGGTTTCGCTGCAGAACGTAGGCCGGGGTTTCGGCCCGGCGGCCGACTCCCTTTCTTTGCGGGTGCAAAGAAAGGAAGCAAAGAAAGCACCTTCAATACGGCACACCTTCAGAGCCGTTGTGATCGATCGCTGCGCT